>Ga0157374_10000068_pt1 | contig 106195 bp, 103 predicted proteins | sample M25metaG_FD_115308 | JGI IMG/M metagenome (GOLD analysis project Ga0157374, IMG submission 115308) | Miscanthus rhizosphere microbial communities from Kellogg Biological Station, Michigan, USA - M2-5 metaG | ecosystem: Host-associated > Plants > Roots > Rhizosphere > Soil | place: USA...
GAAGAAGGAAATAAGGAAAGCAATGCATAGGCCTGCCCCCGCACTCATCATCCGTCCGGCGGCGGCAGGCGATGCCGAGGCGCTCGATGCGTTGATCGAAGGCACCCGCCGCTGGGTGCAGGAACGTTGCCCCGCACAGTGGAAAGCCCCGTTTTCCAAGGAATGGGTCGTCGCCCGTATCGCCGCCGGCGAGCTGTATGTCGTGCAGAGCGGCCCGGAGATGGTGGGCACGTTTCGCCTTCTGTGGTCCGATGCAGATTTCTGGGGCGAACTCGATTCGCCCGATGCGGCCTATCTCCATACGCTGATTGTGCGCCGCGATCTCGCCGGAAACGGGCTGGGGCTGCGCATTCTCCAGTGGGCGGAATCGTATGTCGCCGCCGCGGGCCGGAGCCTGTTGCGGCTGGACACCCTGTTCGACAACGAAAACCTCATCCGCTTCTACCGGAGTGCGGGCTTTAGCGTCCTGGGGGAACGGGGGGTGCGCGATTTCCGGGTCGTGCTCTTCGAGAAAAGCCTTACTCCGCCGCTTGCACCGCCGCAATGATCCCCGCCGCCTGGGCGGCCGCGCGCACGTTGTGGACGCGAAAGATTTCCGCGCCCCGCAACCGCCCGGCGACCAGGCATGCGATCGTTCCCGCATCGCGACTGGCGGGCACCGGAAGCTCCAGCACCTGCCCGATCACCGTTTTGCGTGAAATCGGGAGCAAAATGGGGCGTTCGAAACGGTGCAGCCGTTCCAGCTCCCGGTAGATGCGCAGGTTGTCCCCGCGCTGCTTGGCGAAATCAATGCCCGGATCGAGAATGGTCGCCTCGCGGGCCAGTCCGGCTCTTTCCACCAGCGCCAGCTTTTCCTCGAAGAACGATTCCATGCGCGCCATGACATCATCATACCCCACATGGGTATGCGGCACCTTGGGTTCGCCCACACTGTGCATGATGAGCAGTGCCGCGCCCGTGGCTGCACAAATCTCCGCATTCTCCGGCGTTGGCAATGCGCCGATGTCGTTCAAAATATCGCCACCGATTGCGAGCACGTCCCGGCACACGGCCGGCCGCCAGGTGTTAATGGAAAGCAGCGGCGGGGCCCCGTCGGGCGCCGCTTCACAAATCTCCGCCCAACGCGCCGCGAAGGCACCCAGCGCCTCCGCCTCCTCCCGTTCGCTCATCGCCGGCCGGTTGGTCCGCGCGCTTTCCGCGCCGACATCTACGATATCCGCCCCTTCCTGCAGCATCTCCTTCGCCCGGGCGACCGCGCGGTCGAGATCGGGGATGCCGTCGCCGGAAAAGGAATCCGCGCCCAGGTTGAGAATGCCCATGATGAGTGGGCGGCGTGGGAACTCCAGCACGTGGCGACGGGCAACCAGCTTCATAGCGGCACGTTGGTCCGGCCGCGCTTCGCAAAACGCAGCACGCTCTGGTAGCCCGCCTTTTTTGCCATCGCGATGGCGTCGGGAAAATCCGCGCCCACTTCCGCTGGCGCATGCGCATCGGAGTTGATCAGCAGCGGAATCCCCGCCGCGTGCGCCATTTCGAGAAAGAGCGGCGCGGGATACATCTCCTGCACCTCCTTGCGCAAACCCGCGGTGTTGATTTCGAAAGCCGTGCCCGTCTCCGCCAGTGCCTTGATCGCGGGTTCGTAGAACGGACGCAGATCACCCGGCGGGCGAAAGCCAAACTTCTTCGGAAGATCGGGATGCCCCACAAAATCGAAGAGCCCGGAGCGAATCGCCTTTTCATAGGCCCGCCAGTAAAGCTCCCAGATCTCCGCCACCGGTCGTTCGCGGAAGCGCCCGATCCACTTCGGGTTGTCCACATCCCAGCCCGGTGCGATGTAATGCACGCTGCCGATCAGGTAATCCCAGTCGGCCATGCCCGCGAGCTTCTCGATCCACGGCTCGTGGCCTTCGAGATAGTCCACCTCCAGGCCGATCCGAATCGGGAGCTGCGGGAACCTTTCGCGCGCCTGCTGCACGGCCTCGAGATAGCGGGGCAGTTCGTCAATGAGCATGCGCCAGTCGTCGAAAGCTTCCGGCATCGGGCTGTGATCGGAAAAGCCAATCTCGGGCAGCCCTTTCGCGAGCGCGGCCTGGGCATATTCCCAAGGCTCGCCGGTGGCATGGCGGCAAAGCGGGGTATGGATGTGGTAGTCGGCGGTCATTGGACAAGGTGCTCGATGGCGGCCTTTAACTGGTCGCGAGGAATATCCTTTGGCACAAGCTGCTGGATTTTACCATCCCGCCCGATGAGGACGGTCGCCGGAAGCTGAAAAACGTGCCAGGCCCGCGCGACTTCGTTGTTCCAGCCTTTCCCGTCGAACTGTTGCGGCCACGGCACCCGGTTCTGTTTGAGAAAGGCGCTGAATTTCGGTTCGCTGTCATCCACGCTCACTCCCACGATCTCCAGTCCGTCGGGATGATATTTCGCATAGAGTGACTTGAGCGTTTGCAGTTCCACAAAACACGGCAGGCACCAGGTGGCCCAAAAGACGACCACCACCGGCTTGCCCCGCAGGCTGCCGAGCTGGATTTTTTGTCCCTCCGGCGTCACCGCCTCGAAGTCGGGAGCCGTTCCACCCACCGTCAGCGCGGAGAGTTGCAGGGGAATGGAGCGCACGGTCACGTGGTGACTGGCATCTTCGAACTCCCGCGCGAGTTGCTTTTGCAGGACCACCTTGCGCTCCTGCCCCCCGGCCTCACGCACGAGGAAAGTCACCTGCTGCCGGGTCGCGAGAAAATTCAGCATCTCCGCCTGCGACTTGTGGTCAAACGTCTCGCCATCTGCGCTCAGAATCCGGTCCCCGGGCTGGAGTCCGGCCCGGTCGGCGGGACTATGGGCAAAAATCTCTCCGATCCGCGCCTCGTCATCGAGGTTGAAAATCGCGAGCCCAAAGAGCGGTTGCCCGGGCGGCAGCATCCGCTGGGAGGTTTCCACCTTGAGTTCGACCGCTGGTTCCGCGCGGGAAATCCCCTCCACGCCGAAAAACGCACCAAGCATCATCGCTAAGAGGCTGGCCGGAAGAAAAATGCGCATATCGGAGCATTATCCTAGCGTTCAGTGCGATCCACACAAGCGCGACCTCGGGGCGTTCCAGAGAAACCGGCAGTTCTTCACCCGGAATGCCATGTTTGGCTTGTGTCAGTCCCGGAAATTACCCACCTTGGTCGCGAATATGAAATTCATCGAGACCGTTTTTGAGAAACTCAAGCGGCATCCTAAACGTATTGTGTTCCCCGATGGATCGGACCCCCGCGTCCTGCATGCGGCTTCGCTGTTTGCGGAGTTGAAGCTGGGCCCGCCCATCCTGCTTGGCAACCGCGACGAAATCGAAACGATGGCGCGTTCCGAGGGGATCAACATGCACCGGATTGCCGTGCTCGATCCGAGTACGGCCGATGATCTGCCGGTCTTTATCGAGTGGATGACGAAGCTGGCCCGCTATCGCAAGATGGGCAGCGCCGATCCCCGTGAGTTGATGCTCAATCCGAACTATTTCGGCGCGATGATGATCCAGCACGGCCAGGCCGACGGCCTGGTGGGTGGTGCGACCTCCTATGCGGGCACGCTCCTGCGCCCGCTCATCCAGCTGGTGAAACCGCTGCCGGGCGTGGAAATGATTTCCAGTTGCACCATGTTCGAGACGACGAACAAAGCCTTCGGCGACGATGGGTTCATGATGTTCGCCGATTGCGCGGTCATTCCCGAGCCCACGGTGGATCAGCTCGCCACTATCGCGGTGCAGACCGGGCGTATTTGCCGTCAGCTCACCGGCCTCAAGCCGCGCGTCGCGATGCTCAGCTTTTCGACCAAGGGCAGTTCCATGCTCCCCGCCGCGCAGAAGGTGGCCGCCGCCACCGCGCTGGCCAGGCAGCGGGCGGACAAGCTCGGGATCGAAATGGAGATCGACGGCGAATTGCAGGCGGATACCGCCCTGCTCCCGGAACTCGCCGAGCGCAAGGCCCCTTCCAGCCTGGTGGCGGGACGCGCGAACGTCTTCATTTTCCCGGATCTGAACAGCGGCAACATCACCGCGAAGTTCGTGCAACACGTGGCCGGAGCGCAGCCCTACGGCCAGATTCTGCTCGGGCCCTCGAAGCCTTGCGCGGACCTTTCCCGTGGCGCCACGTCGGAGGAAATCCTGGGCGTGGCCGCGGTGGTGGGCTTGCAGGCGATCGAGTACCGCAAGCTTTATCCCGACGCCGATTAGTTTTCCTTCATGAATACCGATACGCCGCGCCTCTTCGTTGCCGCCACGCAGCAGAACGATGGAAAGACCACGAATTCGCTGGGACTTTTCGCCGCGCTGCAAAAGCGGAATCTCGGGCGGATCGGATTCATCAAGCCGGTCGGGCAACGGTTTGTCGAAGTGGAGGGCCATCGCATCGACGAGGACAGCGTGTTGATGGACCAGACCTTCGAAGTGAAGACGCCGATCCAGGCGATGAGCCCCATCGCGGTCGAGCCGGATTTCACCCGCAAATACATTGAGGGCGCGAACAACGAGTTTCTCGTCCGGCGGATTCAAAATTCCTTCGACCGTGCGGCGTGGGAGAAGGATTTCGTCATCATCGAGGGCACCGGTCATGCCGGGGTGGGGTCGTGCTTCGATTTGTCCAATGCGCGCGTCGCCAGCCTGCTCTCCAGCAAGGTGCTGTTGATCGCCGGCGGCGGCATCGGCAAGCCGATTGATGAACTGGCCCTCAACAAGGCGCTCTTCGACCAGGAAGGCGTCGAAGTGGTCGGCGCGATCCTCAACAAGGTGTTGCCCGACAAGATGGATCTCATTCAAAACATCACCCGCCGCGGGCTGGAACGCGTGGGGATCGAACTGCTCGGCATCATCCCCGAGGAGCCGATTCTCGCCAAGGCCACCCTGGGCCAGATCGCGAAGCAGGTGAAAGGCAAGTTCATCGGCCACAAGCCCGACGGCCGCCGCCGCGTGAAAAAAATCATCATCGGTGCGATGAGCGCGAGCCACGTGATGCAGCACCTCGAGCCCGGAACCTTGATCGTCACGCCCGGAGATCGCGAGGACGTCATCCTCGCCGCCCTTTCCACCACGGCTCTTGCGGATACGGATGGCAACGCCATCGCGGGCCTCATTCTCTCCGGCGACCTCTTCCCGCATCAAAGCGTGATGGATTTACTGCATCACTCCCAGCTGCCCGTGATTGCTTCGCCGCTGGACAGCTACACCGTCGCCAGCAGCATCCACTCGATGACCGTTAAGACGCTGCCCGGCGACACGGAAAAAATCGACAAAATCCAGCGCCTCTTCGAGCAGCATGTCAACGTCGAGCGGCTGATGGAGAAGCTGAAGAAGTCGTAGCTCACCACGAAGGGCACGAAGATTATTCAGGTGATTCACTTTCGGGTCTTCACGATGCTCTAGGTTCTGTTCACGAATTGGTTCCCCTCTTCGTCCCGGAGGGACGTGGGAAATTAGGGTAATTATATACGTGACGCATAGATGGGATTATGAAGAAAAATTGTCCATTTCTCAAAATAGTTATGGACATGCGGTCTGGAACGGATAATCTCGCCTTGTCAGATGAAAACCGTTTCCGTTGAAATCACAATTGAGCAGGCAAAGCACATCCTCGAAGATTACTACGAGGCTGTCCAAGCTCTGGCGGATGAACGGGAGGCAATCAGCGAAAAGATTGATGATTTGAAAGCGCTTATCGCGAAAATGGAAATTTCCATTAATGGCGGCGCGAAACAGAACGAGCTTTTCAAACCACTGGATCGCCGTAGCGAAAGCGGACGGGCAGGACGTGGTGAATCAGAAAAGGCCATTATGGGCGTGCTCCAAAGCCGCAATGGAACTGGCGCATCCATGAAGGAGATTTGCGAAATCACCGGCGCGAAATACGCGACAGCCTACCGAATTCTTCACAAGCTTGAAGAAGGTGGACTCGCCTCAGAAGTAGATTCGCGGTGGCGGTGGAAAGATTTGTCAGCAGTGAACAGTAAAGAAGAAGGCGAGGTGACGTGACTTCCAGTCATGCACCTCGCCCATTCTTAAAAACCAGTGCTACAACACTGGCTTAGTAACTGTTCTGACACAGCCAGGGTGAAGTAGGGTGCGCATCATACCAGGTGCGAGAATCCCGCTTCACTCTGTTCTTTTTTCACAGTATAGATTTCTCTTTAGGCTGTCAACATCCACAAGATCGTAGCGGAATGAAATATTTGGTGTTTTGCGATGAAAGTAGTCAAACCGATAGGTTTTGGGCATTGGGCGGAATCATAATTCCAGCAAATCATCTGCCAGTGTTCAACGAGACTATGGCGAAATTCCGGGAGGAGCAATATATGACTGCGGAACTAAAGTGGCAGAAAGTTAGCAATCAGAAGTTTCCCCAATATAGAAGGTTTGTGGACTATTTTTTTGCTCTGAATGGATCTCGGAAAGCGCATTTCCACGCCTTAATGCTGGATTCCCATCAATTCGATCACACAGCCTTCAACAAGGGCGATAAGGAAATCGGATTTTATAAGTTTTATTACCAATTACTTCTTAACTGTTTTGGAAAAACATACTGTGAGTATGATCCAGATGCCCGGTTTGCCGTGGTGTTAGACAACCGTAATACAAGCTACAAACTTGAGGATTTAAGAAAAATTCTCAATAATGGGATGCAAAAGAAACATGGAATATCAACCCGTCCATTCAACACCATTGAGCCGAGATGTTCCAAATCTTCTGAAGTTCTCCAAATAAATGACATTATCTTGGGGGCGGTCGGATTTCACAAAAACTCTCGTGAGTTGATCGCTGATTCCCGGCAGGCCAAGAAAGATTTGGCGAATTATATTGCAGAACAAGCAGGGCTTCCAAATTTGAAAGTATCCACTCCCCAAAATCAGACAAGATTCACCTTGTGGAATTTTCGGCTCCAAAGAAAATAGACGCCCCAAGAATCTACGCTGCTATCGCAACTACCTCGCTAAAGGTTTCCCTGACATCATCAGGGTTTTCGAATCATGGTGACGTCTGTTCGCAAGCAACACCAATTACTAAACGAAGTCAACATATCATTTCATCGCGATTCGATGATTTGTTTTTCTTTTGAGAAAAATAGGTAGTATTTGGAAAGTGCAAAAAGAAAAAACAAACTCACCGAAATCCAAAAGCAAGGGTGGACGTCCTCGCAAGGAGACAGAACTTCACAGCGGGGAGAAAGCGGCTACGCGCTTCACAGCAGCGATGATACACGTTTTGAAAGCTGGTCCTCATGTTGAGGAAAAGCCTTAGTTGCGGCCCGTCAACTTCTTCCAAGTCAGGCGACGGCCAGCGGTTGTTTTCGCAGCTTCAATGAATCGGCCCTGATCGCCTGCTTCATTCTTTCGTTCGTTGAATCGGTAGGTCTGTTCGTCCAGATAGCGGAAAAGGTGAAACGGTGCGCAATGGACATATGTGCCCTTGATGCTGCGCTTTAGTAGGCACCAGAAGTTTTCCAGACCGTTTGTATGAACGCCGTCCATAACATACGCCTCGGCGTGACTCACAACCTTGTGCTCGTATTCGGTTCGCAGGTAGCGGTAGCCCTGATTTTCATCGGTGTGAACTTCTGCGCCCTTCGCAACGTATTTGCGAACGCGTGAGTCTAAAGCAGCGGTTGTTAGTGCTGGCAACACTTCTGCGCGAACCCGCGATGTTTTGCCGGAATGCTTATCAAGCAAGCCCATGACAATCGTTTTGCCAGTTGGGCCAGTCTTGCCGCCAAACCGCTGCTTGCGAACCTTGGCGTGCATGAAACGCGCCATACCGCCGATATAGGTTTCATCAACCTCCACAACGCCATTCATGTGGACAATCCCGCCGCCGCGCTGAATTGCAGCGCGGATTCGATGACCAAGAAACCAAGCGGATTTTTGGGTGATCTTCAAAGTACGAGCCAGTTCACAAGAACTGATGCCATTCTTAGCGTTAGTAATGAGCCACAGGGCCGGGAGCAATTTGGAAAGCGGTAAAGGTGAGTCGTTGAAAATTGTGCCGATCTTTACGGTGAACTGCTTTTTGCATGACTTGCAATTCCACACCCGGCGCTTGCCGTTATTGGAAACAGACAGCTTGCCGATGTTTTCAGAATTGCAGTGAGCGCAACGGACGCCATCAGGCCAGCGCATTGAAACAAAAAAATCATGGGCGCGATCTTCATCGGCGAAGTAAGCCACCGCTTCCAAGAGAGATTCAGGCAATTTGTCCGCGTTCATGTTTCATAACATGCCACAGATATTTTATGCGTCAAGTATGTAATTACCGAAATTAGCCGGTGGCAAAAGCCACCGGAATCCCGTCCGCTCAAAATATGCGTCCCGAAGGGCCGCTGGAAAGTGAATGACCGACCTGAGGGCAGGCTTTCCGCCGACCCTTCGGGGCGGATGGTTTGGTGGGATCGTAAACCGGTGGTTTCGCTTTGCTTCACCACCGGCTAATTTCCAACGTCCCTCCGGGACTCCGACCAATTCGTGAACACGGCCTGGAGCGATTCAACCTATTCTATAGCCGCTCTATTGGTTTAGAAACGAAGCGACGGAGAACGCCCATTTCCAAACCATGTCATTCTGAGCGGAGCGCAGCGGAGTCGAAGAATCTCCATCTATTTCTGTGCGGGGGAAACAATCGGTGTCCTTCCGGCACCAGAAATAGATGGAGATTGCCCCTCTGTCGCCATTGCGTCTCGCTGCGCTCGGATCTTCGTGCCTCAGAATGACATCATTTTTACGAGGCCGCTCTTGCAGGGCGGCTACCCTATTTATTGAATCGCTCTAAATGCCTTCCACTACATCCCGCCGCCCGCGCGAACGCAGGCAGCGGGAAAGACGTGAAAGTTAAATCACGCCGAGGACTGCGAGCACGATCAGGATGATGAGCAGCGTGCCCAGCCCGCCGCTCGGGTAGTAGCCCCAGCCGGAGCTGTACGGCCAGGAAGGTAACGAGCCAACCAGGAGGAGAATGAGCAGGATAAGGAGGATCAGTCTCATGTCCTGTATTCGCATTCCACGGCCACTGTGCGTGCATTCGCCCCGATGAGGCGAAAGTCGTAGGGGGATTACCCTACGACGATATTCACCAGCTTTCCGGGCACGACGATCAGCTTCTTCACCGGCAGGCCGCCCATATGCTCGATCGCTTTCGGGGCCGCGAGGGCCGCGGCTTCGATCGCTTCTTTGGCCGCGTCTTTTTTGACCACGATCTTGTCGCGCAGCTTGCCATTCACCTGCACCGGCAGTTCGATCTCGTCTTCGATCAGATACGTCTCATCGAACGCCGGCCACGGCTGATTCGCCACCAGCCCGTCAAAGCCCAGCGTTTCCCACAGCTCTTCGCTCAAGTGTGGGGCAAAGGGATTCAGCAGCACGAGCAAGGTCTTCAACGCCGCCTTCGGGCGCGGGGTGGTATTGATGAAGGCGTTCACGAAAATCATCATCTGCGAAATCGCGGTATTGAAACCGAGCGCCTCGATGTCCTCGCCGACTTTCTTGATCGTCGCGTGAATCACCTTGAGCTGCGCCTTGTCGGGCTCCACGTCCTGCACGGCGCCCGAAGGAGCCCAGGAGCCATCCTGCTGCTCTTCCATCACCAGCCGCCAGACGCGGGCCAGGAAGCGGGACACGCCTTCTACGCCGGTCATGCTCCACGGCTTGGTTGCCTGGAGCGGGCCCATGAACATCTCGTAGCAGCGCAGGGAATCCGCGCCATATTCGTCGATCACGACATCGGGATTCACCACATTGCCACGGCTCTTGGACATTTTCTGCCCGTCTTCGCCGAGGATCAGCCCCTGGTTCACCAGCTTCTGGAACGGCTCCGGCGTGCTCAGATAGCCGAGATCGAACAGCACCTTGTGCCAGAAACGGGCATACAACAAATGTAACACTGCGTGTTCCGTGCCGCCGATATAAAGATCGACGCCGCCATGCGCCTTGGGGCTGTTCTCTACCGAGCCGGTCATCCAGTAACGCTCCGCATCTTCACTGATGAAGCGGTCGGCATTCTTCGGATCGCAATAGCGCAGGTAATACCAGCACGAGCCCGCCCATTGCGGCATTGTGTTCGTTTCGCGCGTTGCCTTCTCGGAATAGCGCAGCCATTCCGTCGCTTTTGCGAGCGGCGGTTCGCCAGTGCCGGTGGGCTTGAAATCGTCGAGCTCGGGCGAGGTCAGCGGCAGCTCGTTTTCGGAAAGCGCGCGGTGCTGGCCATCTTCCCACACCACTGGGAACGGCTCACCCCAATAACGCTGGCGCGAAAACAGCCAGTCGCGGAGCTTGTAGTTCTCCTTCTTTCTTCCCAGGCCCTGCGCTTCCAGCAAACGGGTAATCTCCTGCTTCGCCTCCGCCGTCGGCAGGCCATCGAGCGGACCACTGTTCACCGCGTAGCCTTCGCTGGCAAAGCATTCCAGCGGCGGAGCACTGCATGGGCTTTCCCCGCCCAGACTCAACCGTGCCGTCGCCGAAACCACCTCGCGAATCGGTAGATGATATTTCTCCGCAAATTCCCAGTCACGCTCATCGTGCGCCGGCACCGCCATGATCGCGCCCGTGCCATATCCAGTCAGCACGTAGTCCGCGATCCAGATCGGAATCCGCTCTCCATTCACGGGATTGATCGCAAATGCGCCGGTGAAAACGCCGGTCTTCTCCTTCGCTAGTTCCGTGCGTTCCATGTCGCTCTTGCGCGCCGTCTTTTCGCGATACTCGCGCACGGCGGGCCACTGCTCCTGGGTGACGATAAGATCGACGAGGCCATGCTCCGGAGCGATGACCATATAGGTAGCTCCAAACAAGGTATCCGGACGTGTGGTGAAAACACGGATTTTTCCTTCTGATCCGACGAGACCAAAGTCCACCTCTGCGCCTTCGCTGCGGCCAATCCAATTTTTTTGCAAAAGCTTAATACCCTCTGGCCAATCCAGTCCATCGAGCTCATCAATGAGTCGTTGCTCGTAGGCCTTGATCCGCAGCATCCACTGGCGCATCGGACGGCGTACTACGGGAAAGCCGCCGACCTCACTCTTGCCATCAATTACCTCTTCATTGGCCAAAACGGTGCCGAGTTCTGGACACCAGTTAACCGGGGCTTCACTGACATAAGCTAGACGGTCTAATTCAATTTGGTTGCGTCGTATCCTTGGCCTATCTGCATCAGAATATGTCAATATGCTTTGATGCACTCCCTTAAGAAACGTGTCGTTTTGCCAAAGATCTTTGTGTTGTGGGATGTCTGCGAGAGCATCTTCAAGCAAGCTTATCGGGCGGGCTTTTTTTTGGATAGGATCGAAATAGCTGTTATACAGCTTCAGAAAAATCCACTGCGTCCATTTGTAGTAACCGGGATCGGTGGTGTTGATCTCGCGCTGCCAGTCGTAGGCAAAGCCGATGCGCTGGAGCTGCAGTTTGAAGCGGCCCACATTCTGCGCCGTCGTCACCGCCGGATGCTGCCCCGTCTTGATCGCGTATTGCTCGGCAGGCAGACCAAACGCGTCCCAGCCCATCGGATGCAACACATTGAAGCCGCGCATCCGCTTGTAGCGGGTAATGATGTCCGTCGCCGTATAGCCCTCGGGATGCCCCACATGCAGCCCTGCGCCGCTGGGGTAGGGGAACATATCGAGCACGTAGTATTTCGGCTTGCTCGCGTCGAAGCCGGGCTCGCCGGGATTCGCCACGTGAAAGGTCTGCTCAGCGTCCCAGCGCGCCTGCCATTTCGGCTCAATCTGGTCGAAGGGATACGGTTTGCGTCGTTCGTTGCTCATGCTCGTAAAAAGGTGGGTTTTGAATGAAGCATGGCCCGAAGGATTTTGCCACAGAGATCACAGAGGGCACGGAGGAATGCCGATTTTGCGGACAAAAACAAGCCGGGCACTTCAGTGGAAAGAGACCTTTACCGAAGGGCGCTCATGTTTTTCCCTCCGTGATCTCTGTGTCCTCTGTGGCTAATCCGGCCGCGCCGCAGTGTGAACCGGCAACTGCGTCGTGCTGTCGCGCAGGAAGCCGAGGAAATCCTTCTTCAACTGCTCTCGCGCCTCCGGCACCGTGTAAAGCATGTGGCCCGCAGGGTAGTAAGTGAGCTTGATGTTCCCGCGGATCGAAGGATCGAGCTTCATCTGGCGAATGGAATACTCGGCGGCGTGATAAGGGGTGGCGAGATCGTAGAGCCCGGCGCAGACCCAGATTTTCAGATAGGGATTGCGAATCATCGCCTCGCGCAGGGATTCCGCCGTGTTCACGTAGCGGTTCTCGGCGGGTTTCCAGCTCCAGGGGAAGACATTCGCGAGCGTTTCATATTGCAGATCAGTCTCGAACTTCAGCTCCCCGCGCAGGTAGGCATTGATCGCGGCGCTGAACGGCCCGTTCACCGCCTCGAAGCTCGGGTCGTATTCGTAGCTCTCCGTGCCCGGCTCGTAGCGAATGCCGGTGTAGCGGGAATCGTAGCGGCCGATGGCGCGGTCCTTCGCCATCAGCAGGTCGGTGAAAAATTCCTCGGGGGTCACGCGCAGGTTGCGCTTGGCGATCAGCGGCGCGGGGATGCCGGTGAAGGCGGCCAGCTTGTCGGCAATCTGCGCCTTCTCGTCGTCGGGAAGTGCGTCGCCCTGGGCGAGCGCGAGCAGGTAATCGTGATCCGCAAAATCCGCCGCCGCCTTGCGCACCTCGTCGAGCGACTGGCTTTGCAGTTCATCCGGCAGCCGCTTGTGATACCAGGCCGCCGTGGCGTAGCTGGGCAGGTAGAGCGGATAGGCGGTATCGTTGTTGGCGCTGAAGTCGATCGTCTGGAAATTCAGCACCGAGGAGACGAGGACGATCCCGTTGAGGTAAAGGCTGTCCTTTTCCTGCAAATAATCCGCCAGCGCCGCCGCCCGGGTGGTGCCGTAGCTTTCGCCGATCACATACTTGGGCGAGAGCCAGCGTTCGTTGCGGGTGACGTAGAGCCGGATGAACTCGGCGATGGACGCGATGTCATTCTCGAAGTTGTGATATTCATCCGGCTTGGTGCCGGGGGCGGTGCGGCTGTAGCCGGTGGAGACCGGGTCGATGAAGACGAGGTCGGTGCTGTCGAGCCAGCTCGATTCGTTGTCCACCAGCTTGTAGGGCGGTGGCGGGGCTTCGCCGAGCTCGGTGAGATCGACGCGGCGCGGGCCGAGCGCGCCGAGGTGCAGCCACACCGAGGCCGCGCCGGGGCCGCCATTGAGCGAGAAGGCGAGGGGACGCTTCGCTTGATCGGCATCCTTCCCCTCCAGCGTGTAGGCGATGAAGAAAATCTTTGCCTTCGGTTTCAGCCCGTCCTTGTCCGCCGGTTTGCTATCCTTCGCGTCCTTGCCCTCGTCGCCGCCATCCTCGGTCTTGAGCAGGATGTAGCCGGTGGTGGCCTTGTATTTGACCGATTTTCCGCCAATCGTCACCGTATGCTCGGTGACGGAGAGCTTCGGCTCCGCGCTGTCATCGCCGCCTTTTTTGTCGGCAGCGGCGTCGGACGCGCTTTTGTCCGGCTTGGGCGAGGAATCGACCGCGTGCAGCGGAGCGGTGACGGCGAGCAACAGGCTGAGCGCCGGGAGGAGCGAGGCAAGCCTCGTGATGAGCGGGTTTCGGATCATAACCGTGAGGAAGTGCTGCATGGTGGCACTCCGGTGCAGCCGAGGCAAGGCGGGTTATTTTCACCGCGGATAAACCTCCCGTCACGGTGTCATCCCGAGCAAAGCGTAGCGACGTCGAGGGATCCCGTCCTAGTGGCGAGTGACTTCACCCGTGGAGAAAGACGGACCTAAATTGCAGGCAGTGCCGCCGGCCACTCTGACGGGATCCACTCGACTTCATTACGCTGCGCTTCATTGCGCTCGGGATGACCGTGTGGTTGGGGCTACACCGCCTCGCGCAGGCGCAGGAAGCGGAAAAACTCCGCCCCTTCGCGCAGGCGGCGCTTCATCTCCTGCCGGTCGGTGAGCATCGTGCGCATGATGCGGCCAATCACCCGTGGGCGGAAATAGTAGTTTTTGTAGAACTTCTCCACGTAGGAAAAAATCTCGTCGCGGGACAGCCCGTCGTATTCGAGCGCGGCGGTCTGGGTGCCGTTCTGGTTCACCAGATCGAGCTTTTCGCTGAACCACCCGTTTTCCAGCGCCTGGCGGTAAAGCTCCGTTCCCGGATACGGCGCGGCGAGGCTCACCTGCAAGGAAAACGGATCCATCTCGCGGGCGAACTGGATCGTCTGCTTGATCGTCTCGTGCGTCTCCCCCGGCAGGCCGAGGATGAACGTGCCGTGAATCGTGATCCCGAGCTGCTTGCACGCCCTGGTAAATTCGCGCGCCTGCTCCAGCCGCACGCCTTTCTTGATGTTGTCGAGAATGTGCTGGCTGCCGCTCTCGTAGCCCACCAGGAGCAGGCGCAGTCCGTTGTCGCGCATCACCTTCAGCGTGTCGTAGCTCACGTTGGCGCGGGCGTTGCAACTCCAGGTGATCCCGAGCTGGCCGAGCCGCTTCGCGATCTCGCGGGCGCGCGGCGTGTAGGCAGTAAACGTGTCGTCGTCGAAAAAGAACTCCTTCACCTGCGGGAAGAGCGCCCGGGCATGCTGCATCTCGCGAAAGACCGCCTCGGGCGATTTCGCGCGGTATTTGTGCCCGCCCACCGTCTGCGGCCAGAGGCAGAAGGTGCACTGCGCCGGGCAGCCGCGCCCCGTGTAATGCGAGACGTAGGGATGCTTCAGGTAGCCGATGTAATACTTGTCGATGTCCAGATCGCGGGCATAGACATCCATCACGCTCGGCAGTTCGTCGAAGCTGTGGATGAGCTCCCGCTCGGGATTGTGGACGATTTTCCCGTCGTGCTTCCAGTCGCGCCAGGAGAGGCCGGGAATCTCCGCCAGCGGCTTGCCCAGCGCCACGTCCTGGCAGGTGTAGTCAAATTCCTTGCGCCCGACGAAATCCACCGCCTCGCTGGCTTGCAGCGTCTGCTCCGGCAGCACCGCCGCATGCGCGCCCACCAGGCCCACGATCGTATCCGGCTTCTGGTTTTTCAGCGCCTCGGCCAGTTTCGCATCCCCGTGCAGCGTCGGGCTGCTGGTGTGGATGATCACCAGCTCGTAATCGCGCGCGATCGCGAGGATGTCGTCGATCGTCAGGTCGTGCGGCGGAGCATCGACCAGGCGGCTGCCTTCCACCAGCGCCGCCGGTTGCGCCAGCCAGGTCGGATACCAGAACGACCGCACCTCGCGCTTCGCCTGATAGCGTGATCCGGCCCCGCCATCGAAGCCCTGCCACGATGGGGGATTTACAAAAAGCGTTTTCCGGAAAAGCATCATCGTGCGTTTAGCAGAGCCTCATGCGTCACACAACTGCCATCATTGCCCGGTTGAAAACCGCGCTGGCCGGTTTTTCCCCCGGCGACCGCTATCTGGTCGGCGTCTCGGGAGGGGCGGATTCCGTGGCGCTGCTCCACCTGCTGCGGGAGATCGGGTTTGGCAAATTGATCGTAGGTCACCTTAATCATGGATTACGCGGGCGGGAGGCCCGGCTGGATGCAAAATTCGTCGAAAAGCTGGCGGGAGAACTCGGGCTGCCCTTTGTGGGCGAAGTCATTGATACCCGGGCGCTGGCAAAAGAACAGTCCATTTCCATCGAGACCGCCGCCCGCGAGGCCCGCTGCGCCTTCTTCGGCCGGGTGGCGAAACGCCGCCGTTGCCGCGCGCTCCTCCTCGCTCACCAGGCCGACGACCAGGTGGAAACCTTCCTCCACAACCTCCTGCGCGGCACCGGCCCCGCCGGTCTCGCCGCCATGCGCCCCGCCGCCGAACGCCGGGGCCTGCTTCTCCTGCGCCCCCTGCTCGGCATCTGGCGCGCCGAGCTCGTCGCGTGGCTCCAGGAGCGCGGCCTCAAATTCCGCGAAGACCCCTCCAACGCCGACCCCCAGTTCACCCGCAACCGCATCCGCCACCAGATGATCCCCCTGCTGGAGGAAGCCTACGGCCGCGAAGTCCGCGCCGCCCTGTGGCGCGCCGCCGAAATCACCGGGGCCGAAAACGAATGGCTCGCCGCCCAGACCGGCGAAATCTCACCCGGCCCGCTCAGTGTCAAAGCCCTCCGCGCCATGCCCCTTGCCCTCCAGCGCCGCACCCTGCTCCAATGGCTCCGCGCCGAAGCCGTTGCCGATGCCGGTTTCACCGGGGTCGAGCTCATCCGCAGCCTGCTTGAACCCGGCGCGCCCGTGGCCAAGGTCAATCTCCCCGGCGCCCGCCACGCCCGCCGCCGGGCCGGGAAGCTGTTTTTGGAATAGACTTTTTCCACCCCCATCGGGGTTCACTCTGAGAATGCGGATGACATTAGGCCGTTTCGCGGTAATGTAGCGCACATGCTTTTTGGTCGTCCTAAAAAAGAAGAAAAGGTCACGGATACTGGGGTGGTGCTCATCGTGGATGATGACGGGGATCTGGCCGACGCCTTAAAAGGATTGCTCGAACTGCGCGGCTACACCGTCACCACCGCCAATTCCGGGACCGCCGGCCTCGAAGTCGTGCGGAGCACCCCGCTCGACGCCATCGTCTGCGACATGATCATCAAAGACATGCGTGGCGACGAATTTTTCAAGACCGTCACCGCCGAAAAGCCGGAGCTCGCTCCGAAGTTCATCTTCTCCACCGGCCACAGCGACCAGCCCCGCGTCATGGAGTTTTTCAACGAGGCGGATGCCGACGTGCGCATCCTTTTCAAGCCCTTCGGCGAGGACGAGCTGGTGGACAAGGTGCGCGCCGTCACCCAGGGCTAGCTGCGACCGGTTCGAGTCCCGAAGGCCACCGGGCGAATGGGGTAAATCGTTCAAGGCGCATCCGGGAAGCCCGTTCCAGTAATTATAGATGACAAACCCGGGAAACCCCGCTTAACTCTACAGGATGTTACCGCCCGCCGAAGATGGAGTTCCCGACTTGGAGATCAAGAGCATCCTGCTTTTGGACGACGATCTGGTGCTGGCGGATACACTGCGCGACCTCCTCGAGTCCCGCAACTTCCTCGTCACCGTCGTGAGCAACGGCGCCGAGGGCCTCAAGCAGGTCATCGACACCGATTTCGACGTCATCATGTGCGACATCATGATGCCCTCCATGGCCGGTGACATGTTCTACCTCGCCGTGCAAAAAATGAAGCCCTTCCTCGCCGAGCGCTTCGTCTTCATGACCGGTTTCAGCGGCGACCCACACGTCAACAAATTCCTGGAAAGCGTGAACGCCCTCGTCCTCGAAAAGCCCGCCAAGCTCGAAGACATCATCCGCATGATCTCCCTCGTCCTGCACCGCAACGCCCGCTCCCGCGCCACGTCGAACTGACGCGCGGAATCCATTCGAAATACTCGGAAAAAACGAAAAAACCCCTGCTCGGGAACGCCCGCGTTTCGTGCAGTGTCCCTCCCTCGTTCCCAGGCTCCAGCCTGGGAACGCAATAATCCGCGAGGCTCCTGCCTTGTGCTCCCGCGCCCGCAACTTTCCCTTTCCCCATCCGCGTGATCCGCGGTAAAAACCTCTCTCCCCTTGGCGCCTTGGCGGTTCATTTTCCCGCCTACATCCGCGCGTAAAGCTCCGGATTCTCATCCAGATCCTTGATCACCGTGCACAGGTACACCGGCTCCGGATGAATCTCCCGGTACTTCGTAATCTCCGATTTGTTCAGCACCTTGAAGCCATACCGTTCGAACATCTTCGAGCCCCGGCGGCTTTCAAACACCACCATCTGCCCATACACCCGCTTTTCCCCGCACGCGTGCAGGTATTTCAGGTAGGCATTCATCAGCGCCCGCGTGGAGGCGATGTTCCGCGCATCCGCCAGCAGGTTGATGTGAAAATGCGCCGTCCTTCGTGGTGCGGCTGGCACCTCCTTCCAGCCCTGGAACATGATCCAGTGCACAAACTTCCGCGACGCCTCGTTGTAGCGGTAGTAACGCGAAATCCCGCGCACGAACAGGCTCAGGTTCTGGTAAAAGCTGTGCATCTGCTGCCGCAACGGCCGCCGCGAACCGAGCAGATACCCGTGCACCTCGCCATTTACCTCCAGCACAAAGGACGACTCCGGCTCCCAGTCCGTGTAATAGGCGGTCAGATAATCCGCAAACAACTCGCGATCCTCGAACACCGGGTCGATCGGATTGCCCAGAAAACCCGTATCGCAGCACAGGCGGCGAATCGTCTCGCGATCCGCCCGCTGGTACTTCCGGATGGTGAGGGCTCGGGCTTCAGACATGAGGGCAAACTAATGCCTCTGCAGCGAGCGGTAAATAGCAAAGAGCCGGTCGAACACCCCGTCCCACGAATACCGCTCATGCACCACCCCGCTCGCCTGCACGCCCAGCGCCGCCAAATCCAGCGACGTCGTCTCCGCGATCGCCAGCGCCAGCGCCTCCGGCGTATTCTCCCCCGCCCAAAAGGCCTGGTCGTTGTGAATGATCCGGTCCATGTAACTGCCCCGAATCCCGATCACCGGCGTCCCACACGCCTGACTCTCCAGTGTCACCAGGCCAAACGTCTCCTGCACCCCCGGGTGCACAAACAGATCCGCCGCCCGGTAGAGCCGCGCCAGCTCATGCGAATCCCCGCAATACGGCAGCCACGTGATCCGCCCCGGCAGCTTTGCCTGCAATTGCTCAAACTCCGGCCGCTGATTTCCATCCCCCACCACCAGCAAATGAAACGTCCCCGGGCGGATCGCCTCCAGCCGCTCAAAGGCGCGAAAAAGCGTCAGCGTATTCTTCTCATGCGCCAGCCGCCCCACATACAGCAGCAGCGTCCGGTCCGCCGGCAAAGCGAGCCGTTCCCGCGTCGCCCGCGCATCCTCCGGCTCCGGCCGGAAAATCGCCGTATTCACCCCCAGGTCGATATTCACCGCATTCTCCACCCCCCAGTTCGCCAGCACCTGCCGCAGCGCCGGCGAGGGCACCATCGTCCGCGCAAAGCGGTTATACAGATGCCGCACATAGCGCTGCGCAATATCCATCGCAAACTCCGTGAACGTCCGCCCAAAAAACTTCGCCGCACTCCGCAGATACGCTTCCGGGAAATGCGAATGATAAAACCCCACCACCGGAATATTCAGCGCGTCCCCCGAGGCAATCGCCTTCCACGCCATCTGGTAGGGATCGCCCGACTCGATCACACCCGGCCGCTCCCGCACCAGAATATCCTCCACCGCCTCCAGCCTTAGCAGCGCCCGGTAGCGCGACGTCCGCGAGATCAGCGGCGACTTCAGCGTATAAACCTTCGCCCGCCCGTTCACCGTCAGCTCATCCTGCGCCCCCGGCACAATGAGCACATGCTCATCCTCCGTGTGCGCGTGCAAGTAGGCCACCTTCTCCGCGATATACCGCTTCACCCCCCCGCTCACCGGCGAGTAAAACTGGGTCAAATCACAGATTTTCACGGGAATTTAGCCACCGAGTTCACCGAGGACACGGAGAGGAAAAGCATTTCTCAGAGATCTCTGTGTCCTCTGTGGCTCAATCATTCCCGCTCCGCCAGGTATTTCTCCGCTTCGAGCGCCGCCGCACAGCCCTGGCCCGCCGCGGTGATCGCCTGCCGGTATTTCTTATCCGCCACATCCCCCGCCGCGAACACCCCGGGAATATTCGTCTTCGTCCCCTCATGTTGCAGCAAATACCCTTCCTCATCCATGTCGAGCGCGCCCTTGAACGCCTTCGTATTCGGCGTATGGCCGATCGCCACAAACACGCACGCCACTTCGAGCTCTTTCTCTTCCCCCGTCAGCAAATTCTTAATTTTCAGCCCCTTCATCTCCCCCTCCGCATTGCGCACATACTCCGTCGGCACCGTATTCCACACCGGCTCCACCTTCGGATTTGCCAGCACGCGGTCGGCCATGATCTTCGACGCCCGCAGCGCATCCCGGCGATGGATCAAGTAAACCTTCGACGCAAACCGGGTCAGGAAATTCGCCTCCTCCGCCGCACTGTCGCCGCCGCCGATCACGCACACCGGCACATTGCGATAAAACGCCCCGTCACACGTCGCGCACGACGTCAGCCCATGCCCCACCGCCTCTTTCTCGCCCGCCAGCCCCAGCCATTTCGCCGAGGCCCCGCTCGCCACGATCAGCGTCTCCGTCTCCACCCAGGCATCATCCACCAGCACCCGCACATGACCTTCCTTCGGCTCAAAACCATTCACCGTCGAAAATTGAAACCGCGCCCCAAAGCGCTCCGCCTGGGACTTCATATTCATGATCAATTGCGGACCATCAATCCCCTCCGGAAACCCCGGAAAATTCTCCACCAGCGTCGTCGTACTGAGCTGCCCGCCGGGTTCATGCCCCTCGAGAACGAGCGGATTAAAATTCGCGCGCGCCGCATAAATCGCAGCCGTCAGCCCCGCGCAACCGGTGCCAATGATGATCATCTTTTCCATAGGAGGGTCGAACTAACCACAAAACCCGCCCCAAGGAAACCGAAGAATCCGTCATCCCCGTGTCATCCCGCAAAATGAACCACCGAGACACGGAGGCGCAGAGAAAACGAAGCCTCATTCCCGTTTCCCGCCTATCGACGATCAACTTCCTTAACCTCCCATTCTAGTGTCCTTACAATCAGCCATCCGCTTTTCTAATCCGCCTACAACAGCTTCTGGCCAGAGCTTAAATGCCGACTTAGTAATCCTCCCGGAGTCGCGTGGATGATTGTGAACCTTGTCGCTAGGTCAAGAACCAGTTGCGTGCGGGTTTCAGCGGTATTTTGGGAGGGGCGGCGGATGGTGGAGTCGAAACAGGACAGAATCAGCAGCTCTTTGCGTTGGAATTTTGGCTGCCACTCTGATGGAAGTTGAAAGGGATCAAGTCCCCGCGCGGGGCAGATGACGAGAGACTGCGGGCCGCGGAGGAAGATACGCAGACATTCCTTTTCGACCGGCGTGTGAAAGCCACTGATCACCGCTCGATTCTCGGCCCGCCATTGTTGGGCGAGATCAATCGCTTCAAGAATTTTTGCCCCAGGGCAGGCGCGGGAGCACAGGAGCGCATCAAGTGGTTCGTCGAGCAACGCGGCATTGCCGTGCGTCCAGAGGGGCCGTCCGTGTCTCAGCATTGTCGCGGGATTGCGCAGGAGCATGATTCAATCGCCGTCGTCTTCACCGGAGCCACCGCTCAAGCCCATGCGATACTTGACGTCGTAATTGATGATGAAATCCAGTTCTTCTTCAGTGAAACCATGGTGCTCGGCTAAGGCGACATCGATTTCGTCGATAATAGTTTTGCAGTCTTTTGGGTAGAATTCTTGATATTCAATGCCTCCAGCTTTTGTCTTAATCGTCCTGCGCTCCGATGTTTTGCGGAGCGTCACCATCAACTTATGCAACGATTCGCCTAGTCGTTCACGGATAATGTTCGACTTACCTACATCCCAAGGGAACGAATAAACATCGCGATATCCACAATGGAATCCGTCACAATGGGATCGCCAGAACCAGTAGAAAAGTGTGCTATTTAAAGCTGCAGTGATTGCAACTTGCTCTTGTTTTACGAAAGTAAATAACTTGTAATCTTCGGATTTTCCCATCGTGCCATTTGATGCTCGGAATAGAGGGATGAAATCGAGAGCTTTAACGAAATAGCGAACGATGCGATGGATATACACCGGTTTCGCATTCGTTTCCACGAAACCTTCCAAAGGCAATCCAGTGATTTTTTTGAGGACCGACGATTCATTTGCAGAAGCAAACTTTGCGATCACGGTGCCTGGCTCTACCGACTCCGCTTGTCGGTAATGCGTCACAGAAAGCAACGCGTTTCTTGCACTGCTTGACCAGCGTTGATAGCCGGCAGTGAAAAGGTGCGTGTCTAGGGGCGGGCAACCTGCATTGAGGTATATACAGAGCCGTTGGGCCACTCCTTCAAAGAGCGAACTCGGGCGCATATCGAAACAAGCAATCCATGAGCTCCTTTTTCGAACAAGCTTACGAACAGCGGCCGTTCTTTCAGTGCATACGAGACTTAGTGGAACTATAAGACCGATCAATCCCGACTCACCGATTAATAGCGCCGAACGCTCAATGACCAGCGCGTAAAGGTTTCCGCAAGAAGTCGTAATGTAGTTTTGAGTCGTATAATTTCTTACCTTTGCAAGTTCAACATACGGTGGATTGCCAATGATCGCGTCGAAGCCGCCACGTTTTAGCATTCCAAAGAACTCAACGAACCAGTGGAACGGCTGATGAGACGTTCGCCATTTCTGGAAGACTGCTTCGCTCGCTGTGTTCCGTTTGTCGTAGTCGGCAGCAAGGAATCGATCAAGCTGGCTGCGGAGGATTTGGAGACGCTCGGAGAGCTGGTGCTTTTGCTCGCGGAACTCAGCGGGACTCATCCCATATTCGTCCTGCATTTGCTGGAAGAGTTGGAAGGCTTTGTCCACATTTTCGGCGGCTTCTTCGAAGCGGCTGTAGCTCTGCAATTCATCCTCGACACCAAGGCGCATCTGGCCGTCACCGAATTGCGTCATGCAGCGTCTCACTTCGTCGCGGCTGGCGTAGCCAACTAGGGTATTTCCAGCTCGGATGTTGAAATCAATGTCGGGCAGCGGCTCGATCTCTTGACCAGGTTCGAGCTGTGCGGCGAGTTTAAGGAAGAGGCGCAATTTGCAGATTTCCACCGCCTCTTCCATGATGTCCACACCATAGAGGTTGTGGACGATGATGGACTTGAAGATGAAGTAGTTTTCGTTTGGGTGGCGCGCGGCCTGGTCGAGGATGGCGGTGAATTCCTTGCGATAAACCGGGTGGTTTTCGCCACGCGTTTCCCAGTCGCCGAGCAGGGCGCGCATCCGGTCAAGGCTGGCACGGTAAAGTGGCTCGAGAATATTGAGCGCAGCAAAGAGAAATGCGCCGGAGCCGCAGGTGGGGTCGAGCACCGAGAGTCTGCGAATGGCCTTGAAGAGCGCAAGCAGCAGGTCGGGCCCGGCATTTTCCACCACGTCCTGCGCGAACTGGCGGGTATCCAGATTGAGGGTGATGAGATCGTTGACGGCACGGACTTTGCCCGTCCGCAGTTTTTCCTGCAGCTCTCCGCAACGCTGGCGGCGGGCGACTGCCTCGCGCCAGATTTCCGTGGGCAGGCCGGTCTCGGGCGTTGCGGTCTCGTTCCAGCGGGCGCGGCGTTTGCGCAGCTCGGGCTTCAAGGCATCGAGGCCTTGCGCGATGTAGTCCGGCAGCGGGCGCGGTTCGGCAAGCCTTTCGCCGCCGGGATAATCGCAAAACACCCCGTGGCCGACGGCGGGGTAGATGTAGCGTTCCGGTTCATCGCGCAGCAGGTGCCAGGAGGCCTCGCCCAGCTTGTCTCCTGCGGCCTCGAGCAGAAAGGGGATGATGCAGTTTTTAGCGATGTAGTCGGTGATGTCCTCCTTGGTGTAGTAGGCACCCATCTCCTTCTGGTTGGTATATTTCTCGAAGACGTAGCCAAGAATCTCGGGATTGATTTCCTTCCCGCTGGAGATTGGCCGGTCATCCAAGTGCCAGTCAAAGCCGTCGAGAAAGGTAAAGACGCGGTCAAAAGCCTCGTCGGGAATATGCAGTTCGGGATGCTCGCGCTCGATCCGGTGTTCTTCAAAAATGCCACCATTTAGATAGGGAATTTCACCGATCAGTTTCCTGAGCGCGGGGCTGAATTCGCGTTCGTCCTTGGGCTTGCCGAGTCCATCGTGAAAGAGGTTGCGGAGAAAAGTTTTGTAGAAGGAGTGAAACTGGCCTTCACCAATCTCGCCTTTCACGCGGGCGAGGCGATCGCTCAGGTAGTTCTGCTCGCCGTCGAGAAAGCCTTTGCGTTGCAGGAAGTAGCAGAACATCAGCCGGTTCAGCATGAGTGAGGTGTACCAGTCCAGCAGTCCGCCGTCGGTGAGACCTTTGATGAAGCTCCGGAAGGCATCCTTCTGCACTTTAAACTGGTCGTAGAACTTTTTGGTGACCTTGTCGCGGTCGAGCGTGTCGTGAAGTTTCGAGACGACTCCCGTGATGTCGAGTGCATCCTCCTCATCGAGAGTGAATGCGATGGAAGAAAGCTTTTGTAGCAGCAGTTCGTTATCTTTGCTCTTTTCCCAGGTTAATTCGCGATGGCTAACTGGCTTTCCTGGCAGGCGTGAGGTCCAAAGCCAGATTTGTCGCGTCTTGGCGGCGTCGGTGAAAATGAGCAAATGCTCCGTTGCGAGTGGAGTGACCGCCTTCTCCAGTTTCTTGCGCTCCGTGGAGGCCAGGATTTTCCCCTCCTCATCCGGTTGTACGTGAAGAACTTTGACGCCGCGCTTCTCAGCCAGTACGGAAAGCGTAAGAAAGCTGCCGCCAAAGGGAACCCGTAGCGGAGCACTGGAATCCGGCCAGTCCCAGCCCAGCGTGGAATCGGTGAACAGGCCGGAAAAATCGAAAGCGGCGAGGTAGCGTTTGATTTCGTTGCGTTGCTGGCTGGCGGTCATAGGGAATACAGGCTTGCAGTAAAAAGGGTTTGCGCTACCTTTTATCTAGCGACGAGAGCGGCCGCCCCATAGGCGACCCGAGTCCCTCCGGGATTCCTCGCCGCTCCTTTTTTCATTTTTGCACTTGTTGGAGCCATTGGAGTACATCGGGGAACGCTTCCTCGCCACGGTGAATGAGCGGCTGGAGCAGGGCAATTCCTTGATCATCAATTGTTTTGGCCGGCAGGCCCAGTTTTCGCTCCTCCTCTTTCCGCGCTTGCAATGTGCAGAGATCGGCCAGTTGCAGCAGCAGGCTCTTGTGCGAATCAATAAAGAAGCCTTTCTCGATGATGCGATCCAGCCGAAGGGTTCCCGGCGTGGCGCGTAACAATTGGAGAAAACGTTCAATATCGTCAACAACCTCGCGATTATCATCGGAGATGAAAATACCCAGCGCGTTGCCTTTCAAACTACGCAGGTAGTTATTCGCTACCTGTGCCACTAATGGGAAGGCGGCAAGGTGCGGATTGACAGCAATGCCATTTCCGAAAGCCTTTTGCATCCAGCGTTCGTAGCGCTTCTTTATGATCGCACGATAGATGAAAGGGAGCTTGTAGCGGGCTGCGATTTGCAGCCACTCATCACGAATCGCCAGCCGGGCTGCCACGGGCATTCCTTTGAAAGGGCCGCTGCCCTGTCGCAAATCGGCGGCATGAATTTCGAATCCGGTCGCCCTTGGTGGTGGCATATGTTGATCCAGACAGGCCAGCAAGTCGGCTTCGATCTGCTGCCAGCTTTCCTCCGGCACCACTAGCGCACCCAGCACAAAAACCGGTTGCTGGACATCGGCGAGATTACAGCCGGAATTCCCCGATTCATCAAAGTAGATCAAATGCATCTAGACGGATCCTCCCTCATTTGCCAGACCCAGCGAACAAAGGATGCGCGGTTGTTTCATCTCGCTGTCGTGAACATTCGCGACCACCAACCGATCGTCTCGATGCAGGGTGGTAACAAGAGCCGCAAGATCATCGTCAGAAATACTGCTGCGAAGCTGGCGATTCAGTTTATCCACTGCCTCGGTAGTTAGCGGGTGATCGTAAACTGCCTGGATGGCGGAGCGAACTTGGTCGGTGAGAAAAATATCGCCTTCCCGCAATCGAAGATAATCCTGCAACCGCTCATAGGTGCGGTAGCGGGCACCGCGTCGGTTCCCGAGTTGGCCCGACTGAGTGTCCCGACGCTCTTCCTGCACCAGATGAGTGGCTTTTGCAACGAGCTGATGGTGATCGGCCCGACGTGGTAGAGCAGGTGTTTCCGGCGTGCAGGCGGCAGCACGAAGCACGCGCACTGGCGATTCGGAAACTGCCTGCCCTTTTTCATCAATCCAGACCATGGCGTCATGATCTTGAGCAGTGCGGATGTAGGTGAGAACACCCGGTGGTGTAAAGGCGGGACGGGCTGGATCGGGGATGTGCGGTTTGGTGGCGAAAACGACATCGGGCAATGCCTCTACTTGCTTGCGCAACTCGGGATTGTTTTTGATCGCCTGCGACCAGATCTCGAAGGCTTCGGAGGTGAGATCCACCTCATCATCCTCCGGTTCATCAAGCACGCCGGACTTCTCATGGTAAAGGTCGCGCAGTGCCTTTTCATCCTCCACCGTTTGGCTTTCGAAGAATGATTCGTCGGAGCCGACCACCTCTTCATTTTCGCGTAGGCGCTGGATCAACCGCCGCCGCAATTTGATGATCTCCTCCACGCCTTCCGCGGGCAGGAAAGAATAGCAATGAATCGTATCCGCCTTTTGCCCGATTCGATCCACGCGACCAGCCCGTTGAATGAGTCGAATGATCGCCCATGGAAGATCGTAATTAATGACCCGGGACGAGTCCTGCAGATTCTGACCTTCTGAAAGAATATCGGTCGCGAGGAGGATGCGGGTTTGACTGCCGGGCGGGAATGCTTTCAGTTTCTCGTTCGACTCGGGAGAAAACCTCCAAGCCTGCGCGGCCGGATTTTCCGAGGAGCCAGTCACGCAATCCACTTGGTCTAAATGCGCGCGATCCAGTGCTTCACGCAGATAAACTGCGGTATCGGCAAATTGGGTGAAGAGGAGAAACTTTTCTTGGGGGAACTCCTGGGCGAGGAGACGAATCAGCGCCTGGAGTTTGAAGTCCTTTGCCAGCGGGATGTCTCCGGCCTCCGTCACGATTTGCTGCAAGGCACGGGCATCCTCTCGCAAATTGGCGACCAGGGTTTTCTTAAAGACGTCGGTGCGAAGCCAGCGATACCGCTTCGACTGGTTTTGCGCCATCGTTTGATAGATGCGCTTTGCTTCCTGTCGGTAGTGACTTTCATCCCACTGATGGAGCGGAGGCAACTCTTGTTCGTCGTCTTCAAGATCGAGTTCGCCATCGCCTTCATCCCGCAAGCGCGTATCCAGCAAAGCGGCATCCTGTTGCCCAATCGGCAGCGGGAATTGATTTTCCAGCGCGTAAATAAAGAGCTCATTGCGTAAAACGTGCCGATGCAAAGAGAGTAGGAATGCATGAGCCGAGCTCTCCAGCCGCTTGAATAGATTCGTCCGGCAAAATCCTTTCAATCGCCGACCCGCCCGTGACAGATCTTCGAGAATTTTCGCCTCGGCTGGTTTTAGATCCGGCGGCAGCTTTTCCTTCTGGTAGGGGCTCAGGCCGTAGCGAGGCAACTTCAGTGAATCAATGATCTCGACGATTTCCGGCCGGAAGAGGCGTGCGCAAGGGTCCGAAGTATCCTGTGGATCGGAGCGGAACTTCACCGAGTGCGGCTGGCGTGTCGGGAAATAGATCCGTACGCCATTGGGAAGCGTGAGATAAGCACGACCGTCCCGCTCATCGGTCTCTGCATAGTTTTGGATAATAAATGAGCGCGTTCGACGGACGAGAAACAGGCGCATGACCTCGCGCCAGTCGTCTGGGTAATGGCTTTGCTCAAATGCCGCGAGGGACGAAAGCGGCGTGTTGGGATTTTTCAGACTGAACTCGGCTTCGCCCTTTTCCCTCAAAAGGGCTTCCGGGCGAATACCGATGTCCTGCTGCTCATTAAGGAAAAGGCGGAGTTGGTTTCCAAGATCAAGATAGCTTTTGTTGTAAGGCGTCGCCGAGAGGAGAACGACTTTGCCGTCGTTGCGCTCGATATATTCCCGAATCGCCTGGTAAATGCGGCCCTCCCGGTTCCGAAAATTGTGTGATTCATCAATGATCACCAGTCGGTAGCGGGGAAGATTCGGAAGTTCCTTCTGAGCGCGACTTTGCGAAAGAACCTTGGGTGCGCGCAGACGGAAACGGTGCGCGTAGTCTTCCCACATGGGGACAAGGTTCTTTGGGCAAAGGATCAGTGTCTCCAGCATCTGATCGTCTCCCATTACCCGGGCAATCGCTGAAGCGATGCGGGTTTTTCCCAAGCCTACTACGTCACCAATCAATACTCCGCCGCGTTTGTTCAAATGACGGCAAGCGAGTTGGACCGCCTTGGTTTGGAAGGGCATCAAATCGGTGGCGACATCGTGCGGAATGCGAAACTCCTTGATGCCATCCCGTGCGTCTTCCGAAAGGTGCCAGGCGATCTTAAGGTAAATATGGAAAGGTGGAATGAGTCGCTCGCTGGCCCAGCTTTCTTCAATCACGGCGATGAGCTCGTCCGTAATGTCGAGACAGCGGTTATCCGTCCAACGATCCTCGAACCATTTTACCAGCTTGGATGCCGCATCCATCTCCAAAACATCGACGTTTAACTCGCCCTGGCCGCGTAAACCGGACATCGTGAGGTTGCTGCTCCCCACGAACCCGATGACCGGCGTGAAGTTGTCGTCCCGATGCGCGAGATAAAGCTTGGCGTGAAGCGGATGCCGGAGAAACAGCTTTACCGTCACCTGCCTGGCCCGAAGTTGACGAACCAAGCGCCGAAGCCCTGCCTCATCCGTCGCGGTCGGGACCCCTATGGTGAGCTGTTGACGAAAATCGAGAGCCACCTGTCGTTTGAGCCGGGCAACCGTCTTGTTATCAATGCGCTCTTCTCCGCCCCCGGTTCCGAAAAGTTTCGGCAAGTCTTCTTTGGGAAGACGCTGCATTCCCACTAAAACGCGGCAAGGCGAGGTGCCATTCGATTGCCAGGATTCGACAACATCATCAATGTGTCGCCAGCCCCGAAGATTAAAATAACCGACACAGAAGTCTCCTTTCTTGGCCAATTTCAAGGCGTCGCGAAGGCCATTTTTGACCGCATTCTCGAGAAACTCCGTTGTGATATTATCGAAAATGGTCGGCATGTTCGTCAGACAAGATTGGAGCGAAAATGAACAGCCACAGTCCAGAGTTTTCCGCCTATTTCGCAGAGAAAAGCTTGGCCGGAGGGTTCACCCATAAACGTGAGTGTTATAACATTCGCAAAAATTCACCAAATCAATCCCGAATCCAAAACATAAAAGAGCGCCAGATGCGGCAATCGCACCCAGCGCCCTTCGGAAAGAATGGGAAGGTCTTTTTCTCCGTGCCTCTGCGCCTCTGTGGTGAAAATTAAGGAGTAGGCGTGAAGGCGGTCGCCGGGCCGGTGATGAAGTGGCCGCGGATGATGGTGGTGGCGCCGGAGTCGTCCACGCTCGCGTTGAAGTCGCCGTCGCCGAAACGGTTGCCCACGCTGTTGATCACGTTCACGTGGCCGACGGAGGAGCCGGTGAGGTAGATCGCGGAGTCGAAATAGACGAACTTCGTCTGCGACGGGGCGACGGTGGAGGCGGCGCCGAAGAGTTTGAGCAGGGTTTCGCGGTCGAGGTCGCGGGTGCTGGTGAGGGCATCGGCCGCGGCCTGCTGCTTGACGACGCCGGTGAGGAGGACGATCACCGGGGTATCCGTGGCGGCGGCGCTTTTCACAGTGGCGGCGAGGCTGAGGGCGAAGATGACCGAAAGTGTGGCGAGGGTTTTCATAAGCAATGTTTTTGGATTTGCCAGGAAAGACGCCGCCATGGCCGGACAGGTTACAGGAAAAGTTGAGCTGCCCGCGTTCTTCCGGTCCCACGTCATTACGCTGCATCCGTGCTCAACCCGCTTTCATCGTCTGCGCCTGCGCGTCTCTGTGGCGAATGACTTCTCTTTGTGGTCTCTCAACTCTCAACCCTCATCTCTCAACTGCCCTCACCGAGAAGCCGCTGGTCTCCGGAAGGAGACCACGGCGGGAGCGCTCTCGCTAACCCAGATGCACCGCCTGCTCCGGGAGCGCCATTTTTCGCCCGCCCCGTTCGGAGTGCTCAGCCGGGCCGGAAACACACCCAAGTTGCGGCAAAGTGCGCCCAGTTGCACCAAATCGGGCATTTCGGATTCCGCTTTTTTTCGAAAAATTCGGAAAAATGGGAAATTCGGGATGGCGGTGAAAATTAGTTTTTTTACAAAAAACCAACAATTCTGCCGACAACCCGGCCCCGAATCGGGGGTTGCAAGGTTGATGTTGAAGAAAATCAGTTTCCGGCTGAATAGTTCGCCGCCCTGGCCGTCTGATTTTCAGATTCGCATGAAATTTCGTACCCTTACCTCGTGCAACCAATTGGCGTTCCCGCCAATTTCGCGATTCCTTCCCCGGGGGTTGAACTGGTAGTATCCCTTTTCGAGCCATGCCACACCGTCCTCAACTCGACTCGCTTCGTGCCTTCGCGATCCTGATTGTGATGGTGCACCACTACATGACGCATCCGTTTGTGCTGGCGGGCTATGGGGTGATTCTTTTCTTTGTGCTGAGCGGTTATTTTGCCACGCGCGGGCTCTTGAAGTCGCGGGACAAAATCGGGGAGGGGAAGACGGTGCTGTCCGAGGCGTTGCAGCTTTTCTATTCGCGCCGCTACCTGCGGATCATGCCCATTTATTACCTGGTGCTGATCGTGACGCTGGTGTGCGGGGTGGATTATGCACAGCGGGCGTTTCTGGCGAATGCGACTTTTTTGTCCAACTTCGCGATGGTGCACGACAATGAGTGGTACGGGCGCTACTCGCATTTCTGGTCGCTGGCGGTGCTGGAGCAGTTCTATCTGTGCTGGCCGCTGGCGGTGCTGCTGTGTCCGCGCCGCTGGATGGTGAAGGTCACGATCGCGACGGTGGCGCTGGGGCCGGTCTTCCGCGCGTATTGTCAGTGGCAGGATTACACGGACATGCACTGGACGCTGATGCCGCTGGGCTCGGTGGACTGGCTGGCGGCGGGGGGGCTGCTCGCGGTGTGCCAGCACGAAGGCTACGAGGATCGCATGGCCCGGGTGGGCGCCTGGTGTGGGCCGCTGGTGCTTTTCTTCATCCTCATCCGCCGCTTTGCCGGCTGGGAGGCACCGGGCTACGCGATCTATGTGCCGACGCTGGCCTCGATCTTTTTCCTGTGGCTCACCTCGCGGGCGCGCACCGGCTTCAACGGCAGCCTGGGCTGGCTGCTGGACCAGAAGTGGCTCGCCCACATCGGACAGATGAGCTATTCGATTTTCCTGCTCCACTGCTTCAGCGAGCTGGTGGTGCCGCATGTGGGCTGGTTCCAGACGATCCTGAGCACGGATGCCCGCATGTTCATTCTCATCCCGACGACGGTCGCGCTGGCCTGGCTCTCGTGGAAGTTCATCGAGCAACCCATCTGGCGGCTGAAGGAGCGGCTCACTGCGAATATGGTGGCGCGGGTGAACCAGCAGCCTTGCCCTGATCCGGCGAACTAGGGCATCGTGGCGGCCATGCCTGTGCCGCTGTTGTCCGCTGCCATTGTCAGCCCGCCTTTGTGGCTGGTGGCGCCGTTTGTTCTGCTGCTGCTGGGCATCGCGGCGATGCCGTTCATTCATGCGCGCTGGTGGGAGAGAAATTACCCGGTCGTTGCGGGCGGGTTGGGGGGGATTACGGTGGCATATTATCTGGCGGTGTTACATCAGGCGGGGCGGGTGCTGCACACGGCGCATGAGTATGTGAGCTTCATTGCGCTCATTGGCTCGCTCTACATCGTGGCGGGCGGGATTCATCTCCGGGTGAAAGGCGAGGCGCGGCCATTTGGAAATGTGCTGTTTTTGCTCATCGGCGCGGTGCTGGCGAATGTGATCGGAACCACCGGCGCTTCGATGCTGCTCATCCGGCCCTGGATTCGGATGAACAAATACCGGATCACGGCTTTTCACGTGGTCTTTTTCATCTTCATTGTGAGCAATGCGGGCGGATGTCTCACGCCGATTGGGGATCCGCCGCTGTTTCTCGGCTATTTGAAGGGCGTGCCCTTTTGGTGGGTGCTGGAGCATTGCTGGCTGCCCTGGCTGGTGATGGTGGCGGGCTTGCTGGCGGTATTTTGGGTGCTGGACCGGCGGAATTTTAGCCGCGCCCCCGAGCCGCTGCGGGAGCAGGAAACCGGGCACGAGGAATGGCGCTTTGACGGGCTGGGGAATGTCTTTTTCCTGCTGCTGATTCTCGGCTCGGTCTTCCTCAGCTCGCCGACGGGATTGCGCGAGGCGTTGATGATCGGGGCGGCGCTGGGCTCGTGGGTTTGCACGCCGCGCCGGATTCACGAGGCCAATGCGTTCAACTTTCATCCGCTCCTGGAAGTGGTCTGGCTCTTCGTCGGCATTTTCGGAACGATGATGCCCGCGCTGGATTATCTGGAAGCGCATGCCCCGGCCCTGGACATTGATTCCGCGGAGAAGTTTTACTGGCTCACCGGGGGCTTGAGCGGCGTGCTAGACAATGCGCCGACTTATCTCACCTTCCTCGCGGTGGCCTTTGGCAACGAAGGGCTTTCACTGGACGATCCCGGCGACGTGCAGGCTTTTCTCCAGCAACATCCGGCGGAATTGCTGGCGATCTCGCTCGGGGCGGTCTTCTTTGGGGCCTTCACGTATATCGGTAACGGACCCAATTTCATGGTGAAAGCGATCGCGCAACAGGCCCGGGTGAAAACGCCGGATTTCTTCAATTATGTGCTGCGCTTTTCGCTGCCGATTTTGCTGCCGCTGCTGGGGCTCATTGCGTGGCTGTTTATTTGAACTGCGGTGGAGGGATGATTTACCGCCAGGACGCCAAGGTGAAGAAGGAAATTGAATTGCCGAAACCGAACGCAGCGAGATGACAGAAATTCTTCGTGTCTGGGTGAGACAACGCGCTAATCTTTCGTCCATGTTCACTGGACTCGTTGAAACCACTGGCACGCTGCGTTCCTTTACGCCCACCGATGGGGGCGCAAGGCTGGAGATTGATGCGCCATTTTTCGAGGGCGGCGTGGGTATCGGCGACAGTATTGCGGTGAACGGCTGCTGTCTCACGGTGACGAAAATCGAGAGGGCCCGACTGGCTTTCGATTTGCTCGCCGAGACACTGCGGCTGACGAATCTCGGGGAATTGCAACCGGGCTCCTGGGTGAATCTCGAGCGGGCGCTGGCGGCGAATGCGCGGCTGGGCGGCCACTTTGTTTCCGGTCACATCGACTGCACGGCCGAGGTGCTGGACTTCTCGCCACACGGCTCCGATTACCGGCTGGAAGTCGCGATTCCGGCCACCTTCGCGCAATACGTGATTCACAAGGGCTCGATTGCGATCAATGGGATCAGCCTAACCATCGCCGAAGTGCGCGATGCGAGCGTGGTGCTGTGGATCATCCCGCACACGCGCGAGGTAACGAATCTTTCCGAAGTAAGCGCCGGCAGCCGGGTGAACCTCGAGTTCGACCTGCTGGCGAAGTATATGGAGCGCGCGATGCTACTGGCGGCGCGGCGATAAAATTCAAGGCCACAAAGTGGCTGAGACCGGTGGAAGCCCACACGGAGGATGGGCTCGAGGAGTGGTAGGTGGCGAATCCTGAATTTATCTTTTCTGCGCCGCTGCGTCTCCGCGTGAGAATCAATCCATCCCCAGCCGCTGGCGGCCTTCGGCGGAGATGCGTTCGGGCGACCATGGCGGGTCCCAGACTAGTTCGACGTTCGCATTGGCGATGCCGTCGATGGTGAGAATGCGTTGTTGGGCATCGAAGGCGATGGCCGGGCCCATGCCGCAGCCGGGCGCGGTGAGCGTCATTTTCACCTCGGCATTTTTACCGCCTTCGGCATCCACGAGTTCCATCGCGTAGATGAGGCCGAGGTTCACGATATCGACGGGGATCTCGGGATCGTAGCAATTCTTGAGCTGGGTCCAGACCTGCTCCTCCAGCGTGCCTGCGCCCGGCACTTTCGTCGGGGCTTCCGGCGGCTTTTCTCCGAGGGCATCGGCATCCTTGCCTTCGACGCGGAAGAGGCCGCCCATCTCCATGGCGGCGATGGTGTAGGTATTGCCCAGCGCCTGGGTGACGGCGATCTCGGTGCTGGCGGGCAGGGTAACTTTCTCGCCGCTGGGGATGCGGACGGCTTCAATTTCGCGGGTCAAGGGAAGGCTCATAAAATGGGTAGATCGGTGCCGCCCGGCAACGGTGGCGTGACGGGCATCGTCTTTGTTTCTTCTGGATTAGTCACGGTTTCCTTCGGCTTTCGCTTGAAGCGCGCTTTCGCTTTCTCTAGGGACTCTTTGGCCCGGACCAGCAGCCGCCTCGCCCAGGCGAATTCCAGCGCCAGGATGCTCAATCCCGCCAGCATCACCAGCGCCCCCGGCCCCGGCAAAGGAATCATCACCACGCCAATGATGATCACCGTAAAACCGGCGATCGCGATCATAATGCGCTTGGCGAAACGAAGGGCAGGCATGCGGGATTTTGGTGAGTTGGAGGTAAAAATTGGTGAGAAGGGAGCAACTGCGCAGTCGGATTTTGGACGCGTGTGCCCCGAATTTCGTTCAATTCCCGATTTTTGGTAGCAGAATCGTCCATCCTTTCCCCGCGCCGTGCGTATGTTAAATCTTAAATTATGAAGCTCGTCATCGCATCCACCGGCGCCAGCGGCGCGATTTACCTCCAGCGCCTGCTCGATCACCTGCCTGCCAGCGGGCACGAGGCGCATCTGGTGCTGAGTAATTACGCGAAGCAGGTCGTGGCGACCGAACTGGACGAACTCCGCGTGCCTGAAGGCGTGATCCAGCATGGCGACCACAGTATGCAGGTGCCGTTTGTAAGTGGCTCGGCCCGCTTCGATGCGATGGTAATCATTCCCTGCTCGATGGGGACGGTGGGCCGGATTGCCGCCGGCACCAGCGAGACGACGATTCTCCGGGCGGCGGATGTATTCCTCAAAGAACGCCGCAAGCTCATCCTCGTGCCCCGGGAGACCCCGTGGAGTCTGATCCATGCGCGCAATGTTGCGACGGTGACGGAGGCGGGGGCAATTGTGATGCCGGCCTGCCCGTCGTTTTACAGCCGTCCCACGACGGTGGAACAGGTGGCGGATACCGTAGTTTTCCGAGTGCTGGACCATCTCGGCCTGCCCGTGCCGAAGGCGTTCCGGTGGCAGGATAAGGAATAAACGAACAATTTTTCAGATAGGATGAACAAGATGAACAGGATATCTGCGAGAAACGGCTCCTCCTTCGTGTCTTCGTGGTGAATTTCCTCTTTTCCCACGCTCTGCAGCGGCTTTTTAAGAGTAACGGACGTCTTTGCCCGGTTCCATCTCGTAGTCGAGCGCGAGACGCTCGGTGATGCTGGGCTTGATCACATCCTGCACATATTTGAGGTGGATGGGATCGTCGATATAGACGGCGAGCTTGTCCATCGACTCAAATTCAACGGCGATGAAGAAGGGCCACTCGCTGGCGGGATCGATCCGCTTGCCGCACTTCACGCTCAGCACCTCGGGGATCTTGAGCAGTTGGATGCGCGTGTCGCGCATCATTTTTTCGACCTTTTCTTCGGTGGTTTCCGGTTTGAGTTTGAAAAGGACGATATGCTGCACCATTGCGGCACCTGTTCTAGGCGGGGCATGGGCTTCACGCAAGCGAAACCACAGAAAATCGCCGGAGCAGCGCCGGGCTACTTCTTCCAGTCGAGCACGCCTTTGCAGATGGCGTAAACGTAACCCACCGTGACCAGCGTGATGAATCCGAGCATACTCCAGAAGATGAGCGAGCCATGGTCGCACAGGAGCACAGTGTAATTCACAGCCCAGGGAAACATGAAGACGACCTCGATATCGAACAGAATGAAGAGCATCGCCACGAGGTAAAACTTCACGCTAAAGCGAGGCTGGGCGGCACCCTCAGGGATCATGCCGCACTCGTAGGCCATGTCCTTGGTTTTCGTTCGTCGCGCCGAGCGACCGAGAATCACGCTGCCCACCAAAGTTCCGGCCGAGAAACTAACGGCCACGAGAATCTGCAACAAGATCGGGAGGTAATCTTTTAGCATACGTAAAAATGTAGGCCGCACCCGGGGGTGCGGCCAAGCAAATTTTTAAGTTAATTGGGACTGGGTACGAGCCCCGGTGCAAATGCCACCCAACCGCCTCTTTACAAGGCGGGCTGGATTAGTTTTGCGCCTGAGCAGGAGCCGCAGCTACAGGAGCCGGGACCGGAATCACCGTGGCCAGCGCGGAGGCGAGGCCCTTGTATTTCTTGCCGGTCTTCTTCACCATGCCGCGAGCCACCAGGTTCTGGAGTTTCTCGTAGGCGCGCAGGCGGAGCATTTCCTCGCCACCGCTGGCGGCATTACGAGCCCGGAGTTTCTCATGCACAATGTCGAATAATTGCTTGAACTCAAAGGAGCTTTTTTGAGACAAAACGGACACCAACTCTTCAGTAACCAGATCAGGGACGCGTCGGGAAAAACCGTTCTTCTTTTGAATGGACATAGGAATGTTAGACTAGCACATTTTAACGATCCGCGCGAGCGATTTTTTCTGAGAACGTCTCAGTTCCCATTCCCGGCGGGCGTAGCCGACATTTCCGGAGCAACCGTGGCGGAAGGCCCGGGGGTCGGTAATCCCGGGGTGCTTTGCGTTGGTGCGCTGGCTGGAGGCGTTGCGGGTGTAGAGACACCGTGCGAGCTGATTCCGTTCAAAACGGGCAGATAATTCTTCACAAAAGGAATGGCGACCGCTCCTCCGATCACCCCCAGGCCCATGGCAGCCTCGGGCATCGTGACCGGCCCGACGGATTCCAACAGGCTGCCTCCCGCCACCTTGCTGCTGCTATAAATGATCGGGGTGAGGTGTTTGCTGAACACGACCGCCTCGGGAAGCTTGCTGGCATCCATGTAGTCGCTGGCTTCCTTCGAGAAGCCGGCATACATCATGATCAGCGGGCGAAGCTGGCCATAAACCTTGTCCACCAGCCGCTTGGTATCCACATAGCCGAAGCCGAAACTGGCCGGTTTTACGGAATCCAGCGCGGTCTTGTAGTCTGGGGACTGGTCCAGCTTGTTGCCGGTGGCCTTGGCAGATTCCAAGGCGTCCTTCACGGAGCTGTAGGTGATCCCTGCCACGAAGAAGCGATCCGAGAGCGCCAGAGTGGGCTTGAAGAAGGAAAAGCCATCTGAGGACAAGCCGTAGTAATCCGCTCCATTCTCGGAGGCTTTCGTCCAGGCTTCGCCAAAGGCGCCGCCGGTGAGCAGATCGAGCACCTTCTGTGCCTTGGCGTGGTCTTTGACGTCAAGCGTCACCAGCGCCGAGGGCTGCAGGGCGCCATCCGCCCAGTCCAGACTGAACGCCCCTTCTGGGCTGAACGCCTTCAACGCATCTTCCAGTGTGATCCCCTGGGCGGCGAGGCCAGCCTGCAGGCCCGCGAGCAGCTTGCCGTAGCCGGTCACATCGGTGGCGGGATCGGGAAGCTGCAGCTTGTCCGGCCATTGCAGGACGGAGGTGAAAAACATCAGCGTTCCGGCCGAGGTGAGTGCTATGGCGTGCTTTTCCAGCGCGCCGTCCAATGGCAGATCCGGCGCGTAGGAGAAGAAGGCGTCGCGGATCACCGGTCCCTCGATCTTTGTCGCTCCGGCCACGGCGAGCACTTTGTCCAGCTTGTCAAAGCCTTGCTGATTTGCCGACTGGCCGGTCGCCAGCAGGAGCATTTTCAAGCGGCTTACGACTTCCTTGGGCACGAAGTAGAACAGGGCATCCGCCTCCTTGGGCATCTGCGCCATGCAGGTCTTGAACGAATCCGCGCCCTCCAGCACTGCCGCCGGGGCCTTGCCGCCGAAGCGGTCCAGGGTGGCCTTCATTTCGTCCACATCATCGGTGGCGAAGAACCAGTTGCCGGAAAAGGCGGTTGCCACCGTCGCCTGGGGCAGAGCGTAGGTTTCGATGGTGGCACCGTTATACTGGAGCAAATCGGCCCGGCCATTGGGCTCGGCTTTCTTCAGTTCGTCCATCGCCTTGGCGAGCATGTCTTCCACTGTCTTGCGATCGCCCTGGTATTCAAATCCTGCCGAGACTACCGGGATGGTACCATTGATTTTCGCCAGCGCCAGATATCCGCGGGTGGGCTGCGCTTTCGCCCAGTCATCCTGCGCCTGCTGGCTTTGCTTCGGTGCGCTGCCGAGCGGCTTTTTCAAGAAATCCTGCATCGCCGGTTCGGCGAAGATCTGCGCGATTTCTGTGGTCTTCCAGCGATCCTCGGTGCGGGGAATATCGCTCACTTGGGCGAAGAAAATCGCATCCGCCGGGACCAGCGCCGTCATTTCCACCTCATGATGGGCCTGATGCTTGAGCCACCACCAGCACACCACCGCAAGGACGACGACCAACACCAGCAAGAGAAGCTTTTTCATAGGAGAAATAGGAGGTTTTTCGAGTCGCACACGTATCGCCGAGAAGCCTTCCCTTGGAAAGGAGAATCGCGCCCTCGTGATGCGGAGAAAAATCGGGCGGTGAAACACACGACGGGCACGAAGGAAAAGCAAAACAAACTACGGAGGACACCATCTGAGCCAGCGAAAGACAAGGAACCCATGGAAGGCGTCTCTTCCCTTTCGCTTTTTTCGCGTATTTTGCTGGCCCTAAAAATACAGCCTACGGTTCGTCGTAAACGCCGATCGCTTTGAGCCCGTCGTCGGTCTCCTCGAAGACCTCCAGGCTCACGGGATACGGCGTGGCGTGGAAGGCTTCCAGAATCATTGGCGAATATTCCTCATATTCGCTGGCGAGCTTGGGGAAGACGAAGACGGTGAAACGATTGGGCATCACCACCAGCGGATGGTCGCCAAATACCTCCGCCAGCTTCTTCGCAAAATCGGGAGCCAGCACTGCCGTGGCGGTGAGCGGGCTGTCGGAACTGAGCTGCGCATACTGCACCACATCCTTGCTGTCGCGCACGAGCTGGGTGTTCAGCTTGTGGGTGGACTTGTTTTGCCCGGCGCGCTTGACGAAGTCATCCCAGGAAACCTTCAGCGCGGCGAATTGGTCCTTCGAAAAATAGCTAAGCGTGCCGTCCGCTTCCATGTAGCCTGCCACCAGCACCGTTTTCTTGGCATTGGGGATCGGGTGGGTCACCGGCGGGGACATGAAGTTGGGCTCGATGAGCACATGCCAGGTGGACGCATCTTGCGCCTGGCTGCAGACCGCCGCCAGCGACAGGAGCAATAATGACATAAATCGTGCAAAATTGCGCTTTGCACTTTGGACTTTAAACCTATCGTTCACGGCGAAAATGATTACTTTCCTCGAAGGCATACTCGTCGAGGCGTTGCCGACGCAAATTACCATCGGCGTTCATGGTGTGGGGTATCAGGTCTTTATCCCGCTGTCCAGCTTCGACCGTCTGCCAGCGCCGGGCGCATCGTTGAAGATTCTCACTCATCTACAAGTGCGCGAGGACGCCCACATTCTTTACGGCTTCATGTCCGCCGCCGAGCGTGATCTCTTTCGCCTGCTGGTGGAACACGTGTCGGGCATCGGCCCCAAGATGGCGTTGGCGGTGCTGAGCGGGATGAGCGTGACCAATTTCAAATCCGCCGTGGTGAATGGCGCGGTGGACGCCATTTCCAAGGTCAAAGGCGTCGGGAAAAAAACCGCCGAGCGCATCGTGCTCGAGCTCAAGGACAAGGTGGGCGTCGCCGCCGCCTGGGAAGCCGCCAGCGCGGCCAATTCCCCGTCCGATGCGGAGACGCAGATCAACGACGCCGTGCTCGCCCTCATTTCCCTCGGCTACAAGCAGCCCGATGCGCACAAGGCGATCCGCCAGCTCCTCGACAAGACGCCCGGCACCACACCGCCCGCGGACGAACTGGTGCGTTCCGCGCTCAAGCTGCTCGCGTAATAGCATTGTCCTTGAATCGCTTTATGATCCGCAGATTACGCAGATTTTCGCAGATAGATCCTCTTTCCTGCCTTTCACAAAAAATCGGCACTAATCTGCGTAGCCGGGCCGTCGGCGAGACGATGCCGCAAAGTTCCTTCCAAAAGCATCGGTATAATCTGCGGACAAAACTCTGTTCCACATGCTAACGCCGCTCGAAAAAGTCGCCGCCGTCCGAAGCGCGATGCCGTCCCATGGTCTCTTTGCCGAAAAGGACTGGCTCACCTCGCCCGAGCCTTTCGCGATGACGAACCAGCAGGTGGATGAGCTGGAGAAGCTCGGCTACCGCCTCGCTCTCTTCCAGCGCGCCTGCAACCAGCTCTATCACCTGAGCGTGAAGGGCAAGCAGCCGGAGTGGATCGCGCGCTATCTCGATCTCGGCAAGCCGCCCGAGCTCGTGGAATACAGCCGCCGCCAGGAGTTTCGCAACGACCTGCCGCTCGTCATCCGTCCCGATCTCGTGCTCACCGAGGAATGCTGGACCATCGCCGAGCTCGACACCGTCCCCGGCGGCATCGGTCTCACCGCCTGGCTCAACCAGGTCTATGCCGGGCTCGGCTACGATGTGCTCGGCGGCGCGACCGGGATGCTGGAAGGCTTCCGCAGCCTGCTGCCCGAGGGCGGCGACATTCTGGTCTCGCAAGAGGCGGCAACCTATCGCCCGGAAATGCAATGGATCGCCGATGAACTGGCGAAAAGTGGATGTAGCCTCCGCGTCCTCGATGCCGAGACCTATTCCATTCCCGCTCAGCCCACCACGGCTTACCGTTTTTTCGAGCACTTCGACCTGCCGAATATTCCCACCGCCCCCGCCATCATGAACGCCGCCGCGGCCGGCACCCTGCGCATCACCCCTCCCTTCAAGCCCTATATGGAGGAAAAAATGTGGTTCGCCCTCTTCTGGATGCACCCGCTCCGCGACTACTGGCGGCGCGAACTCCGCGACCACCATTTCAAAGAACTGCAAAAGGTCATCCCCTACACCTGGATCGTCGATCCCGCCCCGCTGCCGCATCACGCCGTCCTGCCGCATCTGAACATCCACCACTGGAGCGAACTCGCCCATTTCTCGCAAAAAGAGCGCGAGCTCATCATGAAAATCAGCGGCTTCTCCGAGCTCTCCTGGGGCGGTCGCGGCGTCAGTGTCGCTCAGGATCTGCCGCAAAAAGAATGGGCCGCCACCGTCCAGCGCGCCCTCGACCATTTCCATACGACCCCGCGCATCCTCCAGCGCTTCCACAAAGGCCGGATCGTCGAGCAACCCTACGCCGATACGGCGAGCCAGTCGATCCGCACCATGCAAGGCCGCGTCCGCCTGTGTCCCTACTACTTCATTGAGGACAGCAAAGCGACGTTACGCGGAGCACTGGCAACGATCTGTCCACCGGATAAGAAGCTGCTGCACGGGATGCGGGATGCGATTCTGGCTCCGGTGCAGGTGGTGGAGGAATTGCCCTTGGTTAAAGCTTTCCAAGCTGGGTATTGACACCGGGCAATTTTTTCAGGCATGTTCATTTCAGTTCAACCTTAAGGAATCGAAGCACCTTTAGATAAGCTCGATAAGTCGCCGGACTTGGGTGTGAGGGAGTAGGAGCCATGTAACAACCGCCAAGGACAGAGTGAGCATCTGGGGACTCTTGGTCCGCATCATGATATTCAGTGAAGGGCAAAGTGAAGTTCTCAAAGTGTCCGGGAAAATCTGCGGCGAGGGTGGCAAAGCGTTCCTTCGTTGCAAAATGATCACGCTCGAAGCGAATTCCCAAAATCTTAATATGATGAAGGTCAGCTTGCGACTGCGCTTCCTTTAGCGTTGCGGCAGTTAGTCCGGTTGTCGCCTTGTCACGATCTGCAGCGCCCGACAGGAGATGAAATGGCATCGAAGGATGTGCTACTACCGGGGCGTAGAGCCATTGAACTTTTCCAAGCAAAGCGACCGGGAAGACTCCAGAGAGACACATTCCGATCACCCCCATCTTTTGCTGCGGATGCTCATGGTGAACACGCTCATTGCAAAAATCGGCAACCCAGTCTATGACCGGATGTTCAGCCGACGCAGCTCCGGCCTTCCAGTCCTTTCCGAACCGGACTTTCAGGAAAGTAGTCGCCATCACCCATGAATTGGAGGGATCAGTGTCAATTTTATTTAACATTACGGGGACATAAACACTGAACCCATTCTTTGAGAGTCGAACCGCCAATTCCAATACCTCGGCGCTCAGGGCCGGAAATTCGTGCAAAATGACGACTGGAGGACCATGCCTGTGAGCAATCGATCCGTGTGGAACGAGGACATCCCGAGTTATACCTTTTGATAAGAAAGTAGTGACCTCGAAATGATCTTTAATGAGCTGCATTTTTTGCCCGACTGGATCGCAGTTGCTGGCGCAATGAGTTCCATGCAGGGATACGCAACCAGCAAAAGCGACGACGAACACCCCGAGACTCAAGCGCAGGAGCCAGCCAATGAGATGGTTCATTTAAGAGCGAACGTGCTTTGAATTTCTTTCTCTCACTTGCTCTTCTCAACGCCTTTTGGCATTTGAGCGGGAGGAGGCGAATCCTTTGCCGACTCTGGTCCCCAGAATTCCTCGTCCCAAAACGCGAATCCAGGATTATCAATACTGCTAAAACTGCCGTGAGCGGTTGGTTCTACAATGTATTTGTATTTTCCACCATACTGGACCTTTGGAATGGTATAGTCCAATTTCGGATCTTTGTTATGCAGGCCATTCGCGGCTAATCGATCTCGTCCAAATGATTTCAAAGTAATCTCTTGATGGAGTTCTGAGGGAAGATCGTCCGTCATGAGAATGGAGTTTTCCCATCGACCCAAAGTGCGGTCATCTTCACTGGCTGGGTCATCCAAGAAAGAATCGATCCAAACCAACAAGCTTCCTCGCGGAGTAAGGTCATAGCCTATAGTGCTGTTCTTTTCACTCCGTTCCGCATTATCATGAAGGCTGAGATTATGGAAATGCACCCCGGGATGCATTTCCATATAGGGGATCGCATCCCTTTTAAAATCCCTGATTGTACAGGCGGCAGCCAGGTATTCGATATTATCGAAAACAATGGGCGCCTTGATAGAGCCTGAGGCAACGAGATTCGGAATTTCCTGTCTGGTCGTGGATTGCAGGATTTCATTAGAGATAATGGCGCCCATCGAATGACCGATGAGGCTGATATGATTGTAAGGCTTATTTCTGCTCGGGAGATTCAGATAGGCCTCTGCATCCGAGAGGAATATTTCCATTGCTCCCTTTCGAGAGGTGTCCAGAATGCCCGCCCGGAATTTGTCTCGCGACGGATAAAGTTCCTTATGGTCATCGGCATATTTGAAAGTGTCGTCCAGCGAAGGAACAAATTCCGACTCACGTTCGAACATGGTTCGCGTCCTTCTTAACATGACCTGCCAAGCTTCGGGGCCGAGACTGTCGATCAGCAGCGAGGTGCCCAATTTGGTAGGCAAGGTAAACATCCACATCCCAACATCGAGTGCGAGAGCATCATGCCTTTCCTCTCGCCCGTCTGCCGCCCGGGACACCGAGATTCCTTGATTTGTAGTGGTCTGGCCAAGGTGGTCAAGCATCCAGTATCGATCTAAAGTGTGACGGTAACGTTGTTGCAAACGAGGGTTTGCAGCATATATATCGTTCTCTAGATCTTTCACCCAGGTAACGGGCGCGCGGACAACCGCCGTCGCGAGATCGCTGGCCAGAAAAAGCGGAGCAGTTGCCAGCCCCTCAGGGAAACTGACGTGAAGCCCCCCGCGAATCTCGAGAAGGTGGGAGAGGTAGGTGTCAGGACTTGAATCCCAGCAAATACAAATGGGGTAAATTTTGGAATACCCAGGCTTATATTTTTCGGGAATCATATCAGCCATTTCCGCACTTTTGGCGGTGGCTTGGAAAATGTTATTCAGGCCACCGTGGATGTAGATAACGATGGTGTCAGGCTTCTCTCTTTTGATGGCTTTGAACATGTTGTCCAAGTATTTGTAGAGACCGCATCTTGCTTGAGCCGCAACGTCAATTTTCGTCGTATCCTCACCCTCCATTTTTGTGAGAGCAACATGGTAGGAAAAGCCGCTGCCCTGACGGCTAATAGTGGGAAGAAGAGCGGATCCATCGGGATCTACAACTAAAACATGCTCACGATAGCGTTCGACTTCACTGAGTGCTCTGGGGTCACTGGAATCCACAGCCCAAATGTTGGAAGATAGCACTAAGCATTGTAGTAATATTAGAAAGTAGAGTTTCCTCATATTTTGGACTCAGATATAGCTTTTTTCTAAAAATGTGACCTCATTCGATTCGATTTAAAACTTCACTGAGCCTTGGAGTTTAATGGTATGTGAGTCATAATCGGGTCGAAATGCCGTGTATGCATAGACTAAATTAAAACTGGTATCGGCCCCCCAGAGCTTGGCGTCGTATTCCAATCCACAGCTAAATTGAGCCCAATCGTGATATGATGCTATCGTATCTGGGGCAACTTTTTGATTCGTGTCATGAAACCAAGTGCCGCCAACGGAAAATCCCCACGGTGAACCTTTGTGCTGATAGTTCAATTTTGTTCCAAGTGAAAAGACCCCGCCATTCGTATCGGTATCTGGAGTGTCTTCATTCGCGGTGTCTTTCCAAGACTGAGAATAAAGAGATGAAAAAGATAATGCATAAGCAGAATCGCCGCTGAATTTATGAACATAGGTAATACCAGGAGACGCTTTAAAAGTGTCGGAGGTGGTTCCGGAATGGCTATCGGCAAAAGTGGTGCCCCCATGGCTGCGTGTGCCACCTAGCAGCAGGCTTAAAGTGAGGCTGTCACCGGCGATTTTAGTGTCTTTAAGAGATTTACGCCAAAATTCCAAGAGATCCTGGCCAGCTTGAATGGAAAGACCATAGGCATCGGCTACCGAGTGGGACGGTTTATTGTTATGACTCGTATCGTTTTCGTAAGAAGCCGCGGCGTCTAGAGCGAATCCAGAAGAATTGGCCAATACGTATTCTGGGATGATGCTGTGCGCATTGGTCAGTGCTTCGTTTCCTGTTTTGGAATTGATCCGGGTGAATGAGTAACCAAGGGTAAATCGGTTGAGGAATTTTTGCCCTACAAGTGGAGGAACGTTTGTTTTGTATTCATTCGGAATTGTATTCGGTTGATTTGACTCGAAAGAATGAGCTAGACTGTCAAATTCTGGGAGGACGTAGCTCAAATCTTGAGTATCAGATGCCGATCGGGCATAGGTGGTGTTCACGAGTGTGTTTAGAAAGGTGCTTTGAGAAGGAATGGGATTTGTATCACTGAGTTGCGACCATGCGATTCCTCGCAAGGTCACTAAAAAAGCCAAAGTTAAAGTGAGTTTTAATGGGAATGTGCGATGGTTTTTCATGTGCGGTATTTGTTTCGATTTTTGTGATAGAAAGTGGCGGCAATGCTTTTTTGGTTGGCGAATGTTGATGCTACTACTGGGTGGATTTATGTGGAGTGGATGCGCCGCCGCGTCTGGAGGAGCGCATGCTGACGTAGTGGGTCGAAATGCCGTGGATGCGAGAGAAAATCGCCAAGCTGAGACATTAAGCGATCAACGCGCAATGAGCGATGCGGCCTCTCAACCCGCAACACTCCATGATCTTTTTCCTCAAAATTAATAAAATATCTCTGTGGCGCCGTCGTAAAGTTCGATTCCATTGATATCTACTCTCCCTTTATTTACCTGTGGTTTGATTTAAGTTAATAGTGCATATTATTATATTATCCGTAAATGGGTAAAAATGCTTATTTTGCGCACTGCTGTCTGGTGGGGAAAGCGGGGGATTCTACCTATGTTCATGAGTATGCCAATGAAGACCTTCATATTGGTATAATGGGTGAAAGTGAAGCGGAGGCGCAACATTACTACCGCAGGTTCAAGTATGTGATCCTAAGCACGAGCGCTTTCCGTGCTTTTCATAAGTAAAATATTACATTAGAAGTCGAATATCAAAGCTGTTTGAGGAGCCAGCGGAAGGCAGACCAGGCGTGGTTTTTGGCCTGGATAGGGAGGGGGTTGGCGGGAAGGGAGATTGGGGCGGAATTAACGGCTCCGCTTAAGGTGAGGACGCCGATGCTGAGCTCGCCATCGGTGTAGTATTGGTCGCCGCCGCCGTTGCGGCCGAGGAGGGTGGGGCCGAGGCCGGTGACTTGGTATTGGGAGACGAGCTGTTTGCTGGCGAGGAGGTCGGTGATGATTTTGTCGCGTTCCTCGTCGAGGTCGGGCGCAATGTGGTGGGTGATCGCGCCGGTGAGGTGGCTGACGCCGACGCTGCGATCGAAGGTGGCGGCGCCGATCCAGAAGGGCTGTCCATTTTTGCCCAGTGCATCGGCGCGCCAGAAGCGGACGTGGTGGCGCTGCCGGCTGTTGCCTGAGACGGCTTGCTCGAAGGCGAGGTCTTCCTTCCGGTTGAAAACATACAGGTTGCTGACCGGAGCGGTGGGGTAGGGCTTGCCGAAAAGCGCGCTGGTGGTGATGCGTTCGCTGGTATGCCAGGTGATGGAATCGGCGGGGAGCCAGCCGGCGGTGACCATGGAATGGACGACGTCGCTTTCGCTGCCGACGAGGCCGATATTCAAAGGATCGCCGGGGATGCCTTCCTTGGTGAGGGTGATTTTGGGTGCGGTTTCGAGCTGGGGCTGGTGCTCGTAGTGCCGATGCCAGAGGGCGGGTAGCAACCAGTAGGCGAAGAAATAATAGGCCACGGCCAGCCCAAGCAAGACCCGTAAAACAACCGCGATCTCATGTTCAAGGAAGTGCAGGGCGGCAGGCAGCTTCATGGCGGTGTGTGGCCCATTTTGTCTGCCCGGGCTGGAAGATCAATCGAGAAAAACCAAACCGCTTCGTGGTGAGAGCGAATGTGCATGCTATTGCATGGATTGAATAAGCGCGAGAAGCCCGGCACTGCCTGAGGGAAGCAGGAGCGCGCAGAAAAGCGGCTGCTTGAGCAGGGGGGCAAAGATCCCCAGATCATAATTGTCCACCTCATCCAATAATTTTTGGGTTTGCTCCACAGCTTCGAATTTATTTTCGCTCCGAAGCATGTAGATACATTTCTGGATTTCATGCTGGGCTTTCCTGCGGATCGATTCCGCGACCAGGGAGAGATAAATGACCAAAATCGAGGCGATCAATGCATTGAGTCCCTGCATGACGATCAGCGACACCGGCCAGTCCCAACGATCGAAACAACTCATACGGCTGATGATCAGAAGGGCGATAATGATAAAGGGGTAATAAATGAAGCTGCCGATCAGATCGGTGTTACGCCCGATGAATTTTACATCGACATACCACGCGATGGCGTCATGCGTAATTTTTTCGCTGATCCTGTACTTGGAGATCACGCTATTGGGCCAAAGGGTGGGGGCGGATTTTAAAGGATCAATCAGACGGGCGTTGAAGAAGATGATGATGGCGGTGGTGAGCGTTAAGTAGATGGAGGTGTAAAAAACGAGGTGAGTGACCCAGCGATCCAAATTGAAAATCGTCTCACCGCGCCCGGGGATGATGGGGAGGCCAAAGTAGTTTTTGAGGATCAACTGCAGAATCCATAACATCCCAATTCCGATGAGCAGCCCGGATAGAATGGTGAACAGGGGCACGTTGCTGGTGTATTTTCTCCATACTTTCACGGGGCAGGGTCTTGAGGAATCGTCAGATTGGGTGGCCGATTCATCGAGATGAAAGTGCCGGCTGATTTCTTCTTTTTGTTTGTTCCACAAAACAAAAGTTCGCCGCAGGAGGAGCAAGCCGAGAAGAATGGTGATGCAGCGCAGGAATTCCGTGGGCCACATGCTCACTCCGGAAAAAAGGGCAAACGGTTCGCCATCCAGTCCCTGCGAAAAATAGTAGTGGGAGAGAATCCAGATGATGACCGGCAATGCGGCAACCAGGCTCGCTCCCACCTGCATGGAGGCAAGGGCAGATGTTGAATTCACGCCCAGAAGGAAGCGCTGAAATCCCGTTATGGCTTTTGGCAGTTGCTGGCATTGGATGTAGATGAGAAAGGCTACCACCGCGATGGCGGAGAGGAGGTAGATTACGATGAAAGAACCACTGCAGATGATGCCCTCCCATTCTCTGATTTTGCCAAAGTCGCTGAAATTATTGCGAGACGGGTAAAAGGATTTGAATTGGGCGGGCGCTGCGTGGCCGGATGGTTCGTTGGTGCTTAAATCAAAGGCCTGGTCTTTGCCGATCTCATAGATTCGCGGAGGGAGATCGACCAAGTTCATTGTGGGGATGAATTTGGTGGCCATGAGCGTTGCGGCGAAGGCCGACGTTTGGTAGCTGTCGCGAAAGGGAGGGATGTCGCGTTGGTAGGTTGGACTCAAGCTCAACCCAAAGGCCGAGACCACGATTAAATTGCGGGTTGCCTCCAGCTCATCAGGATAGCTATAGCGGGCGTCGAAATTGGTGGTGAAGAAGAGGGTGGACGGCAGCTCATCATGCAAGGCATGCAAGACCATGAGCTTGTCATAAACATCACTCCCCAGAACTCCCACCGCGGCGAGCGGTTGGTCTTTGGGCAAGGTTTGACTAAACCCTCTCAACTTGGTGGCAATGCGCAACACGGTATCGCTTTGATTGGTGCCTTCAGGCGCTGCTTTGGGCTGCCGGTCCTTGAGGCTTTGAAGAAGATCCGTCAAATCGGTGGGATTTGATGCGCTTTTAGAGCTGTCTTTGTCGGCTGATTTGGACTGATCTTGCGGAATCTTCCCGTCAATTCCTCTCAGGTAGGTATAAAGATGGATGTTTTTCGGCCGGTCCTCGGGATTGTAATCGGAGGAAGGAATGCCTGTGCCGACCGTTTCAGTAATAAACGTATGGGGAAGCGCCTGCCCATAGAAGCTGTCCCATTCCGAGACCAGTGCGACATTTGCACGATGGTCCAGATCACGCGCTGCTTTAATGACGATATGGCGCCTCGCCAGTTCTTTAATGGCGGTTTGTAATAGCGCATCGTCGGTGGGAATGGTGCGAAAGAAACGAAAGCGTTCTGGAGTGGTGGGAGCGTCGGCATTGACCACATTCTCAATCAGATGATTGACCGTATCCTCTTTGATGGGTTGATTTTTGAAATCATCGATAAACTGTTTAATTCCTCCAGTCGGGATGTTTGGAATATCTGCTAGAAGGGCGGGGGCGGTATTTGGGTGGTTGATGATATATTGTGAAATGGTGGATACAGCGGTGGTGTTTTTCAGGCTCCCTTCCAGAAGAATTGGCGTGGTGGCGGTGGCGCGATCCGAAAGGACAGTGGTGGTTTGCAGCAGCGATCTATTAAAGGGAGATTGCGAAATATCCCCCAGTCTCAGGAGCAGGGAGTGTAGGGAGGATGAGCTGTCGGGGCCGATGACGACGATGTTTGCAGCGGGTTTATTTTTCCCGGCGAGGGTAAACCAGCTCCACAAACCTCCCAGGCGTTCAAGCATGTTATCGGTAAAGAGCTCGTCCTTTAGCCACAGAACCAGGACCTTTCGGTTTAGGCTCGTGGAATCCGGTTCATATATCTCCCAGGGGACAGTGAGCCAGGAGAGATCCTTGTCGTGAGCATCCCAATTTTCGCCGCGATTGCGAAGCCAGAGGCTGTCCCGGTATTCATCATCCGTGGTGGGGGAGCCGTGAGCTTCGGGATATTTAACGTAATCTTCCGGGGAGCGCGGCCAGGGAATGGTGAATGCGCCCAGGTGCTCTTCATCAAGAGGACGGTATTGCGCAACTGCCAGCCCGCTGCCCACGGCAACCCGGGTTCTGATGCGCTGCTCCACTTTCTCGGCGTAAGGGCCGCCATTAATCATCACCGCAATGATCAAAGGAGTCTGATCTTCGGGAAGCGGGGTATTTCCATTCATGAAACAGGCATCGCGCAGCTTGCCGAGGGATTGTGACTCCTTTTCATATTCCGTCGCGGCGTTATGGGAATCCACCGTTGCAAAAGGATCTTGCCACAGACGGGCATCAATGGTTTGCAGGCCCATTACATCCGAGCCCACGGCTTCGCCTTGCGGGCGGTCGCTCGACAGGTTGGGAGCAAAAAAATGGCTGCCCGCGATGATGACAAGCCCGAGAATCAGTAATTGCTGCCACGGTATCGACTTTGAATCTCCATCCGAATCTCCCATGGCTGAATATTAACTAGGACGGCGGGGAAATAGCCACCCTTTCTGTGGGATTAGTGATGGAAAATAGGGTGGTTCCATTTTTAGATTACCTGTTCTGATCTGTTTTCTTATCGCATGGAAGCTGAGTGGGATAGAGGAGGGATTGCTTATTTCGGGGTGGGGTAATCATTGTTATGGATAGGGGGTTTTACCTATAGGTAATAAGGAAATACCCTTGCTGGAGCTGTGTCGATAAAACGACATTTTTACTGTTGCCAACCAATTTCAAGCCGGTAGTCTCGGCTGGTCAAGGTTTGGAAATAAACGTGGCAAGAGCTTGGTTGAACAGCCGGAGCAGGATTATGCCGAACGGAGACGATGAAAGGATCGCGTGATGACCATGGTGCAAAATTTACGACAGAGATTTCGGCAGACGATGATGCGGACGTTATGGCGCGTCTTTTCGCAACCGCTCGCTTCAAGCAAGATGGTGGTGGGGTAGGGAGGAAAAACTTTCTGGAATGAAAAAAGGCGCGACAGCACTGGATCACGAAGAGATGGCGGACTCGCCCAAACCAGCGACGCTGAAAAAGCGTCTGGTGCTGGTGGATGACCATGTGTCGGCGCGGGAGATGATGGCGCTGGTGCTAAAACGCGAGGGGCGCTGGGACATCGTGGGGACCACTCACTCGGGACTGCGGGCGCTGGATCTCTGCCGGGAATTACATCCCGATGTGCTGGTGCTGGACTTGATGCTGCCGGAGATGAGCGGGACGGATGTACTGCGGCAGTTGCGCAAGGAAATGCCCGAGCAGCGCGTGCTGGTCTATACCGGCTCCATGAGCCCGGCGCTGATGATGGAAGCGCTGGAGTGCCATCCCAACGGCTACGTGGAGAAGGGCGATTCGCTCGCGATGTTGCGCGAGGCGCTGGAGGCGGTGGCCGGGGGATGCTTGTTTTTTACGCCGGTGGCGGCGCAATGGCTGACGACCGGTGAGGCGCGTGGACGATCTTTCGAGGGGCCGCTTTCCTCCCGCGAGCGCGAGATCGTAAAATGGATCGCCGAAGGGTTGAGCAACAAGGATATTGCCCGCCGGCTCGGGATCGCGGTGAAGACGGTGGAAAATCACCGCGCCAACCTGATGCTCAAGCTCGGGCTCCGCGATACCGCTGCCCTCACACGTTACGCCTTAAAGCATGGGTTGATCCGGCTGGATTGAGCCCTGTACCATTTTCAAGTAACTCTCCGCCACCAAAACGCGGCTTCCGGGGCGAGGCTTTCGCCTCGGGAGCCGTGACGGGAGAGATGACACGGAATTTTCAGAGTGGATGCGGGCGGGCTTTGCATTTGAGGGGGAGAGGAATTAAAGGAGGGGGGACTATGAAGGATTTTGTTGCCAATGACCGTTTGCTCCAACGCCGCGCGGATTTCCCGGTGCTGGATCAACTGGTGCATGGGAAGCCACTCGTTTATCTCGACAACGCGGCGACGTCGCAAAAGCCGCGCGCGGTGATCGAGGCGCTGCGCCATTACTACGAGCACGACAACAGCAATGTACATCGCGGCATTCATGAGTTGAGCCAGCGGGCGACCGAGGGATACGAAAATGCGCGGGCCAAAGTGGCGAAATTCCTTGGCGCGGCCAAGGCGGAGGAGATTGTTTTTACGCGGGGAACCACCGAGGCGATCAACCTCGTGGCGCAAACGTGGGGCTTGGAAAATTTGCAGCGTGGCGACGTGATTTTGCTCACCGAGATGGAGCACCACAGCAACATTGTGCCCTGGCAGTTGCTGGCGCGCCGTACGGGGGCGGAATTGAAGTTCGTGCCCGTGCAGGAGGACTATCAACTCGATGTAGAGGCGGCGGAAAAGTTGCTGGGAGACCGGGTGAAGCTGTTTTCCTTCACCCATATCTCGAATGTGCTGGGCGCGGTGAATCCGGTGGCGCGCCTGTGCCAGAAGGCCCGCGAACTCGGCGTCGTCACGCTGGTGGATGCAGCGCAGAGCGCGGGACACCGTCCGGTGAATGTGCAGGAACTGGGCTGCGATTTCCTCGCCTTTTCCGGCCACAAGGCCTGCGGTCCCACCGGCCAGGGGGCGTTGTATGGCCGCAAGGAATTGCTCGAGGCCATGCCGCCGTGGCAGGGGGGCGGTGAAATGATTTCGCGGGTGGATTTCCAGGAAAGCCGCTGGGCCGAGGTGCCGCACAAGTTCGAGGCGGGCACACCGAATATTGCCGGGGCAATCGGCCTGGGTGTGGCGCTGGACTATCTCGAGGAAGTGGGCCGCGAAGCGATCCGCGTGCATGACGAGGCGCTGTGCCAGTATGCCTGGGAACGCATGTCGCAACTCGAGGGCGTGATGCTGCTTGGCCCCTCGCCGGAAAAGGCCGACCACGCGGGAGTGATCAGCTTTTTCCTCGACGATGTGCATGCGCACGATGTGGTGACGCTCGCCGACCAGTCGGGGATCGCGCTCCGGGGTGGCCACCATTGCGCCCAGCCGCTCATGCGCAAACTCGGGCGTCCGGCCACCGCACGGGCGAGTTTTTATTTTTACAACACGACGCAGGAGGTGGATCGTCTGGTCGAAGTGTTAAAAGAAATCCGCGCCTACTTTCTCCGATGAATCTCGACGAGCTTTACCAGGAAATCATTCTCGACCACGCGAAGCGCCCGCGTCATTTCGGGCCGCTGACGGACGCCACGGTGAGCGTGCATGCGGACAATCCGATGTGCGGCGACGAGGTGGACGTGCATCTCAAGCTGAACGGCGAGGGGAAAGTGGAGGCGCTCAATTTTACCGGCAATGCGTGCTCCATCTGCACCGCCTCCGCCTCCATCATGACCGGGAAGCTGCTGCACAAGAGCGCCGAGGAGTGCCGCACGATGTCCCACCAGTTCCAGCAGATGCTCAAGAGCGAGGAAGCCGTGACGGTGCCGAAGGAATTCGGCGATTTGAAGGCCCTTTCCGGAGTGCGCAAATTTCCCCAGCGCGTGAAGTGTGCGACCCTGGCCTGGCATGCCGTGGAGGATGCCTTGAAGGAAGCCGGCGCGTAGGCGGCAATCAGTGCGCAGGAGCGTGCACGCAGTGTTTCTCGGAAAACTCTTCCAGGAAACGCTCCAGCGCTTCGAGGGAGGTTCCGTTTTTGATGCGGATTTCAGTCAGCAATCCACGGCCGGGGCCTTCGTCTTTCAGGGAATGCGGTTGTTCCCAGACTTCGAAACCGGCGGTCTGGAGTGCAGCGAGCAGCGGCTTCAGCAGTGGCTCAATGACGAGAAAGGTCGGCTGAGCCTGCTCGTGATAAGGCGGAATGAGGATGATGTCTTGTAGCATGGCTATCTAACGATACGCCTGCGGAGACCGGAAGGGATGGGTAGAGGGTGGAACTTATTTCAACCGATCCGCAGGAGGAGCCGCTGAACGGTCTCCGCCGCGAAACGGATTTCTTCCTCGCTGATCGCAAAAGGCGGCGTAAAGGCCAGGACGTTGGATTGCGGGCCATCGGCCAGCATGATGAGGCCTTCCTTCAACGTGGCTTTCAGCAGTTGCACCGCAAGCGTGCCGTCAGTGAGCTCCAGTCCGAGCATGAGCCCGCGCCCACGAATGCCGCGGATGTGTGGCGATCGGATGCCTTGCAAAGCAGTGAGCAGGTGCCCGGAGGTTTTAGCCACGAGAGCGGGGGTGGCCGGATCGGCATGCTGCTCCAGCGCGGTCAGTGCCATCCGGCAGCCGAGTGGATTGCCGAGGAAGGTGCTGGTGTGAATAGCCTCGCCTTGGGAGGGCGGCCAGGAATCCATCACGGACGCCCGCCCCACGCAGGCCGAGAGCGGGAAGCCTCCGGTGAGCGCCTTGCCGAGACAGATAAGGTCCGGCACGACGTGGGAGTGATCGCAGGCAAAGAGCGCGCCCGTGCGGTGAAAACCGGTGTAAATCTCGTCGAGAATGAGCAGCACGCCGTGGGTATCGCAAATTTCGCGCAGCAAGGAGAGAAATGCGGGTGGCGGCATCACCAGGCCGCCGCGGCCCTGGATCGGCTCGACGAGAATGCTGCCGATCGGCTGGGTGGAAATGATCCGGCTCAACTCTTCCCGCAGCCCGTCGAGGCTCGCTTCCGGCCCCGCGGGATAGGGCACGAAAAAGGCGAAATCCTTGAGCTGCGCCAGGAAAGGTTCGCGAAAATAGGGAAGGCCGCCCGCCGTCAGCGCGCCAAAGCCGAGCCCGTGATAGGCCCCGGTAAAAGCAATCACGCCCGGCTGGCCCGTGTGCATGAGCGAGGTCTTGAGCGCCGCCTCCACCGCGTCCGAGCCCGAGTTGCCGAGGATGGTTTTTCCGGGGCCGACGCCCCAGCGCTCAAAGGTCAGCGCGCTCAATTGTTCGCAGAGCCGGACCTTTAGTTCCACCGGATGCACATCGCCCATCGCGTGCAGCAGTTCACCGGCCTGCTCGCGTAATGCGGCGGCGAGAGCGGGATTGGTATGGCCGAGCCCGGTCACGCCGAAGGCGGAGGTGAGGTCGATGAATCGATTGCCATCCGCGTCCCACACGTTCACGCCGGAAGCGCGCTGCCAGAAGATGGGGAAATCTGCCTCGCAGTAAGTGACATTATGCGATTCCACGCGGCGCAACCGTGCGGCCAGTTCGCGTGAGCACGGGCCGGGGATTTCGGTGAGAAGTTGCGGGAGCATTGGGCGATTTTTAGATTTTGGATTTGCCTGAATGCGCGGCCTGGAGCTCTTGCAGGAGAGAGGAGAGGGCTTCTGGCGTGGTAACTGGCTGTCGGCAGGCGTAATGCTCACACACGTAAGTGGCGGCATGGCCTTCGAGTGGTTGCATGGCCGCCGTCGCCGGGAGTAGCGAGGCCGTTGTTTCATTGGCGAGCGTGAGCACCTTGTGCGGGAGAAAGCGGGCATTCACGATTTCCAGCAGGGCGCGGGTTTCCGACGCCGCCGGTTCGCCAGTGATGACGATCTGTGCGGGCGGTTGCAGTGAGTAATCGAGCGCAACCAGCATCTGCGGTAATGCGCTGGGCTGCCGACGAAGCTGTGGCGTAAAGGCGCGCAGGACCTTGAGCGCACGATCATGCCACTCGGGCCGGTCGAGCAGCGCCGAAAGCCGGAGCAGGTTGAGCGCGGCGACGGAGTTGGGCGAAGGCTCGGCCCCGTCGTAATCCTCCTTCATCCGCAGGAGCACGCTGGGGTCTTCGCCGCTGGTGCTGAAGTAGCCGCCATGCCCGGCATCGGCAAAGCGGGCATCCATGGCGTGCTGGAGGCGAATCGCCAGCTCAAGCCAGTGCGGATCGAAGCCCGCTTCGTAAAGATCGAGCAATCCCTGAATGTAAAACGCGTAGTCATCCGCAAAGCCCTGGGCGGAGGTCACGCCATTACGATGGCTGCGCAGCAAAATGTCGTCGGCCTGGAGCAACGTCGTTTCGATAAAGCGGGCGGCAGTCGTAGCGGCTTCAAGGTAGGTCGCATCGTCAAGAATGCTGGCTGCCCGGGCGAGCGCGGAGATGTGCAGGCCATTCCACGCGGTGAGAATCTTGTCGTCCAGATGCGGGCGCGGACGCCGCGCGCGGAGCTTGAACAATGTTTCGCGCGCCGAAGCGAGCAGAGCCGCCACCTCGACGGGATCTTTTCCAAAGTGGCGCGCGGTGTCGGCCAGATCGTGGCGTTGAATGAGCGTATTCTGGCCGGTGAGTTCGCCATGCGGGTCGCTGCCCTCTGGCGCATTGCCATGGGGCTCGACGCCGTAGTGGTGCGAGAAGATCGCCGCCGCTTCGGCACCGAGGGCGGCATTGATTTCCGCCTGCGTCCACACGTAGAAGGCGCCTTCCACCCGCTCGGGAGAATCGGTGGTCGGAAAACTGTCCGCATCCTCCGCCGAATAGAAACCGCCCCCGGCATGACGCATCTCGCGCAGGGTGTAGTCGAGAATCTCCCGCGCGACCCCGGCGTGACGCGGTTCGCCGGTGAGCTGATACGCGTCGAGACAGGCCAGCGCGAGCTGCGCCTGATCGTAGAGCATTTTCTCAAAATGCGGCACATGCCAGAAGCGGTCCACGGAGTAGCGGTGAAAACCGCCGCCCAGATGATCGTGCATCCCGCCGGCGGCCATGGCATCGAGGGTGTGCACCACCATCGCGAGCAGCCCGGGGTCTTTCGTGCGAACGTGCTGGCGGAGCAGGAAATTGAGGGTGACCGGTCGCGGGAATTTTGGTGCGCCTCCGAAGCCGCCCAGCTCGTCATCGTAGCTGCGGGCGATTTGTTCCGCCGCATGGTCGAGGGTGGCGGCATCGAGCGCTTCGCCGGGCGTGCTCATCGGGGCGGCATACGCACGCAGCATCTCGACGATCTCGTTACCATGGTGCACGACCTTTTCCCGGTCGCTGCGCCACAACGCAGCGAGGTGTTCCAGCACCCGGGGAAAGCCCGGCATGCGCCCGCGATCCTCGGGCGGGAAATACGTGCCGCCGGAAAATGGCTTCAAATCGGGCGTGAGGAACACATTCATCGGCCAGCCACCACTGCCATTGGTGGATTGCACAAAGGTCATGTAAACGCGATCCACATCGGGGCGTTCCTCACGGTCCACTTTGATGCTGACAAAATGTTCATTCAAGATCGCAGCGATCCGCGGGTTTTCGAACGATTCCCGCTCCATCACATGGCACCAGTGGCAGGTGGAATAGCCCACTGAGAGAAATACCGGCTTGTCCTCGCGTTGCGCTTTTTCAAAGGCTTCCGGTCCCCACGGATACCAGTCCACCGGATTGTGCACATGCTGCAACAGATAGGGTGACGACTGCCCGGCGAGGTGATTGGCAGGGCGGTTGAGGCTGGGTGATGACGGATTTTCCACGGCGATTCTTGACAAAGACGGGTTGAAGAAACAATGAACGACAGATTTCTGTCGAAGCCCATTTAATTATGATGTCCAAAATCAGCCTTTCATCGTCATTTTCACGCTCCGCGTTTTGCTTCCTCTTTGCGTTGCTGGCGATGATCTGGCTCTCGGGTTGCGCCACACCCGGCATCCGCAACACCCAGCGTACGTTTAACACCGTAGTCGTGGACCCCGGCCATGGGGGGAAGGACAACGGGGCCTCGGCCCGCAGTGGGCTGCATGAGAAGGATTGCACTCTCGCCGTGGGGCTCCAGCTCCGCGACGAATTGAAGAACGCCGGTTACCGCGTGGTGATGACCCGCGAGAGCGACGTGTTCATTCCGCTGAATGATCGCGCGGATCTTTCGAACCACTATCAAAACGCCATTTACGTCTCGATCCACTTCAACGATTCGCCCCGCCACGCGATCCACGGCAGTGAGGTGTATTACAATTCCACGCAGGCCATCCCGCTGGCGCACAACATTCTGGAAAGCCTGCACGGGCTGACTACCGAGCGTTTCATCAAACATGCCAATTTTCGCGTGTTGCGGCTGAATGAAAATCCCGCGGTGCTCGTGGAGTGCGCCTACCTCAGCAACCGACCCGAGGCAGCCAACTCGGGCAGCGACGCCTTCCGCAAGCATCTCGCGCAGCAGATTGCCCTGGGTATCTACAATACCCGCAAAGGGGAGTAGCCACAGAGAGCACGGAGAGGAAGGGATTGCAGGGAAAGTCACCGGCCACTCGGACGGGATGTCTCGACTGCGCTGGCGCTGGACGTGACACCGCAGTTGGGCGAAATTCACCCTTCGTTAACGCGATAATCCCGAGACTCAGTCTCGCCCTGCGGAGCAGCCCTACGGATTTCCTTTCGCCGCATGGCGTGTGAGGTAACCCAGCACGAACTGCCCATACGTCGTCGGTGTTTTCCAGTCGTTTTCCAACAGATTGGGTGTCCAGTCATTGTGCCAGCACCACGCCGTATTGGAGAGGTTGCGCGCATCGAGAAAATCGCGCACGAATTTGTTGCCGAAGCTCTTCGCCGTGCCGCGAAATTCCTCCTTCGTCTTCGGCTGGAATCCCCATTCAGTGACGATCACTGGTGCGACCTTGTCGAGGCCGTCGAGGGAACGCGCCCAGGCGGTTTCATCATTATCGTCCATCCCGGCGTAGATGTGCCAGGCGTAGGCGATATTACTCCCAGTGAGCGGGCTCTGGCGGATGCCGCGCAGGTCGTAGGCCCAGCTATTGCTGGTGGCAAGAATGACGTTTTGCGCATGCGGGCGAATGGCATCCACCAGTTGCTGCATCCAGGGGCGGAGCTTGTCCCAGGCGGCAGGCGGGTCGTCGCCATAGTCGCGCTGGCGCACCGGCTCGTTCCAGAGCTCGAACATGACCCGGCGGTCATTTCCATAGTGCGTGGCGATGGTCGTCCAGAAATCCTTCGCCAGGGCAAACCCAGAGTCGTAGAGATCGCGCGGATCTTCATCCCACGAGGACTGGGGGGGCTCGTAATAACCATTGGGCCAGCCGATCACATGCCAGTCGATGATGACGCACAGGCCCTGCTGCTCGGCGGCTTTTAGGTTGTCCGAGAGGGTGCGCAACACCTGCTCGTGGTTGCCGTGCTTCCAGAGCGAGGGATGCACGTCGATCCGCACGAGGGCGGCCTGCCAGTCGTGGGCAATCCGCTCGTAGTCGGAAAGCGGGCGGCCCTGGCGCGCGAGCGTGGGATCTCCCACGGCGACACCGCGCAAGGTCACTGGATGGCCATCCAGCAGCAGTTGGTTCCCGTTCACCGAGAGGCCGGGCGCGGCGTGGAGGAGGGAAAATGAGCAATGACCAATGACGAATGAGCAATAAGCGAGCAGTTTGCGGGATCGCTTGAGCATGCGTACGAGGTCCTTCAGGCCATTTTGGAGGCGGTGGACTTTTACTCGTCGGCGGAAGCGCCCATGGTCTGGAGTCGCTTCATCGTAGCCGTTTCAATGCGGTCGATGCGATCCTTCAGTGAGGGATCGATCGTGCGCATTTTGTCGAAAAGGGCGCGGTAATAGGCCTTGGTCAGGCTGCGCTGGGTGTCCTGGTCGCGGGCGGCGTCGGCTTTGTCCTGTAGGGCGAGGATGTCCTTGTCCTCCAGTGCCTGGCTTTTCACCGCACTGTAGCGGGCCTTGAGCACGACTTCGTCGTCGATGCCGGAGGGCAGCGAGGGCGCGGTGGCAGGAGTGGCTTCCGGCTTGGCTGCGGTGGCCTCTGGCGAAAACGGCAGCGGAGAGTTCATCCCCGTGGCCGGAGCTTCGTCGCTCTTTTTTGGAGCTGGAGTCGGAGTGGATTCCGCAGCCTCGGTCGTGGGAGTGGGCCGTGGTTTCCGATGCGGCTTCGGAGTCGCGGTGGCAGTCGGTTCGGGCGTGGGCTCCGGCGCTGCTTTATGTTTCCTTGTGGAATGCTTTTCCTCCTTCGGCGTAGGCGAGGGCTTGGCCGTGGGCGCCGGGGTGGCGGTGGCGGCAGGTGTCGGAGTTGCCTTCGGCTTTTTCTCATGGCGCTGGAAGGGATTCAACCGGTCCAGCAGCGAAGGCTTCTTCGGCTTGGGCGTGGCGGTAGGGGAGGGAGATGCCGCCGGCGTGGCGCTGGCCTCGGGCTTGGCGGCTTTTTCCTTGGCGCTGGAAGGCGTGACGCAGAACGGCGAACTGAGCGCAAACACAAACAGGGTGGCGGTGACGGCAAGCTTTTTCATGGTCAAGCCGGAAAGATTGTGGTTTCAGCGTGGTCTGTCTATAGCAAATCTTGCTTGTAGCGCAGGTCATGCAAACAGTTCGTCTATGAAACGCTCTCAATTCCCCTGGCTGGCAGCCATTGGCTTCCTGCTGGTGTTCCCATTTTTCCTCAATCGCCGCTTTCGCGTCGTGCGGCGCGTGGTCGTCCGGGCCCATCCCGCCACCGTGTATCCCTTTCTGGCCAATCTGAAAAACTGGCCGCTCTGGATTCCCTCGTTGGGAGATCGCGTGGAGTATCTGAAATGCTCGGGCGACGAGGAAGGGCCCGGCGCGGTCGTACGTCATGAAGGCTGCTGCGGCGATGGCAATATTCGCATCCGGCACGTGCGCCCGGATGAGCGCGTGGCCTTCGAGGTGGAAGGCGGCGGCTACGAGATCGAGGGCATCGTCTCTTTGGAGCCGGTGGACGAGATGACCCGCATCACGCTGGTTTGCATGTGGACGCCGCGGGAGATGCCCTATGCACGGTATTTCGATCTGGCTTTGAAAATCTGGCTCAAGCGGGAAACGGCGCTGGCGCTGACGGAACTGCAACTGCTGGTGGAAGAGGCGTAGATGCAGAGTCATCGTAGCTGGGCGGAAATCAGCCCCGCCGCGCTGAGGCATAATCTCGGTGTGGTGCGACAGAAGGTGGGCGAGGCGGCCGCGATCATGGCCGTGGTCAAGGCGAATGCCTATGGGCACGACGTGGAACTCGTGGTGCCGGCGATTCGCGATCTCGTGCAGATGTTTGCCGTGGCGAACGTGACCGAGGCCCGGGAATTAAGGGCGCTGTGCCCGCACGAAATCCTGATCCTCGGTCCGGCATTGCCGGAGGAACGGCCACAGATTGTGGAGGCCGGGTTCATTCCCGTCATTTCGAATCTGGCCGAGGCCCATGCCTATGCGGTGCATGGTCGCACCCGGGCGCATCTCGTGGTGGATACCGGCATGGGACGCATCGGTGTGTGGCAGGATGATTTTGAGCGCGAGGTGGAAAAAATCCTGCGGGTGAAAAATTTGGAGATCATCGGCATCGCCACCCACCTGCCGGTGCCGGATGAAGATATGGAATTTACCCAGGCGCAACTCGAGCGGTTCCAAAGCCTGGTGGAAAAGTATCAGATTCCCACCGTCAATGCCTTGAACAGCGCGGGCATCCTGCGCTTTCCGCAATTCGCCGCCGGGATGGTGCGCGCGGGGTTGATGATCTACGGCAGCTCGCCGTTGCACGAGTTCCAGCCCCTCCTCGAGCCGGTGATGACGTGGAAGACGCGCGTGGTGATGGTGCGTGACGTGGGCGAGGGGCGCGGCATCAGCTATGGCCGCACCTTCATCACCCCCGGGCCGATGCGGGTGGCGACCCTCGCTGCCGGGTATGCCGATGGCTACCACCGCCCCCTGTCGAATCGGGGCGCGAGCGTGCTCATTCGCGGGCAGCGCTGTGCCTTGCTGGGGCGGGTGACGATGGATCAGATCATGGTGGATGTGAGCGGCCTTTCCGAGGTCGAGCTCGGCGACGAGGCGGTGCTGGTGGGCCGGCAGGGCGACGAGGAAATCCTCGCCGGGGAACTGGCTCAACTCGCGGGCACCATCTCGTGGGAAATCTTTACCAGCGTTTCGCAACGAGTTCGGAGGATCACCGGTTGATTTGAATTTGCAACCGGCGGTTTCGCGCTAGAGTGGCCCCATGTTTCAGGTGATTTTTAACGAGCTGAGCGCGGCCGAAATGTCGCGCCTCCCCAAGAGCCTCCAGCTTGATCTGCTGGCCGAATTCCAGGTCCTGCCCGAGGACATGGACCAGCTCGATCCCGAAAAATTCGGGGTGATCGAACGCGAGGGCAAGAAGCTGTACCGCTACCGTGCGCTGGACTATCGGATCTATTTTGAAAAGGCCGCCGAGGGGATCGTGATTCACCGCGTGCTGCACAAGAATACGATCCGCGATTTCCTCTTCCGCTCCAAGCTGCCGATGGCCGAGGACGAACAGTTGGGCAAGACCAAGGAATTCTGGAAACTGATTGAACAGGGCGAAGAGACGCGGAAGAAGTAGTTCATTGCCCGCTTTCTCTTTATGGATGTGACTGATTTTGATCTCGAATCGTTGATTGCCGATGAGGCGTTGCGGCGCGCGGCGTTTCCGGTCTGCGAGGCGGGGATTTTCTTCGGCCACGCCGGGGTGACAGCCCTGCCTGCCGCCGTGGCGCAGGCGATGGTCGATTACGTGCTGCGTTCCTCGCGGCAGCAGCAGGAGTTTGCCGAAGTGCTGCGCGACATGCGCACGGCCCGTCGGCTCTCCGCCCAATTGATCGACGCGCATCCCGATGAAATCGCCCTGCTTGGGCCGACCTCGCTCGGCTTGAGCCTTTTTGCCAACGGCCTGCCGTGGAAGGCGGGCGACGAGATCATCTGCTACGCCGAGGATTATCCGGCGAATGTGTATCCATGGCTTGATCTCGAGCAGCGTTACGGAGTGAAGATCCGCTACCTGCGACCGGAGCAACCCGGCGCCATCACGCCGGAGCTCGTGGAGGCCGCGCTTACCGGGCGCACCCGGCTGGTCGCCCTGGCCTCCTGTCATTTCCTCACCGGCCGCCGCATCGAGGTGGATGCCATCGGTGCCTTACTGCGGAAACGGGGCGTGCTTTTCTCCCTCGATGCGATTCAAACCATCGGTGCCTTTCCCACTTCGATGGAACACGTGGATTTCATGAGCGCCGATGCGCACAAGTGGATGCTCGGGCCGATGGCGATCGGCATCGTCTATGTGAAGAAGGAGCACTTTGAATTGCTGCGCCCTTCACTGCTGGGGGCTTGGAATGTCCAGTCGCCGAATTTCATCGCGCAACCCGAGGTTCGCTTCGTGGAAACCGCCCAGCGCTACGAGCCCGGCGTGCTGAATGTCGCGGGCATGTACGGCATGATGGCGGCCCACGAGATGTTCCTGCGTGTGGGCATGGACAAAATCGCCGCCCGCCTGCTCGCCCTAAAAGTCACGCTCGTCCGCGGTTTGAAGGAACTCGATTTCGAAATCTACGGCGTCGAATCCGGTGACACCGCTTCCAGCATCACCACTTTCCGTCATCCGCGCGCCAGCATGGCCGCGCTCTACAAACTCCTCGAGCAGGCTGGTATTGTTGCCTCGCTCCGCTACAACCGCCAGGGAACGGAATACATCCGTTTCAGCCCCCATTTCTACAATACCGAGGCGGAACTCGGGCGTGCGTTTGAAGTGTTGAAGTCGGGGCTCTAAGCGATCACCGGTTCTTTTACTGTGGCACCGGGAATCTTCGACTCCAGCGCGCCAAAGACCCGCTCCATCACCGGCTGGCAATATTGGCGCACCTTGGCCTGCAGATAATCGGGATCGAGTTGCGCCAGCACATTGAACATTTCCTTGCCCTCGAATCCATGCGAGCGCGCCGTGTTCAAGTGCAGGTGCGGAATCTCCAGAAAGTCCGCCAGCTTCTCCGTGGATTGAGAAATCTCATGTGTAGGGATGATGAGCAGGCGTTCCGCCGGGACATGATCGAGGACGAGCTGGTTGTGCCACGCCCAGTAGGAGAGATAGCCGTCGAGCGTGTAGAGTCCTTTCTCCTGCAACACCTTCTCCTCGGGCGGATGGATGAAGCGATCGGCCTGGTAGCGGAAATCCCAGATCTCGCGCCAGCACGGCTCGAAGGGATGGCGGAAGAAGTGGTTGATGTCCGAATCGAGCCACGAAAGCACCTTGCGAATGGTGAGGACGAATTTGGCATCGGGATGCAGCTCCACCAGCAGCGGCAAAAATTCGATGTTCAGATTCGAGGCATCCATCTCCAGCCACATGTGCCGGTCGCGATGGTGCAAATACTGGCGCTGCTCCTGGGGGCTAAGTTCACCGGCCGCCGAGCGGAGGGTGAAGCGCACCGTTTCCCGTTCCTTGGCCTCATGCCGCGCCATGTAGCGCTCCTCCAGCATGTGGGTGATGGAGTGTGCCCCGGACTTTGAAGTGCCCACCGAGAAGGCATGAAAACGCCGCGGGCGAAACGTGCGCAGGAGCGGTTTGTAAACGTAGTTCCGATAACGGTCCTGCCACAGTCTTAACCCGGACTGTTTCGGAAATCCCAGATTGATGCTCATCAGTGTTGCTTGGTGCGAGGTTGGTGTTCGAGAAAATGACGATGTCACAGAAAAGTCACAATTCCGTAACAAAATACTTGAATCCCTATTAAGTCAATATACTTTTCGGGTCAAAAATGTGCTGAAAAACAGGTATTGAGCGCGAAACGGAAGTGCGCTCACTGGATTTAACGGCTGTAACCCCACCGCTGAAGTGGGGCTAAATCCAGGAAGGTCTGCCAGACAGGGCATTTGAGAACCGAAGGAAACGTTGAACGAATGAAGACCAAGATCGTCGCCACCATTGGACCAGTGACCGACAACCCTGAATCGCTGCGGGCGCTCAAAAAAGCCGGCATGGACGTGGCGCGATTGAACGGCTCGCACAGCAATCTGGAATGGCATGCACGCACCATCCGCCTCATCCAGGAGACGCTGCCTGATCTGCCCATCCTGTTGGACATCCCGGGCCGCAAGATCCGCACCTTGCAACTCAAGCACGAGCCCAGTTTCGCCGCCGGTGATCTGATCACCCTCACCACCGACCATTCCCACGATGGCACGCACAAGGTGCCCGTGAGCTACAAGGGTCTTCACGAGGATTTAACTGCCGGAGCCACCATTCTTGCCGACGACGGCACCCTGCGCTTCATCGTCGAGGCGATTGAGGGCCAGGACATCATCTGCCGGGCAGATTGTAACGGTACGCTCAAGAGCCGCAAGGGAATCAACGTGCCGTATGTGAAACTGCAAGGGCCGGCGGTAACGGAAAAAGACGGTGCGATGATCAAGTTCTGCCAGGAGCATCACGTGGATTTTGTGGGCATTAGCTTTGTGGATTCTGCGGAGCACGTGCGGCAGATTCGCGAGCTGATCGGTGGTCGCACTCCGAAGATCGTCGCCAAGGTGGAAAACGCCAGCGGCCTGGCGAATCTGGAGGAAATCGTGGAGGCGGCGGACGCGATCATGGTGGATCGCGGTGACCTCTCGGTGGAGACGCGCTTGGAGGATCTTGCCCTGTTCCAAAAGCGCATCCTTGCCGCCGCCACCCGCAGTGCCAAGCCCGTCATCATCGCGACGGAAATGCTGCATACCATGATTTCCAATCCCTTCCCGACCAAGGCCGAGGTGAGCGATATTACCAACGCGATCCTCGATGGGGCCGCCGCCACCATGCTTTCCGGCGAGACGGCCGTGGGGCAATATCCCGTGGAATGTGTCGCGGTGATGCGCCGGGTGGCGACCGCTGCGGAGGCATACGTGCACACTCATCAAATTCCGCTGGTGGAAACGCAGTTGGACACCGTCCCCGAGGCCACCGGCAAGGCCGTGGGCTTTATGTGCCGCACCTTGCCCGTTACCAAGATCATCGCCATCACCCGCACTGGATTCGCCGCGCGCGCGATTTCGTCGCAGCACCTGCCGCAGCCAGTGCTCGCGGTCAGCAATAACGCCAGCCTCGCCCGCAGTTGCAACCTCCTCTCCGGCGTCACCGGGATTCATGTGGACATCCCATTTCTCGATACCAGCCTCGATCACATCCCACGCTGCCTGGAGGAGCTCTGGAAGCGCGGGGAGCTCGATTACGACGACCTCATTTTGATCACCGCCGTCAGCTACCCGAAATCGGGCAACCGTATGAACCTGCTGCAAACCCACGAGGTTGCCGATCTGGTCGAGGCCTTCGGCTGGAAGCATCCCGATGCCCGTTCGGCCGATTCCCTTTCTGTCACCGCCCCGGAACAAGAACCTCTAACCGTGTGAAATAAAAACCCATGTCGGACTCCACCATCATCGTCATCGCCTGTGTCGTCGGCGCGTATTCGCTCATTCAGTCGCTCTTTGGCGTCGGGCTGCTCGTTTTTGGGACGCCTACGCTGTTGCTGCTCGGCATCCCGTTTCAGACCGCGCTCTGCTACCTGCTTCCGGCCTCGGCCACGATCAGCCTGCTGCAATTGCGCAAAAATTATTCAGCGGTGGATCTCCGCCGGGAGATTGCCTGGTACTGCATCCCGGGCGTCATCGCGGGACTGGCGGTGCTGATCAGTCTCCGGCATACGGTGAACATCCGCCTCTGGGTTGGCTTGCTCCTTTTGGTGACAGCGGCGATTCGGTGCTTCGCCTTTCAAGCGATCAAGCGCTCGCTCAAGTCGCATTCCCGGGCCGGGTTTGCGCTGGTGGGGCTGGTTCACGGGTTTACCAACATGGGCGGTGGGCTGCTCTCCATCCTCGTTTCCAGCCTCCGCACGGAAAAGACGAGCATCCGCAGTAATGTCGCCTTCGGCTACTTTGTGATGGCGCTGTCGCAAATCCTGATGCTGGTGCTGTTCTGGAATCAGCGCATCCCCCTGGCGGCGGTGGGAATGATGGTGCTGGCGGCGGCGGTTTACGAACTGGCCGGGCAGCGCTTGTTCCAGCTCACCAGTGAGCGCGGCTACCAGCAGTTGCTCACCGGATTTATTGCAGTGTTCGGAATTTCGCTGATTACCCTGTAGCGGATTTATGTCACACGGGCGGGGGTATTTTCCGCTTGCAAATCCATATTGAGATCGTAGGGATATGAAAGTCTATTCCTTGGATAGACAAATCAACCCTACGATCCCATGAGTGCAATCATCATCTTTGCGGCTGTGCTGGCTTTTCTGGCCCTTTCTGGCCTTTCCATGCTCGTGGTTGGAATGATGACGGCGCCGCTGGGCGCGGAGGACCGGTTCGGCTTTCACCTGCTGGAAAAGCCATCAACGAAAAGAGCAAAGCGCATCGGAGGCTAGAGCGGACTTTTATGCATGCATTGACCTTGCCAATCCCCTGGTGGGCGGTGGAACCTGATACGATGGCTCCCACCGGTTCGCCCGCCCAGATCAAGAAGCTGTTGTTGCCCCTGTTTGTGCAGGTGGCGATGTCGGACTCGTTGCGAGCGGATTCGCTGGGGTTCTGGCGGCTGGGCGAGGAGCGCTACTGGCTCCCGCGCTTTGTGTTCCAGCGCACGCCCCGGATCAAGCAGCGCATCAAGATCGGCATTTTTGCCGGGATTCACGGCGACGAGCAGGCCGGCATCCATGGGCTGATGGACTTTGTGCGGGAACTGAATGCCGACCCGGAGCTGGGGCGGGACTACCAGCTTTTCCTTTACCCGATCTGCAATCCGACGGGTTTTCTCGACGGCACCCGCCATTCCCGCAGCGGTCGGGACTTGAATCGCGAATTCTGGCGCGGCTCCCAGGAGCCCGAGGTGATGCTGCTGGAGGAGGAGCTCCGCCGTCAGCAGTTCGACGGCATCATCGCCCTCCACTCCGACGATACCAGCGACGGCGTCTATGGTTTCGTGAGTGGTTCGGTGCTCGCCGAGCATCTGTTGAAGCCCGCGCTGGCGGTGGCCGAGCGCTCCCTGCCCCGGAACAAACTGAATAAAATCGACGGCTTCCACGCGGTGGAAGGCATCATCTACTCCGGCTACGGCGGCATCCTTTCCGCTCCGCCAGATACGCCGCGCACTCCGTTTGAAATCGTACTCGAAACTCCACATCTTGCTCCGCAAAAGCTTCAACAGGAGACTTTTGTGGCGTCCTTGAAGGCGATCCTCAAGGAGTATCGCCAGATGATCTCCTACGCTGCGGACTTGTAAATAACCATGGATCATCCTCACCTGCGACCGGCGACATTCCGGAGCTTGGAAAATGATTGCCTTGCGACGGGATGGCTGCCTAACTTGACCCTTCAAGTAGAGTTGCCATATGAAAATGTCCAAACGCGGCGAGTACGCCATGAGAGCCTTGATCGATCTGGGAATAGCTCAGGAGTGCGGCCGTGATTTGGTCAAAATTGGAGAAATTGCGCAAAAGGAGCTGCTGCCCATGAAATTTTTGGAGCAGATTCTCAACCAGTTGCGCGAGGCAGGCTTTATCGAAAGCAAGCGGGGCAAGCAGGGCGGTTACTTTCTGGCGCAACCCATGTCGAAGATCAAAATCGGGCATGTGGTACGGCTGATTGACGGCCCGCTCGCTCCCATCAGCTGCGTAAGCGTGACCGCCTACGAGCGCTGCACCTGTCCCGATGAGGAACACTGCGGCCTCCGCATGCTCATGCTGGATGTGCGCAACGCGATTGCGAACATCCTCGACCGCTACAGCCTCGCCCAGGTGGTGGAAGTCACCCTCCGCAAGTTGAAGCGCGACAACGTCCAGCCCTCGTTTGCCGAGGCCATGATGGGCGTGACCGCGCTGGATGCGCCCGCCGCAAAGGACCCGATCAAGCGAAAAGCCTCTCCCAAAACAAACTCCAAAACCAAAAAGGCAACCTCATGAAAAAAACACTCCTCCTCCTCTCGACCGTAGCCGGACTCGTCTTCTCCTCGGCGGCGGCCCAGGCCAAGACCGTGCTGCATATCGGCTTTTTCCCGAACGTCACCCACGTGCAGGCGCTCGTGGCTCAGGCCATGGCCCGCGAAGGCAAGCCCTGGTTCGAACCCCGCCTCGGCGGTGATGTGGAACTGCAATGGTTCTCCTACAACGCCGGTCCGAGCGCGACTGAAGCCATTTTCGCCAGGGCGATCGACCTCACCTACGTCGGACCCAGCCCGGCCGTGAACGCCTACGCCAAGTCCAAGGGCACCGAGATCCGCGTCATCGCCGGTGCAGCCACTGGCGGCAGCGGCTTGATCGTGCAGCCCGATGAAAACTTGAAGACGCCCGCCGACTTCAAGGGCAAGAAGATCGCCACCCCGCAGCTCGGCAATACCCAGGATATCTCCGCCCGCTCCTGGCTCATCGCGGGTGGTTTGAACATCACCCAGACCGGTGGCGACGCCATGGTGCTTCCCACGCAGAACCCCGATCAGCTCGCGCTCTTCAAAGCAAAGCAAATTGATGCCGTATGGGCGGTGGAGCCCTGGATGTCCCGCCTCGAACTTGATGGCGGCGGCAAGGCGCTCGTCGAGGAAAAGGACGCCGTGATCACCATTCTGGTTTCGCGCGCCGCGTTTCTCAAGGAGCAGCCCGACCTCGCCAAAGCCTTCGTGAAAGCTCACCAGGAACTGACTGCCTGGATCGTTGCTCATCCGGAAGAAGCCCAGAAGTATGTGGTCGATGAACTGACCACGCTCACCCACACCAAGGTGTCGCCCGAGCTGGTCGCCCATGCCTGGAAGCGCATCACCGTTACCGACCAGATCGCCATCGATCCTTTCAAAGATTTCGTGAAAAAAGCAAAAGACGCAGGGTTCTTGAAAGTTGAGCCAGATTTGTCCAGTCTCCTGGCCCAACCATGATTACGGACGAGCTGCAGGTCATCACCCCATCGAAACTTTCCGTGGAGAATGTATCCAAGGAGTTTCAGGTGGGCCATACGAAGGTCGTGGCGCTGGAGAATGTTTCTCTCAGCGTCGCCGAGGGGGAGTTCGTCTGCCTGGTGGGACCTAGCGGCTGCGGCAAATCCACGCTGCTGAACATCATCGCCGGGCTGGAACAGCCTTCGAGCGGTCGCATCCTGAGTGACGGCAAAGTCGTCACCGAGCCGGGACGCGACCGCATGGTGATGTTCCAGGAGCACGCGCTCTTTCCCTGGCTCGACGTGCTGGGGAATGTGATGTTCGGGCTGAAGTTGAAGCCGGGCCTCAAAGCCGCCGAGCGCAAGGAAGTGGCGATGTTTTATTTGAAGCTGGTCGGGCTGGAGAAGGTCGTGGACCGCAATGTGCACGAGCTTTCCGGCGGCATGAAGCAGCGCGTGGCCCTCGCCCGCGCCCTCGCCCCCAATCCGCGCGTCCTGCTCATGGATGAACCTTTCGCCGCGCTGGATGCCATGACTCGGGAGCAGCTCTATGGCGATATCCAGAGCATCTGGGCCGCCCGCAAGAAGACGATTGTTTTCGTCACCCATAACGTGCGCGAGGCGACCTGCTTGGGCGATCGCGTCGTCTTATTTTCACCGCACCCGGGGAGGATTCGGGAGGAGTTTGCCATCAAGCTGGAGCGTCCACGCGACATCAACAGCGTGAGCCTCGCCAGTTACACCTCCGAGATCACCCGCGCGCTCAAGGGTTACACCACCAAGGAGGTTTCGGAATGAAGCGTCTCGCCATCAGTTTGTTGTTTTTCGGCACCCTCGTCGTGCTCTGGCATTTTGTTACCGTCTGGCAGGTGAATCGTGGCAATTGGTCGCCGGTGCTCTCGCCGTTGCCAGAGGACGTCTGGGCCTACCTCTGGTCCTCCATCAAGGATGGCACGCTGCTCAGTGCCTCCATCGTTACCATGAAACGTCTGCTGCTCGGCTACTTCATCGGCACGATCGCGGGTCTGCCTCTAGGGCTGCTCACGGCGCGTTTTCGGTGGATGAGCGATACCCTCGGCGTGCTCGCGCTTGGCTTGCAGACGCTGCCCAGCGTCTGCTGGGTGCCGCCGGCCCTGCTCTGGTTCGGCCAGTCCGAAGCCGCCATGTTGTTCGTCGTCATTATGGGTACGCTCTGGTCGGTCATCATTGCCGCCGAGAATGGTGCGCGCAATGTCCCGCCGATCTACGCTCGTGCGGCCAAGACCATGGGTTCGCGCGGCTTGCATACGTGGATCAAGGTCATCCTGCCAGCGTCGCTGCCCTTCGTGGTCGGTGGCATGAAGCAGGGCTGGGCCTTTGCCTGGCGCTCGCTGATGGCGGCCGAGATCATGGTTTCGATCCTCACCGGCCTGGGGCTTGGCAACTTGCTCAATAATGGTCGCGATCTCAACGCCATGGACCAGGTCTTCGGCATCATGATCGTGATTGTCATCATTGGCCTCGCCGCGGACAAGCTGCTGTTTTCCCCCTGGGAGGCCTTTTTCAAGCGCCGCTGGGGTTTGACGGGGTAAGCGTTCTTCTTCCCTCAAATATCAAATGCCAGCGCATCCGGGCGGGGACTCAGGCGCACGAGATCCTCGATTGTCTGGCTGAAAAGCGAGGACTGCATCTGCTTGCAAAAATCCGTCATCACCTTGCGGATTGGACAGGTTGCGGGATCGGGGCAACTGCATTTTTCCGCGGGCAGATCGGCGGCGCAGGGGACGGGAGCCAGCGGGCCGTCCATGATCGAAATCACCTCGCAAAGGCTGATTTCCGAAGCCGCCTTCCGCAGGACATAGCCGCCGCCGAGCCCTCGCTTGCTGATCAACAGGCCGGCCCGGCGCAGCGTGAGCAGAATTTGTTCGAGAAATTTGACCGGAATATTCTCGGTGCGCGAAAGCTCTTGAATCTGCCAGGAGCGCGATTCACGGGCGATGGCCACCAGGGCGCGCAGGGCATATTCAGATTTTTTGGAAAGGTGCATGGAATCGTCGGGCCATGAGGGATCATGGAGAACCCGGAGAACTAAGCAGAATTACGCTCCGGTGGGAACCGGGAATGGAGGAAAGTGTGTCATCACTTATCGGCCCTATCTGTCCGGTCTGACCTATTCACCATCGGGCCTAGTGCGTTTCGTCCTTGATGATCTCTCCCGCGTGCGATGGGTTGTCGCTGATGAACGGGTTGTTGTCGTCGTTGGAGTCGATGATGCGCCAGCCCGACTTGACCGGCTTGGGCTTGTTGCTGGCACAGGCGGCCAGCACGAGGACGCTGCTGAAAAGGGTGAGGCGGAACAGGATTTTCATCGGTGATGAGATTGCCCGCTACCTTTACGCCGGTTGCCGGTGTTTTTCCAAACTTTACCGCTTCGCCTCCGCGTGAATGTGATTATAGTTGTTGAGCCATGTCGTCCGATTCGTTTGTCCACCTGCATCTTCACACGGAATACTCACTGCTCGACGGGGCGGTGCGCATCCCCGATTTGATGAAAAAGGCGAAGGAATTCGGCATGCCGGCGGTCGCGATTACCGATCACGGCGTGATGTATGGGGCGGTGGAATTCTACCAGGAGGCGGAGAAGGCAGGCATCAAACCCATCATCGGCTGCGAGGTCTATATGGCTCCCGGCAAAATGACCGAAAAGCAGGCGACCAGCGGACGCGATGCGGCCTATCATTTCACTCTGCTGGCGAAGGACGCCGATGGCTACGCGAACCTCGTGAAGCTGGTCTCCATGGCGCATCTGGAGGGTATGTATTACAAGCCGCGGATCGACAAGGAAGTGCTGGCCCGGCATGCGAAAGGGTTGATCGGCCTGAGCGGCTGCTTGAAGGGCGAGATCAACATGCACATCCAGCAGGATCAACTGGCGAAGGCCCGCCAGAGCACCGCGGATTTTGTGGAGATCCTGGGGCGCGAGAATTTCTTCCTCGAGATGCACGATCACGGCATCGAGGCGCAGCGAAAGTGCAATCAAGTGCTGCCCGTGCTGGCGCGCGAATTCAACCTGCCGCTGGTGGCGGCCAACGACGTGCATTTCCTCGAGCGCAAGCACCATGAGGCGCATGACGTGATGATCTGCATCGGTACCGGGGCAAACGTCGCCGACGAGAAGCGCATGCACTACGTGCCGGAGATTTACTTCAAGAGCCCGGCGGAGATGCGCGAGCTCTTCCGCGACTTTCCCGAGGCCTGCGACAACACGCTGCGGATCGCGGAGATGTGCAATTACAAGATGGAGTTCGGCGTGCCGAAATATCCCGACTACACGCCGCCGGAGGGGATGACGCAGAATGAATACCTGCGCGAAATTTGCGCGAAAGGCCTGCAAAAGCGTTTCGGCAGCGAGGCGGACTCCTCGGTGGTGCAGGAGCGCATGGAGCGCGAACTGGGCGTGCTGGAGAAGCAGGGGTTCGTGAACTACTTCCTCATCGTCTGGGACTTCATCAACTGGGCGAAGGAACACGGCATCCCCGTGGGGCCGGGCCGTGGCTCGGCGGCCGGTTCGCTGGTCGCCTACGTGATGGGAATCACGGATATTGATCCGATCAAATTCAAACTGCTCTTCGAGCGCTTCCTCAACCCCGAGCGCGTGAGCCCGCCGGATATCGACGTGGACTTTTGCCAGAACCGCCGCGGCGAGGTGATCGAATACGTGAAGCGCAAATACGGCGAGCGCGCGGTGTCGCAGATCATCACCTTCGGCACCCTGGGCGCGAAATCCGTCGTGCGCGATGTGGGCCGGGTGCTCGGCTGGAGCTATGGCGATGCGGATCGCGTGGCGAAGATGATCCCCAACGAGCTCAACATCACGCTCAACGGTTTCGACAAGAAGAACAAGGAAACCGGCGAAAAAGAACACATCGGCGGTGCCATCGACAAAAATCCCGATCTCAAGCGCGCGGTGGACACCGAACCCGCGACGAAGCAGCTCTGGGATTATGCGACGGTGCTCGAAGGCATCTCGCGCAACGCCGGCGTGCACGCGGCGGGCGTCGTGATCGGCGGCCGTCCGCTCGACGAATACATCCCGCTTTCCCGCGCCAACGACGGCGGCATCGTAAGCCAGTATTCCATGCAGCCGCTCACCGACCTGGGCATGCTGAAGATGGACTTCCTCGGCCTGAAGACGCTCACCGTCATCGACGATGCGGTGAAGCTCATCCATCGCAAGAATCCCGGGTTCGACATCGCGACGATCCCGCTGGACGACCAGCCCACTTTCGACGTTTACAACCGCGGCGATACCATCGCGGTGTTCCAGGTCGAGTCCGGCGGCATGGTCGGCGTCTGCCGCCAGTTCGATGTGAAGGACATCGAAGACATCAACGCCATTCTCGCGCTCTATCGCCCGGGTCCGATGGACCTCATTCCCGATTACATCAAGCGCAAGAAGGGCCTGGCGAAGATCAAGTATGCGCATCCGCTGCTCGCCACCGTGTGCGCGGAAACCTACGGCATTTTTGTCTATCAGGAGCAGGTGATGCAGGCCGCCCAGGTGCTTGCGGGTTACACGCTTGGCGGCGCCGATCTGCTCCGTCGTGCGATGGGCAAGAAGGACAAGGACAAGATGGCGAAGGAGCGTGAGAAGTTCCTCAAAGGCGCGAAGGAACTGCACGGCATCGAGGAAAAGAAGGCAAACGAGATTTTCGACTTGCTGGAAAAATTCGCCGGCTATGGCTTCAACCGCTCGCACTCGGCCGCCTATGCCTGGGTGAGCTACCAGACCGGCTACCTGAAGGCCAATTACCCCGTCGAATTCATGGCGGCGGTGATGAGCAATGAAATCAGCAACACCGACAAGATCGCGATCTTCGTGAACGAATGCCAGCGGATGGGGATGATGATCCTGCCGCCGAATATCAACCGAAGCGGGTTGAAATTCCTGCCCGAGGAATTCGATGGCAAGCCCGGCATTCGCTACGGTCTCGCCGCGATCAAAAACGTCGGCGAAGCCGCGATGGAAGCGGCGATCGAGGAACGCGAGAAGAGCGGCGCGTTCAAATCGCTCGAAGACTTCTGCGCCCGCATGGATTCCCGCAAAGTGAACAAGAAGGTGCTCGAAAGCCTCGTCAAATGCGGTGCCTTCGATTTCACCGGCCAGGAGCGTGCCGAGCTCTTTGCCAATATCGACCATGCCCTCCAGGCCTCCGCCAGCACCCAGCGCGACAAGGCTTCCGGGCAGGTTGCCCTCTTCGACATGTTCGCCGAAGCCGCCCCGGCCCGGGCGACGAGCGGGCCGAAGGTCGAGCCGTGGCCTATGTCCGAAATGCTGGCCGCGGAAAAGGAACTGCTTGGCTTTTACGTTACCGGCCATCCGCTGGATGAATACCGCGGCATCCTGGAGAGTGGGAAATACGTCCCCATCGCCTCGCTCGCCGAGCAGGAGGACAAGTCCACGGTGCAAGTGGCCGGCCAGCTTGCCACCGTCGAAAAGAAATTCACCAAAAAGGAAGGCAAGCCCTTCGCCATCGTGGTGCTGGAAGATCTCACCGGCAATCTGGAGGTGATGATCTGGAACGACACCTTCGCCAAGGTCTCGCAGCATTTGGAGCAGGGTCGCGTGGTGAGCATTACCGCCCGCCTCGATCTGCGCGAGGAAGCGCCGAAGCTGGTCGCCAACGACGTCAAACCGCTCAAACCCGCCAAAGGAAACGGCTCCTCTTTGCTGCTCAAGTTCCCTCTGGAAACCACCACCGAGGCCGACCTGCAATCCGTGGCCGATACGCTCCGCGCCTACCCCGGCGCGCAACCGCTGGAAATGGAATTCTACCGTCTCAACGGCCGCAAGCTCCGCATCAAGCCCGCCACCGAATACCGGGTAAACCCGACCGTGGAACTGCGGGAGCGGCTAAAGGCCTGGCTCTAAAATACTCTTAACCGCATTTGGGGCGACTGAACGAAATGCTCAGGGCCGGTCTTCGTGGTTAATGAGGTGATGGGGATCGTAAATCTTCTGTGGTTCCAGTTCGCCGCATACCGTGGCTTCTGTGAGATAGCTTTTCGTTTCATCGGCTGGCTTCCCGAGCGCCATACTCAAGGCGGCCAGTGCCTCATAATGCGTGCGCAGATCCTCGGTTTCCTGCCCCTTGGTGGAAGCTTGCAGGTCGGCGTACATTTGGGTCAGGAGCTGCTGTTTATTATCCGCATGATAGGTGAGGATCTGAATGTTTCGCCGATGCGAATGCCTCGTGCGGGTTTTGATTTTTGAAATCGAATCAATATAAACCAGCGTGACCGGACCATCATCCTTGGCCGTGGCCACATAGTCGGACAAAAACTGAATTGGCTGGCCGGTTTTCAAGGCCAGGGCTTGGAGGACGAGATTATCGTTATCTTCGGCCACAATTACGGTGTCCTTGGGGAGTTTGCTCAGTTCTTGTTCCACGCCTAACCAGGGGTAATCGCTCTTGCGGGCAAAAATACGCATCACGCGCGGGCTCCAACTGGCAATCACCAGCAGGGATAATGCGAGCGCGAGCCACGGGGAGGAGGTCCGCAGCCAGCCGGGCAATAGAGCCAGCATCTTTTCCACCCCCTCGGCCATGAAAATGAGCAGGATCGGCAGGCTGAAAATGAGGAACCGGCCAAATGCCCACGGGTAATGGGCCACCCCTTGCCACGACATGGCGCAGATCGGGATCACCAGCAGCAGCCCAAAAATTAAAACCGGTTTTTTTTCCCGAATAATGTCCCAGAGCCCCAGGGCCAGGAAGAAGATCGAGATCAGAACCTCGTAGCCGCTTGTGAAATATAGGCGAAAAACGAACGGAAGATAATCCACACTGGTGGGGGCGGGGCCGGTCCATTTCGTATTCATGGTCTTGATCCCCGGGTAAATGCGCCAATAGACGGCAATGACCAGCAGTCCCACGATCGCCAGCGGGACCAGCAGGCTGACTGTGGATTTCAACCACCCGGCGAGCGGTTTCCCTTGCCGAAGATGCTCCACCCCATCCAGCACGACCAGCAGACCGAGGAAGGCCATGATATACACGGACATCAGATGCAGGAGCAGCAGCACCAGGGCGGTCGCTGCGAAAAGAGCGCCATTTTTAAACGTGCGCTTCCTGGACCAGGCAAGCAAGGCGAGGATGGAGAGCAGAGCGAAGGCAACCAGAAGCGAGTAGGCCCGGATAACTGGCGCGTACAGGAGCAGATAGGGATTGAAGGCGATCAGGGTCGCGGCGATGAGGGCGACTCGTGAATTACAAAGCTGCCTGGCCAGAAGGGCGGTCAGTGGAATTGCGGCAATCGACGCCGCCAGCGAAGGGATGGTGAGCGCCCAGGAGTTGAGATGGCTGATGCTGCCGATCCACTTCTCCAGCAGGATGAAGCAATTCATCGTCAGCCAGGAGCCATAATGGCTCAGGAGGTAATCGGGATCCTTCTGCATGAAGAGCAGGGTGCCGATTTCATCTCCGGCAAAGGGGCGATGGAATTGGTAGGCGATACGCAGGATCGCGCCCAAAAAAACGATAAGACCGAGAATTAGTTGGTCTCTTTTAGTGAAAATCTTCAACTGGATATCATCCTCATCCCGGAGGCACCGCATAAACATATCATCGCCAGCTTAGTTTCAAAAAGAGGGATTTCAAGTCTGCTGGGGGGCGTTAAATAATTTTAATTTTGCGCAGTCGGAATTACTAGGGGGCGGGGACGGCATAAATCATGATTTTTTCCCCTTTGGAAAGGATGCGGCAGGGCTCGTTCTACTGCTTTCCAGAGAAAGCGCGCGTGTCGGCAAATCTTTCTAGTTGAATTTCTGGCCGGGCGGCTTACGTTCGTGACCCTTTTCACCTAAAACCAGTATGCCGCGTCCCGAATTAAAGATTTTCTCTGGCAGCGCTCATCGTGAGCTGGCCCTGCGCATTGCTGAATACGTCGGCGTGCCGCTTGGAGACGCGACGGTCAGCTCGTTCCCGGACGGGGAAACGATGGTGAAAATCAATGAAAACGTGCGCGGTTGCGACATTTTCATCGTCCAGCCGACCTGCCCGCCGAGTAATCAGAACATCATGGAGCTGCTGATCATGGTGGACGCTGCCCGTCGGGCCAGCGCGAAGCGGATTACGGCGATCATGCCCTTCTTCGGTTACGCCCGCCAGGATCGTAAAGACCAGCCCCGCGTGCCGATCACGGCCAAGCTGGTGGCGAATCTGCTCACCGCCGCGGGCGTCAATCGTGTGCTGACGATGGATTTGCACGCCCAGCAGGTGGCCGGTTTCTTCGACATTCCCGTCGATCACCTCTACGCCTCCCCGGTGCTCATCAAATATCTGCGCAGCCGCAATTTGGAGAATCTCGTGGTGGTTTCGCCCGACGTGGGTGGGATCAAGATGGCCTCCGCCTACTCCCAGGCGCTCGGGGTGGAACTCGCCATCGTGGCCAAGCGCCGCAAGAGCGCGACCGAGATCGAAGCCCTCTATGTGATCGGCGATGTGGCTGGCAAGACCGTGCTGCTGGTGGACGATCTTACCGAGACCGCCGGCACCCTCACCAGTGCGACCAAGATTTTGAAGAAGCATGGAGCGGGCGACATTTACGCCGGGGTTTCCCATGCGGTGCTTTCCGACCTCGCCATTGAGCGGCTCAAGAAGTCGGAAATCAAAGAGCTTATTACGACAAACAGTGTGCCTGTCCGTTCCGGTGACGGCTACAACATCCAGGTGTTGTGCATCGCGGAATTGATGGGCGAAGGTATCAAACGCATCCATAATGATGAATCCGTGAGCTCGTTGTTCGAGATCAACGGGCCCAAAGAGAAAGTATAACCAACCATGGCCAAACAAGTAAAACTGACGGCGCAGACTCGTCCCTCGATCGGGCGTTCCGCGGTAAAAAAACTGAAGCAAACCGGCATCGTTCCCGCCGTAATCTACGGTGGCAAAGAGCAGCCCCAGGCCCTCCAGGTCGTGGAGCGCGAGATCGCCACGCTGCTGAGCCATGCTCGCGGTGAAAACATCCTCGTGGACCTCGAGATCACCGACAATGGCAAGACCCAGAGCCGCATGGCGCTGATCCAGGAAGTCCAGCATGCCGCGATCGGCGGCCGCGTCCTGCACGTCGATTTCCACGCCGTGAACCAGAATGAGAAGCTCACCGCTTCCATCCCGGTTGAACCCGTGGGCGAAGCCAATGGCGTGAAGAATTTTGGCGGCCTGCTCGAGCAGAGCCTCCGCTCGCTCGAAGTCCAGTGCCTGCCGCAAGACCTGCCCGAACTCATCACGGTGGACGTTTCCGCTTTGAACCTCGGCGACTCCCTGCACGTGAAGGACATCGTTCTCCCGGCTGGCGTGACCGCCGTGGACGACGCCGACCTCACCGTCTTCCTCGTCGCCGCGCCTGCGGTGGCCGTCGAGACCCCGGCTGAGAATGCTCCGACCGCTCCGGAAGTGATCAAGGAGAAGAAGCCGGAAGCTGGCGCCGACGACAAGAAGTAATCCGCTGCCGCCATTGCCACCCCGTCTCCAGTGCAACTGCTCGTGGGCCTCGGAAATCCTGGCCGCGACTATGCACGCACCCGCCACAACGCCGGTTTTATGATCCTGGATCGACTGGCTGCGGCAAGCGGGGTGGCGTTTCGCTCCGAAAAGAAGTGGGATTCCGAGGTCGCGGAGGCCGCAGGGCTCAAGCTCTGCAAGCCGATGCGCTTCATGAATCTGAGCGGCGGTCCGGTGCGCGCCCTGTGCGACTTTTACAAGATCGCGCCGGAACAGGTGCTGGTCGCCTACGACGACGTGGCGCTCCCGCTGGGCAAGCTGCGGCTTCGCCCGCGCGGCTCGGCCGGCGGCCACAACGGCCTCCAGTCGGTCATCGATCACCTCGGCACGGATGCGGTGCCGAGGCTGCGAATCGGGATCGGCGCGGCCCAGGGAGCGACCCTGGTCAACCACGTGCTCGGGCGTTTCTCCAGCGACGAGGAGGCTGCTCTCGACAGCGCCTTGCAGCGGGCGATGGAAGCGATCTCCTGCGTGCGGGAGCAAGGCTACGAGGCGGCAATGAATCAATTCAATTAACCAACTGACAAACCCAACTAATCCAAACTATGAAAAACCGATACGAAGCCCTGCTCGTGCTGAACACCAAGGGCAATGAAGACGGCGCCAAGGAAATCATTGAGCGTCTTGAAGGCGAATTCAAAAAAGAAGGCGCTGCCGTCGAGCAGATCCAGCGTCTGGAAAACAAGCCCTTCAGCTATGCGGCTGGCGATCTTTCCAGCGGCTATTTCGTGAACTTCATCTTCTCGGCCGAGCCCGCGCTCGTGGAGAAGCTCCGCGGCAAGTTCAAGCTCGATAACGACGTCTATCGCCAGCACTACCAGAAGCTGGTTGCGAAGCAGGCCGCCAAATAAATTGGTGGTATAAGTCGTTTCCGCCGCTTACTCTGCGCCGATGGCCAGTTACAACAAAGTTCTCCTGATGGGAAACCTCACCCGGGATCCCGATGTTCGCTACACCCCGAAGGGCATGGCCGTGGCCGATATTGGTCTTGCGGTCAACCGCTACTATACCGCCGACAACGGGGAGAAACGCGAGGAGACCACCTTTGTGGATGTCACCCTCTGGGGCCGTCAGGCCGAGGTTGCAGGCCAGTATCTCAAAAAAGGCCGCCCGGTCTTGATCGAAGGACGTCTCCAGATGGACACGTGGGACGACAAGCAGACCGGCCAGAAGCGCAGCAAGTTGAAAGTCGTCGGTGAAACCATGCAGCTCATCGGTACGCCCGGTGGCCGTGGTGGCGACGACGAAGGCGGCGGAGGAGCCAGTGGTGCCGGTGGCGGCTACGAGCAGCGTGAACAGCGGGAATATCGCCCGTCGTCGCGCCCTGCTCCCAAAGGCCCGCCGAAACCTCCGGCCGATCCTGATCTGGAGCCGGAAGAGGACGACATTCCGTTCTAAGTCGTTCCTGCTCGGGAACCGCCCAGCGATTACGATTCCAAGTCGATTGATTTTCATACGCCTGCAAGCCACCGGTTTGCGGGCGTATTTGTTTTGGGCCGGAAATCAGCCGGGAAACTGTACTTCGAAGTAGGTGCCTGCATCGCCCGCCTGGGTGCCGGGACGCGGCTCGAGCGAGAGCGAATGGTAGGCCTGCTCCAGCGCAATCGGATCGTTGCGCAGCTCGGGGAAGACATTCAGCATCCGCTGTTTGATCCATTTTTTTGCCATCTTCTGATCGAGTGGATGCAGCTTTTCTTCCCGATGCCAGGCGCGTGAGATGAATCCAATGAGTCCTGTTTTCATAATGTTTCTTGGTTTGCAGTAGGAACACCGTTTCAAGGCGCCAAGTTTCATTTTATCCGCTCAAAAGGGCGGCTGCACAGCGGGAAAATTAACCTGGAACCCTCATTAATACAAGGCGGAAAGAATTTTGTAAGGAGTGTGTAAAGGCCGGAATTTTGGAGTGAATTTGCACTTTCGATTGATCGAAACGCTCACTAAATTCCCGGAACTGTGCGCTGGTTTGCCTATCGAGTTTCGCGCTTCATCGCGCGCTGCCTCTCGCTGCCGTTCGTGAAAATTCACGTCCTGAACCGGGCGGCTTCCGCGCAGTCGGGCGCGTGGGTGCTGGTTGCAAATCACATCAGCCATTTCGACCCGCCGCTTCTCAGTCTCGCCGCGCGGCGGGCCATTGACTGGATGGCGATGCGCGAGCTTTTTGGAAACCCATTCTTTGCGGCATGGCTCCGGGCGATTGGCACCTTTCCCGCCGGGCGGGGCCAGGCGGATCGTGCCGCCGTCCGCACCACGTTGGAGCGATTGGAGCAGGGGAGGGTGGTGGGGATTTTCCCCGAGGGGGGCATCCGGGATGGAGTGCATTCGATTTTGCAGGGCGCGCCGGTGAAGCCGGGGGCCATGCGCCTCGCGAAAATGGCCGGAATTTCCATCATCCCTTGTGTCATTCTCGGCAGTGATCGGTTATACAACCGTCGCCGTTGGGTGCCCTGGCAACGCGTGCCGGTATGGATCGGTTTCGGCCCGGCAATCGGGCCGGGTGCGGAGGAGTCGATGCTCGCCTCCGCCCTGCAATCCCTGGTGTGTGAACTATCCCGGGAGTTTTCCCTTGCCGAGGCCGATCTTCCCAGACCACCGGCAGAGCGAATGCGCGAGCGATGAGAAAGTTTCTCGAGTCCAGCACCGCCGGTTTTCTTGATGCGCTCATGTGCATCGCCATGAATGCCGTGCAGTGGCGGCATCGGCTCGACCGCGACCGCCTCGCCGCGCTGGAGCAATACATTGTGGACTGCGCGCCGCTTACCCGGGAGCAATTCTACGCCGCGTCGGTTCCCCCACTGCTTCCCGGCTCGGGGGAGAATCGGCTCCAATGGGCCAGCCCGATTGCGAGCGGCTTCGCCGGAAACGATCGGGTGCAGGTGGATCTCTTCCCCTGCGCCCGGGGCTGGAGCGCGCCCACCGTCTTTATGCTGCACGCGCTGCTCTCTGCCGGCGACCGGGGCTATCGTGCATGGGCGCAGCGGTTCAACGACCTCGGCTGGAATGCCGCCTTCATCCATCTGCCCTACCATTACTCGCGCACGCCCCCCGGCACGCGCAATGGCGAGCTCGCGATCACTTGCGATTTGGTTCGCACCGGGGAGGGATTGCGTCAGGGGGTGATTGAGCTCCGTCAGCTCATGGCACTGCTGCGCCAGCGCGGTTGCCGGGAGTTCGGTCTGTGGGCTACCAGCTATGGTGCGTGGATCGGCGCATTGCTGTGCTCGGTGGAGCGCGACCTGCGCTTTGCCGCTTTGATGAGTCCGATTGTGAATGTGGAGCACACGATCTGGCAAAGCGGCGCGGCCTGGAAGCTCCGGCGCGAATTGCAAAAAGCAGGCATTACCCAATCGCTCATCGAGCGCCATTTTCATCTCAGTTCGCCCTTGCATGGGCCGCCGGCCTTTCCTGCGGAACGGGTGCTGATTGGAGCCGGGGAATACGACCGCCTCGTGCCAGCCCGGGAGGCCCGGGCGCTAGCCGTGGCCTGGCCGGGCAGCGAACTGTTGATGGTTCGTCAGGGGCATTTTGGCTACCGCATGATGCGGGAGGTTTTTGCCCGGGTGCAGGAGCGCGGCGATTTGAAAACGTAAAAACATGTTGTGGGGCGGGCGTTCCACGACTATTTTCGGCGTTCCATGTCATTCTGGGAATTGGGCTTATCTGAAGATGTAATCCACGGGGTGCAGTCAATGGGCTACGTTGATCCGACGCCTATTCAACTGCGCGCAGCCCCGATTGTACTGGCCGGGCGCGATATCATTGGCTCGGCGCAGACCGGCACCGGCAAGACCGCGGCCTTTGCGCTGCCCATTCTTACCCGGTTGCAAAAGCACGGCGGCCTGCGTTGCCTCGTGCTGGAGCCTACCCGTGAACTGGCGGCCCAGGTGGAGACCGCCTTCCGCGATTATGCCCGCTTTAGCGATCTGGAAATCGGCGTCGTGTACGGCGGCGTCGGCTTCGGCAAGCAGCGCGAGAGCATCAAGAGCGGCATCGACGTGCTGGTGGCCACGCCCGGTCGTTTGCTCGACCTCATGGAGCAGCGGGTCGTCAGCCTCAATACCCTCACCATTCTCGTGCTCGACGAGGTGGATCGCATGCTCGACATGGGTTTCATGCCCCAGGTGCGCCGCATCGTGGAAAAATGCCCGAAGGAGCGCCAGACCCTCTTTTTCTCCGCCACCCTCCCGCCGGAAATCGAAAGCCTCACCAAGTGGGTGCTGCGCGATCCCGAGGTCATTGAAATTGGCGCCCGCCGCTCTCCAGCCGAGACGGTGAATCATGCGCTCTATCCCGTGGCCCGCGACCAGAAGTTCGATCTCTTGCTGGCGTTGCTGGAGAAGACCAATTTTGACAGCGTCCTCGTGTTCAGTCGCACCAAGGATGGCGCGGACCGCATCACCGCCAAGCTCAAGGAGGCCAACCACTCCGTGGCGGTGCTTCACTCCAACCGCACCCAGAACGAACGAATGGACGCCCTCGATGGCTTCAAGCGCGGCAAGTATGAGGTGATGGTTGCCACCGACATCGCCTCGCGCGGCATTGATATCGCCGGGGTCTCGCACGTCATCAATTACGACGTGCCCCAGCATGCCGAGGATTATGTGCACCGCATCGGCCGCACCGGTCGCGCGCAGACCGTGGGCGATGCCTTCACCCTCATGACGGGCGAGGACGTGGACGAGGTGAACAAGATCGAGCACTTCATCGGCCAGAAAATCGCACGGCTGAAGCTCGAAGGCTTCGACTATCTCTACACTGCGCTCTTCAACGAAGCGCCCGCCGCCCGTCGCCGCAAGCGCCGGTAGCGGTTTCCAAATGCTCCATGGGGGCGGGGATGGTCTGCATCCGCGGGCCTTGTTGGAACGTATAGCCAGTGGGTGCCTGCGTTCAGGCGCGGGCAGTGCAGGGTGAATTCTGAAACAACCCAACTGCTTATGAAAATGGTTCCGCTCATCAGTTCTGGGGTGGCAGGTCCGCTCGGTGTGCTTCATCTGCCCCGGCTTTGGCTTAAAGTTTCGCTCGATGCCGCCGGGAAACTGCATCCCGACTATCCTGCCATCGGCCACGGTTTCGATAAAATGGTGCTCGACGGCCTCGGGCTCGATCAAAAGGAGTTCGAGCAATTCATGCACGAGCATCATCCCTCCTATCCCCAGCTGGAGGCGTGGATTTTGGAGCAAAAAGGAGGAAAACTCGACCCTGGTGCGGTGGCGAAATTGAACGCCGCCATCATCAGCTACGAGCATGATTACGACACCCGGAGGGCCGTGCTGAAAAACAGCGGGCTGCCCGAGGCGGGCGGTCGTTTGAAGGATGCCGTGAGCCTGAACAACCTCGACGACTGGCAGATCTTTTACGAGGAGGAACTCGCTCTCGCGATGCATTAGAGCCGGTCGTGAATTCTCCTGGTCGCTGCCCTCGACCCTCGTGACGAAATGGGGTTTCGTCACGAGGATCGAGGGAAATCATGGTCTTTCCGGATGATTTGAGGGGATGTAGCCAAAGATTGCGCAGCGCACTTGAGTTTCCCGGCAGGACTACGGCACATTCGTCGTGGTGAAGACGAAATCCCACGACCTGCGCGAGCCGCTCAAGCGCGTTTTCGGTTACGATTCCTTCCGCCCGTTGCAGGAGGAGATCATCCGCGACGCGCTGGAGGGGCGGGATGTCTTTGCCCTCCTCCCGACCGGGGGCGGCAAGTCGCTCTGCTACCAGCTTCCGGCGCTGTTGAGCAAAGGGCTCACCATCGTTGTCTCGCCGCTGATCGCGCTCATGAAGGATCAGGTGGATGCGCTTACGGCCAATGGCGTCGCCGCCACCTATCTCAACTCCTCGCTGGCCGCCGCCGATTCCCGCAGCCGCCTGCGCGGGCTGCACCAGGGCGAGTATCGCATTCTCTACGTCGCGCCCGAGCGGCTCATGCTCTCCGGGTTTTTGGAGGATTTGCAGCGGTGGAATGTCTCGCTCATTGCGGTGGATGAGGCGCACTGCATCAGCGAATGGGGGCACGACTTCCGTCCCGAATATCGCCAGCTGGCGGAACTGCGCGGGCATTTTCCCGGGGTGCCGGTGATGGCGCTTACTGCCACTGCGACCGAGCGGGTGCGCGAGGATATCGTCAATCACCTGCGACTGTCCGAGCCTGGGATCTATGTCGCCAGCTTCAATCGCCCGAATCTCACCTATCGCGTAGTGCCGCGCTCGCGGCCTTACGAACAGCTCTTCGAGTTCGTCCGCGGGCGCCGCGCCGAATCGGGCATCGTCTATTGCTTCAGCCGCAAGAGCGCGGAAAGCGTGGCGGAACGGCTGCGGGAGGATGGGGTGAAGGCGCTGGCCTATCACGCCGGTCTTTCCAACGAAGAGCGCGCGAAAAACCAGGAGCTCTTTCTGCGCGACGAAGTGCGGGTGATGTGCGCGACGATTGCCTTCGGCATGGGCATCAACAAGCCCAACGTCCGCTACGTCGTCCATTACGAGCTGCCCAAAAATATCGAAGGCTATTACCAGGAAACCGGTCGGGCGGGTCGCGACAGCCTTCCCTCGGAGTGCCTGCTGCTGTTTAGCCCCTCCGATGTGGTGAAGCAGACCGGCTTCATCGACGAAAAGACTGATCCCGATGAGCAGCGCATTGCCCGTGAGCAGCTTCAGCAGATCGTCCACTACGCGGAGAGCGCGGACTGCCGCCGGGGGGAGTTGCTGCGCTATTTCGGCGAGGATTTTCCCACCAGCGGTTGCGGCGCGTGCGACAACTGCCTCTCCCCGCGCGATACTTTTGACGGGACGCTCGCCGCGCAGAAATTTCTCTCCTGCGTCTATCGGGTGAAACAGCGGAGCGGCTTCGGCTTTGGTCTTAACCATCTGGTCGAGGTCATCACCGGTGCGGATACGGAGAATGTCCGCCGCCGGCAGCATCATGAGATTTCCACCTACGGGATCGGTCGCGAGATGAAGCGCGGCGAATGGCAGTCCATTGCCCGCGAGTTGATCCGCCTCGGCTTTCTGCGGCAGTCCACCGAGAAGTTTGCCACCATCGAATTGACCAATGAAGGCGTCGCCGCGCTCCGCGACCGCCGCCCGATCATTCTCACTCGTCCGCACGAGGTCAGCGAACGCACGCGCACCACCCGCCGCCGGGGTGAGATCGAGTGCGACGAGGGCCTTTTCGAAAAATTGCGCCGCCTGCGCAAGGAACTCGCCGACGAACGCGATGTTCCCGCCTACATTGTCTTTTCCGACGCCACCCTGCGCGAGATGGCTCGCAGCTATCCGAAGAACGAACGCGAGTTCAGCCAGCTCCCCGGGGTCGGCGCCAAGAAGACCGAGGATTTCGCCGGGCCCTTTCTCGACGTCATCGAAGACTATCTCGCCGAAAACGAGCCCATGTCCTTCACCTGAGTGCCGGGCAATTTATGACTCCCTGCTTCACGCTCCCTGCTTTCCGCTGCTTGACCGCACGCCCAAATTAGCCATTTATTTTGCGCGTGCAGGATTATGAACGAAACATCAATGCCGCGCAGGGCTACTCCGAGCTCGGCATGCACGACGAGGCCCTCCAGGAGCTCGACGCCATTCCTGCCCCGCTCAGCACCCGGCCCGAGCTGGTCGAGATGCGGCTGCTGATTCTCATGCACGCCCGGCGCTGGAAACAGGCACTGCCGGTTGCGCGCAAGCTGTGCGACGTCGCGCCTGATGCCAGCGGGGGGTACATTCACTCCGCCTTTTGCCTGCACGAGTTGGGGCGCACCCGCGAGGCGCGGGAAGTCCTCTTGAAAGGGCCGCCCTGCCTGCTCAACGAGGCGGTGTTTTACTACAATCTGGCCTGCTATGATGTCGCGCTCGGAGATCGTGAACAGGCGGTGGAAAATCTGGAACGCAGTTTCCGCATGGACAAAAAATTCCGCCAGTTCGCCCAGAGCGATCCCGACCTGGCCTCCATCCGCAGCCTGTTGTGAATCTCGAAGCGGTCTGGAACATTTTTGCGGAAAACTTTACGCAACGCGGGGAACTCGGCGCGTCCGTGAGCATCTGGCAGGGCGGAGTGGAAGTGCTCTCGCTGGCCGACGGGTTTCGGGATCGCAACAAGACGCTGCCCTGGACCGCACAGACGCCGGTGCTGGTGTGGAGCGCCACCAAGGGGCCATCCTCCGCCTGCCTGCTGCATGCACTGCACACGCACGGGCTGGATCTCGACCGCCGCGTAGCCGAGGTGTGGCCGGAGTTTGGCCGCGCGCAAAAGGAGTGGGTGACCTTTGGCGAACTGCTCTCGCACCGCGCGGGGCTGGCCGTGCTGGAGCGCGACGTGCGCGGTGACAATTACCCCGCCGTGATTGAGGCGCTCGAAGACCAGCCGCGGCTCTGGACTGAAGGGCATGGCTATCACCCGCGCACCTTTGGCTGGCTGCTGGATGAGTGCGTGCGCCGGATCAGTGGAATGCGCCTGGGCGATTACTGGCACGTCCATTTTGCGGAGCGCTGGGGCCTCGATTTCTGGATCGGCCTGCCGGCGGAAAAACTCGACGAGGTGGCGACCATGCTCCCGCCGAAACTCACTGGCACTTTGCCGAAGGATGATTTCTACGAAGCCTTTGCCGATCCCGATTCCTTTCCCGCCCGTGCGTTCAATTCCCCGCGTGGACAGCAGGCGGTGGCCGCGATGAATACTCCGGCGATGCGCTGTGGGCAGTTCCCCGGGTTCGGTGGCATCGGAACCGCGCATGCGCTGGCGAAATTTTACAACGGCTTGTTGAGCGAGCCCTACCTGCCCTGGGCCACCACGACGCTGAGCAGCGGCTTCGACCGCGTGCTGCTGCGCGAAACGGCCTTCGCCGCCGGGTTCATGAAATCGCAGCGCCTGTTCGGTCCTTCGGAAAGCGCTTTCGGCCAGCCCGGCGCGGGCGGCAGCATGGCCTTCGCCGATCCGGAAAATCGAATCACTTTTGCGTACGTAATGAACCAGATGGAACAAGGGGTATTGCCAAATGAAAAAGCGCTGTGCATGATGGGCGCGGTTTATGAGCGAGGTTAACAAGCTGTTGGTGGCGACGAAAAATGCACACAAGACGGAGGAGATTCGGGCGATGCTGGGAGGCAGGTGGGAGGTCAGTGATCTCACGGTGATACCCGATTATGCGACGCCTTTGGAAACGGGACTGACGTTTCAAGACAATGCGGCGATCAAGGCGCTGGAGGCTTCCCGATGTTTCGAAGGGCTCGTGCTGGCGGATGACTCCGGTCTGGAGGTGGATGCTCTGGGCGGCGCGCCCGGCGTCTATTCCGCACGCTTTGCCGGGCCCCGGGCGACGGATGCGGACAACCGCAAAAAACTTTTGGAAGAGATGCAGTGGTTCGGCGCGAAGACCAGTCTCGCCCGTTTCCAATGTGTGCTGGTCGTGGCGAAAGGGGGCAAGGTTCTCGCCGCCTTCGATGGCAGTGTGGAAGGCAAGGTGATCAATCAGGAGCGGGGGGCAGATGGCTTCGGTTATGATTCGATGTTCATTCCCAATGGCTATCAGCAAACGTTTGCCGAACTGTCAGCAGAAGTAAAAAACCAGTTGAGCCATCGTTCGAAGGCCATGGCGAAGCTGATCGCGTATCTTTGATTCCCAGCTTTGGGCTGACCCTGGTTGCTTCGCCGCGAAAGGGACGATGCTGGTTATTTGTCCCAGCCCAGCTTGCGCCCCAGGAATTCTTCCAGCCGCTGGTTGTGTGGTTGGAAGAAATCGACCAGCCATCGGCGCGTAGCCGGATTCATTTCAGAGTATTCAGCAAAGTTGTATTTCGTGAACTCCCCGGCCTGCTTTACCGGGCAGGGGGGCAGCCCAAGAAAATCGGTCACCTTTTTTAATTCCCCGGCGGGATCGGTGTAAAAATCTTCGCTGATCGTGATGTGCATTTGCTCACGCGGAAAATGACGCAGCCACTCCGTGATTTGCTCCAGGTAGCAGCCACGCGAACGGTAGGAGAACGATTGATAGGCTTGGGAATGGGAGAGCGGCTCCGCGCTCAACTTCTCCCGCAAGCCGCGCAATCGCTCGTCCTCGGCGGCAATGGCTTCGTCGAAAGACAAGGTCTCGTTGCCCAGCCGGATTTCGTGCTGGTAGTGCGAGAGCGCGCGGTCGGTGGGATTGCGCAGCATCACGAGCAGTTTCGCCTCGGGCAAGGCCTGGCGAACCCGCTCCGCGCACAACGGATGGAACAAATAATAGGGCGACGCCTCTCCGGTAACCCATTGGTCCTGATCTTCGCTCTTGCCCGGTTTTTCCTCGCTGCGCTTGGCGAATTGGTTCGCATACCACTGGGGACCACTGGCGAAGTTGAAATCGAAGTAATGCACCTCTTTTTGCGCGGCGGGAATGATTTGCGGATGCTCGCTGAGATACCAATAAAGCGAGGTGGTCCCGCATCGCTGCGCGCCGATCAGAATGAATGAGGGCTTCAAGCGCCCTTTGAACTCATCTTTGGCCGTCACCGATGATCCCGCCGCAGGCGAGAGAGGTTGAGCGGCAGGTGGAGCACTCTTAAAGTGCTTCAAGAGTTGCTTGGCGAGAGTCCCTAGAGGCATGATTACATCGGTTCGGGTTGAATCTATCCTCCCACCCGGCGACGACAAGCATTAAGGGCTGCGGGAAAAATGTCACCCCAAATGCCGGGACTTGACCTTCTTTTGTTACGGTATTGTAATATGTCACGATTATGAGTCACGCGCCCATTCGTTTCATCATTCTCTGCGCCGCTCGGACTGGAAGTACCATGCTGCGACATTTGCTCAATTCCCATCCGCATATCTGTTGCCATGGCGAGGTAATGGCGGGTGGGCTGAAAAGTTTTACGGGTTTGGAAGACCGTCCGAAGCTGCCATTGTTCGTTAAGCTGCATCAATTGCGGGAAAACGACCCCGTCTCCTTTTTGCGAGACTATGTTCTCTTCCCCGGAGAAATGGATGCGGTCGGATTTAAGATCAAGTACGAGGAGTTGGTCCAACCAGCCTTTGCCGCGATCCTGCAATGTCTGCTCGCGGATTCCGAATTGAAGGTCATCCATTTGCGGCGACGGAATCGAATGAAACGAGTGATTTCAAAAGTGGCGGCCACGCGGATTCATGGCGTTTACAACGTCACCGATCCTGGCCAGAGGCCCGCGATAAAACGGTTTTCTCTCACTCCGGCGGAGTGCCTGGAGGATTTTGAGAATGTCTCGCAAGGTGAGACAAAATTCGGCGGGATGTTTGCCTTCCATCCTATGCTGGAGGTGGTGTATGAAGACTTGGTCTCCCCGGAGAACCCGGTGCTGCCGGCCATTCAGCAGTTTCTCGAGGTGGAACCCCGCGAGTTGTTGTCCCGAACGCAGAAGATGAACCCCGATTCGATTTCGGATGTCATCGAAAATTACTCGGAGTTGAGCGCCTACTTCGCGTCTACTCCTTATGCGGAGTATTTCCGCGGTTAACCCCCCACGATTCCCACCTTTTGAAACCGGCGGCAGCCCCGCCTGCTTATGCCGTGGCAGGGCAGATGACGTATAAACCGTTTGATTTCCCAAAGAGGTGGGTGTCATATTGCAAACCCTATGACTTTGACTGAAAAACTGCTTGCCCGTGCCAGTGGCAAGGCTCACGTGCTACCCGGTGACAATGTATGGGTCAATGTGGATGTCCTCATGACCCACGATGTATGCGGCCCGGGCACCATTGGGGTTTTCAAGCGCGAGTTCGGCCAGGACGCCAAAGTCTGGGATCACAACAAGGTCGTCATCATCCCCGACCACTACATTTTTACGGCGGACTCGATGAGCAACCGCAACGTGGACATCCTGCGCGAGTTCGTGAAAGAGCAGGGCCTGCCCTATTTCTACGACGTCATCGACGACGAAAACGGCCACTGGCACTTCGATGCCAATCGTGGCCAGCTCAAGAAGCAATACGGCTCCAAATACACCGGCGTCTGCCACACCACGCTCCCGTGGAAAGGCCATACCCGCCCGGGTGAAATCCTTTTCGGCACCGACTCGCATACTTGCATGGCGGGTGCCTTCAACCAGTTCGCCACCGGCATCGGCAACACCGATGCGGGCTTCATCCTCGGCACCGGCAAGCTCCTCATCAAGGTTCCCGAGACGATGCGGTTTTATCTAGAGGGCGCAATGCAGCCCGGCGTAATGGCCAAGGACGTCATCCTGCACGTAATCGGTGACATCGGCTTCGACGGCGCCACCTATCGCGCCATGCAATGGGAAGGTCCCGGCGTCTATTCCATGAGCATGGATGACCGCATGACGATCGCCAACATGGCCATCGAAGCTGGCGGCAAAAATGGGGTCTTCCCGTTCGACGCCAAGACCGACGCCTACGTGAAGGAGCGCGTGCTGGAAAACGGCACCAAGAGCAGCTTTGAACCCGTCGAGCTCGATGCCGACCAGTCTTTCATCTACGACAAGGTATTCGACCTCTCCAAGCTCGAACCGACCGTGGCCTGCCACCCCGATCCGGGTAATCGCAAGCTCGCCAAGGAGATGAACAACGTCTCCCTCGACCGCGCCTACATCGGCTCCTGCACCGGCGGCAAGACCAGTGACTTCCTCGCCTTTGCCGAGGTGGTGCGTGGCAAGACGGTGAAGATCGACACCTTTGGCGTGCCTGCCACCACGAAGGTCGTGCAAGAGCTCAAGGAAACCCTCTGGGAAAATAAGAGCGTCTGGGACGTGCTGGAAAGTGCCGGTGTCCGCATGACGGAAAACGCCTCCTGCGCAGCCTGTCTCGGTGGACCGGTGGATACCTTCGGCCGCATGAACAAAGGCGGCATGAAGTGCATCTCCGCCACGAACCGCAACTTCCCCGGTCGTATGGGCAGCAAGGAGTCGCAAGTTTTCCTCGCCAGCCCCTATACCGTCGCCGCCAGCGCCCTCACGGGCCACATCACCGATCCTCGCGAATTCGTGAGTTGATCAGCCCTGCCGTGAGCCACGGGAAACGGATCGCCATCTTAGCCATGATCATCTCCGCCGCTTTTGAATCCGGATGTGCCTGGGTTCAGGATGACAGCAGCACCATCGCTGCCACGGAGTTGATGGTCACCTCGGCGACGGCGCCCTTCTACATCTACGGGCCGGCCCAGACCACCGGGCCGGATTTTGCTCTAAAGAAAGGGGACCTCGTCGAAGTTGTCCGCGGCGAGACCGGTTATACCTACGGTCGGGCCGAAAAGCGCGGCGTTCTCGGGTATGTAGCCAATTCCGATCTCGGCCCGTATCTGCGGCCACGTGCGCGGGCCACGGCTTCGAGTTCGCGCCGCCACAGCTCCGGCAACTGGCGGCAGGAAGTCCAGTCCTACCGGCCTGCAGTGGAGCCGCCCTTGCCCGGTGGCGAAGATCCGCTCGGCCTGCCGCAATTGCTCGCCCCCTCGCCTTCACCTGCCAAAACTCATTAACCCAAAACAGCCATGTCAAACACCATCACGAGTAAGATCTTCGTCGTCCGCGACAACATTGATACCGACCAGATCATCCCGGCCCAGTATCTCACGCTCGTCCCCACCATTCCGTCCGAATACGAAAAGCTCGGCAGCTACGCGCTCGTCGGTCTTCCCGATGACCAGTATCCCACCAAGTTCGTGCCCGAGGGCGGGCTGAAGACGCCCTACCAGATCGTTATCGCCGGGCGTAACTTCGGCTGCGGCTCCTCCCGCGAACACGCACCGATCGCCATGGGTGCGGCTGGCGTGAAAGCGGTTATCGCCGATAGCTTTGCACGGATTTTCTTCCGCAACTGCGTCGCCACCGGCGAGCTGTATCCCTACGACTCCAACGAGCGCCTCTGCGACCTCGTCAAAACTGGCGATGAAGCCACGCTTGATTTTGATGCGGATACGCTTACAGTGAATGGCAAGACTTTCACGCTCAAGCCATTAGGTGAAGTCCGCCCGGTCATTGATGCCGGCGGCATCTTCAACTATGCGCGGCAAAGCGGTATGATCGCCGCCAAGGCCTGAGCCATCCGAAAGGGGTAACCAATTCCCATCAGATGCGAAAAGGCATCGGGATTCCGATCCCGATGCCTTTTTGTGCGTCTGGAGCTTTAACTCGCATTGCCAGGATGAGCCTCACGCCCGAGGAATTGAAAAACGTCTGGAAAAATCCATTTGAAATCCAAGAGTGAAAAATTTTGCGCGAGATCCGAAACCGGGCAATACCTCATCATCCGCAACTTTTTGAACCGGCACGACCGCATGCTTGAGATTCTGCTTGGCGAAGAAGAGGCGGATTGGGAAAAAACCCGCCGCAAAACATGAACCGGCCTCCCAAAAAAGTCACCATCCACACCGACGGCGGATGCCAGGGCAATCCCGGCCCCGGCGGCTGGGCGGCGGTACTCGAGCATGGCGAGCGCAAGAAGGAACTCAGCGGTGCCGAGCCCGCGACCACGAATAACCGGATGGAGTTGCAGGGGGCGATTGAAGCCCTGCGTGCGCTCAAGCAGCCGTGCGACGTGGATTTCTACACCGATTCCCAGTATCTCCGCCAGGGGATCACTCAATGGCTCAAGGGCTGGAAAGCCCGCGGCTGGCTCACCGCTGCGAAACAGCCGGTCAAAAATGAAAACCTCTGGCGCGCGCTCGATGTCGTCGCCGCCCCGCATCGCATCACGTGGAAATGGCTCAAAGGCCACGCCGGCCATGCGGGCAATGAACGCTGCGATACCCTCGCCACCGCCGCCATCGAAAAGATTCGCAAGCAATACACCGCCGCGCAAATCAAGGAACACCTCGCCGCGTTCAAAGCGCGGGAAGCGACACCGATCTCGGGGCTATTTTGAACCGCAGTTACCTCTGCTCAGAAAGGGGATTGAAGGCAATCCCTGCCGCCCACGGTTTGTTGCAGAGTAGATCATCCAAGGTCGCGAGACTCAGTTGGTGGCTTCGAGCAACAGCAACTAAATGCGCGTCAGTCACATCGTGCCGACGGTCGAGGTGTTCGGGAAGCAGGTTCACGGGAATGTGATCAGAAACAAATCGGTGAGTTTTCATTTCCAGGATGTCACCCAGCGCAAGTCGCGCCTTTTCGTAGGCAACTCCATGAGCCGCACTCATGCTCACGCGTAAGAAACCGGTTTGAACGATAGGGCAGGTCGCAAAATGTTTGCATTCATCCAACCACTTGTTGGCTTCCTCATGTTTCGAATGTCCATCCCATGCGCAGGCGATAAGCAGGCTCACATCGAGCAAGGCGCCTTTATTCTTCATCCCGTAGCGAACGAATAAATTCTGCGGTCATGGCTGGAGCCCCTGGAGATGCGATTAGCACTCGCCGTCCGTGCTTGCCCATCACCAGCTTTCCACGTGGAGACTCCTCTCGCTGAAGCACTAATTTATTTCCTTCAAGTTCAAAGGCGATCTTGTCTCCTGGTTGCAAGCTCAGTGCATCGCGATAGCGCTGGGGAATCACTAGCTGACCCTTGGTGGAAATTTTTGCAGTAACCATGGCACCCTAAATCTTACCAGTCTTACCGAAGGTTGCAACCGGTGGCTTTGTTTACTTCCACTCCACTTCCACGCTCCGCTTTTGCTGGAAACGGTCGGTGTAGTGGAGCTTCCGGTGCTGGATGCCGTATTCGTGGACGAGCTTGGTGCACTTTACGTCGAAGCAGCAATACTCGGCGATCTCCATCAGCTTGCCTTCGCGCCACCAGCGGATGGCTTCCAGGCCGTCCGCGGTTTTGCCGACGCCGAGGGAGGCACTGGCAACGGCGTCGAGGCTCAGGCGATGGCCGAGTTTCACTTCCAGGTCCACCATCAGGTCCAGCGTATGACACTGGTGGGGCAGGTCGAGGATGGTGTAGCCCATCAGAACCTCGTAGTCGAAGCTGACTACATTGAAGCCGACGACAAGATCCGCCCGCAGGAGTTGGTCAACCAGCTCGTTCACCCGCTTCTCTGAATAGACGCGGTATTCGTTCAAGGCGGTGCTGTAGGTCACCCCGATCGACATACCCATGTCGCGCTTCTTGTTCCAGCCGCCGACGTCGTTGGCGGTGCGCTGGGTTTCGAGGTCGAAGTAAACGATGTTGCGGCTCATGAACGAGAGGCTTCCACCATGCGCGAAGCGCGCCCGATTTCCCAAGCGAAAAATGAGGGTGCGTTTTTTTCTTCCCGCGTATCTTCTCTCCATCCATGGCCGACCTTTTTCAAAACGAAGCCCCTGCCGAGGCGGTGGCCGCTGCCACCTCGTCCGCCGCGCCGCTCGCCGCGCGGATGCGGCCCCGTTCGCTCGATGAATACGCCGGCCAGCAGCACATCCTCGGTCCCGGGCGATTGCTCCGCCGCGCCATCGAGGCCGATCGCATCTCTTCCATCATTCTCTTCGGGCCGCCCGGCACCGGGAAGACCACCCTGGCGCAGATCATTGCCAGTGCCACCCAATCCCGCTTCGAGCGGCTGAGCGGCGTGGAATCCAGCGTGGCCGATATGCGGCGCGTCACCGCCTCCGCCGCGAACCGTCTGGAAAACAGCGGGGCAAAAACGATCCTCTTCGTGGACGAAATCCATCGTTTCAACAAGGCGCAGCAGGACGTGCTGCTGCCCGATGTGGAGAGCGGCGTCATCCGTCTCATCGGGGCCACCACGCATAATCCGTTCTATTACGTCAACAGCCCGCTCGTCTCGCGTTCGCAGGTCTTCCAGCTTGAACCGCTGGCGCCGGAGAATCTTGTCGCCCTCATGCAGCGCGCCCTGGCCGACAAGGAGCGCGGCCTCGGCGCCATGCTCGTGAAAATCACCGACGATGCGCTCCAGCATCTCGCCACCACCGCCGATGGCGATGCGCGCAAATGCCTCAACGCCCTCGAAATTGGCGTGCTCACCACCGCGCCCGGACCGGACGGCATCATCCACATCACCCGCGAGATCGCCGAGGAGAGCATCCAGCGCAAGGCGGTTGTTTACGATGCGGACGAGGACCAGCATTACGACACGATCAGCGCCTTCATCAAAAGCATGCGGGGGAGTGACCCGGATGCAGTGATCTACTGGCTGGCGAAGATGCTTTATGCCGGGGAGGACATCCGGTTCATCGCCCGCCGCATCGTCATCTGCGCGAGCGAGGATGTGGGCATGGCCGATTCCCAGGCGCTGGTTGTCGCCGTGGCCGCCCAGCAGGCGGTCGAGTTCGTTGGCATGCCCGAGGCCCGTATCATCCTCGCTCACGCGGCCGTTTACGTCGCCACTGCGCCGAAGAGCAACCGTGCTTATATGGCGATCAACAAGGCGACGACCGAGGTGAAAGAGGGCGTCACCCTTGCCGTGCCGCGCCATCTTCGCGACAAAAGCCATTCCAAGGCCGCCAAAGCCTTCGGGCACGAAGGCTATAAATACGCCCACGATTACGACGAGGGGTTCGTCCCCCAGGCTTATCTTCCCGAGGGGCGCGTTTATTATGAGCCGACCGAACACGGGCAGGAAAAGCGGATCAAGGAACGTCTCGAATACTGGCGCGCCCAGTTCGAACAGGCCCGGAAAGCGGATCAATAAGCGGGTTGGAGGGCTCCCGCCGTCATCTCCTTGGCGGCTCCGCGCCTTCGCAATGAAAATGTCGCGCTCAGATGCGCTCAAATTCCTGTTTCATGCGTATATTATAGCGATAAAGGATCGTCGCAGGCCCGTGTGCTGCCCGGTTCTTTAGATGAACTGAACTTTTAACCGCACTATTCCTATGAATCCGGAAGACCTTAAAGACACCCTCACCAGCACTGGACGCGCCGCCTATGATCGCGTCAACCAATCGCTCGATCTGGCCCGCGAACGCTCCGGGCACCACGTCCGCACCAGCGTTCGCTACGTGCGCCAGAATCCCGTGCCCTTCATCGCCGGGGCGCTCGTGGCAGGCTTCGCCATTGCCTGGCTCGTCTCCCGCCGTTCTCCGGCCGCCGTCTCCTGGCGCGAACGTTATCTCGACGACCGGCTTGAAGGCGCTCGCGGCTGGGTCAAAGATCATTTCGGCCCGGTCTCCGATGCCGCCCAGCGCAGCGCCAAGACCGCCGGTGAAGTCCTCGAAGAAGCCCGGCAAAAGATCGCCGACCTCGACGTGAATCAATACGTCAGCCCACTGATCGAAGGTGCCAAGCGCGCCCGCAGCCGCTTTAACTTCTGGCAGTAAAACCCGCTTCGGGAATTGATTTTGACATTCGGACTAACCTTCGAGGCTGCCGATTTCCACCACCATGGCGGTCGTGTTGTCCCGACCGGACTGCTCTACGGCACTCGCAACGATTCGCTGCGCGATGGTGGGGCCGTTTCCAGTGGTATTGATCGGCTCCTTCAGGAGATCTCGCAGCCGTTCGTCGAAGAGGCCGTCCATTACGCCGTCGGTGCAAAGCAGGAATTTGTCGCCCGGTTCGTAGCCGACCGCGCCGACCTGCGGGTCCACGAATTGATGGCCCGCGCCCAGCGCCTTTTGCAGCACATTGCGGCGGGGATGATTGCGCGCCTCGCGTTCGTTGATTTGTCCGTTGCGAAACAGCCAGCCCACGTAGGTATCGTCGTGGGTGACCTGGCGTAAAACGCCCTCGCGGGCGGGCAGGTAGTAGATGCGGCTGTCGCCCACATGGGCAAAATACATCCAGCCCGGGGTGAACCAGGCAAGGCTGAGCGTAGCGCCCATCCCGGCGCAATCGGTGTCGCTCATGCCGAGGTAATTCAACGCCTTGTGGATTTGCTGGAAGAGCTCGTTGAGCACGTCGTCCACCCCCGCGTCCATGCCGGTGGCCGAGTGCTGAAAGGCGCGGGGCAGCAGGCGGGTGATTTTTTCCACCGCGATGCGACTGGCAAACTCCCCGGCCATCGCCCCACCCATGCCGTCGCTCACCGCAAAGACGAGATCCGCCGTTTCCAGCGAGGCCTCGCCGGTCTTGCCCAGGTAGTAAAACTCCCGGGCATCGAATTGCAGGCCGAGAAACGAATCTTCGTTATTCTTGCGCACCTTGCCCCGGTCCGTCTGGCCGGACCAGCGCAGGCGCATCGTGGCCTGCTGGCTGCGGGAGGGTGGCTCCGTTGTGGGTGGGTTGTTCAAAGCCGGGGAGAATGGTGGCGAACTCAAAATCAATCAAGCAGAAGCGCCCGTCGGTATTCCGGTAGGTGACGTTGCGCACCTCCGCGTCATCATGGCGCACGCCATAGGGCAGCAGTTCTTCGAAGAGCTCCCGGGCCCGTTCGGCATCCAGGTGTTCTACGCGTGTTCCACAGTTGGTGGTCACGATTTTGAGCTGTTCGGGATCGGCTTCCAGCAGTCTGGGCACAAATGGACAGCCTGTCGATTCCAGGTGTCGAAGAACGCGCACTTCGGTCGCAAAACGTTCCTCCGCCTTGGGGCCGCGAAAAATTTTGTGCACCCGTCCGTCGAAACCGATGCGGACGCTGGCGCGGAGGGTGTTTTTGACCTCTTCCATTCTGGTTTGGAACATGGCGCGGTCACTCGCGGAGAGCAAGCGACGAACGGGTTTCATTGCAAATTTCGGCTACCGCCGACGGTTTTCGCTTGGAGGCGGGTACCGATCCTGCTATCTCCCGCTTCGCGCCAAAAATTGGGCTACACAGGGCTAAAAAGAAAAACTGATGCGGATTAATTTGGCGCACCCCGCACAAAAAAAGACACCAAAACCAACACACCATGCCGAAGTATAAACTGGAATACCTCTGGTTGGACGGTTACAAGCCGGTTGCCAATCTCCGCGGTAAAACCCAAATCAAGGAATACGACAGCTTCCCCACCCTCGATCAGCTTCCCAACTGGGGCTTCGACGGTAGTTCCACCCGCCAGGCCGACGGCCACAGCTCGGACTGCATTCTGAAGCCGGTGGCGGTTTATCCCGACTCGACCCGCAAGAACGGTGCGATCGTCATGTGCGAAGTGCTCCTTCCGGACGGCACCCCGCACCCGACCAACACCCGTGCCACCATCCCGGACGATCCCGGCACCTGGTTCGGCTTCGAGCAGGAATATTTCCTTTACCAGAACGGCAAGCCGCTCGGCTTCCCCGACACGGGCTATCCCTATCCGCAGGGTCTCTACTACACCGGCGTCGGCTACGACGCGGTGGGTGACATCGCCCGCGAGATCGTGGAAACGCACCTCGACCTCTGCCTCGATGCCGGCATCAACCACGAAGGCATCAACGCCGAAGTGGCCAAGGGCCAGTGGGAATTCCAGATCTTCGGCAAGGGCTCCAAGAAGGCCGCCGACGAAATGTGGGTTGCCCGCTATCTCCTGATGCGCCTCTGCGAAAAATACGGCGTGGACGTGAACTTCCATTGCAAACCGCTCGGCGTGGACGTCGATTGGAACGGCTCGGGCATGCACTCCAACTTCTCGACCGAATACATGCGCAGCAAGGGTGGCAAGGAATACTTCGAAGCCCTCATGGCCGCGTTCGACAAGTACAAGAACGAGCACATCGCCGTGTATGGCCCGGATAACCACCTGCGCCTCACCGGTCTGCACGAAACGCAGTCCATCGACAAATTCAACTACGGCATCGCGAACCGTGGCGCGTCCATCCGCGTCCCGCACAGCTTCGTGAACAGCGGCTACAAGGGCTACCTCGAAGATCGTCGTCCGAACTCCCAGGGTGATCCCTACGCCATCGCTGGACGCATCCTCCAGACGATCGCGACCGTGCCGACGCCCTAATCTGAAGGCTCTATGCCATGACCTTTAATGGGAACTCAGTGAAGTTCCGAAGGTTTACCAAAACGCCGTCCCTTTGCGTAAGGGGCGGCGTTTTCCTTTGTGTGCAGTCAGTTTGTGCCCGTATTATTCCGGGTGAAAGGTAAGAAACGAGAGCCTGCCATGAAAACCACCAGCCGTAAAAAAAGCCCCGTGAATTCCAAGCCCGCCCGCCCGATGGCTCCGGCTGCTTTGTCCGCGGTGGAGCCTCCCCCTTCGCTGTCGGTGGTGGCACCGACGGAAAAGAGCGAGCCCGATGCAGTTGCTGCCCAAAAAGAAGAGCCCGGCGCCGCTCCTGAATTGTCCGCATCAAAAGCCGCCCGAACCGAGGAGAAACGGCAAAAAAAGCTTCTGAAAAAACAGCGGAAGGAACGCTTCGGCATGGTCAAGGCCATGGCCAGTTCTTTCCCGATGATCGAACTCATCGAGGAGCGGATTGCCAGCAGCATTCCGCCCGAGGTTACCGAGCGGGTGAAAGCGGCCAAGAGCAGCCGCCATATTATTGGCCGGAACTACCCGTATCCGAAGACGATGAACAACTCGGAGTATGAGGGCGAGGTGCATCTGCTCCAGATCGAGCTCGTTAAAATGCAGGCCTGGGTGAAGGAGGCTGGTGAACGGATCGTCCTGGTCTTCGAGGGGCGCGATGCGGCGGGGAAGGGGGGCACGATCCTGCGCTTCAATCAAAACTTGAACCCCCGGGGCGCTCGCGTAGTTGCCCTCACCAAGCCCTCCGAGCCCGAGCGCGGGCAGTGGTATTTCCAACGCTACATTGAGCGCCTGCCGACCAAGGGCGAAATCGTTTTCTTTGACCGCTCGTGGTACAACCGGGCCGGGGTTGAGCACGTGATGGGTTTTTGCACGCCCAATGAATACCTCGAGTTCATGCGGCAGGCGCCGGAGTTCGAGCGCATGCTGGTTCGCAGCGGCATCCGGCTCTTCAAGTTCTGGTTTTCGGTGAGCCGGGCCGAGCAGTTGCGGCGTTTCATGGATCGTGCGCGCGACCCGCTCAAGCAGTGGAAACTCAGCCCCATGGACGTCGAATCGCTTTCCCGATGGGACGACTATACGAAGGCCAAGGAGGCCATGCTTTTCTATACCGACACGGCCGACGCCCCGTGGACGATCATCCGCTCCGACGACAAAAAGCGCGCCCGCCTCAACGCCATGCGGCATGTGCTCTCCAGCATTCCCTATATCGGCAAAGACCCCACGATTGTGCAGACACCCGATCCGAAGGTTCTGGGGAGTGCGAACTCCATCTATGAGCACGGGGAGATTCAGCCCGGCCTGGTTGCCGAAGCGGAGGCCCAAACGGATTCGCCCCCGGCATTTTTTCCCTAACCATGCCGCGGCCAGAGCACATCGCCGGGTTTCTCATTGATCTCGATGGCACGGTCTTCGAGGGCGATTCCCTCATCCCCGGCGCGGCGGAAGCCCTGGCCGCGCTCACGGAAAAGAGCATCCCGTACCGGCTCGTCACCAACACCACCAGCAAGCCGCTCTCCGCCATCATGGAAAAAATCCGCGGTGCGGGCCTGGTGCTTCCGCCGGAACACGTCTTCTCTGCCCCGGTCATCGCCCGCGAGTATTGTCTCCAGCATGGTTATACGCGCTGTTTTCCTTTGTTAAAAACCTCGCTGCTGGAGGATTTGGAGGGGATTGAGTTTGGAGAAACCGCCCCCGACGCGGTGCTTGTCGGCGACATGGGTGACGATCTCACCTACGCCATGCTCAACCGGGCCTTCCGCTGCCTGCTCGATGGGGCCGCCTTTGTCACCATGGCCCGCAACCGCTATTTCAAAGGGCGCGATGGCTTGTGCCTCGATGTCGGCTCCATCGTTGCCGCACTGGAATACGCCACCCGGCGCGAAGCCACCCTGCTGGGCAAGCCCGCCGCTGAATTTTTCCTGCCTGCCCTGCAAAGCATGGGCATCACGTCAGCTCAGGCCGTCATGATCGGCGACGACCTCGAGGCCGATGTCGCCGGTGCGCAGGCCACGGGAATCTCCGGCATCCTCGTCCGCACCGGCAAGTTTCGGCCGGCTCAATTGGAAGGCGGGGCTTACACTCCAGACCAGGTGATCGACTCCCTTGCCGATCTCCCGCAGTTGCTGGTTTAGGGCATGAGCCGACCGGTGGCACTTTCCCGGTCAATGCGATGGATTTTGCGCTGCTCTCTTTTTGCGATTTGAACGACTGCCGTTTCCACGTAAAAAACCGGTAGTGATCTCGAAACTGCCACGCTGGATTTGGTATTGCGCCTGGGCACTTGCCTTCATTGCCGGGATGGTGAATGTCGTCGGCCTGTATGGCGTGCAGCACCAGTCGGTAACGCATCTCACCGGGAATACCTCCCTGCTCGCCATTGCTCTTGCCACCTTCGATCGTCCGGGAATCTTTCACGCCGCGGCCATTATCGGGTCGTTTGTCTTTGGGACGGCGCTAAGCGGTTTCATCATCCAGGATACGGCGCTCCAGCTTGGCAAACGCTACGGCTTCGCCCTCGGAGTGGAGGCCGCCCTGCTGGCCGCCGCCGTTCCGTTGCTCGATTTGCACAGCAACAGCGGCCTTTACGCGGCCGCCTGTGCCTGTGGCCTGCAGAACGCGATGGTGACCACCTACAGCGGCACGGTCGTTCGCACCACCCATGTGTCCGGGATGTTTACCGATTTGGGAATTTTTTTGGGACATGCCCTGCGTGGATTGCCCGTGGATGTTCGCCGGGTAAAGATGTGTCTGCTGGTCATTTCGGGCTTTTTTTGCGGAGGGATGGTCGGGGTGTTTTGCTTTCGCCTGCTGGGATTTTCCGCACTGCTGATTCCCGCCGCGCTCACGGCCTCGGCCGCGATTAGCTACGCCATCTACCTTGCTCGAAATTCCGCCTTGCACTGATCCGGGTTGCGGTTTTCTTCCACGCTTGGCGGCGAGAGGATCTCACGAAATTTGCAAGAGTCCGCATTTGCGCCAAAAGCAGAACAAAAAATGGCAAGCAATGGGAGGAAACTCACGCTGCCAGTCCCTAGGTTGAGACATGAAGAAAACCGGCTCGCCTGCCAAACGATCTCACAATCTCGCCTGGTTTTTCGCGATGATGGTCGTGCTGGTGGCGTTGGCCACGCCCCCTTATTTTCTGCCGGCCTGGGAGGTGGTGGCGGGCTGCCTTTTCCTGCTCGCGGTGGGTTGTGTTTTTGAGCTTTGCGCGGAGCGCCGGGGACGTCGATAAGCTTCCCTTTTGCCAGGCGACCATTGAGCAAGAAAAGGTGCATGCAGGCCAATCCGCGTGGAGACACGCCGGGCTTGTTTTGGGTAGCTTATGGCCCTCCCCCATGAATACTGTGACTCCATTGGTTTTGGACCCAGGCAACGGTGCGAGCGGTCGCGTCGCCTGCGGCATCACCATCGTCTATGAAGATGTCGCTACGGCCTTACGCGCCAAGAAATTCAGCGACCTGTTGATCGAAGTAATGGGTGGTGACACCGACTGCAAGGCCAGCTATTGGCGGAGCTCGTTGCTGGGCGTGCCGGAAGTCGAGGAGGAGATCGCGCGAAACCCTTCCGCGGGAGAGTTTCTCATTGTTTCTCTTCGCGGGGATACCACCCTTTCGACAGTCGCCATTCACACCATCAAGCAATGGCTGAAAACCTCGGCCGACCACTCGTTGTGCATGGTGGCGCTTTTCGATTTCGAACGCTGCAACCACCCCGCCGCTTTTCAGACTCGCAAGACCTTGCAGTCGCTGGCCGCCGCCGCGGGCATCGCCCTGTTCACCCACTTTTTTGCGCACGAGACTTCCGGGGAAAGCCCTTTCCATACGCACTCGGTCGGTCTGCGCGCGGATCGGGAGAATAATCCCGACATCATCGCCAGCTATCTGCCCGTCGCTGCGATGAACTAACCCTTTTCTCCACCGAAGGGAGCCGGGATTACCGGGGAATGAAGCCCGCTCCGGCCCGGCTCCCTTGATGGGAACCAACCGCCATCCACATGAACCAGCGCTTTCAAGATCGCGCGGATGCAGGCCGGGTGCTGGCTAGCCGCCTTGGGTGCCATGCCAAACAAAAAGAGACCATCGTCCTGGGCATCGCACGGGGCGGAGTAATGGTGGCGCGTGAACTGGCCGCCTGTCTTCATCTTCCACTGGATGTGCTGGCGGTGAGACGACTGGGCCATCCCGGTCACGAAAACATCACCTTCGGTGCCATCACCAGCCGTGGCGGCCGCGTTGTAAATCCCTATGCGTCCAAATCGCTCTCCCCCGATGCGATTGCGGAAATCATGGCGCGGGAGATCAAGGAACTCACCTGCCGGGAGTCGCTGTACCATGCGCATGCCCCGCGCTTGAACTGGGACGAAAAGACCGTGCTGCTCGTGGACGACGGCATCGTCACCAGCAACACCATTTGCGCGGCGGTTCAGGCCGTTCGAAGTCGTCCGGTCAGGCATCTGGTGGTCGCCGCTCCAGTCATTTCCTCCGCAGTCTGGCTCACCCTGGAACGGCGGGCTGATGAGGTGGTCGCGGCCATCGTTTCCGATGACTACACGAGCCTTCACAAATGCTACGAAAACTTCGCCCCCGTCACGGACGTTGAGGTCGCCCGGATTTTGGAGGCACAGCGGGCGGTTGATTACTGCGAGACCGATGGATGCCCTGTTTCACCGGATCAGCCGCTCCCGAAAAATTCCCCGGCGGACCCGCCTGAGATCCCGCCGGGCGCATCGCTTTAGGGCATATTCACGCATGGTGATTGCTCTGAAGCCCCTCCGCGACGGGCAATTCGTGAACCCAACCTTGGACCGTCATTGAAAAACAGCAAAAGCAGAGCGGTTTCGGACAAGTGCAGGCAAGCGCCACCGCCCATGCCTGCCATTTTTGAATCATGGAAGCCAGTGCTCCAAACTTCCTCCTGCCGACCCGCTTTTCATGAACGCGCCGGTGCTTCCCTCCGGCAAATTTCAAATCCAGTCCACATAACTCCTCCTGCTCCATGAACGCAAATCCCAACCTCGCCACCCAGTATCTTGGCCTCAGCCTGCGCTCGCCACTCGTCGTTTCCGCCTCCCCGATGGCGGAAGACATTCGCCGGATCATCGAAATGGAAAATAGCGGGGCCGGAGCCGTGATCCTGCCCTCGTTGTTTGAAGACCCCGGCCATCCGCCCACCGTCGATCCAGCGGCCTATGCGCGGCGCATCACCGAGGCCAAGGAATACGTGGCGCTGCCCCTCATCGCCACCTTGAGTGCCGCCAGTCTCGACTCCTGGATCGCCGGGGCCGTACGGATGGAACAGGCTGGCGCCGACGCCCTGGAGCTCAATATCTACAACCTCACCCTCTCGCCCGAGATTCCCTCCTCCCAGTTGGAACAATCCTATCTGGAAATCGCCGCCGCTGTCGTGCAGGCGGTGAAAATTCCCGTCGCGGTGAAGCTCTCGCCTTACTTCACCAATCTTGCCCGGCTTTCACTCCAGCTCCAGCAGGTCGGCGTTAAAGGGCTGGTCATGTTCAACCGCTTTTACCAGTCCGATGTCGATCTGGGCGGGCGGGAGCTCACTGCCTCCTCCCATCTCAGTTCGCCTTCGGAGAACCTGCTGCCCCGTCACTGGATCGCGCTGCTTTACCGGATGCTCAATCTCGATCTGGCCGCCAACACTGGCTTCCACACCGGCGCCGATGCCCTCAAGGCCGTCCTCTGCGGTGCCAGCGTGGTGGAAGTTTGCAGCGTGCTTTTGCAACGCGGCATTTCGTGGCTGGTGGTGATGGAAAACGAACTGCGCGAAGCCATGCAACAAAGCGGCCTCGCCAGTCTCGACGAAGCCCGTGGCCGCCTCAGCCGGGCCATCGAGCCACGCATCGGCGAAATCGAACGCTCCGAATACCGCAAAACCTTGAAAAGCTTCAGCCAGCTCGAAGTCCCCACCTGGCTGGACGAGGTGCCTCTGCACCTCGCGCCCTGAGGGAATGGGGCTCTAAGAGAGTGTACCGAAAGTCTCAAAGTTTGGCGAGTCGCGCGAGGAGGAGGAGCACGGCGGCGAGAAAGATGAAGGCTTCGGAGGAGTCGGTTCGGAACTCGTAGTCTTTGCTCAAGCGGCGGAAGTTGTTGAGCCAGCCGAAGGTGGGTTCGACCACCCAGCGGCGCGGCAGCACCTTGAAGCCGGTTTGGCGGTCAGTGCGGCGGACGATCTCCAGCCGGAGCGGACGGTCGGCAAAGCGGCTTTGCATCCAGCCTTGGATGCTTTTCCCCGGAATAGCCACCGTCCGCCCAGATCAGTTCGAGGCTGGAGAGCGGGCCGTCAAGCGGGTCGAGCACGAGCGTGGCTCCGTCCCGGTCCTGGAGGTCGGCGGCATGCACCCGCAGCTTCAAGATCAGACCCTCGGTATCCACCAGGAGATGACGTTTGCGTCCCACGATCTTCTTGCCTGCATCATAGCCGCGCACTCCGCCCCGGCGAGTTGTGCGCACGCTCTGGCTGTCCAGGATCGCGGCCGTGGGGGCTTTTTTTTCCCGCGCTGCGCCCGAGCCGCTTCCCGCAAGGCGTCATGCAGCTTTTCAAAGAGCCCGGCCGCCCGCCAGCGCACAAAATAGTAATAGACGATCCGCCACGGCGGCAGGTCATGCGGCAGCAACCGCCACGATCCACCGGTTCGCACCATGTAAAAGAGCGCTCCCAACACCGCCCGCCGGTCAAAGCGGGGCGGGCGGCCCAGCCTGGAAGGCTCGCCTAAAATCTGATCCACAATCGCCCATTCCAAATCGTTGAGATCGGTCGGATACCCCGGTAGTGATGGTTGCTCTGGCATCCCAGGCTTCTCGCAAAAACATCCCCAAAAGTACATTTATAATCTCCATAATCCAGACTTTCGGTACACCCTCTAAGCTTCCTCAATGGTGCGGTGCGATGGGGGAAACTGCTCCCTGTTAAAAGCGTGAATGGAGATGCGCTGTCGGTATTTCTGCACTTGCGTGGTGCTGCACCGGCACTCGCGCTGGCCATCGCCAAAGAACCCACACGGGCATAGATGTATTGCCATTTTGTCGGCGGGAACATCTAGGGAGTAAACGGAGCGTATGAAGCCCGCATTTTAGAGCGTTTTTGGTTTAAGAATTAACATAGCCGGCGGCTTGGAAGTAGTTGCGGCATTCTTGAGCGGTGAGGGAATCAAGAATGGTGGCGATGCTTTGAAGCAGGCCCTCGAACGTGCGC
>Ga0157374_10000069_pt1 | contig 103805 bp, 84 predicted proteins | sample M25metaG_FD_115308 | JGI IMG/M metagenome (GOLD analysis project Ga0157374, IMG submission 115308) | Miscanthus rhizosphere microbial communities from Kellogg Biological Station, Michigan, USA - M2-5 metaG | ecosystem: Host-associated > Plants > Roots > Rhizosphere > Soil | place: USA...
TAGTGATGTGATCCGAGGCGCTGCTGCCCGAATCGGTGGCAAGCGCCACGCCCGGGGCGGCAGCCGACGTATCGAGGGTGAAGCTGAAGCTTGTGGCGTTGGAGACGTTGCCGGCTACATCGGTCTGGCGGACTTCGACAGAATTTAGTCCCTCAACTGCACTGAAACTGCTGGTCCAATGAGCGCCGCCATCGGTGGAGTACTGTACGGCGGCGCCGTTCTCGACACCGCTGAGGTTCAGCGTGCCGACGTTGGTAATGTGATCCGAGCCACTGCTGCCGGAGTCGGTGGCAAGCGCGACGCCCGGCGCGGCGGCCGCCGTATCGAGGGTGAAGCTGAAGCTTGTGGCACTGGACACATTGCCGGCAATATCGGTTTGGCGGACTTCGACGCTGTTCGTGCCTTCGACGGCGGTGAAACTGGTGCTCCAGCTTTGGCCACCATCGGTGGAGTACTGTACTGCGGCGCCGTTCTCGACGCCGCTGAGATTGAGCGTGCCAACGTTGGTGATGTGATCCGAGGTACTGCTGCCGGAATCGGTGGCAAGGGTCACCCCCGGGGCGGCAGCCGCTGTATCGAGCGTGAAGCTGAAACTCGAGGCGCTGGAGACGTTGCCCGCAACATCGGTCTGGCGCACTTCAACGCTGTTGGTGCCTTCGACGGCGGTGAAACTGGTGCTCCAACTTTGCCCGCCATCAGTCGAATATTCGACGGCGGCGCCGGTCTCCACACCGGTGAGGTTGAGTGTGCCGACGTTGGTAATGTGATCCGAGCCACTGCTGCCGGAGTCGGTGGCAAGCGCGACGCCCGGCGCGGCGGCCGTTGTATCGAGCGTGAAGCTGAAGCTTGTGGCGTTCGAGACGTTGCCGGCCACATCGGTTTGGCGGACTTCGACGCTGTTCGTGCCTTCGACGGCGGTAAAGCTGGTGCTCCAGCTTTGGCCGCCATCGGTGGAGTACTGTACGGCGGCGCCATTCTCGACACCGCTGAGGTTCAGCGTGCCGACGTTGGTGATGTGATCCGAGCCACTGTTGCCGGAATCGGTGGCAAGGGTCACGCCCGGCGCGGCAGCCGCGGTATCGAGGGTGAAGCTGAAGCTCGTGGCGTTGGAGACGTTGCCGGCTAAATCGGTTTGGCGGACTTCGACGCTGTTCGTGCCTTCGGTGGCAGTAAAGCTGGTGCTCCAGCTTTGGCCGCCGTCAGTCGAATATTCGACGGCGGCGCCGTTCTCGACACCGCTCAGATTGAGCATGCCAACGTTGGTAATGTGATCCGAGCCACTGCTGCCGGAGTCGGTGGTAAGGGTCACGCCCGGCGCAGCAGCCGACGTATCGAGGGTGAAGCTGAAACTTGTGGCGTTGGAGACATTCCCGGCTACATCGGTTTGGCGGACTTCAACGCTGTTCGTGCCTTCGGTGGCGTTGAAACTGGTGCTCCAGCTTTGCCCGCCATCAGTCGAATATTCGACGGCGGCGCCGTTCTCGACACCGCTCAGATTGAGCGTGCCGACGTTGGTGATGTGATCCGAGCCACTGCTGCCGGAGTCGGTGGCAAGCGCGACGCCCGGGGCGGCAGCCGCCGTATCGAGTGTGAAGCTGAAGCTCGTGGCGTTGGAGACATTCCCGGCCACATCGGTTTGGCGCACTTCGACGCTATTCGTGCCTTCGGTGGCGGTGAAACTGGTGCTCCAAGTTTGCCCGCCATCGGTCGAATATTCGACGGCGGCGCCGTTCTCGACACCGCTCAGGTTCAGCGTGCCGACGTTGGTGATGTGATCCGAGGTGCTGCTGCCGGAGTCGGTCGCAAGCGCGACGCCCGGGGCGGCAGCCGCCGTATCGAGCGTGAAGCTGAAGCTCGTGGCGTTGGAGACGTTGCCGGCTACATCGGTTTGGCGCACTTCGACGCTGTTCGTGCCTTCGACGGCGGTGAAACTGCTGCTCCAGCTTTGCCCGCCATCAGTCGAATATTCGACGGCGGCGCCGCTCTCGACACCGCTCAGATTGAGCGTGCCGACGTTGGTGATGTGGTCGGTCGCACTGCTGCCGGAGTCGGTGGCAAGGGTCACGCCCGGGGCCGCGGCGGTTGTATCGAGGGTGAAGCTGAAGGTCGTGGCGCTGGAGACATTGCCGGCTACATCGGTTTGACGAACTTCGACGCTGTTCGTGCCTTCGACGGCGGTAAAGCTGGTGCTCCAACTTTGCCCGCCATCAGTCGAATATTCGACGGCGGCGCCGTTCTCGACACCGCTGAGGTTCAGTGTGCCAACGTTAGTGATGTGATCCGAGGCGCTGATGCCCGAATCGGTGGCAAGCGCGACGCCTGGGGCTGCGGCCGCTGTATCGAGCGTGAAGCTGAAGCTCGTGGCGTTGGAGACATTGCCCGCAACATCGGTTTGGCGCACTTCGACGCTGTTCGTGCCTTCGGTCGCGGTGAAGCTGGTACTCCAGCTTTGCCCGCCATCGGTGGAGTACTGTACCGCAGCACCGCTCTCGACACCGGTGAGGTTCAGCATGCCGACGTTGGTGATGTGATCCGAGCCACTGCTGCCGGAATCGGTGGCAAGGGTCACGCCCGGGGTAGCGGCGGTTGTATCGAGGGTGAAGCTGAAGCTCGTGGCGCTGGAGACGTTGCCGGCTACATCGGTCTGCCGCACCTCGACAGAATTCAACCCCTCGACTGCAGTGAAACTGCTGGTCCAATGAGCACCGTTATCGGTGCTGTACTGTACGATGGCGCCGCTCTCGACACCGCTGAGGTTCAGCGTGCCGACGTTGGTGACGTGGTCGGTCGTGCTGCTGCCGGAGTCGGTGGCAAGGGTCACCCCCGGCGCAGCAGCCGACGTATCGAGCGTAAAGCTGAACGTGGTCGCCGCCGATACGTTGCCTGCCGTATCAATCTGCCGCACCTCGACAGAATTCAGTCCCTCGACCGCACTGAAACCGCTGGTCCAATGAGCGCCGTTATCGGTGCTGTACTGTACCGTCGCGCCCGCTTCAACACCGGTGAGGCTCAACGCACCGACGTTCGTCACGTGATCCGAGGCGCTGCTGCCCGAGTCCGCCGTCAGGGCTACCCCAGGAGCCGCCGCGGCCGTTGTGTCGAGCATGAACGAGCAGGTCGACGTTGCCGAAACATTGCCAAGGACATCGACTTGCCGCACTTCGACGGAATTCAGTCCTCCAACGGCAGTGAAGCTACTGCTCCAATGCGCGCCATTGTCGGTGCTGTACTGCACGGTGGCACCATGTGCAAGGCCGCCCAGGGAGAGCGTGCCATCCGAGGTGATCCAGTCGTGCGCGGAATTCCCCGTATCGTTTGCCAATGCCACGACAGGCGCCGGCGGCGCAATGTCGACATAGGCCGTCGCCCAACTGAGCGTGCCGTTGCTGAGTCGAATCGCATAGTTGAAGCTGTCTTGCGCGTAACCCAGCGTGTTGAAACTGTTTGCAAGCCAGGAAGAGTCGATGTGGCTGGCATCGTATCCGACCTTTCCGTCGGACGTGATCCAGATATGCGCACCATGCGCACTGTAGTCCGTACTGACGGCTTCCGCGCGCGTGGTGTCCTGAGTCAACAGCGCGCTTTGTTCCTGCGTCAGCGTAGCCTCGGTACCGCTGTCGACGGAGTAGAGTGTCTTCGCCGCTCCGCCGAGATCGTTGGCCATCACATTCAGGTAGACAACGCCGAGCGAATTGTCGGTCAGCCCTGTCTGCGCGGATGTATAGACGTCGTCGGTGGCCTGCGGCGTGTTGCTGATCGAGACAGTCGTTCCGCTGGTGATGGTAGCCATGAGTCTTCCCCGTTTTGTTTAGTGCCTGGCACAACCAGTCTCGACGAAGCGATGCCGCCGAGCCGTATGTGAATAAAACTGAAATCCGCCTGATCTCAACGCTCGCGTAACGCAGTTTCCTTCGTCTTGATCACGGGCTTGAGCAGGTAATGCAGTACAGTTCGGCGCCCGGTCTGGATATCGACGGTCGCAATCATCCCCGGCACGATCCGCACAGGCTCGCGCTGGCCGCTGGGCTTGTTCGTCTTCGTGCGAACGAGGACACGGTAGTAACTTTCCGGCTTTTCGCCGGGGCGCTCGGGCATCAAGGTGTCGGCGCTGATGTCCTCGACCGTCGCGGGAAATCCGCCATAAATGGAAAAGTCGTAAGCGGAAAGCTTGACCGTTGCGTCCTGACCCGGGTGCAGAAACGCGATGTCCGAAGGCTGCACGCGTGCCTCGATCAGCAACGTCTCGTCGAGCGGCACGATTTCGAGCAGGTCCATGCCAGGCTGAACGACACCGCCCACGGTGTTGATCTTGATTTGCTTGATCATGCCTTTCACGGGCGCCCGCACGGTCGTGCGTGTGACACGGTCTTCCAGTGCAACGTTGGCCGCGCTCAGAGCCGCTTGTTCGGCGCGCGTTTCATTCAGTTCTTTCATCGCGTCCGCCCGGAAGCGCGCGGTGAGCTCGTCGATCTTTTGTCGAGCTTCACGCCACGCAGCGTCCAGCCTTGGCATGGCGAGTCGCGTTGCATCCAGCTCGCCCTTCATATCGTTGGCCTGGCGTTCCAGCCGCAACACTTCCACATCGGAAACGGCGCCCTTTTGGACCAGTGGGCTCGTCAACTCGAGTTCCTTGGCGACGAGGCTGTAACTGTGCTGCAGTTGCACCTCGCGCGAACGCTTCTCCGCCAGTTCCTGGCGATGTTGCTCCGACTGTTGTTTGAGCACGGCCAGGTTCGCTTGCAATTCACGCTGACGGGATTCGAACAGCGATTGTTCCTGATTGAGCAGCGACGGATCCGTTTTCTCCAATTGCGGAGGAGCGATAAACGCCGTGTCGTTCGCTTCCGCAGTGAGCCGTGCGATCCTCGCGATCAACGCGGCATCCTTGGTTTTTCCCTCTTTGTACGACGATGCAAACCGTGTGTCGTCGATGCGCAACAGCGGCTCGTCTTTCTGCACGACTTGCCCAACGCGGACCATGATCTCGGAGACGATGCCGCCATCGAGGTTTTGCACGACTTGAATTCGGCGTGTCGGGATAACCTTTCCCTCTCCAACGATGACCTCGTCTACGTTGGCGAACGCAGCCCAAATCAATGCGGCGAGGAAGAAGGCCAATGTCGCCCAGAGGATCCAGTGGGTGAAATAGCGCGGCCCTTCCATGACGGCTGCGCAGCGCTCGCGCATGAACGCCGTATCGTCGGGCCGCGGCCGCAGCGCGGCACCCATGCGATATGCCAGTGCCGCGAGCGTGCCGCGGTGCGCGGTCGACGAATCCGCGCCGTCGTGCTCAGCCGGCCGCGACATGAAGCCTCCTTCCGGCAAGGGCGGCCAACACCTGATCCTTGGGCCCATCGGCGATGACGCGTCCCTGATCCATGACGATCAGCCGGTCGACGAGCGCCAGCAGGGATGCACGATGCGTGATCAGCACCAGCGTACGCCCTTCGAGTTGCGGGGCGAGGCGCGCCTTGAAGAGCTCTTCGGAGCGGTTGTCCATTGCGCTGCTCGGCTCGTCGAGCACGAGAATGGGCGGCGAGAGCAACTCGGCGCGCGCGATCGCGATCGCCTGCCGCTGACCGCCGGACAATGCTTCGCCTCGTTCGCCGACGGGCAGGTCGAATCCGTTCGGCAGACGGTCGACGAAGTCCGCCACCCCGGCAATTCGCGCCGCGCGCAGTACGGCCGCATCGTCCGCGCTCGGCGCACCGAGCACGATGTTTTCTCTCACGGAGCCGTTGAAGAGCACGACATCCTGCGGAACGTGGCCGATACCGCGCCGCAGTTGTGCAGGATCGAACTGTCGCAACTCGACGCCGTCGACAAGCACATTCCCTGAAGCGGGCGGGTACAGGCCGAGAATCAGTTTTTCGACGGTAGTCTTTCCCGAGCCGACCCGGCCAATGATGCCGACACGTTCTCCTGCAGCAATCCGGAACGACACGCCTTCGAGCGCAGCGCCGGTTTGGCGGGGGTATGAAAAATGGACATTCTTGAATTCGATGCTGCCGCGCAGCGCCGGGCGGTGCACGAACCGTTTGTCGGCAGGGCGCTCGACCGGCAGGTGCATCAACCGCTGGATCGATGCGAGCGCGCCGCGCGACTGGTGATAGCGGGTCAGCAGGGACGCAACCTGGCTCATGGGAGACAATGCGCGACCGGTGAAAATCGTGCAGGCAATGAGGCCGCCTGTGGTGAGCTTGCCGTCGGCAATCAAGTAGACACCGCATACGACGACGATGAGATAGGTGGCCTGCAGCGTGAAAGCGGCGAAGTTGACTGCGCACGCCGAAAGAAAGCGCGAGCGCAAGCCAAGACGGGCTAACTGGCCGACCGTCTGTTCCCACAACGACTGCATTTGGCCTTCAGCGCCATTGATTTTGATGGCCTCGAGCCCGACTAACGATTCGATCAATAGGGCTTGCCGTTGCGCCGTGTGGCGTTGGCTGACCTCGACTGTCGCGGCCAATGGCCCTTGTACGGCCAGGCCGAATCCCACGACGAGCGGCAGGGCGATCAGCGGGAGCCATCCGAGGGCGCCGCCAACCCAGAACATCGCTGCGATGAAAACGACGGAAAGGGGGAGATCGATCAACGCGGAGGCGGTCGCCGAGGTGAGGAACTCCCTTACTGCTTCGAACTCCTGAATGTTCGAGGCAAAGGCACCCACGGAAGGCGGTCGCTCGGCCATCTGAATCGCCAGCACTTTCTCGAACAGATTGGCGGAAAGAATCACGTCGATTTTCTTGCCGGCCACGTCGATGAAATAGCCGCGCAGCGATCGCATGAGCAAATCGAACACATTCACCACCATGACGCCGACCGTCAAAGCCCATAACGTCTCATGCGTGTGGTTCGGGACCACCCGGTCGTAGACGTTCATCGTGAAAAGCGGCATCGCTAGCGCGAACACATTGACCATCAGCGATGCAATCATCACTTCCGCGTAGATCGGCCATGCCTGCTTCACCACGCCCCAGAACCAGTGGCTCGCGCGCGGCACGGCGCTGTCCGTATCGCACTCGTGATACCGGTGAGCGGGGCGCGCGAAGAGCACGAGGCCTGTATAGCGTTCCTGCAGATCGGCTACGCTGATTTCTTGTTCGCCGTCGCCTGTTTCCGGGAGAACGACTTGCATGCTGCCGCCACCGTTCCTGCGCAACAGGACGCAGGCCTGCTTATCTCGCAAGAGAAGGACGGCCGGCAATAGCATGTCGGTAATGCTGTCGAGCTGGCGTCTGTTGAGCTTTGCCGATATGCCGACACGCTCCGCCGCGCGAATGAATAGCGCAGGCGTGAGGTGCTGATCGTTCAGTGGCAGGCCTGCCACGAGCGCGTCGGCACTCGTTGGCTGGTTGAATAGCCGGGCGAGCGCGATGAGACAGCCGAGCAACGGATCGTTTTCGATTCCGGAGGTCGGTGGGACATCCCATCCTCGAGCAGCGGGCTCGCTTGCCGGCTCGGTGGCGGCTTCCGGTGTGGCGGAATGCATTTAAAACAAGCGCGCGAAAATGCGAGGGGCGCCCTGATTCAGCGCTCCCCCGAGCGCTGAAGGCCTCGCTAACAGCGAATTAGCCTTGTCCATGAGATCCCCCTTCCTTGGTCCTTATGGTTCTTCTACGGAACCGATCGTTGCCCGCTACGATGCGCAGACTGCTTTAGCAAGCACTGCGCCATTGGCGGCGCATCCAGCAGCCATGCGGGACCCACCGCAAAAAAGAGGGATGCGAGGCAAAAAGATGGCGATTTCGTCTCAGACGTAAGACGAACCCAAGGCGGGGGGAACGAGGAAGTCGGCTGGCAGCTCGCGGCAAAGGCCCATATGCGCAGGTTCTCGTGAGGTGGACGCGCGCAATGGAGCGCGTCCGACATGTTTCATTTCTGAGACGACCGTTGCGGTACCTGCGTGACGTGCGGTCTCATGCGGAGGCGCGGCATCGGTAGATGGCGGCCAAGCCTGTGCGTGAAGGCATGCGCTCGGGCCGGCAGAGCGATGAGTTCGCCGCCGCCGCGCAGAACCTCCTGTGCGGCATCGTCGAACAGCATGTCGACCTCCGATGAGGCGCGCAAGGCCTGTGTCCCCACTGGATGCCAGATCAAGCGCCCTGGGCGTCGTTCGCGAGCTTGAACGCCGAGACCGCGCCATCGAGGCTGGTCGCCTGGGCTTCGAGCGATCGCGATACGTCGGCGGCTTCTTCGACGAGCGTCGCGTTTTGCTGTGTGGCCTGACCGATTTGCGTAATGGCGATATTGACCTGCTCGATGCCGGCCGACTGTTGACGCGATGCGACAGCAATGTCGCCGATGATCGCGCGTACTTCATCGACGCGCGCGACGATACCCTGCATCGCCGTGCTGGCTTCCGCGGCAATCCTATAGCCGTTTTGCACGGTGGATGTCGATTCGCCGATGACAGTGGCGATCTCCTTGGCGGCTGCGGCGCTGCGTTGCGCGAGCGCACGAACCTCGGACGCCACGACGGCGAACCCTCGGCCGTGTTCGCCCGCGCGCGCAGCTTCGACCGCTGCGTTGAGCGCAAGGATATTGGTTTGGAATGCGATGCCCTCGATCACGGTCGTAATGTCAGCGATTTTCAGCGAGGCCTGATTGATGTCGCTCATGGTCGAGACGACGCGCTCGACGGCTTGCCCGCCGCCGAGCGCCGCGTCCGCCGCGCTCCCGACGACGGCGTTGGCGCGTGCGGCATGATCCGCATTTTGCTGAACCGTCGACGTGATCTCCTCCATGCTGGCGGCGGTTTGTTCGACGCTCGCAGCTTGGGTGGCGATGCGGGACGCGACGTCGCCGCTACTCGCCGAAATGCGTGCCGTGCCTGCGCTGACGCCGGCCGCGGCTTCGCGTACCTGGGCGACGATGCGCGCAAGGCCTTCGCCGACGCCGTCGATGGCGCGCATGAGCCGGCCGATTTCATCGTCTCGCACGCCGGCGCGGGAACGGGCTGTGCCACTACCGCTCAGCCGCACGGCCAGATCGCCCGCAGCGAGCTGGCCTGCCGCGGCAGCGATCTGCTCCAGCGGGCGGCTCACCACGCGGCGCACCGCGATCGAAAAGAACACGCCGAAAGCGATCAGCAAGGCCACACCGATCGCGGCGAAGCGGTTGCGAGTCGAGGCGATCTCCGCCATGACCTCGTCGCGCAACGCGACACCGCCGACGATCCATTGCCATTCGGGCACGGTGATGAACGAAACCGTCTTCTCCCGTGCAGCGGTCTCGCCGAGCGAGGCGTCCGCCGACGCATAATCGATGCGGCCTTCCTTTTGTTCGAGCATGCGCGTGTAGGGCCCGTTCTTGTCGTCGAAGCGCTGTCCGACTGCGGCCGGGTGCACGATGAACTTGCCGCGGTTCGCGCCGCCCGACGCGTCGATCACGAAGTAATAGCCGCTTTCGCCGACCTTGAGCTTGCGAATCTGGTCCTGCAGCGCCTGCATCTGCGCCTCGATATCGACGCCAACGAAAAGCGCGCCGATGATACGGCCAGACCCATCCGTGATCGGCTTGTATTGAGTGATGTACTGTTTGCCGAACAGCGTCGCGAGCCCCGTATAGGTGCGCCCCGCCATGACGGGCCCATATGCGGGACCTTTACGGTCGAGCAGCGTGCCGATCGCTCGCGACCCGTCTTGCTTCTTGAGCGACGTCGTGACGCGGATGAAGTCGTCGCCATTGCGTACGAATACGGTGGCGACTGCGCCGCTGCGCTCCAGGAATTGATCGGGTATCGTGAAATCGAGGTTCAGCACGCGATCGCCGGCTTTGAACGTCGGCGTGGCCACACCGTTGATGTCGATTTTGGTGTTCTCGTCGATCGTGAACGGGCCGGACAGAAAGCTTGCAAAAAGCGTCATCGAACGGCCCACCTCGGCCGTCAGCGTCTGATCGACCACGCTGATCATTTCGCCGATCGAGCGATTTTTTCCATCCACTTGTTTCATGACCTGCTCGCGCACCTGTGTGCCCGCGGCTTGTGTCAACGCCCACGAGAATGCGAGAAACAGCAGTGCCACGAGCGTGCAGGACAGGGCGGCAAGCCGTGCGCCGATGCTGAGACTGCGCGCGCGCAATACGTTCATGAATGAGCTCCAGGAGTTCGATGGGTGCCGTGTCGGGCCAACCCCGGGTAAACGGCAGATTCACGGCAAACTTGAACAGAACGGTCCACCGGGCGAGTAGAATCCCATCCTTGTGCCGAATGCCGCCGCCCACGAACGACCATCAACTCGAAATGACCGATACGCTGTTTTCATCGTCCGACCTCTCCAGCAGTCCCGCCGCGGAGGGCCTTTGCGGCGAAGTTGTCGAAACCGTGCACGAGGACCGTCTGTGGCGAGACGGGGGCTGGACTGCCCGCGTGGTCAAGAATGAAGACGACGATGGCTGGGCCGTTCAGATGATCAAGGACGGGGAACCGGAACCCGCGCTTGTCGGCCCGTGGACAATGGGCCGCAACAAGAAGGATCCGAAGCCACTGGACACATCGGCATTCAATACCCTCGTGAAAACGGCTTCCGAGGTATTGCGCAGGCATGAGCAGCAACTGCGCGCGCAGTTGCATAAGCGGGTGACAGTCGCGGCGGCAACGGGCGACGATCAACTCGAGATCACATTGGACATCGTGCCCGACGAGGACGAGCCCTACGCACTACTGAGCGCGCTCGATTCCGCCGGCGAACGGCTTGCGCAGGTGCGTGTGGCGGCAGCGTTCAAATTGACCAAGGCGAGTGCCGCGGCTTGGGTGGAAAGCGAATTCCGCCGGCCTGGCTGATCGGGGCACCTCGTGGAACAACTCGGTCACGCATTCCTCGTCGCGGTGTTGCGCGCGTTCTCGGTCCTTCCTTATGCGCTGGTCGCGAGACTTGGCAGTATGCTCGGCACGATGTTGTACATGCTTCCGAGCCGCCGAAAACATATCGTATTGGTGAACTTGCGCCTGTGCTTTCCCGAGAAAAGCGAGCGTGAGCACGACGATCTCGCGAAAGCTCATTTTCGGCAGGTTGTCCGCAGCTATCTGGAGCGGGGCATTCAGTGGTTCGGCAGCGCCCGGGCGATCAGGGCGATCGTCCAGATCGACAGCAAGCTCGATCTCGAAGACCCGGATGCGCCGCCGACGATCTTCATGGGATTTCACTTCGTTGGCATCGAGGTGGGCTGCATGCTGTATTCGATGCAACTGCCTGTCGCGGCGTTGTACACGCGCATGTCGAATACGCGCATGTGCGACCTGGCAAAGCGCCAGCGTGGCAGGTTCGGCGCGGAAATGATCGAGCGCTCGACGAGCGCGAGAAAGGTGCTCTCGATCCTGCGCTCGGGCAAGCCCGTGATGCTGGCAGCCGATATGGATCACGGTATCGAGAACTCAGTTTTTGCACCGTTTTTCGGCGTTCCCGCGTGTACGTTGACTTCGGTCTCGCGGCTCGCGAAGTTGGGCCGCGCCCGGGTCGTGCCGTTCGTGACCGAGGTACTCCCGGATTTCAAGGGCTATAAGCTGACGATCTTCGAGCCGCTCGACGGGTTTCCGTCGGGGAGCGATATGGAAGATGCTTCGAGAATGAATGCGTTTCTCGAGACGCAGATTCTGCGATTCCCCGATCAATACTACTGGGTGCACCGGCGCTTCAAGCACCGTCCGCCTGGGGTGCCAGGGGTGTACTGAGGCGCAAAGGGCAACGGGCAATCAGCGCAAGCCATGCAGCCCGTATTGCAGATGCGTCATCGCGGGGCGTTGGGTTTCGGGCGGGAAGACGTTCCAGCTACCGTTATCGTGACGAAAGAAGAAGATCGTTTGCATCGTCGCCGAGCGTGAGAGCGAGACGAGCACGTAGCGGCCCGAGCGTGCATCGCCGTGTCGAACGATCTTGATGGGGTTCGTCGCCGTGCGGCCAACCCATTTGTCGATGACGGCGCGTAAAGACATCCGGCCTTCGGTCATCGCTCACTCCTGCGTCGATCCATGATGCGCGCCATGCTTATGCCTTCGCTCAGATTCCCCGGCAAAACAGGATTGCGGCGGCGATGATGCCTGCGAGGAACACCCAGAAAAGCATGCTCTCGACCCTGGCGGGGCCCAAGACCTTGACACAGAGAAGCGCGGCGCTGCCCACACCTCCGAGGAAGAGCAGCAGGTCGCTCCATGTGCGGGCGAACGCGCCATCGAGCGGCGAAGTCTGGTGCCCTAGCGCGTACGACTTCAACAACAGGCCGCCCAGACAAACGCACATGAGGATCGCAAATGGCCACCGGTCGATTTCGGCATCTTTCATCGCAGGGTCCAAACGTTGTGCTGGTTGCAGGCTGACGACATATGAGGCCGATTATAGAAAGCGGATTCCTTCGCGAAGCTTTCCGCGGTGTTGACAAATTGTGGGTGTTAACCCCCGAATCCGGTTTTTGAGCGATCGCACCGAGCGGGGCTCCGGCTTGGGCTTTGGGCTTCGCCGTGCCAGTGCTGAGTTCGCGCGCTGGGGCCCGCGCGCTTGGGCGCATGCTATACGTCGTGATCTGACATATGCAGATTCCGTACGTTATGGCATCGTCATCGCCCATTAGACAGCCGGGCCAACCCGAACCTACTCAGCCTGTAGCTGAGGATAGGGGCCCGCCTGCTGCGAAACCGCTTTCGGTGAAGCCGTCCTCTCGAGGCATTGCATCGGGGCCGCTTGCGAATGCGCCGAGCAAAAAAGCTTCCGTCGAACCGGCACAGCGCCGCGGCAAACTCGATGAAATGGAAGTGAAACGGAAAACGTTACGGCAGTTGCAGTCCACATTTTCACCGCTGTGTTTCTCGTTCGCAGACAAGATCGAGAGATTGCGAGCGAACGGCGGCGGTGTCGAGGGGCAGGCTTATACGCCATTCGATCCAAGAAACGCATTGTTAATGGAGAGAACACCTGCGCTATACGACGACAACGTATCGCCAATCAACGTCATGCCTATGCCAATGGGCATGAACGAACGTCGCTCGTTCATCGATTTCGTTCATAAGGTTCGTGGTAGCGGGCCGAGTGCGCAAGAAGTTGCACAGATTCGCGCGATGACGCCAGTCGAAGTGGTGGACCGGTTTTATTTGACGCTCGCCAATCCCGAGTTCTTGACGAACGTGGTAGCGGTACCGGTCGGCGAGTACGGCGAGACGTTCGCATTCGATATCATGCGAGCCGCGACGATCCTCAAGCGGGCGGCGAAGGAACTGGTCGCAGACGAAGCCATGCAACTCAAAAAGCGCGACCCGGCGCTGGTCGGTCGCACTCAACTCGATTTGATGCAATCAAGTGGGCCAGGTGCCGACCGATTCAATTCACCCCTGGCAACGTTGCAGGATGGGATCGATTCGATTGCAGATGCAATCGTCGAGGCGTTGGGCAGGAAAAATGGCGGCCCCGACGACCCCATGGAGGCGCTGCGAGCCATCACCGAGCACCGGATTGTAGAGGCGCTGTCGTTGCGCCTCGGGTTTGGCGTGATTGCACCAACGCGGGAAAACAACGCGCTGTTCGAGAACGCTGTCGAGTGGACGGACGGCGTTCCTGCGCTTACTTCACGGTTCAGAGAGCAATTGCGTGGTCAGCGCGATGCGATGACCGACGTTTTTCGTCGATTGGAGCGCTTGCCGTCGTTCGCGCGCGGCGTCATTACAGGAATGGGATGTCCAGTGGGACATCCGATCGATACGGGGAGCGAACAACCTGGGGACGCAAACGCTGTTTTAGAGGGGGAGCCCAGCGCTAGAACAAGCGGTGTTCAAATATTGAGCGAGACATTCGTCGCTGTCATGGAAGATCTTGCTGCGCGCAGAATGGTCGGAATCGTGGACGAGATTCCTACGCCGGAGACATCCATTGACGGCAAGCCGTCACGCTTTAGTACGATTCCGCGGGGTATAGCACTCGATGAATTGATCTCGCACGTCGATAGTTTCCGGCGTGCAAACGAGGCGCTGCGCAACGCGGCCGAGTTGGAGAACGCGGTCTGCGGGCTGCATTATCGAGGAGCTGCCAATCCATCGGACGAGACCGTCAGGCGGTTCAAACGCGCACTCGGCGGCTTGGAAATTGCCGCACTCGAGACAGAGATCATCAACGCGGCACATAGTTGCAGAATGTTGCAGCGTCGGATCGAGCATCTCATCGCTGCGGACGCCAAATGGCGCCAAAGCCATCCCGATGCTCGCGCTTCCCTAAGCGCCGACGAACGCGCGGATCGACAAGCGCAGGCGAAGCATCGGATTCAGGCGGAAGAGGCCCTTAACAATTCGCGCAAACGGGCCAATATCCTGCTGTGGGAGCTCCCTGAAAAAATCGAGCACATTGACTCGGGCGCCTAGCGCGGCGCCGCGGAGCGTCAGCACCGGGTCACGCTGCCCTCGGGATTTCTGCGCGCGCTGTAACGAGCGAATCTAGCCGTCATCACGATGCGTTATTTTGCGTTTACATCGCCGGTCTTCGCGATTTTGGTCATGATGTCGGACTCGTAGGCATACCACGAGGTAAGGCACGCCTTGTCTTTGCAGTTCTTTTCCCGATAATTCCACTGCTTGCGAATCCGATCTGAGAATGCGGCTTGATCTTGTGCCGCAGCGCGGGCCTTTGGCACGAGATCGGCAAGTGAGCGATCGGACGCCGCGAGATCCGGGTCATGGCAGGGAGTTCAGCCTTCACTGGTGTTGGCGATTTACTCTCCCAGGTACGCTGCGCGCACCTTCGGATCGTCGAGCATCTGCTTGGCCTCGCCTTCCATCGTCACGAGACCCGAGTCGATCACGTAGCCTCGATTGGCCGCCTGTAGCGCAAGACGCGCGTTCTGCTCCACGAGCAGCACCGTAATGCCTTCCGCCGAAATCGTGCGCACCACTTCGAAAATCTTCTCCACCATGATCGGCGAGAGACCCATCGATGGCTCGTCGAGCAACAGAAGCTTCGGCTTGCTGATGATCGCGCGTGCCATGGCCAGCATCTGCTGCTCGCCGCCCGACAGCGTGCCTGCCAGCTGCATCGCACGTTCTTTCAGGCGCGGGAAGAAGCCGAACATACGGTCGACGTCCTTCCGGATGCCGTCGCTGTCGCTGCGCAGGTACGCGCCCATCTGCATGTTTTCGAGGATCGACATGCGTGCGAAGATACCTCGGCCTTCCGGCACCATCGCGAGGCCGCGCTTGAGCAACTCGTGCGCCGGCACGCCCCTGATCGACTGGCCCATGTACTCGATGTCGCCAGCCGAGTACGGCTTCAGACCCGTGATCGCCTTCATCGTCGTGGTCTTGCCCGCGCCGTTCGCGCCGATCAGCGTCACCAGTTCGCCCTGCGCGACCTCCATGTCGACACCCTTGACCGCCTGGATGCCGCCGTAGTTGACCTGCAGCCCCTTGATTTTCAACATTGCCGTAGCCATCAGTGGACCCCCGCGCCCAGATATGCCTCGATCACTTTCGCGTCCTTCTGCACGTCTTGCGGCAAACCTTCGGCGATCACCTTGCCGTAGTCGAGCACGGTCATGCGGTTGCATAGGCCCATCACCAGCTTCACGTCGTGTTCAATCAGGAGGATCGTCTTGCCGTGGCCGCGGATCTTGTCGAGCAGCTTCGTGAGCTCCAGCTTCTCGGTCGCGTTCATGCCTGCAGCCGGCTCGTCGAGCGCGAGCAGCTTCGGATCGGTCGCGAGCGCGCGCGCGATTTCCAGGCGGCGCTGGTGGCCGTATGAGAGGTTGCGCGAGGTGTAGTCCGCGTATTGTGCGATGCCGACGTATTCGAGCAGCTCGATTGCATGTTCTTTGATCTCTCGCTCTTCCTGGCGTTCCGCCGGCGTTTGGAACACGGCACCGAACAGGCCATGCTTCGTGCGCACGTGGCGGCCCACCATCACGTTCTCCAGCGCGGTCATGCCACCGAACAGACGGATGTTCTGGAACGTACGGGCAATGCCCGCCTTCGCAACTTGATAAACGGCCGTCGGCGTGTACGCCTCGCCGTCCAGCTTGAACTCACCGGAGTCCGGCGTATAGAGCCCGGTGATTACGTTGAAGAACGTCGTCTTGCCAGCGCCGTTCGGGCCGATCAGGCCGTAGATGTTGCCCGACGTAATTTCCAGGCCGACGTCGGACAGCGCCTGCAGCCCCCCGAAGCGCTTGTTCACGCCCGTCACGGCCAGTCGAATGTTATCTCTCATGTGCAGTTCTCCCAGTCCTTAGGCGCACACCGGTTTGTTGCCGTTGCGTTTCGCGAGCTTCGCGATCTTGTCTTCATGCTTCGGCGACGGCCACAGGCCTTCGGAGCGGTACAGCATGATCAGCACCATCGCAAGACCGTAGAGGAGTTGACGGATCACTTCCGTATCGACAATCTGGTGACCGAAGATCGCGTTCTGCAGCGGCCCCATCGTCGAACGCAGGAATTCCGGGAAGATCGCGAGCAGCACCGCGCCGAGGATCACGCCCGGGATGTGGCCCATGCCGCCGAGCACCACGCACGCCAGCACGACAACCGATTCCCAGAAGGTGAACGATTCCGGCGACACGAAGCCCTGGAACGCGCCGAACATCACGCCCGACAGACCTCCGAACGATGCGCCCATCGCGAATGCGAGCAGTTTCACATTACGCGTGTTGATGCCCATCGCCTTGGCGGCGATTTCATCTTCGCGAATGGCGGCCCAGGCGCGACCAATACGCGAGTGCTGCAACCGCGTACAGACCCAGATGACGAGCAGCGCGCAGATCACGAACACGTAGTAGTACATGTAGACCGACGTGAACGTGAAGCCAAGGATCTCGTGCGGCTGCGCGAGATCGAAGCCGAACACCTGCAGCGGCGCGACGCCGGTAATGCCCTGTGGCCCGTTGGTGATGTTCACCGGACGGTCGAGGTTGTTCATGAAGATCCGGACGATTTCCCCGAAGCCCAAGGTCACGATGGCGAGGTAATCGCCGCGCAGCCGCAACGTCGGCGCGCCGAGCAGGAGACCCGCGATCGCCGCGAGCGCCATGGCGCACGGCACCACGATCCAGTACGGCGTATGCAGCCCGCCCGGGAACATGTTGGCGATCCACGCGAACTGCGTGGTGAGATGCGGCGAAGTGAGCAGCGCGGCGACGTAGGCGCCCACCGCGTAGAACGCGATATAGCCCAGATCCAGCAGGCCGGCGAAGCCCACCACCACGTTCAGGCCCAGCGCGAGCATCACGTAGAGCATCGCGAAGTCGAGCACGCGCACCCAGTAGTTGCCGCCCGCGGCGCCGACCACGAAGGGCACCGCGGCAACGACGATGGCGGTCACGACGCCCACTGCGAGGGTCTTCGTCGTGTTCTTTTCGGGGATGAGCGTCGTCGACGGCTCGATCGATTGAATTGAAGTCATGTTCTGCTACTCCCTCTTATGCGCGGTCCGCGACACGTTCGCCCATGAGCCCCGACGGACGGAACACGAGCACGGCGATCAGCACGATGAATGCGAAGACGTCCTGATAGTTACTGCCGAACACACCGCCGGTCAGGTTGCCGATGTAGCCTGCGCCGAGCTGCTCGATCAGGCCGAGCACCACACCGCCGACCATCGCGCCGCCGAGGTTGCCGATACCGCCCAGCACCGCGGCCGTGAAGGCCTTCATGCCGGGGATGAAACCCATGTAGAAGTGCGCGTTGCCGTATTCCGAGGCGATCATCACGCCGGCCAGCGCGGCGAGCGCCGAGCCGATCATGAACGTGGCCGAGATCACGAAGTTCGGGTTCACGCCCATCAGCGAAGCATTGTTCGGGTTCTCGGCAATCGCGCGCATGGCGCGGCCGAGCTTGGTCTTGTGCACGAGGAGCAGCAGACCCGCCATCACGACGAACGCGACGACGATGATGACGATTTCCGTCATCGAGATCACGGCGCCCACGCCGGTTTCAGTCGGCTCGATGACGTTGATCGGGTCGGTCGAGACGAGTTGGGGGAACGCCAGCGGATTGCGGCCCCAGATGATCATGGCGAACGTCTGCAGCAGGATCGATACACCGATCGCGGTGATCAGCGGTGCGAGGCGCGGCGCGCGACGCAGTGGCCGGTACGCGACCTTTTCGATCGTGTATCCGACAACCGCACACACGACCGCGGCAACCGCGAGCGCAATGCAGAGCGTGGGGATGTTCCCGAGGCCCGGGAAGTGATTGTGGAGCACGTCGATCGCGGAGAGCGCGACCATGGCGCCCACCATGAGCACGTCGCCGTGCGCGAAGTTGATGATGCCCAGAATCCCGTACACCATGGTGTAACCGAGTGCAATGATGGCGTAGATGCTGCCAAGCACCAGCCCGTTGATCAACTGCTGAAGAAAGATGTCCATATCCGGTTCAGAACGTCCGGCCGTTGTGCGTTTGCGGGAGTTGCACCCTGCGCGACGGGACCCGCCCCTCGGTAGCCGGCGCGTTTCGCTATCAATGCGGCGGGAGTGAGGAAAAAGGAGAAGCGTAGGACAGACACAGCCGCATCGCTGCAGCTGTGCCTGATTGACCAGCAGATCCTGGCGGGTTAATTCTTCAGGTAGTCGAGGAGGGTTTGCTTTCCACCGACGTACTTGTAGAGAGAAATCGTCCCGTGGACCAGGTCGCCCTTCGAGTCGAACTGTGTCTGGCCGAGAACGCCCTCATAGTTCGTCGCTGGCATTGCGGCAAGAATCTTGTCTGGGGCCGTCGAGCCCGCACGCTTCATCGCGTCGGCGATGACGTACACAGCGTCATAAGCGAATGGCGAGTTCAGGACAGGGTGTGTACCGAAGCGTTTTTCGTAACGCTGCATGAAGGCCGGACCCTTCGGCATCTTCTCGAGCGGCGAGCCTGCGATGGAGCAGATCACGTCATCGGCTGCGGCGCCGGCGAGTTTTGAAAGGTCGTCTGCGCACAGGCCGTCGCCTGCAAGAATCTTCTGCGTCATGCCGAGCTGCTTAGCCTGCTTCGCAAACGGGCCACCGGTCGCGTCGAGGCCGCCATACATGATTACGTCGGGATGCTCACCCTTGATTTTTGTAAGGATCGCGCGGAAGTCGGTGGCCTTATCGTTGGTCGCATCGTGCGAAACCACTGAAAGGCCGTCTGCCTTCGCACGTTTCTCGAATTCATTGGCCAGACCCTGCCCGTATGCGGTGGCGTCGTCGACGATAGCGACCGTCCTGACTTTTAGCGTCCGCGTCGCGTAATCGGCGAGGGCCGGCCCTTGCTGGGCATCGGTTGCAACCACGCGGTATGCGGTCTTGAAGCCCTGTTGCGTGTACGCCGGATTCGTAGCGGAGGGCGAGACCTGCACGATACCGGCATCACGGTAGATCTTGGACGCCGGAATCGTCGTTCCCGAATTCATGTGACCGACTATCGCCACTGCCTTGTCGTCGACAAGCTTTTGTGCGACCTGCGTGGCTTGGCGCGGATCGCCAGCATCGTCTTCGGCGTCGAGAACCAGTACGACTTTCTTTCCGCCGACGACAAGCCCCTTTTCGTTGATTTCCTCGACCGCGAGCCTCGCGCCGTTCTCAGTGTCCTTGCCCAGATATGAAGCCGGACCGGTCAGAGGCGCGACTTCACCGATCTTCACGGTTTCGTCGGCATGCGCCACCCCGGCAGAAACGGCGGCCAGGGCCCCCAGAATGCCAAAGGTCGTCGCACGGCGACCCAACATTTTGCTCTTGGTCATTGCATTACCTCATCGATAGTTATCTGCATCGAGGTCGATCCGCTGGATTGTCCCCGTCGCCTCCGTCCTGGTACCGCGCGGCATGTGGTCTGCGCTGGCGAGACAAATTTATGCGGACACAAACTGGCGGCATTGCACCGATTTGCCAGAAAACAGAAGAAATGCGACAGCGGCGATGCGTGTCGTGCGGTCCTATAATGGCGTCACACCGATCATTCGCGCCGCCCATGGTTTCCTCCGACGTTCCCCCGGCCAAAGCGCCGCCGGCCCACAAACTGGTGGAGCGGCTCGATTCACTTTCCACGGCGCCCGACTCGCCCCAGGGGCGCGCCGGCGCGGAGCTCAACGTCGGAATCCTGCTATGGCCGCGCTTTCCGCTCCTGTCGCTCGGCGGGCTCTGCGACGCGTTACGTCACGCTGCCGATCGCAGCGATCAGAGTCGCCAGTTGCGCTGTCTCTGGACGACGATTGGCGTGCACGACACCACCGTCGAATCGAGCTGCGGAATCGCTGTACCCGTGCAGGCCGCCTTTCCGGAAGTCGGGCAGTTCGACTACATCGTCGTCATCGGCGGCCTGCTGCCGCATCTCGACAAGGTGGACAGGCGCTACTGGGACTATCTGAGCGCGGCTGCACAAGCGGGCGTTCCGCTGGTCGGCATCTGCACCGGCAGCTTCGTCCTCGCCCATGCCGGACTCATGCAGGATCACGTCGCGTGCGTGCACAGCTTTCACTTCGACGACTATCGAGACAGGTTTCCCGGACTACGCGTCGTCACGCATGCCGACTACCTCATCGACGGGGATCGCATCACGTGTGCGGGCGGCATCTCGGTCATCGAGCTCGCTGCGCGGCTCGTCAATCTGCATTGCGGACCTGACCGCGCATCAAAGGTGATTCACCAGATGACCGTCAGCCGGCAGGCCGGCGCATCGTTCATCGAGCGCCGCCGCGCACTGGGCTACCTGTCGGTGGACGACGCGACCGTCCGCCATGCTGCGCTGCTCATGGAGGAAAACCTCGAAGCGCCGCTCAATATCGCGGTGATCGCGAAGATGATCGGCACTAGCGTGCGTCAGCTCGAGCGGGCGTTCATGGCCGAAATGAAGGTGTCGCCGAATGAGTTCTATCGCGGTATGCGGCTACGATACGCACGCTGGATGCTGCTGAACACCGGGCGCAAGGTCACGGACATCGCATACGAGTGTGGTTTCGCTGATTCCGCGCATTTCATCAGGGTCTTCCGCGAGACCTACGGCGTGACGCCGGGCAAGCTGCGCGGCTCGCGCACAGGTCCAAGCGAAGACTGAAGCTCGGCGACGGCGCCGATGCCATCATCGCGCCGCCTGTCCGGCGGCGGTTCGTTGTCGCGTTTCTTCTATTTTTTTGCTCATCGGTGCAATCCCGCTGGTGCCGCCTGGCTCAACATCCTGTCTCATGTGAGTGGACCGTGAACCAGGGGAAACAAGCGACATGCAGATTGCCGTATTGGGTGCAGGTGTCATCGGTCTGTCGAGCGCCTATTATCTGAACCGGGCCGGACATCAGGTCATCGTCATCGACCGGCATGGTGAGGTGGCTACCGAAACCAGCTTCGGCAACGGTGGCCAGTTATCGTACAGCTACGTCGCGCCACTGGCCGGGCCGGGCGTGTTGTCGAAGCTGCCCGCGTGGCTCATTCGGCGCGACTCGCCGGTGCGCTTTCGACCGTTCGTGAGCGCGGAGCAGTGGCTCTGGTGCCTGAAATTCCTGTTCGCTTGCACGCAACGGCGTAGCAATCTCACCACGAGCGAACTGCTCGCGCTCTCGTTCGCGAGCCGTGCGCTCATGCACCAACTCCTGGGCGACGAACCCACGCTCGACTTCGACTTTCAGCATTCTGGAAAACTCGTCCTGCACCGCGACACTGCTGCGATGCAAGGCGCCATCGATCTGCTCGATTTTCAGCGCTCGCTCGGCTGCGAGCAGGAGGCGCTATCCGCCGACGAATGCGTCGCGCGCGAACCCGCGCTGGTTCATGTGCGCGAACGGATCGTCGGCGGCATCTATACGCGCAGCGAAGATACAGCCGATTGCCATCGCTTCAGCAAAGGTCTCGAAGCCATTTTGAGGGCGCGCGGCGTGCGGTTCTCGATGAATACGCGCATCGACGCACTGGAGGTCGCCAAAGGCGGCCACATCGTGGCGCGCAGCTGTGGCGGGGCGCTCGAAGCGGACCATGTCGTCGTGGCTGCCGGGGCCGGCGCAACGCATCTGCTGCAGCCTTTGGGCCTTCACGTACCTGTTTATCCGCTCAAGGGCTACAGCTTGACCTACCCGCTGGGACCGCAGTCGATCGCGCCAACGTTGAGTGTCACCGATTTCGCACGCAAAGTGGTCTATGCGCGTCTTGGTGACCGGTTGCGCGTGGCGGGCATGGCTGACTTCGACGGCTACTCCCTCGAGCTGGATCCATCGCGCGTTGCCGCGCTACGTGCGGAGGTCGCCGCGCTGTTCCCTCAGGTCGTAGCCGATCACGCCGACGCGACTGAGTGGACCGGGCTGCGTCCCGCCACGCCACGCGGCACGCCGATTATCGGGCCCACGCGTTATCCGAATCTCTGGCTCAACATTGGGCATGGCGCGCTCGGTTTCACGTTGGCCGCCGGGTCGGCCGCGTTGCTCACGGGTTGGATCGACGGAAAGCCCGATCAGTCGTTGTCCAACTTTTTCTCGCTCGTTTAATGAGCCGTACAAGGTGTGACGCGCGGCTGTCCTCCCTCACAAATTCCTCGAATCGATACCGAATGAAAGACAAGCCCAACATTGTGGTCATCGGCACGGGCGGTACGATTGCCGGCCGTGGCGCAAGCGCCGTCGACACCTCCTCCTACGCATGCTCCGTGCTGGCGATCGACGAAATCCTCTCAGCCATTCCGGAAGCGTCGGCGCTTGCGAACCTGAGCGCGGAACAGCTACTGCAGAGAGGCTCGGAGAACTTCAACGAACAGCACCTGCTCATGATCGGGAAGCGGATATCCGAGGTACTCAGGAACGACACGGTAGACGGCGTCATTCTCACGCACGGCACCGACACCATTGAGGAGACCGCGTACTTTCTGCATCTGACGTTGAAGAGCGTGAAGCCCGTCGTCGTGGTCGGCTCCATGCGGCCGCCATCGGCGATGAGCTCCGACGCGTCGCTGAATCTCTACGACGCGATCGCGGTAGCCACTCATCCGTCTTCGCATGGAAAAGGAACGCTCGTCGTCGCAAACCAGGAGATCCATACTGCTCGAGACGTCAGGAAGACAAACAGCTTCAAGCTCGAGGCATTCGGCTCGCCCTACGGCGCGCTCGGTTACGTGATCCAAGGCAAGCCTCGCTACTACCGTACGCCATCGCGAGATCACACTGTTTCCACGCCGTGGTCCATCGACGACATCGAGGTGTTGCCGAAAGTCGTCGTCGTACATGCCTATGGCGCGCTTGAGAGTGAACTGGTCCGCGCCATTGCGGCGGATGCGAGCGGCCTTGTATTCGCTGGCACCGGCAATGGCAACATCGCCGAACATATGGTCGAGCCGCTGCGGAAGGCAGCGCGTGAGGGGCTGCACGTGGTGAGGGCCTCACGGACAGGGAGCGGCGTAGTGATCCGCAACGGCGCACAGCCTGACGACGATTATGACTGGATCGTCGTTGACGATCAGCCGCCTCAAAAGGCTCGCATTCTCTTGATGCTGGCGATGCTGAACAATCCGGACGAGCGCCGCGCGTTGCAGGCAACCTTCTATCGCTTTTGACCGCTGCCAGGAAACACAATGTACATAGTGACCGACGATCAAGTCCGCCGCCTGATCACGATGAGCGACGCCATTGAAGCGCTGCGCTTCGCGCTTGCTGAACAAGGCAGGCGTAGAGCGAAGATCCAGCCACGCGTACGGACGCTCGGCGAAGACGTGTCGTTGAGCACCATGGGAGCAATCTTGCCCGGCGCTGGTGTGTGCGGCGCGAAGGTATATTCGACGCACAAGGGGGTTTTCGACTTCGTGATTCCCTTGTTCTCCACGCATGACGGAAGGTTGCTATCCATCATCCATGGCGGAGCGCTCACGGAATATCGCACAGCGGCGGTGACCCGCATTGCGTTTGACGCATTCGGCTGTGCCGACGCGAAGGTGCTTGCGATATTCGGAACCGGCGTGCAGGCCAGAGCGCACATCCGGGCTCTCGTCGAGAAGTCGGGCATCGAGCGCGTGCTGATTGTCGGCAGCGAGGGCGTGCAGGAAGCGGTTGCGCAGATGCAGGCACGCTACGCTGGCGTATGCTTCGAGGCGTCCACGGCCGAAACGGCGGTGCAAGCAGCCGACGTCGTTGTCACCGCTACGCGCAGCACCATCCCGCTCTTCGACGGTGCCAACCTCAAGCCGGGAACCTTCGTCGCCGCGATCGGCTCCAGCAAGCCGAGCGCGCGCGAGATCGACGACACGACGCTTTCTCGAGCCGGCATGATCGTCGTCGAATCGCTCGCGCAGGCAGAGGAAGAGGCGGGGGACCTACTGATGGCGGCGCCGGGGATGGTTGACTGGAGCAACATTCGGGAGCTCGGCGACGTCATCGCCAATGGCTATGTCCAGGAGCGACCGCGTGGCGAAATAACAGTCTTCAAATCCCTTGGGATCGCGCTTGCCGATGTTGCGCTCGGCGAGTTAGTCACGCGCAGGGTTATGGCAGCGGCGGAATGTGGGGGGCCGGTTCTTTGACGGGGCCAGACGTCCAGATGTCCCGGTCGTATGGCGCGCAACATGGAGCGCCACCGTACCGACGCCAAATGCTGGGCGTGCGAGTATGCAATCTGATAGAACGACGTGCGTGGCTACGATGGGAAAGGTCGCCTTCAACACGCTAACCCTCGTTACGGCGTTGGGCGCTGGACTGCCTCCGGTGCTCTGCGATGCCCATGCGCTCGATCCGCAACTCGACTGTAAATCGAATGCGCACGAGTTCATCGCCTCGCTCGTGGGCGACAAGGCCATCGAGGCGAAGCCCATGCGCATTGAGCCGAACTCGGTCAACGCGTTTCGGCCGGCGCACGGCAGTAATTTGACGGCATTCGGCTTTCGCGTCTATGCCGTCTTCGGGTATGAACCGAACGATGCGATGTTCAAACAGGGAAGTGGCCATCCGGCTACGGCGTCATCGTACGGCGTGGTAGTAACCGGCCCTGCCGAGTCGGTCGCGGCGCGCGTTCGCCAAGCGGGCAGCGACGCCATTATTCATGAAGTGGTTCCCCTCTTGATTACAGCTGTGTTATGCGAAGGGAATTGAGTCGCGGGCGTGGTTCAGGCATGGCGGGTCATGGGTGTTCGCGCAGTGGCGGCACGATATCTCTTTGCCCCGCAATCTCGATCCGGCCATGGGTTGCTGCTGCAACAAACCTTCGTTCGGGCCAATCTCGTCAGACGATAAAAGTTTAGGCGCCCGTCGAGTTCGTCAATGCGCCTGGCACTTCAAGCGGACGGCTTGCGCCATACGCTGGCGAGCCAAGGCTGTTGCTCGCGCGGCAAGCCGGCGGGCCGGTAATAGTGCTCGAGTTCGAGGAATCCCGCATCCGCCATGTATCGCCGCCATGCTTCGAGATCATGGAACGCGCCATAGCGGCCGTAGCTCCAGCCTTCTTGATTCGCGCCGCGCGGATTGGAGCTGAATAGCACGCCGCCATGCTTCAGCGTCGAGTGCAATTGCCGCAGCACGCGCGCCAAAGCTTGACTCGGAACATGGAACAGGCTGGCGTTGGCGAAAACGCCGTCAAAGCGTGCAACTGGCAAGTCGAGGTGCAGAAAATCCTGATGCCACACTTCGCAGCCGGTCTCCGCGCGTGCCATCGCCACGAAGCGTTCGGCACCATCGAGGCCGACTGCGCGATGTCCCAGCGAAGTGAACGCCTTGAGATCCCGCCCCGGCCCGCAGCCAAAATCGAGGATCGCAAAAGGCGGCTCGCTGACGATATGACACAAAAGAGCGTTGATGTTCTGCGTGACGTCGTGGTCGCTCGTGCCTTCGCGGAAATCTTCCGCATGCGCGTTATAGTGCTGCAGCGTAGCGGTGCTGATTCGTTCGAGGTCGCCAGCGGTGAGTGTCATGGGAACCGGTCTCCAATGCCTAGCACGTCGTCACACATCTATATCTGGCGAAGCGAATCCGTACCGTCAGCGGTACAGCCCCCGTCTCCGGAGCGGACCAGCAACGACGTAGCCGGACAGTATCGTCCAGCAAGCGATGCAGATAGTTGCCAAAACGAGCAAGCCGAGAATGGGGGTGAGTGCTTCTTGCACAGACCAGTAGCTTCCCACAATTCTGCCGTGTGGGTCGCGCTCCACGAAGTTGACGGAATGCAAACCGAGACCATCAAGCGCTTGTTGAATGTTGTACGCAGCTCCCAGCAAAGTGGAAACGTAGGGCAACAGGAACGTAAAAAGGACGCTTTTCATGACGAACGGTTGCGCTTCGTTTCTCTACTGCGCATCGGGGCCGAGTTCGGCTTCGATTCGCTCGATCGACGGAAGGTCTGAGACAAGCAGAGCGGGGACTTCACGTAGGAGTTGGTACTCGGCTACCCCGATCGGCTTAGCCATGCCTCGAAGTGCATACTCGGCCACGAGGCGGTTCTTTTCCCGGCATAGAAGCAGTCCGATGGTCGGCTGATCGTCGGTTTGCTTGACCTGCGCATCGACGGCAGACAAGTAGAAGTTGAGCTGGCCTGCGTATTCCGGCTTGAATGGGGTGGTCTTCAACTCCACCACCACGTAGCAGCGCAGCTTGAGGTGATAGAACAACAGGTCGATGAAAAACTCATCGCCGCCGACTTCCAGCCGATATTGGCGACCCACGAATGCAAAACCCGCACCGAGTTCGATCAGGAAGCGGGTGATGTGCTGAGTCAGTGCCCGTTCAATGTCGCGCTCCTGCGCGTCGTCGGACAAGCCGAGGAAATCGAAGATGTACGGATCCTTGAGCGCTTCGCGCGCCAAATCCGACTGAGGTGACGCCAAGCGGTCATGAAAGTTGGTGACCGCGCTGCCTTGCCGCTCGTGCAGGCGCGTTTCGATCTGCATGGCCAGGATGTTGCGCGACCAGCCGTGCTCAACGGCTTTGGTCGCGTACCATTCGCGTTCCGCGTTGCCCTTCAGTTTATCGAGCAGCGTGCACAAGTGGAACCAGGGCAATTGTGCAGCAGCTTGCTGCACAAATGTACCGTCTGGCCATGCCTCGGCGAAAGCCCTCATGTATTTGAGGTTGCGTGGCGAGAAGCCCCGCATGTCCGGAAATGCGGCCTTTAGGTCCCGCGCCAACAGATCGATTACCTTTGCACCCCATCCTTGACGCTGTTGTCGCTCGAGGATGTCGCAGCCGATCTGCCAGTAAAGGGCAATCAATTCGCGGTTGACGGAGAGCGCCGCTCGTTGCCGCGCCTGTTCGACACGCAATTTGAGGTCGGTCAACCATGAGGTGTAGTCGGGCGAGGTGCGAAGCAGGTCTGTCATTCGTAAGGGGCCGGGCCGCCCGGCAAGAAACAGCAGATGGCGGGATTATCAGCCGTCCGTGACCGTCAGGCAACGGACATGCGGACGCCCATCAGGCCCGGGGGTCGGCTCCCTGGAGGGAGACAAACGACGATGCGTCCCGAAACTGTTAGCGCCGATGTAAAAATGACGTTTCCGATGTCGTCTTTGATTGCCGAGGCGGCAGCGGCGAGGCTTGCGCAGCCATCAGCGCCGCCGGGTACAACCTGAGAAACGTGCGCGCCAAACAGGTTCTGGTGCCCGGGACCGGAATCGAACCGGCAAGCCGTTAGGCGGCGGATTTTCTTCACACTGCATCTTTCGATGCCGGCGATGCGCTCAGGGACTGCATTGCCGTTTGTGCGCTGGACTATGCCTTCGCCATCGCCGGGCACATTTTCGAGATGTGCCGCGCAGCATTAGGCGCCCCCCGTCTAGTCTCTACACCTTCCGCGGCGCGCATCGGTGACGATGCACACCGGGCTTGGCTCGGCGTTGCCTCGGCCGCCTGACATCCATAACGAACAGATGTCATGCACCAGGGGGTTCGCCGAATTTGAAGGGTTCTGCACCGACCGTTTCCAGCCGGGCACTCAATTGCTTCAAGTCCGCTATGTTTACCAATTTCATCACCCGGGCAGGGTGGACGCGATTCTACCATCGGCGCGGCCCGACGCACGCCAGCGCACACAGCGTTAAAATGATCGCCCGCAAAAATCGATCCGCCGATGAACAAGATCCGAATCGCGCCGCTCGCCGGGCTGCTCCTCGTCATGCCATTTCTGGCAGGCGGCTGTACGCTTTATCAAAACCCGAGCGCTTGCGAAACGCGGATGCGCAGTGAGCTCGCTCGAGCCGCCCCACATGATCGCCTCAAAATTTCGAATGTAGGCGTGGGCATCGGTGGCTCGCGAGTCGTCGTCGAAGGGGCATTGCAGGGGCCCGCCGCGGCAAGCGAGGTATCGGCGGCGGCATCGGGCGCGGTCGCGGCGGTCCGCGCTGCGCCCGCCAAAACGCGCAGCCGGGCCGCCGCGCTCGAATGCACGTTCAACGGCGACGCGCTCGTCTCGACGCATTGGCTCGCTCCGACAGAGATGGCCAAACCTGCGGACGCTGATGCCGACGACGAATCCACCAGCGGTTGAAGAACCCCGTACAAGCGCGGCGTGGCAAATGCTACGATCGTCGAACGCCAGCGCGATGAAGGAGATAGAGATGGACGGATTCGTGACCCATCGGATCGAGGGCGTCGATGTCGACATCGAAGTGGTGCCCGCCGCGGCGCAGGGATTCGCGGCGCGCTTTCGGGTAGGCGGTAACGGCACCGATGAAGCCGAACGGCATGTGGTGCATGTGACGCAAGGCCCGTTCGCCACCGAAGCCGAGGCTGAAGAAGCGGCAAAATCGGCCGCGCTGGGCTGGATTCTTTCGCACGGCGAACCGCGACATTGACCGTCGCGAACCGGCGTTCCGAGCGCGAACGATAGGGCGCGCGGCGCCGGTTTTACACACGATGGTCCGGGACCGGTAAAATGCGCGGCTGATCCACGGAAATACCCGTGGCGAAAGCGCAAGGATTTCCCGAACATGACTGATCTTCGTTTTACCTCGCGGTTCGCAGCTCTCGTTTTGGCCGGCGGCCTCGTTGCCGGTTGCAGTTCCCCGTCGCCGACCCAGGTCGACTACCGGAGCGATTCGAAATCGAAGCAGGCATCCCTTGCCGTTCCCCCCAACCTGCTCGAGGAGACTTCCGATCAGCGTTCGCTGCCGCCTCTCGGCGGGCAGACTTCGCTTTCCTCGCTGCGTCAGGTGCAGAAGGCCGCCCCGTCCGAAACCGCGGTGGTTCCCCCCGTCGCCGGCATGCACATTCAACGCGCCGGTACCGCGCGCTGGCGCGGGATCGACGGCAAAATGCCAGATCGGGTCTGGCCGCAAGTGCGGCGCTTCGGGCAGGAACAGGGCTTCCTGCTCGTCGTCGATCAGCGCGACAAGCACGTCATGGAAACAGATTGGAACGAGACGCGCCCGGAAGTGAACCAGGGCCTCATTCGCAACACGCTGTCGAAGGCGATGGGCAACTCGTACGTCGCCGCGGAGCGCAACAAGTATCGGACGCGTCTCGATACCGCGCCCAACGGCGGCACCTATGTGTTCGTGAGTCAGAAGGGCATGCGCGAAGCGCTCGAAGGCGTCCACAACGATACGAGCACATGGCAGCCGAAGCCGAACGATCCGGCGCTCGAGACCGAGTATCTGAAACGTCTCATGGCAACGCTCGCGCGGGCCGATTCGCGCGGCGTCAGCCAGCTCGGCGAGGAACCCGCTGAAGATGCGGACGTTGCCAAGGCGGGCAAGGCGAAGTCCGATGCTGCGGCGATTGCCGCGCAAAATGCCGCGTTTACCGCACAGTCCAGCAAGCGAGAGCAAGCGGCGAGCAGCGAGGCGGCAACGTCCGAGGTCGAACTTGGCGAGGGCTACGACAACGCATGGATTCGCGTAGGGATCGCGCTCGACCGAAGCAACTTTACGGTGGATGACAAAGACCGCACGCGCGGCCTCTATTACATCCGCTACGTCGATCCGAAAGACTTGAGCGCCGATAAGCAGGGCTTCTGGAACCAGGTGTTCCACGGCAAGAAGGAAAAGATCGCCAAGCAATACCGCATCAACGTGCGTGCGCTGACGCCGAATCAAACTCGCATTGCTGTCGTCGACGATAAAGGCGATGTCGAGTCGACTCCGCAGGCCCGACAAATCATGGGACTGCTCGAGGACCAATTGCACTGATCCTCCATCGCTCCCGAGGAAGCACCCCGTAGAAACCCGCCGCAAGGCGGGTTTTTTCTTGGTGCGCTGCCGTCGCTACGGGATGAATCGGCCATGGGCGGCTCACGTCACGGCCTTTGTCACGTGACGTTACCCCGTAACATGGCGCCCCTGCGTCGGCTTTGCGCTTTGCCGCGGTAATTTGTCGATGTGAATCAGCGACTTGGCGGTTGCGGGAGCAACTGGCATGTTAGCTGCTCTCTCTTGAGCCGGCAGCCGCGGACGAGCCACATGCGGTGCGATGCGAATGGCAACGGCATGGCCGGCGGGAGAAAGCATGCCGGACACGATGGCCCCGTCGCCCATCCTCGTAGGGCGACGGTTTCACCCGCGTTCTTCGGAACGCGGGTCTTTTTCGTGGCCCGAGGATTGTCGTGGGGCCGGCTTAGCCAACCCAACGTCAGGTCAATGCGCGGTATCGGGGACGTCGAGAATCAGAACGATCGTCCAATCGGCTTCGCCGTCATGATGGTATTGACGCTCGACGACGATGAACGGCTGCTGTTTGCCCGCGGGCCCGAGAAAGAGTACATCGCCTTCCACGGGCAGGCACTCGATAGGCGGCAATGCGAGAAACGCCTCTTGCGAGCCGCGCGGCATCAGTTTCTCGATCTTGCGCGACGCGGCCTCGGTCCATTCGATGTCCAGTTGGATGTTGCTCATGCTTTTCCTCCGCACCGGGGTGCGTCGAGAGTATTGGCGAAGAAATATCGGAGCGCGACTTTAGCACAGCGGGGCGGACGGTTCCGGCTATAAAAAAAGCCGAAACCGGCGAGGCCGGTTCGGCTTGTCGTTGCCTGTTGCGCGGGGCTCACCCCGCAACGTTTTCACTCGCCGGATTCGGACTTCTTGTGCTTCATTGCCTTCTTGTGATGCCGCATCGGCTTCGTATGGTCCATCGGCATCGTCTCTTGCGGCTGCATTTCCTGCTGCGACTGAAGTGCCTGCGCGCGCTGCTCGACCTCCGCAGCCTTGGCCGGGTCAGTGCTCATTTGGACGCCTTCCGTCTGCGCATAGGCGGCACCGGCGAGCATCGAAAGAGAAGCCAGGACAGTCAGTGACGCTTTCTTCATTATTTGCCTCCGTGCGAAAAAGGTAGATAGGTGATGGTCGAGATCCTGCCCGTTCTCGGGACACTGCATTCTAGCGAGCATATTCGGAGCCAGACTCCTTTGTAAGGCAAAAGAGACGCTCCGTTACATGTCGTTACATCCGATTGCCGCATTGCTTCCATTGTAGTGGCCTTTATCAAAACCACCCCAAGGCCCGGTAAACATGGAATTGGGCGATGCCGATCAGTTCGTGCAGCGCGATATTGGCATTGACGAGGTTCGACAAGCGTGGCAGCGCGCCGCATCGCACTTCGCGCGCGTTGGAAACGACCGGTTGTACCGGGAGCCCGAAGCGGTCGAAATCGAGCAGCGCGCGGGGCATCTGGTAAGCCGACGTGACGAGTATCAACGAATCGTAATGTCGATCGCGCAGCATATGCGCCACGAACTTGGCATTCTCGTAAGTGTTGCGGCTCGCGTTTTCGAGTACGAGGTCTGCGCGCGCGACTTTCGAGCGCAGCAGATAAGGCGCATAGGTATCGGCTTCGCTCGCCTCATGTCGCTGGGGATTGCCGCCGCTCACGAGGACACGGCATTCGCCGTGCGGCACAGCCGTTTTGCATTCGGCATACACCGACGCGGCTTTCGCGATGCGAGCCGAGGCGTCCTTCTTGGGTATCAGCCGGCCGCGGGCGTCGTACTCCGTACCGCTTCCCAGCAGCACGATGACCGTGCGTGAACCGAATCGAATAGGAGATGAGTCGGGCGCGCGTGCCTGAACCGCGTTGAGCAAAGGCGCCGCGAGCCACCCGGCGGCGAGCAGCCACAACAGAAGGATGGCGGACGGACCGAGGGCGAGGCGTGCGCGGCGCCACAGTACGAAAACTGCAAAAAAAAGCGCGAATAAAGTGAATATGATCAATTCGAATGCGGTAACGTATGGGTTCGGGATCCACGAGTGAGTTGGCGGTTGATCCAGCCGCGGCGCATCGGCGACGCCGATGTCATGGGGCGCCGCCCCCCAAATGGGGCTCGTAAATCACGGACAGTATCGATGATACGGCGACGCCGGATGTTCCGGACCATCGCTCCCGAATCGGCAAACCGCACCCAGTGCGGCCTTGCCGTGCGGCGCATGCTCAGGCATGAACTGTGCGATGGCCGGATTTGAAAAAGAGTCGAGATGGCCACGTTTTCAAATGAAGCGGTGCTCGAAGCGCTAAGGCGGGTCCAATACCGTCAGGTTCCATGGGCCAGGCGCCCGGGTGTTTTCGAATATCTGCGAGGACTCGGCTTGATGGAGACGGTGCGTCAGCGTACCGTCGCCCCTGGCGCGGGCTTTCATGCGCCGGTTGATATTGCCGTTCTCACCGACAAGGGGCGCGCCGAATTCACGCGTCTCGCCCGCGAGGAGCGCGCCCTCGATTGGGATGCGCGCCGCGCCGACGACTACGTATTCAAGATGGCCGTCGCAGTCGACGTCGCACGTTAGCGCCGTAACGCGGGCGAAAGCCGGCAAAAAAAGCCCGTATCGCAAGGATACGGGCTACCGGTGTATTTCTGCTGCCACGATGTGCTCATGGCATTCACTCGGACCGCGGCGAACGCGCGCGGTTCCCTTCGCTGTCGTAATCACGCCCTCCAACACCGAATCAATGCTGATCGCGAACGTTACGTGGGCGCGGTGGGGGCGGTGGGCTCGATACCTCGGGGTGCGACCGCGCATTGCGGACGATATCGCTGCGCAAATCGCCACGCGGCACGTCTACCGGCATGGGAACGGTCGTCGACGCGCTCGGTGGGGGATGCGGCTGAGCGCGGGCGCCCCTGCTGCGTACACCGCCGTCTCCCACCGGTATGATCGCCGCGATAACGAGCGGGACGATCATGCTGCCCAGTAGCAACGGTATGCACTTCAGCAGGACGTTCGCGGGCAGGCCGCGCAAAAGGCTTGTCTGCATACCGGCAAGGTACGCGGGGCCGCGAAAGCGCGCTGTAAATATTGGTAAATGGATGTTTCGCCTGCGTTTGGCCGCAGGCGCACCCGCTCGCGTACGCGCCGATCAGGCCATCTTCACCGGCGCGCGCCAGGATTCAGGGTTGGTCCAGAATGCGCCGCGCAGGCGGTCGCGGCTGGGCGGCGCGGGCGGCTTGACGGTGGAGGCGCCGATACGTCCGCGCAGCGAAATCTGCCGTCCGCAGGTCGACAGGCGCTTGACGATTTCAGCGAGTGTGCCGTCCGCTTGCCATTCGTCGAAGCGGCGCCGGCAAGTCGGCGGAGAAGGATAGCGGCCCGGAAGCTTCGACCAGCCTTCGCCCGTGGACAGCACCCAGAGCACCGCGTTGACGACTGCGCGTGCTTCCACGCGAGGGCGTCCGCGCCGTTCACTGCGTGCGGGTTCCGCGCAGAATAACGCTTCCACCAGCGCCCATTCGTTATCTCTCAAATGGTCGAACAGCATCATGTCCTCACCTCAGCGAAACTGACCCGGTGCGCCGCCCCGTGCTGCGCACGCTCGAAACACCCGATAAAACGAGTGCCGAGTGCGCCGGCTGTGGCCGCGCTCGCCAATCAAGCTATCGAGCGCGCCGTACCGGCTTCGGCGGCCCGATCAATGCAACAAGCGTGCCACGCGGGTCGACGGGCGCCGCGAGGCGCGTGGCGGCGGGCCTGTCGGGGGATCAGCTAGGGGCGTATAAGACGCCAAATCCCCGCCGGGGAAAATCGGGACAATCACCAATCCAGTGCAGTACGGCGCGCCGGGGGTGCGTTGGCGCCCGAATATTGCGATGCGCAAAATTGGTCCGCCGCTCGACGGTCGACTTGCACCGCAGGGCCAAAGAGGCGCTTTTGCACCTGCAGCATCCGTGGCGGGGCCGGGCGCGCGATGCGAACCCGGCAGCGCGCAGCGACTTTCGGCTCGAATCCAACGCGTCGAGGGAGCAGGGCGATTCAGCGGGGCCGAGCGCTTGTCGTCCCAACTCGTTTTCGGGTCGTCTGCAAAAGCGCGCGGGGCAGTTGTGAGCCCTGTTGCTCGGTTGCCCGTTTACGCACTGAACCTTTTTGCGTAAGATGACGTTCAATCACGCGGCGCCATCTTCGGAAGGCCGCCGCTTTGTCCGGCTGGGCTTGGCTCGATAGCTGTCCGATTCGCCGCCCCCCGGTCCGTGCTCCCATCAATATGACCGATCAAAATCGGGCGAGCGCGTCTTCTGTTCCAACATCGTCTGATTGATCCGGTTCGTTTGACCACACAGGGTCTGGCCTAGCTGCATGAATACCCAAGAGGCGAAGATCGTCCTCGAGACTGCTTTGATTTGCGCGCAAGAACCGCTGAAGCTCGGCGAGTTGCGCAAGCTCTTCGCCGATGGCCTGTCGGCGGACACAGTCCGTGCGTTGCTCGAGGATTTGAGAAGCGAGTGGTCCGGTCGCGGCGTCGAACTCGTCGCGCTGGCGTCGGGGTGGCGCTTCCAAAGCAAGCCGGCGATGCGCAATTTTCTGGACCGCCTGCATCCCGAAAAGCCGCCCAAGTATTCGCGAGCGGTGCTCGAGACGCTCGCGATCATCGCGTATCGACAGCCCGTCACGCGTGGCGACATCGAGGAGATTCGCGGCGTCACGGTCAATACGCAAGTGGTCAAACAGCTCGAGGACCGCAACTGGATCGAGGTCATCGGTCACCGCGACGTTCCCGGGCGGCCCGCGCTCTATGCGACGACCAAGCAATTTCTCGACGATCTCGGTTTGAAGGCGCTCGACGAGCTGCCGCCGCTCGAAGATCCAGCTGCCCAGCTCGACGGAACGCCGCTCGCTCAGCACGCAATCGAGTTTCCCGAGTCGGCGAGCCAGGAATTCGACGAAGCCGGCAAGACTGGCGAGGCGCAGGTCGCCGGCGCGGCCGATGCCGCGGCGGACGACGAGCCGGCGGAGCCGGTGCGCGCGGGCGACGCCGCGGAGCACGATTTATGCGCGGAGGATATCGGCGACGCGCCACGGCAAGCGGATGAAGTCGGCGGCGAAGCGCCGGTGGGCGCGGTGCCCACGCCTGCGCTGCGTGCGATCGAGTCGCCCGCTGCACCTTCGGAACACGACGAAAACGATTCGGTGAATGGCGTCGACGACGACCCGTTCGCCAACCACGAAGCGGCCTCGCGCCGTGCCTGAATTAACCGAATTTTTGCCGCACTCGCGACGAGTGCGAGCCCTCTGACATTCGAGGTTGTTTTGACAGATACCCACGACACCGATTTGTCCGCGTCCGGGCGCGCTATTGACGCTGCGGGCCGCGAACAGACATTGGGCGCGCAAGAGGCACCCGACCGCTCCAACGAGCGAGAGCCCCAGGCGGCGGATGCCGGCGGCGAGGAGCGCCCGAGGCGCGGTCTGCGCCGCGGGCCGCGCAGTCTCATCGCGCGGCGTCGTGCGGCGGCCAAGACCAAAGGCGATCCGGCGGCCGGCGATCCGGCGGCCGGCGATCCGGCGGCGCGATCGGAGCCGGATGCGCCGGCCGAGCTCGCTGCGCCAGGAGGCGACGCGCTCGACGCCGCGCCCCCGCACCGGGATCAAAAACGAAGCGCGGGCGGGAAACCGCCGCGCAAGCCCGTTGGCGGGCGCCGCGAGCGCGGCCCGGGTCCCGGCTCCGGCCGTCCGGCAGGCGAGGGCAAGCGCGCCGAGGAACCGCGTGGCGATGCGCCCGGCGCGGCAGCGGCAGGAGCAGGAGGGTCCGACGACCTGTTCTCGTACGTGACGTCGCCGGCGTTCGATGCGGACAACGGCTCGACGGCCGGCGTTCGTGCGCCGATGCTGCGCCGCGGCCGCGAGGCACCGCAAAAGCGGGTGCTGTCGCCCGATGACGATGCGCCGAAGCTGCACAAGGTGCTGGCCGAAGCCGGCATGGGTTCGCGCCGCGAAATGGAGGAACTCATCGTTGCCGGGCGTGTATCGGTGAACGGCGAGCCGGCCCATATCGGTCAGCGCATCATGCCGACGGACCAGGTCAGGATCAATGGAAAGCCGGTCAAGCGACGCGTGCAGACGAAGCCGCCGCGCGTGCTCGTCTACCACAAGCCAGCCGGGGAGATCGTGAGCCATGCCGATCCCGAGGGCCGGGCGTCGGTCTTCGATAAGCTGCCGCCGATGAAAACGGCGAAATGGCTGGCTGTCGGCCGGCTCGACTTCAACACCGAAGGGCTGTTGCTGCTCACGACGTCGGGCGATCTGGCCAACCGGTTCATGCACCCTCGCTATAGCGTCGAACGCGAGTACGCCGTTCGGGTGGTCGGAGAGTTGGGCGAAGGGGCGCGGCAAAAGCTGCTTCACGGCGTCGAGCTCGAAGACGGTCCAGCCAACTTCCTGCGGATTCGGGACGGCGGCGGCGAAGGGACGAACCACTGGTATCACGTTGCGCTCGCGGAAGGGCGCAATCGAGAAGTGCGCCGGATGTTCGAAGCGGTCGGCCTCATGGTGAGCCGTCTGATTCGCACGCGGCATGGCCCGATCTCGCTGCCGCGCGGATTGCGCCGCGGCCGGTGGGAGGAGCTCGAAGAAAATCAGGTGCGCAGCCTCATGAGCGCGGTCGGGCTGAAGGCGCCGGTCGAAGACAAGGGTGCGCGCCGCGCGACGCAGGAACGTCGCCAACCGGATCCGATGCAAACGTCGATGGGCTTCATCAGCCGCGAGCCGGTGCTGACGGCGCACGGCCGCTTCGAGCAGCCGGGCCGCGGTCCGGGCCGGCGCGGTTCGGGCGGCGGGTTCGGCGATGCGCCTGGCGGTTTCGGCGGGCGTCCGGGCGCAAACCGGGGCAAGAGCGGGCCGCAACGCGCACGTGGCGACGTGGATGGCAACCGTGCGTTGCCTGCCGGTGGTGCCAAGCGCGGCCCGGGTGGCGGTGGTGGCGGCCCTGGCGGCAACCGGCCTGCGGGCGGCAATCGCCCGGGCGGAAGCGCCAACGGGCCGCGCGGAATGCCGCGCAATCGGGCGCGGGGCCGGTAACGGCCAGCGGTCCGCATTGGAGAAAGGCGTCGTTCGCAAGAGCGCGAGCTTGGCACGTGCTCTTGAAAAATGCTAGAATCTCGAAGTCGCTGGGCGTGCGGCTTTTTCGTGCGGCTCAGGTGCGACCACCGGTAAGAAGAAGATGGGCGTTCAGCCCATTTTTTTTTGCCGTTGCGGTTCAGCATCTCGGGTTGCACTGACCTTCCGTGCGCCGGCCAGGCGCGCGGCCCGCAAGATGTTCGCGTCGCGCGCGAATATCTTAGAGGGCACTTGTGCAACTGACGGAACTGATAGAAACCACGGTCTCGGGCATGGGCTACGAGTTGGTCGATCTCGAGCGTACCGGGCGCGGGATGCTTTGCGTCTATATCGATCAGCCCGCCGGTATCGCGATCGAGGACTGTGAAAAGGTCACTCGTCAGCTCCAGCACGTTTTGACGGTTGAAAATATCGATTACGAGCGGCTCGAAGTGTCGTCGCCTGGGCTCGACCGTCCGCTGAAGAAATTGGCCGATTTCGTGCGATTCGCGGGGAGCGAGGCGGTCGTTACGCTGAAAAAACCGTTGGACGGACGCAAGACGTACCGGGGCATTCTCCATGCGCCGAACGGGGAAACGATCGGTTTGGAATTTGTTGGGAAAGAAGGCGCCGCGATGCTCGACTTTACGCTTGCGGATATGGACCGCGCGCGCCTCGTCCCGCACGTTGATTTTAGGAGCCGGAAACAATGAGTCGCGAAGTATTGATGCTGGTGGATGCGCTGGCGCGCGAGAAGAACGTCAACAAGGATGTCGTGTTCGCTGCGCTCGAAGCCGCCCTTGCTTCGGCAACCAAGAAGCTCTTCGAAGAAGACGTCGATATTCGCGTGCACATCGATCGTGAATCGGGTGAGCACGAAACGTATCGCCGGTGGCGCGTCGTGCCGGACGAGGCCGGTCTGCAAGAGCCGGATCAGGAAATCCTGCTTTTCGAGGCGCGCGAAGAGCAGCCCGACATCGAAATCGACGAATACATCGAAGAGCCGATCCCGTCGATCGAGTTCGGCCGCATCGGCGCACAGGCCGCGAAGCAGGTCATCCTGCAAAAGGTGCGCGATGCCGAGCGCGAGCAGATCCTGAACGATTTCCTCGAGCGTGGGGAAAAGATCATGACGGGGACGGTCAAGCGGCTCGACAAGGGCAACTTCATCGTCGAATCGGGGCGCGTGGAAGCGCTGTTGCGCCGCGATCAACTGATTCCGAAAGAGAACTTGCGCGTGGGCGACCGCGTGCGCGCTTATATCGCGAAGGTCGATCGCACGGCTCGCGGGCCGCAGATCGAGCTCTCGCGCACCGCGCCCGAGTTCCTGATGAAGCTGTTCGAAATGGAAGTGCCGGAAATCGAGCAGGGCCTGCTCGAAATCAAGGCCGCCGCGCGGGATCCCGGCGTGCGGGCGAAGATCGGCGTCATCGCCTATGACAAGCGGATCGATCCGATCGGCACCTGCGTCGGCATCCGCGGCTCGCGCGTGCAGGCGGTGCGCAACGAGCTCGGTGGCGAGAACGTCGACATCGTGCTATGGTCGGAGGATCCCGCCCAGTTCGTGATCGGTGCGCTCGCGCCGGCAGCGGTCCAGTCGATCGTCGTCGATGAAGAAAAACATTCGATGGACGTCGTCGTGGACGAAAACGAGCTCGCGGTCGCGATCGGCCGCAGCGGCCAGAACGTGCGGCTCGCGAGCGAGCTGACCGGCTGGCAGATCAACATCATGACGCCGGACGAATCCGCGCAGAAGCAGAACCAGGAGCGGGGCGTATTGCGCGACCTGTTCATGGCGCGGCTGGACGTCGACGAGGAAGTGGCCGACATTTTGATCGACGAGGGCTTCACGAGCCTCGAAGAGATCGCCTATGTGCCACTCAACGAAATGCTCGAGATCGAGGCGTTCGACGAAGACACCGTTCACGAGCTGCGCAACCGCGCACGCGATGCGCTGTTGACGATGGCCATCGCGAACGAAGAGAAAGTCGAAAACGCCTCGCTCGATCTGAAGAGCCTCGACGGAGTCGATTCCGACTTGCTGGCGAAGCTGGCCGCGCATCAAATACAGACGCGCGACGAGCTTGCCGAGCTGGCCGTGGACGAATTGGTCGAATTGATTGGAATGGAAGAGGAAGCCGCGAAAGCGTTGATCATGAAAGCACGTGAACACTGGTTCCAGTGAGTGAATACCATGACGCACTGAAACGATCGCGACGGCGATAGATTTAGCACGCGCCGGTCGCACGACCCGATGCTAACCGCAAGGAATCGGTCCTTGCATTAAGAGGAATGAATGGCGAGTAACAACGTAGCCCAATTTGCCGCGGAACTGAAAATGCCTGCCGGGGTGCTGCTCGAGCAGCTCCAGGCGGCGGGCGTCCAAAAAGCGAGTGAGGACGATGCGCTGTCCGAATCGGACAAGGCACGTTTGCTCGACCACTTGCGCAAAGCGCACGGCTCGGCGGACGCGGACAAGCGCAAGATCACGCTGACGCGCCGGCATACGTCGGAAATCAAACAGTCCGACGCGACGGGCAAGGCTCGCACCATTCAGGTCGAAGTGCGCAAAAAGCGCGTGTTCGTGAAGCGCGACGAAGCCGGCGAAGCGGCTGCCGAAGCGGCGGGTCAGGCGGTCGACGCCGAAAGCGCCGAGCTGCAGCGGCGCGAGGAAGAGGCACGCCGGGAGGCCGAGCTGCTCGAGAAACAGGCGCAGGAGCTCAAGGAGCGGCAAGAACGTCTCGAGCGCGAGGAAGCGGAACGCCAGGCGCGCGAGCAAGCCGCCGAGGCGGAGCGTCGCCGCGCCGAGGAAGAGGCTACGGCGAAGCGTGCCGAAGTCGCTGCGCGCGAGCAGGCCGAGCGTGGTGCGAGCGAGGACGAGCGAGCCGCCGCCGAGCGCGCCGCACAGCGTGAAGCGGCCAAGAAGGCCGAAGACGCTGCGCGCGAGGCCGCCGAGAAGGCCCGCGCCGAGCAGGAGGAAATCGCCAAGCGCCGCCAGGCGGCCGAGGCCGAAGCGCGCGCGATTCGCGAGATGATGAATACGCCGCGCAAGGCGCAGGTAAAGGCCCCGGAGCCCGCGCCCGCGAAGCCGGCCGAGCCTGCCGTCAAGACCGCCGAAGCGAAGGGCACGTTGCACAAGCCCGCGCGCCCGCCGGGCGAGGCGGCCCGTCCGGCCGCGCGCAAGGCTGCACCCGCGGCCGCGCCGAGCACGACCCCGGCAGCTCCCTCCGCCGACAAGAAAAAGCCTGGCGGCAAAGCGGGCTGGCAGGACGACGCCGCGAAGCGTCGCGGCATCAAGACGCGCGGCGATTCGAGCGGCGGCGTCGATCGCGGCTGGCGCGGCGGTCCGAAGGGCCGCGGCAAGCATCAGGATGCGGCCGCCAACTTCCAGGCACCGACGGAGCCGATCGTGCGCGAAGTGCACGTTCCGGAGACGATCACCGTTGCCGACCTCGCGCACAAGATGTCCGTCAAGGCATCGGAAGTCATCAAGATAATGATGAAGCTCGGCCAGATGGTCACGATCAACCAGATGCTCGATCAGGAAACGGCGATGATCGTCGTCGAAGAGCTCGGACATCGTGCGGTGGCAGCGAAGCTCGACGATCCCGAGGCGTTGCTCGTCGAAGGAGAAGCGAACGACGCCGAGCAACTGCCGCGTCCGCCGGTCGTCACGGTCATGGGCCACGTCGACCACGGCAAGACGTCGTTGCTCGACTACATCCGGCGCGCCAAGGTGGCGGCGGGTGAAGCGGGCGGCATCACGCAGCACATCGGCGCTTATCACGTCGAAACGCCGCGCGGCGTCATTACGTTCCTCGATACGCCGGGCCACGAAGCGTTCACGGCCATGCGGGCACGTGGCGCGAAAGCCACCGATATCGTGATTCTCGTCGTGGCTGCCGACGACGGCGTAATGCCGCAGACGAAGGAAGCCATTGCGCACGCGAAGGCGGGCGGTGTACCGATCGTCGTCGCGATCAACAAGATCGACAAGCCGGAAGCGAACCCCGAGCGCGTGAAGCAAGAACTCGTGGCCGAAGGCGTCGTGCCGGAAGAGTACGGTGGCGATTCGCCGTTCGTGCCGGTGTCGGCCAAGACGGGCGCGGGTATCGACGATCTGCTCGAAAACGTGCTGCTGCAGGCCGAGGTGCTCGAATTGACCGCACCGGTGGATGCGCCTGCGAAGGGACTCGTGATCGAAGCGAAGCTCGACAAGGGCAAGGGCCCGGTTGCGACCGTGCTCGTGCAATCGGGGACGCTCTCGCGTGGCGACGTCGTGCTCGCGGGCAGCGCCTATGGCCGCGTTCGCGCGATGCTCGACGAAACGAGCAAGGCGACGAAATCGGCCGGCCCGTCGATCCCGGTCGAAATCCAGGGCTTGTCGGAAGTGCCTGCCGCTGGCGAAGAAGTCATGGTGCTTCAGGACGAACGCAAGGCACGCGAAATCGCGCTGTTCCGCCAGGGCAAGTTCCGCGATGTGAAGCTGGCCAAGCAGCAGGCCGCGAAGCTCGAAAGCATGCTCGAGCAAATGGGCGAGGGCGAGGTCAAGAACCTGCCGCTCATCGTCAAGGCCGACGTGCAGGGTTCGCAAGAAGCGCTCGTGCAGTCGCTGCAAAAGCTCTCGACCGACGAAGTGCGCGTGCAGATCGTGCACGGCGCGGTGGGCGGCATCAGCGAGTCGGATGTCAATCTGGCCACGGCGTCGAAAGCGGTCATCATCGGCTTCAATACGCGGGCCGATGCCCAGGCCCGCAAGCTCGCGGAGACCAACGGCATTGATATTCGCTACTACAACATCATCTACGACGCTGTGGATGAAGTGAAGGCTGCGATGTCGGGCATGTTGTCGCCGGAGAAGCGCGAGGTCATCACGGGCATGGTCGAAGTGCGGCAGGTGTTCCGCGTGCCGAAGGTCGGCGCGGTGGCCGGCTGTATGGTGACGGACGGTGTCGTGAAGCGTTCGTCGTCGGTGCGCGTGCTGCGCAACAACGTGGTCATCCACACCGGCGAACTCGATTCCCTGAAGCGCTTCAAGGACGACGTCAAGGAAGTGAAGCAGGGCTTCGAGTGCGGTATGTCGGTCAAGAACTTCAACGATATCGTCGAAGGCGATCAGTTCGAAGTGTTCGAGGTCACCGAAGTCGCGCGTACGCTGTAAGCGCCACGTGCGCGGCTCGGGGCGGGGCGGGCGACGAGCCTGTCCCGCCCGTTGTTTTTTTGGGCGGCCCTATGTTCGAACGATGGCCGCAAGAACGGTTGTGTGGCCTGTCGGCCCGCAAAGTTTGCATCAGGAATTTCGCCATGTCGAAGAAACGTAGTTCTCCTAACCGCAACGTGCAGATTGCCGATCAGATCCAGCGCGATCTGTCGGAACTCATCATGCGCGAGGTGAAGGATCCGCGCATCGGGCTCGTGACGATTCAAAGCGTCGAGCTCACGCCCGACTACGCGCATGCGAAGGTCTATTTCACGACGCTGACGGGCGACGCTCAGGCAACCGAGCGCGCACTGAACCACGCGGCGGGCCATCTTCACAATCTGCTGTTCAAGCGGCTGCATATCCATACGGTGCCCACGCTGCACTTTCACTACGACAAGACCATCGAACAGGCCGTCGAGATGTCGCGCCTGATTGACGAGGCTAACGCCAGCCGGGCCAAGGACGATTGAGTCCCGACTGAGGTCCCGGTGTATGTCCGCTCTTTTTGCAACTGTCCGATGAATCAGAATCAAAGGCCCCGGGTGCCGCGTCGCGTGCTCGATGGGGTGTTGCTGCTCGATAAGCCGCTCGGGCTCTCGAGTAATGACGCGCTGATGAGCGCGAAGCGCCTGTATCTTGCGAAAAAGGCCGGTCATACGGGGACGCTCGATCCGCTCGCATCGGGGCTGTTGCCGCTTTGTTTCGGTGAGGCGACGAAGTTTTCGCAGGATCTGCTCGATGCCGACAAGACCTACGAGGCTACGATGCGGCTCGGCGTTCGTACCTCGACGGGCGACGCCGAAGGTGAGGTGCTCGAGACGGCGGCGGTGCGGGTCGAGCGCTCAGAGGTCGAGGCGGCATGCCGGCGCTTTGTCGGCGAAATCATTCAAGTACCTCCGATGTACTCGGCACTGAAGCGCGACGGCAAACCGCTTTATGAGTACGCGCGAGCTGGGCAGACAGTGGAGCGCGAGGGCCGCGCGGTGACCATCCGCTGTCTCGAAGTGACCGGCTGCGTATTGCCGGACGTGACCTTTCGCGTCACCTGCAGCAAGGGCACTTACATTCGCACGCTGGCCGAGGATATCGGTTCGGCGCTTGGCTGCGGCGCGCACCTCGTCGCGTTACGGCGCACGGGGGTGGGCGCGTTGACTCTGGAACATGCGGTCACGCTCGATGCACTTTCCGATATGGATATGCCTGCGCGCGATGCGATGCTGCAGCCCGTCGACGCGTTGCTGTCCACGTTCGCGCCCGTGCAGCTCGGGCAAGACCTCGCGCGCAGGTTTCAGCAAGGACAGCGCATCCGCCTGGCGGAACTGAGCGCGCCGACGGTGCAGGAAAGCAGCGAGGGCAGCGTTCGCGTGCGGGTATACCGTGAAAGCGATGGAGCTTTGCTTGGCGTAGCACGTGCTGGGGAGGGCGTGCTTGCGCCGGAACGGCTCGTCGTCGGCGGGTAAGGCGGACGTCGAGGGGTTTCTTCAGCGTCGGAGCGGTGGAGCCTGGGAGATCCTTTCTCCATTTACAAGGCGCTCCATGCTTTTGCATCCTGCTTTCTCACGTACTTTGAGAATTCTCAATTGTGATGAGAAAAGCTGAGAAAGGCTCGATCAATGCGCGGCCGATGCGGCTGCGCTCGAATCCCCACCGCCCGATCGTTCGGGGCGCGTAATCCAGATGAGCCCGATCAACACCACGAAGATCACCGCCGAGATGTAGAACAGGTCGTTGACGCCGAGTTGGGCGGCCTGCTGCGTCACCATGCGATCGAAGAGCCCATAACGTTGCGTCGCGTCGAGGCCGGTCGCGGAGCCCATCTGTGACATCGCTTGCGTGAACGTCGGATCGAACGCGCTCGCGCGCTCGGTCAGCTGCGCGTGGTGGAACGTCGTGCGATGATCCCAGGCCGTCGTGAAGATCGAGGTGCCGATCCCGCCGCACATGATCCGCACGAAATTGGACAGGCCCGATGCGGCCGCGATGCGATTGCCGGGCAGGCCGGACAACGTGATCGACACGAGCGGAATGAAGAAGCCCGCCATGCCGATGCCTTGCACGAGCGTCGGCAGCATGAGCGACCAGGTGTCGACACCGGTCGTATAGCGCGAGCGCATCCAGAAACAGAGCGCGAATACGAGAAACGCGGCCGTGGCGATCTTGCGGGGATCGGTTCGCGGCAAGAACTTGCCGGTCAACGGCGAGAGCAGAATCGCGAAGACCCCGACAGGCGCCATGACGAGACCCGCATCGGTCGCGGTGTAGCCGATATCCGTTTGCAGCCAGAGCGGCAGAAGGACCAGGTTCCCGAAATACAGCCCATAGCCGACCGACAGCGCGACGGTACCGCCCGTGAAGTTGCGCTTCTTGAACAGCGATAGATCGACGACCGGATGCTCGGCGGTCAACTCCCAGACCACGAAGAACGCGAAGCCGATGACGGCGATGAGCGCGAGTATCACGATCGTCGTCGACGAGAACCAGTCCAGATCCTTGCCCTGGTCGAGCATGACTTGCAGCGAGCCGACCCAGATCACGAGCAGGCTGAGGCCGACGGTGTCGATCGGTGCCTTCTTGATCGCCGAGTCGCGCGTGCGGAAGATCGCCCACGTTGCCACTGCCGCGACGATGCCGACGGGGATGTTGACGTAAAAGATCCACGGCCACGAGATATTGTCCGAGATCCACCCGCCCAGAATCGGGCCGGCCACCGGCGCAATCAACGTGGTCATCGCCCACATGGCAAGCGCGAGCGGAGCTTTGGAACGAGGATAGCTCGCCAGCAGCAGCGTTTGCGAGAGCGGAATCATCGGCCCGGCGACCGCGCCCTGGATGACCCGCGAGAAGAGCAGCAATGGCAGCGTCGGAGACAGGCCGCACATCCAGGAAGACAGCACGAACAGCACGATCGATGCGAGAAAGAGGCGAACCTGGCCGATGCGGTCGGTCAGCCAGCCCGTCAGCGGCACGGAGATGGCATTGGCGACGGCGAACGAGGTGATGACCCACGTCCCCTGGTCCGACGAGACGCCAAGATCGCCCGAGATCGTCGGGATCGACACGTTCGCGATCGAGCTGTCGAGCACGTTCATGAACACCGCGAGCGACACGGCGACCGTGCCGATAACGAGCTTCGCGCCGGTGAGCGGCGGATGCGGAGCGGCTGCGGATTGGGCCATTGCGTAAATGCCTCGAAACGGGAAACGTTGGGCTGCTTGTTTACATCAGCTTTGCCGCGCCACTCGCGACTTGCGCACCGCGCGTCCCGTGGGATGCCGGCGGCTTTTGCCGGGCGACGCCCGCCGCTGCATCCGAGCCCGCGTTTTGCGCGATGATGCGAGCGATCTCCGCGTCCGCGTCTTCGCCGTACTTGTCGAATACGTTCGTCTGATAGACAGTGTTTTGGGCGTTGCCCAACTGGCTGCCGTTGTCGTTCTTGATGTCGACGTCGGCTTGCATGGACAGGCCGATGCGCAGCGGATGCGCGTGCAGTTCCTTCGGATCGAGTTCGATCCGGACGGGCAGGCGTTGTACGACTTTGATCCAGTTGCCCGTGGCATTCTGCGCGGGCAGCAGCGAAAACGCGGAACCGGTACCCGCGGAGAAGCCCACGACCTTGCCGTGGTAGACGACCGACGAACCGTAGACGTCCGCGGTCAGTTCGACCGGCTGGCCGATGCGCATATGCTTGATTTGCACTTCCTTGAAGTTTGCGTCGACCCAGACGGCCTCGAGCGGCACGATCGCCATGAGCGGCGTGCCGGGCGAGACGCGCTGCCCCACTTGCACCGAACGCTTCGCCACGTAGCCGGTGACAGGTGCCGGCAGAGTGTTGCGTGCATTGTTCAGATAGGCGTCGCGCACTCGCGCGGCTGCGTAGAGCACGTTCGGATGCGTTGCGATGGTGGTATTCGAGGTCAGCGCGCGGTTCGACGCGAGTTGCTGTTCGGCGGCATCGAGGCTCGCTTGTGCGCTTTTCACCGCATCGCGCGCATGCGAGATTTCCTCCTGCGAGACCGCACCTGTTTGCGCGACGGCCATACGTCGCCGCAGATCGTCTTGCGCGCGCGACAGATCGGACTGGCGTTGTGCGATTTGCGCCTGGTACTGATCGTTGTTGGCGAAAAGGCCGCGAACCTGACGCACCGTTTGCGCGAGATTCGCCTCGGCCTGCGCGAGCGTGACACGGGCGTCCGCGCCGTCGAGCACGACCAGCGGGTCGCCCGCCTTGACCGTTTGCGTATCGTCGGCATTCACCGCGATGACGGTGCCCGTCACCTGCGGGGTGATCTGCACGACGTTGCCGTTGACATAGGCATCGTCCGTTTCCTCGTGAAAACGCGCGACGAGGAAATAGTAGACGCCGTACGCGATGGCCGCTATGAGGATCACGCCGACAAGCAGTGCCATCAGCCGCTTGCGCTTTCCGTTCGCCGGCGTCTGAACGTTCGCGGCGGATTGTTGAGTCTCGCTCATGGAAATGCTCTCCGGTTCTCGAGTGTCTGTCTTCGAATGTTCGTCGGCTCGTGGCGCGTCGATCGGTGCCGTGCCTGGATCATGCCTTCATCAGCTCGACGGCGCCGCCGCACTTCGCGCCTGTCCCGGCACCTGCGGCGCCGGCTCGCCGAGCCCGACGGTGTTTGCGTCGAACCCGCCGCCGAGCGCCTTGATGAGCGCAAATTGCAGATCCCGCCGGCGCATCTTGAGATTCGTCACCGTTTGCTCGGCGTTGAGCCGGTTGATGTCGGCCGTGAGCACCTGCAATTGCGGCGAGAGTCCCGCCTTATAGCGGATCACGGCGAGCCGATAAGCTTCGCTCGATGCGTCCAGCGCCCGTTGCGCGTCATTCATCTGACGGTCGATCGCGCGAATCGACGACACCTGCGTGGCCACGTCGGACAGCGCGTTGATCAGCGTCTGGTTGTAATTCGCGACGTCGAGATCGAAATCGGCGTACCGCCCCTTCAATTGGGCGCGCAGGGCGCCGGCATCGAAGATCGGCAGGTGGATCGCGGGCCCGGCCTGCAATTGGCGGCTGCCGGCCGTCAGGAACCGGCTCCAGCCGAAAGAGTCCAGACCGGCTGCCGCGGCCAGATTGATGTCCGGAAAGAATTCGGCCTTGGCCTCTTTCACATCGTGTAGTGCCGCGTCGATCTGCCAGCGCGCCGCGACGAGATCCGGACGGCGCGAAACGAGATCGGCCGGCAGGTTATCGGGCAGTGTCACTGTGCTGCCGGCCGACAGCGCCGGCTGAGCGATCTGCAGCCCGCGGTCCGGCCCCTTGCCGAGCAGCGCGGCGAGCTGATAGCGGAGAGCGGTGATTTGCCCGTCGAGATCGGACAGCGTCGTCTGGGTGGAGGCGATGTTGCCGAGTGCGGTCTGCTTTTCGACACTGGTATCGAGACCGGCCACGACGCGCCCGTTCGTGATCGCGCTGACTTCCTGGCGATTGGCGATTTCGCGTGCCGTGATGTCACGTATCGCGTAAAGCTGTGCGAGCTGGTTGTAGGTACGTGCGACCGAAGAGGCTAGCGTGATGCGCGCGAGCTGGATGTCGGCCTGCGCGGCCTTTTGCTGCGAAAGCGCCGATGCGAGGCGCGCGCGGTTCTTGCCCCAGAGATCGAGGTCCCACGAGGCGCTCGCGAGCGCATTGTGCTCGGTCACCCAGTTGCCCGCCAACGGCGGAGGATAGAGACCGTTTTCGGTGAATCGCTCACGCGTGATCGAATAGCTGCCTTCGACTTTCGGCATCAGGCCCGCGCGCGAGGTCTCGATGTAGGACTGGGCTTTGGCGAGGCGCGCCTGAGCCTGTGCGATCGTCGGATTGCCGTCGAGCGCTTCGTCGATGAGCTTCGGCAATTGCGCATCGCCGAATTGATTGGCCCAATCGAGCGAGGGCCACTGGCCGCTTTGAGCCGGCAGACTTTGCGCGGCCTCGAAGCTGGCGGCGCTGGCAGGTGTTTTGTCGCTCTTGATGCCGGCATAGCTGACGCAACCGGCGAGGACGAGCGCGGTCAATGCCGCGGCAATGGCGCTCGCGGGCGCGACAACATGGGACGGCACGGTTGAAGAGTTCATTGCATCGCCTTTCGACTCGAATGAAATGATGGACATCGCAACTTGTTGTTATGGGTTCCGGATGGAGATTACTTGCCATCACACCGATGAAGCAGTGCTCGCGGACGCGAACGATTCCTGCGAAATCCGAACTTTGCGCGGCGCGGCTAACGAGGCGTCTCGTCCACCGATTCGCAGGTATTCGCCAGAATGCGCCTCAACATGCTTTTGAGGAAGCCGACTTCTTCGGGTGTAAAACCGCTGAGCGCCCGGTCTACTACGTCGCAGAACATGCCCGGAATGTGCGCGGCCATTTCGTAGCCCTCGGCCGTCAGCTCGAGCAGCACGGCCCGCCTGTCCTCGCTGCTGCGCACCCGCCGCAGCAGCTTGCGCTTTTCGAGCCGGTCGACGAGCCGCGTCACGGCGCTTGCATCGATCCCGTAGTGCCGCGCGAGCTCCGCCGCAAGCTGGCAGCGCCCCGAACCGATCATGAAAAGAATGCTGCCTTGCGTGCTCGTGATGCCCAGCTCTTTCATCGTGCGCTGCGAGACCAGGTTCGAGATGCTCGACTTCGCCCGGGCGAGCAAATACCCGACCACCTCGTCGAGCTCGAATTCGCGCAGTTCTGCAAGAAGCTGGTCGGGCGGTTGGGTCATGATCTGGTGAGCATGCAATAGTTGACTAGGCATGATTCTAGTCGCCAAAAGCTGCCTATGCAACCTTCTTGTGCGGAGTGGCTCGTCGCGCGGGCGCTCATCATGCCACCGAGCGTGAACACACGCCGGCCAGTTGGCGGGGCGAAGCGCCCGATTCACGCGCCGCGTGCTCTGGCCCCGCCTGCCAGTGGGGCTTGCGTCACACCGACGTGCTATAATTTTTGATTACCTCGGGCATGAAGCCGCCGCCCCAAACCGTTCAGATTCCTTATGACTCGCGCCCTACGCAACATCGCCATCATTGCCCACGTCGATCACGGCAAGACCACGCTCGTCGATCAACTGCTTCGTCAGTCGGGCACCTTCCGTGAAAATCAGCAGATCGCGGAGCGCGTCATGGACTCGAACGACATCGAGCGCGAACGCGGCATCACGATCCTGGCAAAGAACTGTGCCGTCGAATACGAAGGGACGCACGTCAACATCGTCGACACCCCCGGGCACGCCGACTTCGGCGGCGAGGTCGAACGCGTGTTGTCGATGGTCGATTCCGTGCTGCTGCTCGTGGATGCCGTGGAAGGCCCGATGCCGCAAACGCGGTTCGTGACGAAAAAGGCGCTGGCGCTCGGGTTGAAGCCCATCGTCGTCGTCAACAAGATCGACCGGCCCGGTGCGCGTATCGATTGGGTCATCAATCAAACGTTCGATCTGTTCGACAAGTTGGGCGCGACCGAAGAGCAGCTCGACTTTCCGATCGTCTATGCGTCGGGTCTGAACGGATACGCCTCGCTCGATCCGGCTGCGCGCGAAGGCGACATGCGGCCGCTTTTCGAGGCGATTCTTGCGCACGTGCCGGTGCGCCCGGCCGATCCGGACGCGCCGCTGCAGCTGCAGATCACCTCGCTCGACTATTCCACCTACGTGGGCCGGATCGGCGTGGGGCGCATCACGCGCGGGCGTGTGAAGCCCGGGCAGCCCGTCGTCGTGCGCTTCGGCCCCGAGGGGGAGATCCTGAACCGCAAGATCAACCAGGTCCTGTCGTTCCATGGGCTGGAGCGCGTTCAGGTGGAAGAGGCCGAGGCCGGCGACATCGTGCTCATCAACGGCATCGAGGACATCGGCATCGGCGCGACGATCTGCTCGCCCGACGCGCCCGAAGCGCTACCGATGATCACCGTCGACGAACCGACGCTCACGATGAACTTCCTCGTGAACTCGTCGCCGCTGGCGGGCAAGGAAGGCAAATTCGTCACGAGCCGGCAGATTCGCGATCGACTGATGCGCGAGCTCAACCATAACGTAGCGTTGCGCGTGCGCGACACGGGCGACGAAACGGTCTTCGAAGTGTCGGGCCGCGGGGAGCTGCATTTGACGATCCTCGTCGAGAACATGCGCCGCGAGGGCTACGAGCTCGCCGTATCGCGTCCGCGCGTCGTCCTGCACGAGGTGGATGGCGTGAAGCACGAGCCGTACGAGCTGCTGACGGTCGACCTGGAAGATTCGCACCAGGGCGGGGTCATGGAAGAGCTTGGCCGGCGCAAGGGCGAGCTGCTCGATATGGCATCCGACGGGCGCGGCCGCACGCGCCTCGAATACCGGATTCCAGCGCGAGGACTGATCGGCTTTCAGGGCGAGTTCATGACGCTCACGCGCGGCACCGGGCTCATGAGTCATGTGTTCGACGAATATGCTCCCGTCAAGGAAGGCTCGCTCGGCGAGCGCCGCAACGGTGTGCTGATCTCGCAAGACGATGGCGCCGCTGTGGCCTACGCGCTCTGGAAGCTGCAGGACCGGGGCCGTATGTTCGTGAAGCCCGGCGATGCACTGTACGAGGGCATGATCATCGGCATCCACAGCCGCGACAACGATCTCGTGGTCAATCCGATCAAGGGCAAGCAGCTTACGAACGTGCGGGCGTCCGGTACGGACGAAGCGGTTCGGCTCGTTCCGCCCATTCAGCTTTCGCTCGAGTACGCGGTCGAATTCATCGACGACGACGAGCTCGTGGAAGTGACGCCGCAGTCCATCCGCCTGCGCAAGCGCCATTTGAAGGAGCACGAGCGCCGCCGTGCGAGCCGCGAAACCTCGGTCGATTGATCGAGACCAGCTATCGATGGCATCTGTTCGGAAAAAAGCCGCTCGCAAAGAAAAACGAGCGGCTTTTTCATTGGATCAGGGAACACATGCCGATATCGAATGGCGCTTATGTCCATCTCGAATGTCGGTTGTGTGATATCCTCCCGGTGCTAGTTTTAGGTCCTTCCAAGCAAGACTTGATTCGCGCAATCCGCTAAACGGTCAGGCCGTGTCGCGGAAGGTTGAGTAACCCGCTATTTCTCGAGAAACTCGAAGAAAAGGTGAGCGTAAACATGATGAAGCAATTCCAGCTGAACTCGTACCTGTTCGGCGGCAACGCTCCGTACGTCGAAGAGCTGTACGAGCAATACCTCGATAATCCGGCGTCGGTCCCCGACAATTGGCGGGAGTATTTCGACGCCCTGCAAAACGTGCCCGCGTCGGATGGCTCGAACGCGAACGACGTCGCGCATGGTCCGATCGTCGAATCGTTTGCGCAGCGCGCGAAAGCCAATGCTTTCATTCCGCGCGAAGCCGGCGAGAATCTGGGCACGGCGCGCAAGCAAGTCCACGTCCAGTCTCTGATCAGCGCCTACCGCTTTCTCGGTTCGCAATGGGCCAACCTCGACCCGCTGAAGCGCCGCGAACGTCCCTCCATTCCCGAACTCGAGCCTGCGTTCTACGACTTCACCGAAGCCGACATGGACCAGACGTTCAGCGCGGGCAATCTGTATTTCGGCTTCGAGCAGGCATCGCTGCGCGATATCGTCAAAGCGCTGCGCGATACGTACTGCGGCACGATCGGCGCCGAATTCCAGTACGTCAGCGATCCCGAACAGAAGCGCTGGTGGCAAGAGCGCCTCGAATCGATCCGGGCCACGCCGAATTTCTCGACTGAAAAGAAGAAGCACATCCTGAACCGGCTCACGGCCGCCGAAGGTCTCGAACGCTATCTGCATACGCGCTATGTCGGCCAGAAGCGCTTCTCGCTCGAAGGCGGGGAGAGCTTCATCGCCGCGATGGACGAGGTCGTGCGCCACGGCGGTGCGCAGGGCGTACAGGAAATCGTCATCGGTATGGCTCACCGCGGCCGTCTGAACGTGCTCGTGAACACGCTCGGCAAGATGCCGTCGGATCTGTTCGCCGAATTCGAGGGCAAGCACGTCGACGATCTGCCGGCAGGCGACGTGAAGTATCACAAGGGCTTCTCGTCGGACGTCTCCACCGAAGGCGGTCCGGTGCATTTGTCGCTGGCGTTCAACCCTTCGCACCTCGAAATCGTGAACCCCGTGGTGGAAGGTTCGGCGAAGGCGCGTATGGATCGTCGCGGCGACGAGAGCGGCGTGCAGGTTCTGCCGGTGCAGATCCACGGTGACGCGGCCTTCGCAGGCCAGGGCGTCGTCATGGAGACGCTGAACCTCGCGCAAACGCGCGGCTACGGCACGCACGGCACGCTGCATATCGTCATCAACAACCAGATCGGTTTCACGACGTCGGACCCGCGCGACGCGCGCTCGACGCTTTACTGCTCCGACGTGGTGAAGATGATCGAGGCGCCCGTGCTGCACGTGAACGGCGACGATCCCGAAGCGGTCGTGCTTGCCACGCAGCTTGCGATCGACTTCCGGATGCAGTTCCACAAGGACGTCGTGATCGACATCGTCTGCTTCCGCAAGCTCGGCCACAACGAGCAGGACACGCCCGCGGTGACGCAGCCGCTGATGTACAAGAAGATCGCCCAGCACCCGGGTACGCGCGCGCTCTACGCGGAAAAGCTCGTGCAGCAGGGCGTGATCGGTTCCGAAGACGCCGATGCCTTCGTCAAGGCCTATCGCCAGGCGATGGATGCCGGCCAGCACACCGTCGATCCGGTCCTCTCGAACTACAAGAGCAAGTACGCGGTCGACTGGGTGCCGTTCCTGAACCGCAAGTGGACGGATGCGGCCGATACGGCCGTCCCGCTTGCCGAGCTCAAGCGCCTCGGCGAACGCATCACGACGATCCCCGAGAACTTCAAAGTGCACCCGCTCGTCGAGCGTGTCATCAACGACCGCCGCGCCATGGCGCGCGGCGATGCACCGCTCGATTGGGGCATGGGCGAGCATCTCGCCTACGCATCGCTCGTCGCATCGGGCTATGCGGTGCGCCTCACGGGCCAGGACTCGGGCCGCGGCACGTTCACGCACCGTCACGCGGTGCTGCACGATCAGAACCGCGAGCGCTGGAACGACGGCACCTACATTCCGCTGCAAAACGTGGCGGACGGTCAGGCGAAGTTCACGGTCATCGATTCGGTGCTCTCCGAGGAAGCCGTACTCGGCTTCGAATACGGCTACTCGACGGCCGAACCGAATACGCTCGTCGCATGGGAAGCGCAGTTCGGCGATTTCGCCAACGGCGCGCAGGTCGTGATCGACCAGTTCATCTCGTCGGGTGAAGTCAAGTGGGGTCGTGTCTCCGGTCTCACGATGCTGCTGCCGCACGGCTACGAAGGGCAGGGTCCCGAGCATTCGTCGGCGCGCATCGAGCGCTATTTGCAGCTGTGCGCCGAGCACAACATGCAGGTCGTGCAACCGACCACCCCCGCGCAGATCTTCCATTTGCTGCGCCGTCAGATGATCCGTTTGTTCCGCAAACCGCTCATCGTCTTCACGCCGAAGTCGCTTCTGCGCCACAAGGAAGCGATCTCGGACCTGTCGGAACTCGCAAGTGGCGTATTCCAACCGGTGATCGGCGAAGTCGACCCCGCTATCGAAGCCAAGAAGGTCAAGCGCGTGGTGATGTGCTCGGGCCGGGTCTACTACGACCTGATCGCGCATCGTCGCGAAGCGAAGGCGAACGACGTGGCGATCATGCGTGTGGAGCAGCTCTATCCGTTCGCTCACAAGCAGTTCGAAACGGAGATGAAGAAATACGACCATGCCACCGAGGTCGTATGGGTCCAGGACGAGCCGCAAAACCAAGGTCCGTGGTTCTACATCGAGCATCACCTGAAGGAAGGCATGCGCGATGGGCAGAAGCTCGCCTATAGCGGCCGCCCGGCATCGGCATCGCCCGCGGTCGGCTATTACGCGAAGCACTACGAGCAGCAAAAAGCGTTGATCGAAGGTGCTTTCGGCCGCTTAAAGAGCGCATCGATTGCGAAATAACTAAACGACAGCGAACCGGGAAAGCGCCGCGCGCTTTCCCGCGCCGTATGCCGCCCAGACCAATCGAAGCGCGCGGGCAGGACGGGCGAGCGTTCGCGCTCCACACCAGATACGAGTTCAGGAAAATCAAATGGCTATTGTAGAAGTCAAGGTTCCGCAGTTTTCCGAATCGGTTTCGGAAGGCACCATGATTGCGTGGAAGAAAAAGCCCGGCGAGGCCGTCACGCAAGATGAAACGCTCATCGAGATCGAGACCGACAAGGTCGTCCTCGAAGTGCCGGCGCCGGCATCGGGCGTGCTCGCGGACATCGTGGTCGGCGACGGTGAGATCGTGAGCTCCGAGCAACTGATCGCGAAGATCGATACGGAAGGCAAGGCCGGTGCCGCGGCACCCGCGGCTGCTGCTGCCGCTCCCGCCGCTGCCGCACCGGTTGCCGCTCCCGCCGCAGCCACCGCAACGGCCACGGCCGGCGCCGCTGCATCGCCGGCCGCCAACAAACTGATGGCGGAGAAGAACCTGTCGGCGGACCAGGTCGCGGGAACCGGCCGCGACGGCCGCATCACGAAGGGCGATGTGCTCGGCACGAGCGCGAAGGCACCGGCCGCGGCGCCTGCCGCGCCGGCTGCGCGTGCGTCGAAGCCGGCGCTGCCGGACGTCAAGGCCCCGGCCTCGGCCGACGCGTGGCTCAGCAACCGCCCCGAACAGCGCGTGCCGATGTCGCGCCTGCGCCAGCGTATCGCCGAGCGTCTGCTGGAGTCGCAGCAAACGAATGCCATCCTCACGACGTTCAACGAAGTGAACATGGCGCCGGTGATGGATCTGCGCAACAAGTACAAGGACAAATTCGAGAAAGAGCATGGCGTGAAGCTTGGCTTCATGTCGTTCTTCGTGAAGGCGGCCGTGCATGCGCTGAAGAAATTCCCGCTCGTGAATGCGTCGATCGACGGCACGGACATCGTCTATCACGGTTATTTCGATATCGGTATCGCCGTGGGCTCGCCGCGCGGTCTCGTCGTCCCCATCTTGCGCAACGCCGATCAAATGAGCCTTGCCGAGATCGAGAAGAAGATCGCCGAGTTCGGTCAGAAAGCCAAGGACGGCAAACTGTCGATCGAGGAAATGACGGGCGGCACGTTCTCGATTTCGAACGGCGGCGTGTTCGGCTCGATGCTGTCGACGCCGATCATCAACCCGCCGCAGTCGGCGATCCTCGGTGTACACGCGACGAAGGAGCGGGCGGTCGTCGAAAACGGCCAGATCGTCATCCGCCCGATGAACTATCTCGCGCTGTCGTACGACCACCGCATCATCGACGGACGCGAAGCCGTGCTCTCGCTCGTCGCGATGAAAGACGCTCTCGAAGACCCGGCGCGTTTGCTCCTCGATCTGTAATCCCCCGCGCCCGCTGTCCGGGCGCAGCAAAGCTTGGTTGAAAATCGCGACGAAGCGCGGCTCACGCCGCGCCGTCGCGTCATCGAAAGGATCGTCATGTCCCAACATTTTGACGTCGTCGTGATCGGCGCCGGTCCCGGCGGGTATGTCGCCGCGATCCGGGCCGCTCAGCTCGGCAAAAGCGTCGCCTGTATCGAAAAGTGGAAGAACCCGGCCGGCACGCTGAAGCTCGGCGGCACCTGCCTGAACGTCGGCTGCATTCCGTCCAAGGCGCTGCTTGCGTCGTCGGAGGAGTTCGAAAATGCATCGCATCATCTGGCCGAGCACGGCATCGCCGTATCCGAGGTCAAGATGGACGTCGCAAAGATGCAGACCCGCAAGGACGGCATCGTCGAAAAAATGACGAGCGGTATCGAGTTCCTGTTCAAGAAGAACAAGATCACGTGGCTCAAGGGCCATGGCAAGTTCGTCGGCAAAAGCGACGCAGGCGTGCAAATCGAGGTGAGCGGCGAAGGCGAGGCCGAGGTCGTTACGGCGAAGAACGTCATCATCGCGACGGGTTCGAAGGCGCGTCATCTGCCGAACGTGCCGGTCGACAACAAGATCGTTTCCGATAACGAAGGCGCGCTCGCGTTCGATGCGGTTCCGGCGAAGCTCGCCGTCATCGGCGCCGGCGTGATCGGGCTCGAGCTCGGTTCGGTCTGGCGCCGCCTGGGTTCGCAGGTCACCGTGCTCGAGGCGCTGCCGCAGTTTCTCGGTGCGGCCGACGATGCGCTCGCGAAGGAAGCCGCGAAGCTTTTCAAGAAGCAGGGCCTCGATATTCAGCTCGGCATCAGCATCGACGAGGTGAAGGCGAACGCCAAGGGCGTCACGATCGCCTACACCGACAAGGACGGCAACGCGCAAACGCTCGAGGCCGATCGTCTGATCGTATCGGTGGGCCGCGTGCCGAATACCGATAACCTCGGTCTCGAGTCGATCGGCCTGAAGGCGAACGAGCGCGGGTTCATCGAGGTCGACGATCACTGCCGCACGGCGGTGCCGAACGTCTATGCGATCGGCGACGTCGTCCGCGGGCCGATGCTCGCGCACAAGGCGGAAGACGAGGGCGTGCTCGTGGCGGAGATCATCGACGGTCAGAAGCCGCATATCGACTACAACTGCATTCCGTGGGTCATCTATACCGAGCCGGAAATCGCCTGGGTCGGCAAGACCGAACAGCAGTTGAAGGCCGAGGGCCGCGAGATCAAGACGGGGCAGTTTCCGTTCTCGATCAATGGGCGTGCGCTGGGTGTGGCGAAGCCAGAGGGCTTCGTCAAGATGATCGCGGACGCGAAGACCGACGAGCTGCTCGGCGTCCATATCATTTCAGCGAACGCATCGGATCTCATCGCCGAAGCGGTTGTCGCGATGGAGTTCAAGGCAGCATCCGAAGACATCGGACGCATCTGCCATCCGCACCCGTCGCTCTCCGAAGTGATGCGCGAAGCCGCGCTGGCCGTCGACAAGCGTTCGCTCAACAAGTAAGTCGCGGTAGTCACTCCTGGCAGTAAGTTCTGGTAGTCAGTCCTCTCAAGCAGTAGCGGCCCAAGGAGCGGCCGGGGCGAATTCCCCGGCGCCTCTTCGGCCGGTCCGGGCCGGTGCGCGGGCGCGCCCGGTTCCCCGCACAGCGCCCGCTCCGGACGCTGGCCGAGCGGTTCCTTCACGATGAATGTTCTCGAATATTACGAACACGAGCTGCAAGCGCGTGGCTATCTCGCCGACGACGCACAGCTCGCGGCGGTGAATCGCTTGCAGCAATGCTATGCGGAGTGGGTCACCTACAAGAGCCGGCGCTCGAATGCGCTGCGCAAGCTGCTCGTGCATCCCGAGCTGCCGCGTGGCGTCTATATGTGGGGCGGCGTCGGGCGCGGCAAGAGCTTCCTGATGGATAGCTTTTACGCGGTGGTTCCGGTGCAGCGCAAGACGCGGCTGCATTTCCACGAATTCATGCGCGAAGTCCATCGGCAGCTCGAGGAGCTCAAAGGGCAGGCCGATCCGCTCGACGAACTGGCGCGGCGTGTCGCCAAGCGCTATCGGCTCATTTGCTTCGACGAGTTCCATGTCTCCGACATTGCCGACGCGATGATCCTTCATCGGCTCCTCACCGGGCTCTTCGATAACGGCGTGCAGTTCGTGATGACCTCGAACTACGATCCCGATACGCTCTACCCCGACGGCTTGCACCGTGACCGCGTGTTGCCCGCCATCGAGCTCGTGAAGGAGCGGCTCGATGTGATGAATGTGGATGGCGGTACCGACTATCGTCGACGCACGCTCGCACAGGTCAACGTCTATCACACGCCGCTGGGCGCCGAAGCCGACCGTGGGCTGAGAGCGGCATTTGCGCAGCTCGCGGCCGTGCCCGATGAAAGCCCGCTGCTTCATATCGAGAAGCGCGAATTGAAAGCGTTGCGGCGCGCCGACGGCGTCGTCTGGTTCGATTTCGCGACGCTGTGCGGCGGGCCGCGCTCGCAAAACGACTATCTCGAGTTGGCCTCGCGATTTCATACGGTGGTGCTTTCCGGCGTGCCGCAAATGACGCCTCGCATGGCGTCGGAAGCACGCCGTTTCACTTGGCTCGTCGACGTTTTTTACGATCACAAGGTGAAGCTGCTGATGTCGGCGGCGGTGGCGCCCGAAGCGCTTTATCCCGAAGGGCCGATGGCCAATGAATTCGGCCGGACGGTCTCGCGTCTCGTCGAAATGCAGTCGAAGGAATATCTGGAAGCGCCGCGCAGGCTCGTCGATACCTCGTTGACTTGACGGTCGCTGGCTGAAGGCTTTGGCTGCGCGAGCAGGGCGCGGGACAGATTCGGATTATTCTGATATTCGCCGGCCGGGACGAGGCCTATTGTGCTCTCTATTCAAACGAAGGAGGCACAGATGACCCCTTACCGCGAAATAACCGACGAGCAATGGCACCGTGTGGTCACGCTGTTTCCTGAATTGCAGGCGCGCGCGCCTGCGCGTGGCCGTCCCCTCACCGATACACGCGCGGTGCTCAATGGCGTGTTGTGGGTGATCTATAGCGGCGCAGCGTGGTCTTCGATGCCGCGCCGGTACCCTTCCTATCAAACCTGCCACCGTCGCTTCAAGACGTGGTACGACGCGGGCGTGTTCAGGCACGTGCTGGGCGAACTGTATGGCGATGCGGCCGAAGGGCTGTGCGAGTCGGTCAGGGCGCGTATGCGCGCGAAGTTGAATCCGGCAAAGGTGGCGCCGGCTTTTTCGACGATCGATGCGCCCACGTTGTCGTATCTGGCTTCCTTGCGTCGCGCCGCGTGAGCCTTGCGGCTCTTCTGCGAGCGAGCCTGCCGTATGGTCAGGACCGCTCGCGCAACAGGTTGCCGTGAGCTCGATCAGTTCTTTGCCTGGTCCGAAGCCGAATCGGCTTGCCGGTTCCACGTTTGCGACCGGCCTAGCAGCGAGACACCGATATAGCCGCGTACGACGAGGTTCCGGCCTCCCTCGTCCAGCGTCATTTTGCATCGATAGACTTTGCCGTTTTCGGGATCGAGGATGTTGCCGCCATCCCAATGATCGCCGTCCTGCTTCATATCGCGGATGATCGTCATACCGAGAATTTTTTGATCCTTGCGTTCGTCCGTACATTCGGTGCAACGGCGATCGGGCGAGTCCGCGGGGTTCAGGCCTTTGATGACTTTCCCGCTCAGTGATCCATCCGCGTTTTGCGTAATCTGTACAAGCGCTTTCGGTTGATGCGTGTGGTCGTCGATTGTTTGCCATACGCCGACGGGGGAATCGGTGCCTTGCGCGAAGGCTATCGTGGCGCTGGCCAGTAGCAAGCCGGCTGCTGCCATGCGCTTAACGGCATGCAAGGCGATCGAGCGGGTGTCGTGCGGGAAGTGCATGATGTCGTCCTCCTGATGGGGTGAGTCGGCTGTCGTTTCTTTCGCGCGGTGGCGGATAGGTCTGTCGCGCCGCGCTTGTTGGAATCAGGCCAGCATACCCACGAAAAAATGACTGAGGTTTGATAGTGGAACCTCTAGTCAGGCTCGAGCGGGCACGCACCTTGTTCTACCCGGTCCCTGCAGCATTTCCTTCGGGCATCAAAACATCTGGTACGAAAACGTGGCGTTGATTCGCGGGCTGCGCGATGGGCTTTCGATCGGCGCGTCGGCAACGGCCTTGGCGATCGAGAGATCGAGGCTGTAATGCTTCGTGTCGGTGATCCGCAAGCCAAGCGCGACCGAAGACAGCTTATTGGGCGATGTCGGCCCCGAGTGTAGGTACACGCATGCCATATCGAACGACACATACGGGGTAACGGTCTGCAGGTAGTGCATCCCCACCGCAAACGCACGGTTGACTTCGAACGATACGGCCCATCCCGAATCGCCCGATGCCTCTCCAGGCTGATAACCCGAAGCGAATCGTTGAGCGCCGAATGCGATTTGCTCGGAAGTCGGCAGGTTGTCGGGACTGAACTGCCCTGTAGCCGCAACGGTCGTACCGATTTTGAAAGGCCATTCGTTGGATTGAGAAAAACTCGCGCCCGTTCGCACGAACGTGAGCGATACCGGATTCGTCGGAACGGCGCCCGGCACATTCGAATCGGCTGTCTTCGAAGCGCCCAGAATATTGAAAGCATGCGCCACGTTGATGCTCGCGCGGCGGACTTGGCCCGGCTCGACGCCGGTGTAATCGAGTTGCGCCTGCAGCACGCGCTCTTGGGAGCGTAATCCGATTTGCGCGCCGTTGATCGTATTGCGGTAACGGTTTTCGTCATGCGACGCGTAGCCGGTCACGGTGCCGATCAACTTGTGCGCATCGCGCAATAGGAACGGGTAGGCGGCCGAAAGCGCGAGCTTGTCGTTGACCACCGTTCGTTCGACGTACGAAGGCAAGCCCGGATTGTCGGTCGGATGGCCCCGGTAGTGCGATGCGTCGATGTGCGCGACGAGCCCATCGTTGCCCAAAGGCAGCGCGCCGTTGGCCGAGTAATAGGTGGTGTCGTCGCGGCCCTTGGGAGCGAGAGCCGAAACGCTGAGCTGCTCTCCGAGCGACGCCAGTCCGTTTTCCGTGACCGTGAAAAGGCCTTGCACGCCCGGGTGGTGCAGGTCGATGCCCGCGCTGAAGTTCAATGGCTTGCGCGCGACGTTGAGCTCGAGGGTCGTCGCGCCGTCTGTCGTTTTCGGTGCCGGTACCGTGGCCGTCACGGTGAGGCCAGGCAGCAATCCGAGCGCATTCACGCTGCGCTCGAACGTCGCGCGACGCAGCGGCCGTTCGTTGCGGATGCGCTCGGCAAGCTGGCGAATCTTGCGTTCGGTCGAGCCCGGATTGCCCTTGATGTCGATCTGCGCGACGTATCCTTCCACAACAGTTACGCGCACTACGCCGTTTTCGAACGTCTGAGCCGGAATGAACGCGAACGATAGCGCATATCCGCGCGACTGATAAAGCCGGGTGATCTCGTTCGCGGTCTCGATCAACTGCCCGATCGTAATGTCTTTGCCGACGAGCGGCGTGAAGTGCCCTGCAACCTCGGCAAAGGGGACGGCCTTGACGCCTTCCACCTGGATCTTCGTTGGGGTGAGATGCGATGCCAGCAATTGCTGCAACTGTGGCGTCGGCCGTTCGACCTGGACCGTGACGCTGGGTGCATTGCTCGGGGCATGGGTTTGCGGCAGCGCCTGAAGCGGGTTCCCGCTCGCGGCCGCGCGTGTTTGCGCTTGCGTCACTGTTGCCACGCCCGCCGCGCCGAGCGCGAGCCCGACCCCTACCAGGAATTCAGTAGTCCTCATCGTTTGTTCCTCGTCTGGCCTTTTTATGGATACCGCCGGGCCGGCTCTGAGGCCGGCGCCGACTCGGTACCTTCGCCCGTTTTCGTTTTCGGGCCGTTTGCGTGCGTGGACCGATGGCGGCACCCCCGACCAAGCGGGGGGCGCCTCGATCCCGCACGATGACGCTACTGCAGTTTCCCGAGAACGGGCAGGCCGTTGCCGAGCAGCGAACCTACGCCCGCGGCACCCGAACCGGCACCGGCACCGGCGGCCGGCGCGCTCGATAGCGCGCCGGTGACGCTCGTCAGCGCCCCCGTCAGGGCCGAGAGGGGATTCGTGCCGCCGCTGGCGCCGGATGTCACCCCGCTCAACGGTCCGGTGAGGCTCGCGAGCGGGCTGCCGGCTCCGCCGCTGCCAGCACTGCCGGCTGCGACGGATGTGTTGGTACTTCCCGCAAGGCTCGTGATCAGTCCTGGGATCGGTGCCGCACCGTTCGGTCCGTTCGGGTTGACGAGGCCGCCCGCATTCGTGATGGTGGTGCCGAGGACCGATGCGAGTTGTCCGCTGTCGCCGACGAGCGGTTCCTTCGAACTCGAGCCGACAGTCGTGCCCGCGCCCTGCAGTGCGTTGCCGAGCTGGGCGAGTACGCCGGATAGCGGTTGACCGAGGCCACTCGTGGTGCCAACGGCTTGCGTCGTCTGCCCGAGCGTGATGACGAGCGGCGTGATCGCGTTGCTGACGGGTTGTGTGGCTTGCTGAACGGGCGACGATGCGAGCGTATTGCCCAGTATCATCCCGCCCGCCTGTACACCATTCGCTGCTGTATAGAGCGCGCCGGCCACGGGCGTCGTGACGGGTGCCAGTGGCGAGAGCGGGCCGGTGCCGAGCGCATCGACCGTTTTCGCGACCCCTGCGATGACGCCGCTCGTCGCGCTGACCGGCGTGCCGAGCCTGGCCGCCGTCGTGCCGACGGGATTGGCCGTGGTGCCTATTTGACCGAGTCCGTCGCTCAGCGCATCCGCCGTGCTATCGATGACAGGGCCCAGCGCGCCGACGGTGCTGCCCACGCCGCCGGTGACGCCGGAGCTGACGCCAGGCACCGGCAGCGACGAGATCGCACCGCCGAGATCGGTTGCCACCTTGCCGACAGTGGTGATCGTGCCGGTTGTCTTGGCCGTGGGCGGCGAGGGCGGATCGGTCGGGGTGACATTGCCGCCGCTGTTGTTGCCGCTGAGTCCGGTGGGGACCGAGACGCCGTCGCTGCCGCAGGCGGCAAGCGCGCAGGCCGCAACGATGGCAACAATTGGCGCACACAGTCGCACCGAAGGCGCGGGAATGAAATGAATCGAAACTCGACGTCGATCGGACATGGTCTGCTCCTCGTGGTCTGCTGTCGCGTGCATTGCGTCTTGCAGTTCGCACGCTCGTGAATGGCAAGCGCGGCAGCGCTCGCCGATGGCCGCTTGCGCTGCCCCGCCGCGCGATGCGCAAGCCGGGCTGGGACAGCGGGTTATCGTGGATTTCATTTCCGGGAGAGCCCGCCCGTGAGCGCGCCGGTGGCCGAGCTCAGCAAGCTGGTGAGAGGCGCCGGCGGGCTGCCGGTCGTGCCAGTACCGGTGCCGGTCGTGCCAGCGATAGCCGAGACGGCGCCGGTAACGGGTGCGAGGGCGCTGCTGCCCAACTGAGTTCCGCCCAACGGGTTCGCGCCTGCCGCTCCCGCCGCGCCGAGTGCGCCGGTCAGGCCCGAGACCGCCCCAGCGAGGGGAGCCAATGGCGCGCCGCCCAGCGAACTTGCGCCACTGCCTCCCGTGATGAGGCCGCCGGCGCCCGCAACCGTAGCGCCAGTCGAGGAGAGCACGTTGCCGAGACCGCTGGTCACGGGATTGCCGCCCGTAGATGCGACGATCGCGCCCGCCTTGCCGAGCGCACCCCCCGCTGTCGTCGAGAGAGTGGCAAGCGGCTGGCCGGCACCGGTTATCGTGCCGACGCTTTGCGTCGTCGAAGCGAGCGATGTCGTGATCGGTGTGATCGCAGTGCTGAGCTGTTGCGTCACCTGCTCGACAGGGCCGCTCGACAGCGCGCCGCCAAGCGTCGACCCCGCATTCCCGATCGAGGTGCCCAGCGTGGCGACGCCGCCGCCGACGGCCGAGGTGAGCGGCGACAGCGGTGCGAGCGGCCCGCTGCCGAGGCTGGTCACGAGATTTCCCGCATTCGTGATCGCGGAGCCGACTTGGCCGAGCGCAGGCCCCGCACTGGCGAGCGACGTGCCGATTGGGTTTGCGGTGCCGCCGAGTTGGCCGAGACCTTGCGAAATGCCATTGCCGAGGGTGGACACCGCACCGCCCATGTTCTGCACCACGGCACCGGCGTCTTGTACCGTCTGTGAGCTGACGCCCGGGATGGTCTGCGAGCCGGCCGAGGAGCCGATCGACGAGACGGTCGAGCCGATCGCGCTGACGATGCCGCCGCCGTCGGCGGCAACTTTGCCGATCGCGTTGGCGCTGGCGGTGCCTCCCGAGTCGGAGCCCGAACCGCTCGATCCTGTCGCCCCGCCCGTGCCGCTCGTCCCGGTCGTCCCGCCCGCCGACGAATCGCTGCCGCCGCCCGAAGCCCCGCTGTCCGAACTGGCGAGTGAGCTGCTGCCGCCTTTCGATCCGAGTCCCTGACTCAGGGTCCCCGATCCCCCGCAAGCGGTAAGAGAAAGTAGCGCGCTCGCCACACTCGCGGCCAATATGGTCCTGAATGCCCCGTCGCTTTTTGGATTTCGCACGATGTCACCCGCTTTTGTTGTCGATTAGAAATGCTGCGGGCGGTAGCTCTGCAATGGCTATGCCAGTGAGGGCTTTCGAACAAGACAAAGCGATTGCGCGAAATGGATGTTTATCCGCTAATCGAGGATTGGCGGCGCTTTGCGAGAGACATGATGACGCGCGAAGTAAACAGGCCGACGATGATTTTTGCGTCTTCCGAGTCCGCGTGTAACGTAACGGCACGCACCATCCGTTACGATGACTACCGTAACGCGGCTGACTGCGATTTACAGTTCTAGTGGACTTAATCTAAACTATCGTAACCCCTAACTTAGCGAGTGCACGAATTCAGTGTAAAAGACATCTGAGCTTCAAGAAAACTCGGAAATACACGAGAAACAGGACCGAGCAAGGCGCTGTCACCGGCTTTTTCGGCTCTTGTCGATAAAGCATGGACCGCATGCGTCAGCATGCGGGGGGAACTTCAACACTATTCGATGTTTGCATGTGGGAAACGCGCCTCGGCGAGTGTGCTGCGCTGGAGCGCGGCCTTCCGCTGCGTGAATCCGATTGTTCTGCACGACCGCCGTCAAAAAAATACGAGGATCATCATGAGCAAGCTCATCGGGCGTTTCCTGAGGCAAGAACGGGGTGTAACCGCAATCGAGTACGCATTGATCGCCGGGCTTATCGCGCTCGCAATCGTTGCGTCATTGAACAACGTAAAGACGAGTATCGTGACGGTGTTCACCAACATCGTCACCAGTCTGACGCCGTAGTCGCGGCGCAAATAGCGCCGAAAGGCAAGCCTCTTTCTAAAAGAAAGTTAAATCGCGGATTGCGTCCTGCAATCCGTGCGGGCCGGTGCGGCCAATTCACATTGAGTTTCATTTCGACGATGCAGCCGGGAAGCACTGTGTTCATCTGCTGGGCCGCTGCGGTCGCGCTTTCAGATTGTCGATACCGGCGGGTTTCGAACGGACTGGTCGCGACGGGCCTCGTTGCGGCTGCGGTTTGTTCGGTGACGCAGGCGGGGCCTTTCTCCGTCGCGCCGCTGCAGGCCGCTGGCGGAGCGGCGCTCGGCTTTGCCGTGCTGCTGCCGTTCTTCCTGCTGGGTGTCATGGGCGCGGCGGACGTGAAAGTTTTCGCGGCGCTCGGCGCGTGGTGCGGTGTTCATGCACTCATCGGGCTATGGGTGCTCGCGTCGCTCGCCGCGGCGCTCCATGCGCTTGCGCTGATCGTCATGGCGAGACGATCGCGCCAGCCTTGGCGTACCGCGAATGCGCCGACCTTCGCGGTCGGCGCGCGCCGTGCGGCGCCCTACGCCGCGTTGCTTGTCGGAGCGGGGGTGATTGCGCTACTCGGCGCGCCGTTGCCGGGAGTGGCGCATTGAAGCCCTTATGGTTTGCGATGCATAGCCGTGCTCGTGAGCGCCAACACGGCACAGCGGCTATCGAATTCGCGCTCGTATTCCCTCTGCTGTTCGTGATGCTCTACGGCATCGTGACTTACAGCATGATTTTCGTGGCAAAGCAAAGCTTGACGCTTGCAGCCGAGGAAGGCGCACGCGCAGCGCTCAACTATCAGAGTGCGTCAAGCGCGGCTGCCGCACTGAGCGCGCGCAGTCAAAGCGCCTGCACGGTGGCAACGAATTCGATGGCATGGCTGCGCGGCGCCGCCAATTGCACGGCTCAGGCTCAGGCATGCGGTTACGACGCATCGCTCGATTGCGTCGAGGTGACGCTGACCTACGACTACGCGAGCCGTCCGCTCGTGCCGACGTTGCCGCTGCTGGGCCTGGCATTGCCCGGCACGCTGACGAGTGCCGCGACAGCGCAGATCAATCCGGAGAACCTGTTATGAACGATGCGCACGCTTCGCCGGGCGGACAGTTGGAGTCTAATGGCCGTTGCCGCGCTCGCTACATCGCTCACGCGGGGGCGCAATGCTGAACCTCACGAAGGTGTCGGCGGGCGTGCTCATCGCCGCGGCGCTCTTGCTCGGAATCTACGCCTGGCTGCTCGGCAGGCATGCGCCGAACGCCGCCAAAACCGTGTCTGTCGCGAAGACCGGATTTGCCGTGGTCGTCGCGGCAAGGCGGCTGCCGGCAGGGCAGCCCATCGCCAGGGACGCGTTGCGTGTCGACAAAGTGAGCGCGTTTCCGAGCGGCGCATTCGCCGAACCGCTGCTCGTCTCGAAGCGCGTACCGCTCGCGGACATCGAACCGGGTACGCCCGTTTTCGAAGGCCAACTTTCGTCGGGGTTTGCCGACCGAGTCGAGGCGGGCGAGCGCGCGGTGGCGGTGCGTGTCGACGAAGCGGGCGCGGTGGGCGATCGCGTGCGTCCCGGCAATGTCGTCGACGTTTTTCTGACTTTGAAACGCGATGGCGCGGGTATCGGCGGCCATGGCGAGATCGCGCGATCGCAGGCCAAGCTGCTGCTCTCGCGGGTGCGCGTGCTCGCATTTGGCGATGCGCAGCCCGCGGGCGGCGGGCCGAACACGCACGACGTGCACGCGCGCACCGTCGTTCTTGCCGTGCCGACGGAGGAAGTCGATCGCCTCGCCCTGGCCGATAGCGCGGGACACTTGCTGCTCGCGCTGCGCAATCCACATGACATCGAGGGCGGACAGCGCTCGTCGAGCGCTGTGTTGGCGCGGGTGGGGGGGAGCGCGGCGCGCGCGGTCCGGCCGTCGACGGTGGCGGACGCCGGCGTTTCGCTCGGTGCGCTTGCGGGCAGCGACGGCGGTGTCGAGGCGACGGCGGCCGTTCGGCCGCCAACGATGCGCCGGGCGATGAGCGGTGCGGGGCGGGTCGAGGTGGTGCGGGCAGGGCATGTCGATTCGCCCGGCAGCTGAGCCGAGGTGAGGGTGCTCGCGACGAAGCTGCTTCGCGGCGGGCAACGCTGTAGGGAATAGCAAACCGTACTGCCAGCGGCAACGGATTACACGATACGACATGACAAACAGGCGTCTAGTGGCAGCATCGAGCGGATGGGCGGGAGCGGTGGTTCGCGGCATCGTCATGGCGGCCGGCGTGGCGATCGGCCTCCTCGGTCTCGTCGGCCAGGCCGGCGCGGCAAGAACCACGAATGGCGCACCGACCGAGCGGGAGGCTTCCAGGGCGACCGTTTCGCTGGCAGTCGGCGAGCAGCGCCAGATCGACGCTGAGGGACCGCTCGCCCGCGTTGCGATCGGAGATCCGGCAGTGGCCGATGTGCTGGTCATGAAAGGCGATGAAAACCGCAGAGCCGGGGGTGTGTTGCTCGTGGGGAAGGCGCCGGGTGCCACCAACTTGATGGTCTGGTCGAGGGGGCGGGCAACGCCCGTCGTCTATCCGATCGAAGTCGGCCCGAGCGCGGGCGCCGTGCTGCTCGACGGCTCGACGCCGCGCGTGCGGGCCTTCGGCGGCGATGCCGTGATCTCCGGCTCGACTCCGACGATGGAGACGCACCGTAAAGCCGTGGCCGCGGCGACGGCGGCCAAAGGAAAGGATGGCCGTATCGTCGACATGTCGACGATCGAGACACCCGGCATCGTACAAGTCGATGTGCGCGTCGTCGAATTCAGCCGCGCTGTGCTCAAAGCAGCGGGCATCAACCTGTTCAAGCAGAGCAACGGCTTTGCGTTCGGCTCGTTCGCGCCGTCCGCGCTGAACTCGTTCACGGGTGGCGCGACATCGAGCTTTCAGGCGCAGACCAACGCGCCGATCGCATCGGCCTTCAACCTCGTGCTGAACTCGGCCAGCCATGGGCTCTTCGCCGACTTGAGCCTCATGGAAGGCAACAACCTCGCGAGAGTGTTGGCGGAACCGTCGCTCGTCGCGCTGTCGGGGCAAAGCGCCAGTTTTCTGGCCGGCGGCGAAATCCCCGTCCCGGTACCGCAGGCGCTCGGGACGACGTCGATTCAATACAAGCCCTACGGCGTCGGTCTGACCTTGACGCCGACGGTCCTGAGCGCAAAGCGCATTGCGCTCAAAGTCGCGCCCGAGGCGAGCCAGCTCGATTTCCAGAACGCGATCACGATCAACGGCGTATCGGTGCCGGCCATTACGACGCGGCGCGCCGATACGACGGTCGAGCTCGGCGACGGAGAGAGCTTCGTCATCGGCGGCCTGATCGATCGCGAAACGCGCTCGAACGTGAGCAAGGTGCCGCTGCTCGGCGATTTGCCGATCATCGGCGCGTTCTTCAAGGAACTGAGCTATCAGCAAAGCGACAAGGAGCTCGTCATCGTCGTCACGCCGCATCTCGTCTCGCCGCTCGCCAAAGGCGCGCGGCTGCCGGCCACGCCGGGCGAACAAGCGGACCAGCACGATGGGCCCGTGTGGCGCAGCTATCTCGGCGGCGCGCTGTCGCGCGACGCGGGCCCGGGTTTTTCCAAATGAGCCCGGCACATGGCGTGTTGGGCCGGAGAACAGGTGCGGCATGAATGCTAGGGCGGAGCCATTGGCCGAGCGGGCGGTCGTCGAATCTTTCGTCTTTGCGTCCGCGAGCGCGACGAACATACGCTGGCTCGCGGATACGCTCGTGGCCGTGGGCGCCGTCGAGCCAGCGGAACTCGGGACCACCGTGCTCGCCGAGCGCATTGCGACACTCGATCCGTTGCTGGTCTTCGTCGATTTCTCGGGCGGGCGTACCGTCGCGGCGGCACAGGCCGTCCATGCGGTGCGCTCGATCGCGCCACAGTTGCAGGTCGTCGCGGTCGGTACCATCGCCGAGCCCGAAAGCGCGCTGGCCGCGTTGCGCGCGGGGGTACGCGATTTCATCGATCTGAGCGCGGGCACCGAGGAGGCGGCACGTATCGCACGCAACGTGTTGGAGCACGTGGCCGAGCCCGTCGTACGCCATGGACGGCTGACCGCGCTGATCGGTGCGAGGCCCGGTGTCGGGGTCTCGACGCTCGCCGCGAATCTCGCGGTGACGCTGCAACGGCGCGGCGCCGCTGCCGGACATCAGGCGGCGCTGGTGGATCTCGGCTTGCCGGCCGGCGATGCCATGCTCTACCTGAATGCGCGCGGCGAATTCGATTTCGTCGAAGCCGTGCGTAACTTGAGGCGGTTCGATCAGACTTTCGTCCATACCGCGTTCGCGAGCCACGCAAGCGGGCTCGCGCTGACCGCATTGCCGCCCGACCTGAGCTTGCTGCGCACGATTTCGTTCACCTCCGCGGTGGCCTTGCTGAACCGGCTGCGGGCGTTCTTCGATCAGCAGATCGTCGACCTTGGCGGTTTCAGCAACATCGAATTCATCGCGCATGTTGCAAGCGCAGCCGATGAGGTGTGGCTCGTTTGCGATCCGTCGATCGCGTCCATCGTTTCGGCGAGCACGTTGATTCGCGAATTGACGGCGGCGCAATTCGAGGCCGGCGCGCTAGGTCTCGTCGTCAACAAGTTCGATCCGCATCTCGGACTCTCGGCCGAGCAGATCGCACTGCGTCTCGAGCTGCCCCTCGTCGCGACGTTGCCGGCGCGCAGCGTGCCGCTCGGTCAGGCGGCGAATCAGGGCAAACTCCTCGCGGAAACGGCGGAGCGGGATCCCTATGTGCGCGCGGTGAGCGCGCTCGTGCAGCGTGTCGTCGGGCGCTCGGAGGAGAGCGGAGCGCCGGTGCAGGATGCACGCGCGACGGTGTCGGTCCTCGAACGCCTTCGGCGCTTTATCCCTTTCCTTCACGAGCGGTCATAGACGATGGCAAACCCGATCGAATTCGCCGACGACGGCGCGTCCTTCGCCGATACGCAGCAGTTCCACGACGTCAAGAACGCCGCCCACGAGCATTTGCTCACGCGTATCGAAGAACTCGGGGCGGAGTTCGGGCGATGGTCGCGCGGCGCGATAAAACAGTTCGTCGATCTGGAGATGGACAGCTTCGTGCGGCTGCGCCATATCCCGATCAACGAGACCGAAGTCCGGCTCATTGCCGAGGCACTGACCAAGGAGCTTGCCGGGTTCGGGCCGCTCGAAGACTTGCTCGGCGATCCGGCCGTCGAGGACATTCTCGTCAACGGATACCGCGATGTCTACGTCTCGCGCCACGGCATGCTGGCGAAAATGCCCGTGCGCTTCACCGACAACGCGCATCTGCTGCGCATCGTGCGGCGCATTCTTGCGCCGATCGGCCGGCGCCTCGACGAATCGAACCCGATGGTCGACGCGCGTTTGCCGGACGGTGGCCGCGTGAACGTGGTCATCGAACCGCTGTCGATCGACGGTCCGGTCGTCTCGATCCGAAAATTTCGCAAGGACCCGCTGCGCCCTTCGGACCTGCTCGAGAACGGCACGTACCACGACGAGATCGGCCAACTGCTGGAGGCGGCGGTTGCCGCGCGCTGCAACGTGCTGATCTCGGGTGGCACGAGTTCCGGCAAGACTTCGCTCTTGAATGCGCTCGCCTTTCACATCCCCGAGCCGGAGCGCATCGTCACAATCGAAGACACCGCCGAGCTCTCGCTCAATCACCCGCACGTGGTGCGATTGGAGAGTCGTCCCGGCGGGTTCGACGGCGCGGGCCTCGTGACCATTCGGGATTTGCTGCGCAACTCGCTGCGCATGAGGCCCGATCGCATCATCGTCGGCGAAGTGCGCGGTGGCGAAGTACTCGAGATGCTGCAAGCGATGAACACCGGTCACGACGGCTCGATGGGGACCGTGCACGCAAGCTCGCCGCGCGAGTGCCTCTATCGGCTCGAGATGCTGGCCGGGTTTGCGGGTTTCCAGGGAACGGAGTCGAGCCTGCGTCGGCAGATTGCGAACGCGATCGACTTCATCGTCCAGATCGGCCGGCTCTCGAACGGCCGGCGCCGTATTCTGTCCGTCACCGAAGTGACGGGCCTCTCGGATACGATCATCGCAACGCAGGAGCTGTATCGCTACGAGCCGATTCTGGGCGCCGACGGAGAGGAGATCGACAACTGGGTATCGCTCGGCATCCATCCGCATTCGCCGAAGCTCGCGCGTGCGCGGCATGCCACGGGGGGAACGTTCGGCGGCGGCTTCGATATGGGCGGGGGCTTCCGTGTCTAGCGTCGTTGCTTCGATCGTGGCGCTCGCCTTCGCCCTCCTGTGCGCCGCGCTTGGCTTGCTGTTATGGCAACGCGCGGTGCGCAGGCAGGAGCACGTCAGCACGGAGCGCTTCGTCGAGAGCCGTCTCGCGCAGCCCGTGACGCATCCGTCGCGCGGCGGCAACGCCGAGCCGAAATCGGCTCGGCCGCTCGGGCGTGCCGCTCTCCCCAAAACCAGCGGCACACCCGCGTCCGAGCCACGCGGATCTTTTCGGGGGTTCCTAGAGGACATGGCCGCGCGCGCGGGCCTCGACGGCGCTCGCATGCCGATACTGGCTGCGTTCGGTCTCGCGGGCGCCATCACGGTCTGGGTGGCATTCGACGCGGGCACGCTCGCGGCCGTCGCGGCATGCGTTGCCTGCGTCGCGGCACTCGCGCTCGCCGTCAACGCGCGTGCGCATCGACGCAAGCTCTCGATCGTGCGGCAGCTTCCGACGTTTCTCGACGGTATCGTGCGGCTCATCACGTTGGGCAACAGCGTGCCGGCAGCCTTCCAGGCTGCGCTCGCCACGACGGACGAGCCGTTGCGCGAGTGCCTGGAGCGCGTCGCGCGCACGATGCGCGCCGGCGTGGAAATCGATCGCGCGTTGGCGCAGGTCGGCAGCGTCTATCGCGTGCGCGAGTTCGCGCTCGTGGGCGCGGTGCTGCGCTTGTCCGTCAAATACGGCGGCCGGGCGGACGTCATGCTCGAACGCATGTCCGCCTTCATGCGAGATCTCGAGCAGGCCGAGCGCGAACTCGCGGCGATGTCGGCCGAAACGCGCATGTCGGCGTGGGTACTCGCCGTGCTGCCGCTCCTCATTGGCGGATTCCTGATCGCATCGAATCCGGAGTATTTCAATGCGATGTGGCAGGACGCGGGCGGCCGCACGCTCGTTTATGTCGCATTCGGGCTTCAGGGCGCCGGTGGCTGCCTGCTCTATCGTCTTGCCCGGCTGAGGTCGTGATGCTTGCGGATCGAATTGCCTCGATTGCATTGGCCCTTGGCGCATTGGGCTTGACGATGCTGGCGCTGCATATGCTGGTGCGGCGGCTCGCTGCGCGGCGCGGCATGCGCTTGCTGGACGATGCGCTCGCGCGCCGCGCGATGCCGTCCGTTGCCGGGCGCGATCCAGAGCCGCCGCGCGGCGCGCCTGTGTCTTCGCGTTTGCGTGCCGAGCCGTCGAATGCGACGAATGCGACGAATGCGGCGAATGCGGCATATGCGGTGCATTCGCCGAACTCGCAGTCTGCCCCATTCGCCGCCGCGCGCGACGGGCGCACGAAGGCGGGCTCGCCGGCGCGACACGAGGCCGAGCGGCGCGGCAAGGTATGGTTGCGCCGAATCGGCAGCGCCGGCATGCGTTGGCTCGATACGCCGCTCGGCAAACTGATCGTCGCGGGCGAGGACCGCTCGCTGCTCGAGCAATGCGGCTTCGCCGACGCGAATGCGCGCGGCATCTTTTTGATATCGCGGCTTGCGAGCGCGGCGCTGGGGCTTGCCCTCTACACGTGGCTCGTGAGCCCGTATATCGACGGCAGTACGCAGCCTGCCTATCTGGGTGCGGCCGTCGTCGCGGGATTCATGCTGCCGAAGGCGGTGCTTGGCCGCCGCGCGGCCGCCCGGCGTGCGAGCGTTGCCGACGAGACGCCGGCATTCGTCGACCTGCTCAGGCTGCTGCAAGGTGTCGGCTTATCGCTCGACCAGAGCTTGCAGGTCATCATCAACGATTTCCGGACGATGCTGCCCGTGCTCTCCGACGAGCTCGAGATCGCGCAGCGGCAGTTCGTGGCGGGGCGCACGCGCGAGCAATCGCTGCAGCGTCTTGCGGGCGCATTCGGCAACGAGGATTTGCGGGCCGTCGCGCGTCTGATGATCCAGGTCGACCGGCACGGCGGCGCGGTTCAGGAGCCGCTTCGTCAATTCGGCGAAAGGCTGCGGGAGACCCGCCGAGCCCGTTTGCGGGAGCGGATCGGGCGACTGACCGTCAAGATGACGGGCGTCATGATCCTGACGCTGCTGCCTGCGCTGCTGATCGTGACGGCGGGACCGGGCATCGTTGCGATCACGCACGCGCTTTCGACGACGCATCGTTGACGAATGGCACACCCGAGAGCGAGCCGCGCATTGAAGAACACTATCCCGACAACGACGATCGATCATCCGATGAACCGTTCGAGCCCGATTCCGCCGTCATCGCGCCGCTTTTTCGCCGCCGCGCTGGTGCTCGTCCTGAGCGCCTGCGCATTCAAGCCGTCGGGCTATGGCGTGGGGCCGCAGGCCGAACGCGCCGCGATGCTGCAAAACGCTCAGCCCGAACCGAAGCCCGATACGCCCGGCATGTATCTCGCGCTGATCGACCGGATGCAGTCGCAGGGGCTCTATTTTGCGTCCCTCGCGCACATCGACGCATACGAAAAGCAATACGGGACGACGCCCGACTCGACGCTGCTGCGCGCCGACGCACTGCGCCTGACGGGACAGCCCGAGGCCAGTGCCGATGCGTATCGCTCGCTGCTCGCGACGCCGCTTGCCTCGCGCGGCTACCGCGGGCTGGGGCTCGTTGCAGGCGCCGCGGGCGACTTCGATAGGGCGGCGCACGACCTTGAAGCGGCGTCGGCGCTCGCGCCCACGGACGCCGCGACGTTGTCCGATCTTGGCTATGCACGATTGCGCGAAGGCGACGTGGCAGGGGCGCGTGTTCCGCTCATGAAGGCGGCGGAACTCGATGCCCATAACGCGACGGTGCTGGCCAACGTCGCGTTGCTGCTGCTCTCGCAGGGCCACGCACGCGATGCGCGTGCATTGATGGACGAGCAGCATTTTTCGAACGAAGTGCGCGAAGCGGTGCGTCAGGACGCGGCGAAAGTCGCGCTCGCACGGAAGGGGCGCCGCTCGGTACAAGGCACCGAAAAACCGAGGCAGCCGCAGGTGCGCCCCGAAGAGGCGCCGGCGGCGACGGCCAGCGCCCGTACGCCGTTGCCGCTCTTGCAGCGGTTCGCGCAATGACGCATTCGCCGTGACGAGGACGATATGACGACACGCTACTTCATCGACCCCCTACGCACGATCGCCAAGATCGCATTCGGCGCGGCCGTACTCCTCGCGGCTGGCCTGTGTGCGCCAGCGATGGCTGAAGCGCCAGGCGAGCCTGCTGCCGCGGTGCGACCGACCCAGCCGATCGGCGAAGCGACGCGAAGCTGGCTCGAGCTTCAGCGCAGCAACGCGCAAGCCGCGCCGGCATTGCCCGTGCTCGGCGCACAGGCGGGGCTGGCCTACGCACGCTATCTGGACTCTTTCAAGACCAGGATTCCGAGTTCGTTCGATTCGACGCTCGGCGCGGGCGGCAACGCCGCGGGTGCGAACCATATGAATGCCGTCGGCGCTTCGCCCAGCGGGGCGAACTGAGCGATGAAGGCTGCGCGCCGCCGCACATTCGACCGACCCCGCCCGCCTCGCACCGATCGGCAGCGCGGTTCGGCGGCCATCGTCGTCGCGATTTTTCTTTCGCTCGCGGTGGCGGTCCTCGGCGCGCTCGACGTCGGCAACGTCTTCTTCGCACGGCGGTCGCTGCAGCGGGTCGCGGATCTTGCTTCGCTCGCCGGCGCGCAAACGATGGACGACGATTGCTCGGCACCGACGGCCACGGCGCGGGCGAACGCCGCGGCCAACGGCTTTTCGGCGACGGCGGCGGGACAGTCGCTGACGGTCGTCTGCGGCCGTTGGGATACCGCGACCAATACCGCGCCGAGCTACTTCGCCAGCGCGAACGGCTCGCCTTTGAACGCCGTGCAAGTCCGCGTGGTGCGCACGGTCCCGTACTTCTTTCTCGGGCCGTCACGGCAGATCGGCGCCACCGCGACGGCGCAGGCGACGAATCTCGGCGCGTTCACGATCGGCACGACGCTCGCGCAATTGCAAGGCGGCCTCATCAACGGTCTGCTCAACGGATTGCTGGGCGCGAACCTCGATCTTTCGCTGGCTTCATATCAATCGCTGGCCGGCGCGCGCATCAAGGTCGGCGATCTGATGGCGGCGCTTGGAGTCGATACGGTTGACGCATTGCTCGCGACGCAAGTCGATGCCGCTCAGCTCGCCAATCTGATGCTGAGTGCGTTATCGCGTACATCGGTGGCCGATGCGAACCTGCAGACCGATCTCGCGACGTTGCAAGCGATCGCGGCAAGCGGTCTTTCGACATCCGTGAAGTTTCCGCTCGGTGCGACCGACACAGCGCCCGGGCTGCTTTCGGTGAATCTCGCCCATACGCAGAGTGCCGTGGGCGCGACGATCAGCCCGTTCGATGCGCTCGTCGTGGCGGCCGAGATCGCCAAAGCCGGACAAGCGCCGACGGATATCGCAGCCGGCCTCGCGCTCGGCACTCTGCAGACCACGTTGAAAGTGCAAGTTCTGCAGCCGCCGGTGCTCGCGATCGGCGAGGCGGGGATGAACCCAGCCACGCAGACATGGCGTACGCAGGCAAGAACTGCACAGGTGCGGCTTTATCTGAACATCGGATTGGGTCCCGTCACCCTTCCTTTCGTCGGCACGGTCGGCGCCAATCTGCCGCTCTCGCTCGAGGTTGCGCCGGGGCAGGCCTGGCTCGAAGCCGCGCATTGCGCGACGAGTGCCGCTGCGAGCAATTCGACGATCGGTGCGACGCCGGGCCTCGCGAATGTCTGCGTAGGCGACGCCCCCCCCAATCTATCGGCCTCGCAGCCGTTCAGCTGCACGCGAGCTGCAACGTTGATCCAGGTCTCGAATCTGATCGTCGTGAAGGCGAACGCGGCGCTTCCCGCGGTAGTCCCGGCAGAGGATTCGTCGACATTCGAATTCGACGGCATCGCCGGCAACGCAGACGACTACCAGAGCGCGAATTCGAACGCTGTGGGCAGCGTGTTGGCGAATGCACTGTCGGGACTCTCCGCCACACTCGCGCAGCCGGGCGCGCTCTCGGTCACGCTGTTGGGAGGCGCGCTCGGTGTGCCGTTGGGACCTGTCGTCAGTGCACTCGTCGCGTTCCTTGCTCCTGCGCTCACGCTGGTCGCCGAAGATGTCGACGCGGCGCTCGTCCCGTTGCTGCAACTGCTCGGGGTGCAGGTCGGCGTCGCAACCATCCATGATCTGTCGTTGACCTGCGGCGTGTCGAAACTCGTCTATTGAAAACATCGAAGAAGCGAACAATGAGAGCCGCCAATACAATCGAGGAACTGGACATCTATGTCTGGGAGGGCAAGGCCGATATCGTCGAACGCGTCATGCGCTGCATGGCGAGCTTCGACGTCGACGTGATCCGTGCGGACGGGATGACGATGACGCCTCCGAGCGGTGAAGTCCGCTCATCGCTTGCTATCGTCAGCGTGAGCGTCATCGACGGCGCGGCACGTGTACTGCACGATTGGCAGGCGACCAACGGCATGCCGGTGATCTGGGTGGGCGCCGTGCCGCGCGAGCGCGATCCCGCCATGTTTCCGCACGAGTACGCGCATGTGTTGCCGCTCGATTTCACGTGCGCCGAGCTGCGCGGGATGGTCGCCAAGCTCGTTGCGCAGTTGCGCGCGCATACCGCGCGAACGTCCGAGCCGACGGCGCTCGTCGCGCATTCCGAGCCCATGCAAGCGTTGCTTCGCGAAGTGGATACGTTCGCCGATTGCGACACGAGCGTGCTGATCCGCGGCGAGACTGGCGTGGGCAAGGAGCGCATCGCGCAATTGCTGCACGAAAAGCACTCCCGTTATGCCGCCGGCCCGTTCGTCCCCGTCAATTGCGGCGCGATTCCCGACGGTCTTTTCGAGTCGCTGTTTTTCGGCCACGCGAAGGGCTCGTTTACCGGTGCCGTGGGTGCGCACAAGGGATACTTCGAGCAGGCCGACGGTGGCACGCTGTTTCTGGACGAAATCGGCGATTTGCCGCTTTATCAGCAAGTGAAACTGCTGCGCGTACTCGAAGACGGCGCCGTCACGCGCATCGGATCGGCGACGCCCGTGCGCGTCGACTTCAGGCTCGTTGCCGCGACAAACAAGAACCTGACGCAATTGGTCAAGGACGGTGCATTTCGCGCCGACTTGTATTACCGGCTCGCGGTAATCGAGTTGCGCCTCCCGTCGCTCGAGGAGCGGGGCGCGGTCGACAAGATCGCGATCTTCAACGCCTTCATTGCTTCGGTGCTCGGCGCCGAGCGCATGGCGAGCCTGCCCGCGGTGCCTTACTGGCTCGCCGATGCGGTGGCCGATACCTACTTTCCCGGCAATGTGCGCGAATTGCGCAATCTCGCCGAGCGTATCGGCGTGACCGTGCGCCAGATCGGCGCATGGGATGCCATCCGGCTCAAGCGGTTGATCGCGCACGCGCGCAATGCGCAGCCGGCTCCGGCCGACAGCGCGAACGAACTCATCGTGGATCGAAGCAAGTGGGACATGGCCGAGCGCAACCGCGTGCTCGCTGCGCTGAGCGCGAACGCGTGGCGCCGGCAGGATACCGCTCAACACCTGGGTATCAGCCGCAAAGTCTTATGGGAAAAGATGCGCAAATACCAAATCTTCGAGGAAGAGCCCGAAGCGCGCGAAACTGAGTAATAATGACACGCTTGAGTCAGTAAATCATGCTTGCTCAGATAAAAACTATTCGCGCGGGAATCAACGATGAGGCATCTACCACAAGTACGGGGGACAGCGCTTGCGGCGCTTGTCATGATCGGGGGATTGGGCATGTTCGGCTGCGCCGGCGCGCAATCGAGCAGCAGTGCGACGGCACCGGCAACGACGACGAGCGCCTCGATTCCGCTGACGGCGGGCGCGGCAACGCCCGCCATGGCGACGTCCGACGCATCTCCGGTACGCGAACAAGCCCCAGCAGCGTCGGCGGTGCCCCAAGCCGAAGACTCGAAGGAAGCGGCGCAAGGCAACGTTGCCGAATTGCAGCGTCTCATGCACGGCAGCGAGTTGACCGAGCTTCGCACCAGCTACAACGGCAGCTACGGTGCGAGCCTTCTGCTCTATGGGAAAGAGCTGACCTACTACGTCGCGCTCTTTCAACAGAAAAACTTCTGGCGCGTGATCAAGACTCAGGACGAGGCCCGCGCGGAAGCGATCTATGCCGAGTTCGCGAAAAAGAGCGCGCAGCTCGCTGATGTCGAGTTGCGCGGGGCCAAGCTGGCCGCGCAAAAAGCCTATACGGAACATTTGATCGCGCTTTCGCAAGCGCGGGCCGAGCGTTTGCAGGCCGATCTCGACGTTGCGCACCAGCAGCAAGCACTCGCCGCCGATCGCCAAAAGCAGGCGCGCGGCGAGGCGGCGGCGCTGGACGCGCAAAAGCGCGCCGCGCAGGATCAATTGCGTGCGCTCAAGCGTCAGGTGCGCGAGTTGCAGCGTGAGGCGGACTCGGGCTTGCCGCACCGCGTGCGCTGAACGGGGCGCGCGCCGTCCCAAATCGAGCGTGCGGGGCCGGGCCCGGCAGCAGGCCGGCTATCATGCGGTACTGCATCGAGCCCAGAGCCCATGGATCGGCTGCTCATCGACATCCCCGATGCGTTCGAAACGGAGCGCTTGATCGTCCGTTGCCCCCGCCCGGGCGACGGACGCCTGGTCTATGCAGGCACATTCTTCCGCAACGGATGTAATCGTTGCCAGCCAATCGCGCCGGACTTCGACGCCCGAGCCGCAAGACATTCGCCGCGATGCGCCTATTTCTCTCCGTCGCGCGCTATTCGTCGCAAGGAGGCATCGAACTTGCAGACTAGAGGCACGGTGTTTTCGAAATAGGACTGCAATGGCAATTCAACAGACGGAACCTGTGCGCCGGACGTATGCGCTTCATTTGGTCGACGCGGATCTGGATCATCTCGAGCGGGCGATCCGCGAACCCGAGAATCGTATGCTTACGGCGCAGTATTGGCGGCAGCGGATCTTGAGCATCCGCCGGCAATTCGAACTGACGCGCGAGCAGCGCGCCCGCGCGGAGGCATTGCTAGAGAGCCTTTCGCAGCGGCAGAGCGATGCTCGACCCGCGATGGCGGGCCTTCGCTGACATCCTGAGGTGCCTCGCGGCGAGGCACCTCATTCGTTGTTGTTATTGTTGTCGTCGTTGTTGTTGTCGTTGCTGGTGCTGCTGCTGTGGTGGTTGCCGTGCTCGTTGCCATGCGGGCCCGTGCTGAACGGCCGGCGTCTGCGCGTCACGACCACCGGCGCGTCGCCCGAGCGCTCCGATGACCCATGCATGCCGTGCGATTCGCGCGGCTCGCGGCCTTCGCGAGGCGCGCCGGAGCCCTCGCGCGGACCGTGGCGCTCGCCGTACCCGCCGGTACGCGGGCCGCGTGGCCCCGGGCGGGTGCCGGTATCGAGCTGAATCGTCGAAATCGCACGCTTGTAAATGCCTTGCAGCCCGACGGGTGTGCGCAGCATGACGAGATATTGATCGAACGACTCGATGCATCCAGTCAGACGGATGCCGTTCACGAGATAGATTTCGACGCGCTTGCGCTCTTTGCGCGCTGCGTTCATGAAGTCGTTCTGCGGATGGGATTCTGCGGGATTCGGCATTGCACGGACGACAGCAGGAGCTGCCCCAGGTTGGTTAGTGAAGCGCGGTGGCTACGCGCGAAATTCGTGGCTGGCGGGGATTTTAACCCGTGTGTGCTGCCGCGAGGGTCCTTTCGCACGCGCATCGGGCCCACGCGCGCGTAACGAAATGTTCCAAAAGGCGCGCGGCATCATTGGTTTTCGCCCCGCGCGGGTTTCAGATACCACGGCTGCTGCGCATGTCGGAGCACGGTCGATGCCCGCGCACGGGCCCCCGGAAAAGCGCGCGCTCGTGGGACAATGGCGGCAGCATCGCATGCCGAAGCTTGCCGAAAGTCCTCCAGCGCAGCTTCGCGTCGAGCGAACGAGCGGACATTGCGCCGCAATCAAGGGGACTCGATGAAATCGTCAGTGCGTCTTTCGCCGCGGCGGCCTCGATGAGCGTGCTGCCGCCCCATTGCAGTGCACAACGCTTTCACGAAGCGCTGCGCCTCTTCGGTTCGATTGTCGGCGAAACTCACGTCGTTGTTTCGGACAACGAACTGATCGAATACGCCGATCCGTTCGCTCCGGGCCCTCAGGAGCCGCGCTTCGCGGCATCCGCAGCGATACTGCCCGCTTCAGTCGACGAGGTCAGGGAAGTGCTGCGCGTCGCGCGCAGCTATCGTCTGCCGCTCTGGCCGGTCTCGACCGGCCGCAATTATGCGTATGGAGGAGCGGCGCCCCGTCTGTCCGGATCGATCGTGGTCGATCTGCGACGCATGAACCGCATCCTCGAAGTGGACGAGACCCTTGGCTATGCCCTGGTCGAGCCCGGCGTGACCTACTTCGATCTGCACGAGCACTTGCGCGCGCGCGGTGCGAAGCTATGGATCGATCCGCCCGCGGCGGGCTGGGGCAGCGTCGTCGGCAATACGCTCGAGCGCGGCTTCGGCTACACGCCCTACGGCGACCACGCCGCGATGCAGTGCGGCATGGAAGTCGTCCTCGCGACGGGCGACATCGTGCGCACCGGAATGGGCGGCATCGAGATAGGCAGTTCGTGGCAACTCTACAAGCCGGGCTTCGGCCCCTCGTACGACGCGATGTTCATGCAGTCGAATTTCGGCATCGTGACCAAGCTCGGCATCGCACTGATGCCGCGGCCGGCCAGCTATCTGCTCGCGCATCTGCGCTTCGGCGACGAAGCGGACCTGGAGGCCATCGTCGAGACGTTGCGGCCGTTCAAGCTCGACGAGACGATTCGCAATCACGCCGTCGTCGAAGGCGCTATTCGCTTTGCGGCGGGGGTGTCGTCGCGCGGCGAGTGGTATGACGGGCAGGGGCCGATGCCCGAGTCCGCCATCGATGCGATGACCAGGCGGCTCGGGATCGGGCGATGGAATCTGCGTTTCGGCCTGTATGGCGAGCCCGAAGTCGTCGAGGCGCAGTTTTCGGTCGTCAAGCGGGCGTTTTCCCGCGTGCGAGGGGTGCGCATCGAGGCCGCGCGGTATGCCGGCGACGCGCAACCCGAGGGCGGCGGCGACCGCAACATGGCCGGCATCCCGACCATGACCGCATTTCGGATGCTCGACTGGCGCGGCGGCGCGGGCGCGCACGTCGATTTTTCGCCGATCTGCCCGTTCACGGGGCGCGACGCGATGCGGCAATATTGGCTCGCGAAGACCCGTTGTGCCGAATACGGGTTCGATTACTACGGCGGCTTCACCGCCGGCACGCGCCATTTGCATCACATCGTCGCAACGATCTTCGACCGCGACGATGCAAGCCAGACCGATGCCGCGGGCGACTTGCTGCGCGTGTTGATCAGCGATGCGCGCGCGGCGGGGTATGGCCAGTACCGTACCCATCTGGCCTATATGGACCTGGCTGCTGCGCAATACGATTTCAACGATGGTGCGTTGCTGCGCTTGTCGGAAACGATCAAGGATACGCTCGATCCCGACGGCATCCTGGCGCCGGGCAAATCGGGCATCTGGCCGCGCGCCTGGCGCGATCGGCGTGGCTATACGTAAGGGGGCTCAGCTTCATGGATCGGCGAAGCTTCATCGTGGACTCGGCGGCGTTGATCGCCGGTGTGTGCGGCGGTAGCCCGGAATCGCTCGCGAGTGCGCCGCGTGCGGCGGCCAGCCGGACGGTCGCGCCGGCCACCACCGTGCTCGTCGACGCGTCCCTCGGGCGAAGCATCGCCTTTGCGGCGGATGCCGTATCGGCCGGCGCATCGACGGCGTCCGTGGCGCCCGTCGGCGGCGACATTGGCGCGCTATGGTACGCGCGCCTAGCCAGCACTCAGGGCCGCATCGTCGGCCTGTTGCGTCCGTCGGACGCATTCGTGCTGACGCGGTTGGCCAGGCATGCTGGACACACAGTGATCGAGCAGCCGTGGCGTGCGCATACGGTGGAGATAGCGATCGACCTGCGTTGATGCCGATCGAGGCTCAGAGCGCCGAACGCTGGGTTCCGCGCTGCTCCTGTACGGGCATGGGCCGCGGACCGGATGCCGGCGCTGTCTCGGCATCGCTTGCGCCGCCGTTAGGGGCCGTCGCGCGTGGATCGTCCTCGAAGGTAGCGGGATGCCGATCGAGCGAGCCGCAGGCACTGATTGCAACGGCCGCATCGGTTCCGTCCGCGGCGTCGCCCAGCACGGCGGCGAAAGCTGCGAGTTGGGCCGCGTCGGGCAACGGTGCCTTCAGCGCGGCAACCATCAGCGACGCGAGGCGCGCAATCAATTGCAGATCGCTCATCGTCTGCCCTTGGGAGAACTCGGCGATGAGATTATCGGTATCGCCGCCCGCCAGCACGCCCGACAGCGCGCCGATCGCAAAATGCAGTCGCCAGCCGAGTTCCTCGCGAGGCAAATGCGGCAGCGCGCGTTGGAAGGCGTCGAAGAAGCGCTCGGCGACCGATGCGTAGTGGCCGCTGAGAAAGTTGTGAATGAATGTGGAAGGGTCCGTATAGGCGCGGCCCAGCAGCTTGAGGAACGCCCGCCCGCCGGCCTGCGGATCGCGCGACAGGCGCAGCGCGGGGATGAACATCGCGCCGAGCACATGTTCGCAGGTGAGCCGGTCGCCGAGCGCCGCGTCGAAACGCTCGAGCATCTTCAATCGTTCTTCGTTGAGGCGATCGAGGCGACGGGACAACATCGCGTGGATCAACGCTTCCTTGCTGCCGAAATGATAGTTGACCGCGGCCAGATTGACGTCCGCGCGCGACGTGATTTGCCGCAGCGACATGGCCTCGAAACCGTATTCGATGAAGATGTCTTCGGCCGCATCGAGAATGCGTGCCTTCGTGTCGCCGGTTATCCGGTTCGATGTGCGAACTGCCATGTGCGCCTCCCATGCCGGTTAGCCGGCCGCGAACAAGCGATTCAAGTTCTTGATTGAAACTCGTTGTTTCGGGAACGATAAAAACGTATCGATACGGCGGCAAGCGTTGTTTGTGGGTGGAGTCCTCTAGAGTCCGCCAACCCTCGCGGAAATGACGGGCCGAAGGCACGCGGTGCGGCGCTACTCCGGTCCGTCAAACTCTGAAGGCGGTCAGGCATCGGGTATCACGGGCGTCCCGTCATGCTGATTCGCCGACGCGTTGAGCCGAGCGCAGCATGTCCACGCCACGTTGCTCGCGCCCGAACAGAATGAGCACCGCGATGACGATTGCGGATATTGCCGCAACGGCGGCCAGGGCGAGCGAGTAGTTGTTGTTCTGGCTGGCGGCGAGCGATGCCTGCATCGTGGCGTTGACGGAAGCGATCAAGTTGCCGAGTTGATAGACGAAGCCAGGGAACGTGGCGCGAATTTCATCGGGCGAGATCTCGTTGAGGTAGGCAGGAACCACGCCCCACGCGCCCTGTACCGAGATTTGCATGAGAAACGCGCCGATCGCGAGCGCGACGGCGCTAGCCGAGAACGCCCACAGCGGAAGCACGGGCAACGCGATCAATGCCGCGATGCAGATCGCGCGGCGACGGCCGATCTTTTCCGACATCGAGCCGAAGAACAGTCCACCGACGATCGCGCCGATATTGAGGACGATCAGGATGCGAGAGACGGTAGCCGGATCGAAGCTGTGCTGTACGCGCAAAAACGTCGGATAGAGGTCCTGCGTGCCGTGGGAGAAGAAGTTGAATGCCGTCATCAGCACGATCGCATAAATCGAGAGCGCCCAGTTTCTCTTGAGCGTATCGATCAGGCCCGGACGTTGATGCGTCTCCATGGCGCGCCATGCGGGCGATTCCGGAACGTTCTTGCGGATATAGAGCACGAGCAGCGCGGGGATGATGCCGACGAAGAACATGCTGCGCCAGCCCCAATGCAGGACGTCGAACAGCAGCCAGAACACGACCGAAGCGAGCAGGTATCCGGTCGGGTAGCCGGCTTGCAGCAGCCCGGAGACGAAGCCGCGGGCGTTGGCGGGAATGGTTTCCATCGTGAGCGCGGAACCGACGCCCCATTCCCCGCCCATGGCGATCCCGAACAGCGAGCGCATGACGAGCAAGGTCGCGAGATTCGGCGAAAAGCCCGAGAGCAGTTCGAGCACCGAATAGCAGGCGATGTTGATCATGAGGGTCGGCCGGCGGCCGAACTTGTCGGCGAGCCGGCCGAAGATCAGCGCACCGAGCGGCCGCATCGCCAGGGTCAGGGTGATCGCAACCGCGACGGCCGGGATTTTCGTGTTGAACTCTGCAGCGATATCCTTGAGGACGAAAACCATCAGGAAGAAATCGAAGGCGTCGAGCGTCCAGCCTAGATAGGCTGCGATCGTGACGTTTTTCTGCTCACGCGTCCAAGCCATTTTTGCGTTCTCCTTTTTGTCTCCAGATCGTCAGCCGCGCCGCGGATCACGCTGGCGCGGCCGTCCCGTGGGTTGGCATGACGAGTGTACGCGCACTCTAAGCGGTTGCATGATTGGGTTGCCCGTTTATCGGTATTAATCCCTATGTGGCTGTCTAAAATATTACGATCTGGTTTTAAATGTCGGCTTTTAGAAAGACTTGCTCCCGCAACGGTTATGCGGTTCATTGCAAACCAGCCGAATTCGATACAGAAAACCCATTACTCTTTCGCCATGTCCGTTTCGACTCCCGAACTGCCTGCCCTGGATACCCCCGGTTGCTGATCCGTCAGCGCACGCTCGCCGACCTCGAGGCGTGCCTCGCAATGGATCGCGATCCCGAGGTCACCCGTCATATCGCCGGGCCTTGGCAGGACCCGGTCGCGCATCGACAGTTCGTGGCATTCCGCACGACGAGGGCGTATCCGCCCGGGCTCGGCTATTGGTCGATACGCGAGCGCAGCGCGCCCGAGCGGTTCATCGGCTGGGTGTTGCTCATTCCAGACCATGGAGCGGGGCCCGAGGTCGAGATCGGCTGGCGTCTCGTGCGCGATGCGTGGGGTAGGGGAATCGCCACCGAGGCCGCCCACGCACTCGTGCATCACGCCTTCGCAACGCTACGGTTGCCGCGCGTCATTGCGGAAATCGCGTCCGCGAACACCGCGTCGCTGCGTGTCGCGCAAAAGCTTGGCATGCAATGGGTCGGATATAACGCGAGCGAAGCGCTGAGCTACCAACGGTTTCGCCTCGAGCGGGAAGATCTGCGTGCGCGGTGAATGCGTGAATTCCATGAACCGATGAATGGACATCAGGACTGCTTACCATTACGGTGTCCACTACGACTGCGCGCTCTGGGACCCGATTCTCGGTTAGTGAGTGCCGCGCTCGGCGCCGAACGCATGCGCCAGCATGGCGGCCGCGGCATACGCCGCGCCGCCCACCGCGCTGACGACATACAGCGAAACGCTCAGATGCGCGGCAAGCATCGTGACCGCCCCGGCCAACGCGACGCCGATGAGGCTGCCCGCCTGGCGCAACGCGTTCAGCAGCCCCGAGGCCACGCCGGCGAGCTCCGCGGGCACCTGCTCGAGCACGGTGGCGATCATCGGCGGTACCGACAAAGCGGTGCCCGCTCCGAAAACGGCCATCGAGGCATAGATGAATGGGCGCGGTGCCGCCCATGAGAACAGTGCGGCCGTGAGGGGGGCCGAGACCGCCGCCGCGGCCAGGCCGATCGTCATCAAGCGGGCGGCGCCGAGGCGCGCATGGAGCTTGCCCGAGAGCAGGTTGCCGAACGACAGGCTTGCCGCCATGGGCAAGAGGGCGAAACCGGTCGCCTTCGCATTCATGCCGAGCGCACCGTGCAGGTAAAGGCTCAGATTGAACAGCAGTCCGAAATAGCCCACGTAGACAAGCGTTCCCGCCGCATTCATCGCCAGAAAGATCCGGTTTCGAAACCACGCAAGCGGCACCATCGGCTCGCGCGAGCGGCGCTCGAAGAAAATCAGTGCCGCGACGCAGGCGGCAAACAACAGGGAAGCCACCACGACTTCGGGCGACCGCGGACCGCGAGTCGGCAATTCGATTGCGGCGAAACACAGTGCACCCAGTGCGGCCGCACTCGAGAACTGTCCGCCCCAATCGAAGCGGCGCACGGAGGTGCTGCGCGGTGCCTGTCGGACTGAAACCAGCGCGCCCGCGAAAGCAACCGCGCCTGTCGGCAGATTGACGAGAAATGCGCTGCGCCATCCGAAGCTATCGACGAGCAATCCTCCCAGGACAGGGCCGATCGCGGCCGCGGCCGACGCGACGAGCGCCCATGTGGCGATGGCACGGGCCCGTTCCTGCGCATCGTCGAAAGTGGCGCGGACGATGGCAAGCGAGGCGGGCAGGAACAGTGCGGCGCCGGCACCTTGCGCAAAGCGGGCCGCGACGAGCGCGCCGACGGATGGGGCGAGACCGCACGCGGCGGACGCCGCGACGAATGCCGCGAGCCCGGCGAGGTACACCGTTTTTGCGCCGAAACGATCGCTGGCGACGCCGCCGGCGAGAATCAGCGCGGCAAAAGTCAGCGTGTAAGCATCGACGATCCATGCGAGGCCGCTCACCGTCGCGCCGAGCGACGCACGCAGGGCGGGCAGCGCGACATTGACGATCGTCGTATCGAGCACTGCCATGAACATGCCGCCGGCGACCAGACCTAGCGTGACGCGCCTGCGCCATGCGTCGCGGCGCTGCAGTCCGCATTCGTCCGCGCGTGCGAGAACCGTATCGGACATTCGTTCCTCCGTTGGCTGAATGCCTCTCAGTTTACGAATGCGCGGCGATGCAATAAAGCAGTAATATCGCATATCTATGATGCACATTTGCATCACCGACACCCATCCGCGCCCGGGGCTTCGCAGCGATGATTCATTGGGACAATGCGCGTTTCTTTTTGGCGGTGGCGCGAGCCGGCACACTGCGCGGCGCGGCCGCCCGCCTCTCCGTCGATCAGGCCACTGTCGGGCGGCGCATCGCGGCGCTCGAAGCGGCGCTGTCCGCGCGGCTTTTCCTGCGCACGCCCTCGCTGTACGTGCTGACTTCGGCGGGCGAAGCGCTGGTCGCACCGGCGGAGGCCATGGAGCAGGCAGCGCTGGCGATGGAGCGGCGCGTGGCCGGGCTGGACGAAGCGTTGTCCGGGACGATTCGCGTGGCGACGACTGACTCGCTGGGCAAAAAATTCGTCGTGCCCGCCATCGCGAAGCTGCGTCGTGCGCATCCGGGTATCGATATCGTCTGCGTGACATCGGTGGATATCGCCAATCTCACGCGCCGTGAGGCCGATCTCGCGATCCGGACGGTTCGGCCTGATTCGCCGGAGCTGGTCGTCAGGCGGCTGGCCCAGTTGGAAATGGGTATTTACGCGTCGCGCGCCTATGTTGCCGCGCGTGGAACACCGCGTGAAGGCGAGGCATTCGAAGGACACGATCTCGTCATGTATCAGCAGCCGGTGGTACCGTCGATGTGGGACGCCCTATGCGGCGAGCCTACCAACCGGGCGCGGGTGGCGTTTCAGACTGCATCGACGATGATGCTGTTCGAGGCGACGATCGCCGGACTCGGTCTTGCCGGGCTGCCATGCTTTCGCGCGGACGACGAGCCCGAACTCGTGCGTGTGATGCCGCATCGCCGCGAGCACTTCGAGGTCTGGCTCGTCGCCCATCTGGACTTGTATAAGACGGCCCGCATGCAAGCACTCATCGAGGTTGTCGCCGAAGCATTCGCGGCTTCGTGAAGCCGGTGTCGAAAATTTTTCGACCGCTGTAACCACTCGCCCAACTGCGGCGAATTACCTGGCAGATCGCGCAGTGCAACCGCGCCGTGCCCGGACAGTCGGGCGAGGCCAATGATGCGGTGCAAGCGATCGCTAACCACTTGATGGCATCTAGGAGCGAATTGATGAATACGAACAAACTTTCCGCAGCAGCCCTGGTTCTCGCATCGCTGGCGACCGGCGCATTCGCGCAGAACGCTGCCGCCCAGAACGTGGAAAAGTGTTATGGCGTGGCGCTTGCCGGCCATAACGACTGCAAGGCGGGGGCGGGGACCACTTGCGCCGGCACGCAAAAGATGGACTATGACGGCGCACACTACAAGAATGTGCCGACGGGTACCTGCACGACGATGAAGACGCCGCACGGAATGGGCTCGCTCGCGCCCACCAAGTCATAACGGACGAAGGGACGAACGGACGAAGGGACGAAGCACTCACCCGTGGCGGCGACAGTCCTGCCGCTCGGCTGACGCAGCCTCTTGCCTCGAGTATCCAAGCGCGTTTGCGCCGATCGGCGCAAACGCATCGCGTTGTGCTCGCGCCGTCACGCGATGGCGGACAAACGCAAACTACGTTTCCGCCAAAACCTCTTTGATCGCTTGCTCGAATGCTTCTACCGGCTGTCCGCCCGTGACCAGGTAACGTCGATTGAAAATGATCGACGGAACCGACTGGATGCCGAGTGCCTGGAAATCCCGTTCTTCGGCTCGGACTTCATCGGCATACCGGCCGCTGTCCAGAACATCGCGCGCTCGGTCGGCATCGAGTCCGACCGTTTGCGCCGCTTCGACGAGCACGTCGCGATTGCTCGGATCCTTGCCGTCGGAATGATAGGCCTGCATGAGCGCGAGCTTCAGCGGCAACTGCTTGCCTTCGATGCCGGCCCAGTGCAAGAGCCGATGCGCATCGAATGTGTTGTAGACGCGATTGCGCGGGCCGAACGTAAAGCCGACGCTCGCGCCGCGTTCGCGAATCACCGCCTGGGTTTCGGCGATCTCTTCCGGCGTGCGTCCGTATTTCTTGCCGAGATAATCGACGATCGCCTCGCCCTCGGGCCTCATTTGCGGATTGAGCTCGAACGGATGGATGACGATCTGTGGGTCGACCGCTTGTCCCAGCCGGGAAAGTGCCTGTTGCAGCGAGGATAGGCCGATCGCGCACCAGGGGCATGCGATATCGGAAACGAAGTCGATTCGAAGGGGCTGCGTCATTGCGTCGCCAGTAAGAAGTTGGCCACTTTCAGCCGAGCGCTGCACAGGTTAGCGCAATTCGGGGGCGCGTGCAGGCGGGGGCGAGCGGCCTAATCGTTCCGGTCCGTTTATATGGACGACCGCCGGCCGGAACGATGACCCGCTAATGGCGATTGAGACCGGTTCCGGTATCGCCCAGAGCGGCAGATTCACGATCGATCAATTGCAGCGTGATCGCCTCGTCGGCGCGCAGTGCCAGTTCCCTTTGCAATTCGAGCGCGGACGAGAACGCCTCGCGAGCCTGCCTGTGCCGCTCGGTGCGCGACAAAAGCGTGCCCATGGCAATGAACGTGGAGATGAGGCGAGGCCGGTCGTTCAGCCGCAAGAAATGCGATCGTGCCGCCTCGAACCAGGCCAGCGCTTCGGACATACGGCCCGCTGCCGCGAGTGTGCTGCCGCGCCCGTATTGCGCCATGGCCACGCCGGTCGTCATGCCTGTTTCGTTGAAGAGCCTTTCGGCGTCCCCCAGCAGCGCGAGCGCGCGCTCGATGTTGCCTTGATTCGCATGGACATCCGCGAGATTGAGCAGTGCAGCGGCTTCGTCGTCCTTGCTTTGCACGTCCGCTCGCCGGGCCAATGTCAGGGCACGCTCGTAGGCCGCGATAGCGGCCGGGAAATCTCCATGCTTTTCGTGAAGCATGCCGAGCCGAAGCGTCGTTTGCCCGACTCCTTGCATGTCGTCCATCGTTTCCCGTAGGCCGCGGGCTTCCTCGAGCAGCTTGCGGGCGTGATCGTCATGCGACTGATCGGAATACAGGACGCCGAGGTTATGAAGCGTTGCCGCGAGTCCCTCGATGTCGCCGGTCTGTCTGCGATTCTCGAGCGATCGCTCATAGCATCGCATCGCCTTGTCCCATTCGCCCAGTTCCCGGTAGGAGACGGCGATGTTGTTCAGCGCGGTCCCGATGTCTTCGCTCGTGCCGGCCCGTGAGAGGAGGTCCAGCGACTGTTCGAGCAGTTGAACGGCTTGCGCGTGCCGGCCGATATGCTGATACACCTCCGCCATCCGCGCCAATGTCACGGCTTGCCCGCGAAAGTCGTCCGTGCTCGTACGCGATTCCAACGCCTCCGCGTAAGCGCGTATCGCATCTTCGTGATGGCCCAGAAGAAAATAGAGAAGGCCCGCGTTTTGTGCGCCATTTCCCGCGCCTGTGACGTCATGTGCGCGCTGACGGATGGCAACGGCTTGTAACTGACACGCCAGCGCATCGCGGAATTCGCGCTTCGTGAAGTGCCAATCCGCCCGCGCCTCGAGTTCAGCCGCTTCGATGCCAAGCGACTCGTTCATGGCGATCGAGAAGACCTCGCTATCGGGCGGCAATGATTGTCTATCCATGGAGGTTTTATCTGCCCGGTCAGGCGACACTTGACGGCAATCTCGGAAACGTTGAATGCGGCGACGCGGATCATCGGTGTTTTGCAAAACGCGTCGCCATGAGCGCAACGTTAAGCGCTCGACGATGGTTTGTTCGATCGATCGCGAAAGGTTGATCTTCGAAGCGAAGCCGATGATTCGATGCGCTGCGTCGATCTTTTTTCGCGCGTTTTCGCTTTTTTTGGCAATTCTTACGATTTCACGTAATAATCGCGCGATAGGCTCACGCCGATCCTCTTACCGTCGAAACCGTTGGACATGGCTTTTAGCGAACCGAAGTCGGCTTTTTTCAGGTGGCTTGTCTCCTCCGATGCGCATCTGAGCTTCGAAAACAGACAAACGCTGCTAGCCAATCTATTCACCCGCACGCCAGAAATAGTCTTTGCATCGATATGCGAAATCAGTGTGGCAGCAACGGCGTACTATTTTCATCGCAGGAGCCTGTATGCGGGTTGGGGCGGCGCCGTGCTTGCGTTGCTCGCGGTGCGGTTGACGGTGGTTTATATATGTCGTCGACGTAGCGCACGCAAAGCGTCAACGCCCACCGCGCTCTTTCTTTTCGCGAGCATCCTCTGGAGTGCGCTGTTCGGCTTCGGCACGTTTTTGTGCAATACCAGTGGGGACTCGACGCTTTTCCTGCTTGGAAACGTTTGCGCCGTCGGCGTGATTGGTGGATTGGCTGGACGCAACGCGGGTACGCCTCGCCTCGTCCTGGTGCAGATTTCGGCAATCCTCGGGTTGTTGGGATTGGGCGCAGCGCTTTCCCCGGGATCGGGCAAGCTCGTATTGCTGTTTCAAGCGCCGTTTTGCGCGGCCGGATTTTTCACCGTTGCCCTGCGGAGCAATCGCGACACCGTCGCGCTGCTTGCCGCGCGTGAACGCAGTCATCGGCTTGCTCATCGCGACAGCCTCACCGGTTTGCCGAATCGCGCCCGTATCGGCGAGTTTTTGCTCGAGCGAACGAGCGCCGCTTCGCCGCGCCGAGCCCACGCGTTCGCCGTCCTGTTGATCGATCTCGATGGCTTCAAGGCCATCAACGACAGCCTCGGTCACGCCGCGGGGGACGAGATTCTGCAAGGAGCGGCGGCGCGCCTGTGCGAGATCGCTCCGCAAGGCGAACTCGTCGGGCGTCTGGCCGGCGACGAGTTTGTCGTCGTGTCCGACGGTACGACGTTGTCGGCCGACGCGTCCGCGCTTGCCGATCGCATCGTCAAGACGCTTTCACAGCCGTTCCTACTGAGCGATGCGACTGTGCATGTCGGTGCGAGCGTCGGTATTGCGCTCTACCCCGATCACGGCGATACGGGCGCCCAGTTGCTCATCTGCGCGGATCGGGCGTTGTACGCGGTGAAGCGCAGCGGCAAGAGCGCGTCGGCCGTTTTCAATCCTTCGGCGCATGCAACGAACGAAGAACTGAGCCTGATGCGCAGCGATCTCGAGGGCGCGCTGCGCACTTTCAGGGGCTTGCGCATGGAGTACCAGCCTGTCGTCGAGATCGCCACGAGGGCGGTCACAGGCCGCGAGGCATTGCTCCGTTGGACGCATCCGAGCCGGGGCGAGTTGTTGCCGGCCGCCTTCATTCCGATCGCCGAGCGAACGGGATTGATCGTGCCGCTCGGGGAGTGGGCGCTGCGCCAATCGTGCATCGATGCACTGAGTTGGTCCGATGCCGCGGTGGTTGCTGTCAATGTATCGCCGGTTCAATTGACCGAGGCATCGTTTGCATCGACCGTTGCGACGGTGCTGAAGACAACGGGCTTGCCGCCGCAGCGGCTGAACATCGAAGTCACGGAAAGCGTCTTTCTGAGCGATGACGTGCACACGCGCCGGAATTTGGCGAACCTGCGGGCGCAGGGGGTCGGGCTCGTACTGGACGACTTCGGCACGGGGTACTCGACGATGTCGACGCTCGTGCGCTTTTCGTTCGACAAGCTCAAGATCGATGGTTCGTTCGTCAAAACGGCCGTGCATCAGAGCAAGTCGGCGGCGGTCGTGCGCGGAATCGTTGCGTTGGCACGCGAACTCGGGATGCCGACGACGGCCGAGGGCGTCGAGACGAACGAGCAACTCGACTTCGTACGCGCTTGCGGCTGTACGCACGCGCAGGGCTTTCTTCTCGGCCGGCCGGCGCGCTCGGAGGCGCTTCACCTCGAACCTCATTGATGTCACCGTCCGAGTGCGGCGACAGCGCGCTCGATATCCGTCAGCACGATTTTCTTCATCTCGAACATTGCGCGCATGGCCGCCGAAGCAACCGCGCGATCTTCGTCCGATATCAGTTCGAGAAGCCGCGTTGGCGCGACTTGCCACGACACGCGTCTTTCGTATGGAGCGGGCGGCACGCGGATTGTGCCTCATGACGACCGCGTGCCCGCGGGATAGATGATGGTGCCATCCGGTTGAGGTCGAGCGCTGGGCGTCATGGTGGCGGCGTCCACATGACGATCCCCCAGTATGTGTCTGACCGCTTCGCCGCGCGATAGCAGGTAGTCGGTAATGATGCGGCGATGACAGCGCCACCAGACGGCCTCCGAACACATGATGGCGCAGCGCTTGCGCGCGCCCAATTCGAGCAGCGCGGCCAGGCCTTCGGCGAACGTCGCGGTGCATGCGTAGTCGGCGTAGTTGCGAAACGCGGGATGCGTCCAGTATCCGTTCGCCGAAGGCTCCGTGCGCTGCGATTTGCCTCGCCGTCCGCCGAGCTCCCGCAGATGACAGTACTCGATTCCGTGCGCCGCCAACGCATCCGGCAACGTGTCCACGTTGAACTGCGGGTTCGTTCGCGAGCGCGGAAAGCTGCGCACGTCGACGAGCAGTTCGATATCGGAGGCCTCGAGCAGGCCCATGAACTCGTCGAGCGAGCGTGTCGAATGACCGATCGTGAAAAACGGGTGTCGCATTGCAGAAAGTGTGGACGAGGGCGGCCTGAGTCGGTGCGCAAGTCTTGCGCCACGTCAATCGAGGCAGGCCCTGCGCAGCGCATTCACTGCGCCGCAGCTTCATGTTGCTTGCGATGTTCCGCGGCGAGCCGCTCCTGCTGATTGGGCGGGACCGCATCGTAGTGACTGAACTCGATGCTGTAGCTGCCATGCCCGCCGGCTATGGCGTTGAGGCGGGATTGATAATCGGTCAGCTCCGATAGCGGCACCTTTCCAGTTACCACGACGGCGTGTCCCGCGAGTGCGCGCGTGCCCTGTACCTGGGCGCGGCGCGTGGACAGGTCGCCGATGATGTCGCCGATGGCCGCCTCGGGCGTCATCACTTCGATATTGACGATGGGCTCGAGCACGAGAGGCTGCGCCTTCAGCGCGGCGTCGATGAACGCCTTGCGTCCCGCCGTGACGAACGCAACTTCCTTCGAATCGACGGGGTGGCTCTTGCCGTCGAAAACCGTCACACGCACGTCCTGCATCGGGAAGCCGGCCAATGGCCCGCTTTCCATCGCCTGCAGTATCCCTTTCTCGACGGCCGGCATGAATTGACCTGGAATGGCGCCGCCTTTGACCGCATCGACGAATTCGTAGCCGCTGCCGCGCGGCAACGGTTCGACGCGCAGCATGACTTCGCCGAATTGTCCGGCGCCGCCTGTCTGCTTCTTGTGCCGATGATGTCCTTCCGCTTGCGCGACGATCGTTTCCCGATAGGCGATCCTGGGAGGCCGGGTGAGCACGGAGACCTTGTATTGATCGGCGAGCCGTTCGAGCATGTGTCGCAGATGCAGCTCGCCAAGACCGCGTACGACCGTTTCGTTGTTGCCCGAATGTTCGATTCGCAAGCAAGGATCTTCCGCCGTCAGCTTCTGGAGGATTTCCCACAGGCGCTGCTCGTTGCCGCGGCGCTCGGGCTCGATCGCGAGGCCGTAAATCGGTGTCGGAAACGCGAGGGGCGCGAGATGAATGTTGCCGTCGTCGGGCGAATCGTGCAGAACGGCATCGAAGCCGATCTCGTCCACCTTGGCAGTGGCGCAGATATCGCCCGGTCCCGCGCGCGCGATCTCGACGTGTTCTTTGCCCTGGAGTGTCATCAAATGGGCGACCTTGAACGGTTGGCGTGCGTCGCCGATATAGAGCTGGCTGTCGCGCCGAACCGTGCCTTGATGAATTCGAAACACGGCCATTTTGCCGATGTACGGATCCACCACGATCTTGAATACGTGCGCGAGCACGTGCTTGTCGGCGAGCGGTCGAGCTTGAACGGCCTCGCGACGGCCATCGACGTCGCGATAAAAAAGAGGCGGGTTGCCTTCGAGCGGACTCGGCAACAGCTTCACGAAGATATCGAGGAGTTCGCGAATGCCGGCGCCCGTGGCCGCGGAGGTGAAGCAAATCGGCACCAGATGCCCTTCACGCAACGCGCGCTCGAACGGCTCATGCAGTTGTTCGGGGCTGATCGCTTCGCCTTGCTCGAGATAGAGCTCCATCAGATTCGCGTCGAGCTCGATCACCTGATCGATGAGCGCATCGTGCGCCGCGGCTACCGTCAGAAAGTCCGATTCGCCCGAAGGATTGAAGAAGCAGTCGACCACCGCTTGCGCGCCCTGGGCGGGCAGATTGATCGGCAGGCACGCTTTGCCGAACGTATCCTGAATCTGAGCGACGATGCCGGGCAGATCGACCTTCTCGCCGTCGATGCCATTGACGACGATGATTCGGCACAGCTTGCGCGCCTGAGCCCAGGCCATCATGCGCCGCGTCGTCATTTCGATGCCGGCGCGCGCGTTGATGACGACGGCCGCTGTCTCCACGGCGGGCAGCGCACTGATCGACAGGCCCGAGAAGTCGGGGTAACCCGGCGTATCGGCCAGATAAATGCGGGTGTCGCGGTAATCGACGTGCGCGATCGCGGAGCTCAGCGAATGGTGATATTTGCGCTCCAGCGGATCGAAATCGCAGACCGTCGTACCGCGCTCGACGCTGCCCGGCGCATGGATCGTGCCGCTCTCGTGCAGGAGCGCCTCGACGAGCGAGGTCTTGCCGCAACCGGTGTGACCGACCACCGCGAGGGTACGAATGGCTTCGGGGGAATAGTCCATGGCGCCTCCGTCCTGCGATTGTTATCGACGCATTATTGGCGAAAACGGTGAACGTCGCCAGCAATCGGCCCTCGACGGGGTTTCGATGCGCCCGCGTTGCGCGGGGGAAGACACCTCGCCCGGCCAGCCGGGTCGCTTTTGGTTTTGTAATAAGAAATACCCTATGCCTGTCCGATACTACGCGCGCCGCTCGCCCATGGCTCCGCGTTGTTGCGCTCGGCGCGGGCCGCGCTACCTGGATTTCAGCGATACGAACGTACGCGTGTTATCGCGAACGATCAGCAGCGCGGCTACCTTCGGGCTCGCGGCGACGAGCGCGGCTAACGCTTCGCGGGACGCAACGGGCTTTCCGTTCACCGACACCACGATATCGCCGGGCTCGATCCCGGCATCCGCCGCGAGATCCGAGGCCGCATCGACGAGCAAACCGGCTTCGACCCCGCTTGTGCGCCGTTCGGCTTCGCTGAGCGGATGGACGGCTAGACCGATCCTGTCGAGATCGTCGCCGCTGGGTGGCGCGGCGTCAGTGGACGCCGCTACCGTTGCACTCAACGTCATCGGCTTGTTGTTGCGGACGATTTTGAGCGTGACCTTCGAGCCTGGCGTCAGCCCCGCGACGGCATCGCGCAGGTCGGCGGCGTGATCGACGCTCTTTCCGTTGACGTGGGTGATGACGTCGCCGGCCCTCAGGCCGTTGGCAGCGGTGCCGTGCGCCGTTGGGGCGACGAGCGTCACGAGTACGCCCTGCGGTCGCGATAGGCCGAACGCCGTGGCCAGACCGGGATCGAGATCCTGCGTTGTAATGCCGAGACTGCCGCCGCCGGCCTTCGCCTGACCCAGCAAATGCGTACGCAGTTCGATTGCCGCCGTGATCGGGATGGCGAAGGTCATCGTTTGATAGCGGGGTGCGTCCACGTAAAGCTGCACGTCCACGCCGATTACCGCGCCGTCTCGATTCAGCAGGGGACCGCCCGAGTTATCGGGGTTCACGGCAATTTCGGTCTGAAAGAACGGGAACGTGGTGCCGTCGGGCAACGCATGTGGCGCGACGCTGACGATCCCCGCAGTGACCGTGTTTTGCGCGCCCTCGAGAGCGCCGATCGTCAACACGGTCTCCCCGGTGTTTACCCTCGCAGCGTCGCCAAGCCGGACGACAGGAAGTTTCGACGCGCCTTGCATTTGAAGCAGCGCGACATCGGTTCGCGGGTCGACGCCGAGCACGCGTGCCTTGAACTGGCGCCGGTCGGTCAGCGTCACCGTGACCTCGTCCGCGCGGTTCACGGTGTGCGCCGTCGTCACGACGAGCCCATCCGGGCTGACGATGAACCCCGAACCACGCCCCCACATGACGCGAGCGGCCGGGGATTGATCCTGCTGCGAGGCGGAGGACTGAAGAAGGGCGCCGATCGGATCGTCGGGTGCGATCGCGTCGAGTTGCGCAGGTCGGTCCGCGTCGCCCGCTGCACGGATATTGACGACGGCGGGCCCGTACCGGTCGACGAATATCGCGTAGTTGGGTGCGCTTTCAATGCTGCCGTTGCGGCTGCCGCTGTCGGGCGACGTATGGACAGTCCTGGCGGGTGAGGAGGCGGGTGGCGCCGCGTAGGTCGACAGCGGTAGCACCCAGAGGGTAACGCAGAACAATGACGCCGCAGCCATGCTGCGTAAGGCCGGATGGGGGGTTCCCGAAGTTCTGATGCTCACGGCTCGCTCCATTGGGTTGGCGTTGAGCGCAAATGGGAACGCTACCGGTCGAAAGCGGAAGACCGGTCTCGCGTGTCCGTCCATTCATGTTGCTCGCTCGACGTTTCGCCGCCTGTGAGAGAGCGCACTAAACCGCTCAAGATGATCGCCGCGTCGTATTCCGCGGCGGGTCGCGCAAGCGTTGCGCTACGTTGCTGATCCGGGGGGGCGAGACTTCCGATGCGGGGCGGCAAGCATCTTCTTGATTCTCTCGGCGTGCGTGCCGTCGAGCCACGGATTCCACCGGCCTTGCCGTTGCGGGCTCTCCGGCGGAAGGTCGAGCAGCTCCATGCTGCTCGGTCGACCACGGCCTTTGCGGTCCTTTGCTTGCCATAGCAAATGGATTGCGAGCGGCGCAAGGGGATCGAATTCCCGAACTATGTGGAGGTCGTTCGCGGCAAGCGTATTTCCGGTGTCGGCGATTGCTATTACGCCATCGAATCGCTCCGGGAACTCGCCGGCGTCGATTTCCGCCATGCCTTTGCCTGAGCGGTAAAGATACACGGGCCATCCTTTTTCCGCAGTGATGCGCCGGCCCGATGGAACGTATTCCGTCGTGAGTATCAGCGTTTCTCCGTTGCTGATTTTTTTGAGGAGCATGTCGATGTTGGTTTCATGCGCCGCCAAAACGAATCGCGCAGTCGGGTGCGCGATCACGGGAATATCGCGCAGCCCGGGTAGCGCGCCGGCCGCCCGAGCGCCATATACCTGGTGGGAGCCCGCGAAGCCGACGCTCAGTTCACGGCGGGTGACGAAATTCGGAATCTCGGCATCCCGCATGTATTTGAATCGCTTCGCTCCGCGCTTGATGAAAACCTCACCCACTATTGCGGCCCTCGACGGCTCGATATGGATGCCGTGTATGTCCTGCATATACCGCACTACGAGCGGTTCATACCTGCCCTTCGACAAGGCGAGCATCTGCGCTCTGGAAAGGACCGCAGCGGCCAACGCATCTCGTAGGGTAGGCACATGCGCCTTGTTGCCGGGAGCCGCGAAAGACGTCGCGGTGCGGCTTGCGACGTCGGTCTCCGGGCGATCGAGCCGGCGTGAGCCGATGCGCGACAGAGGTAATCCGGCCAGCGCCCCTTTCGATGTGGCTGCCGGCGTCGCCCGCGGGGCGGCAAAAGCCGCGTTCCGGGTTCGAAAAGGCGACGAGAAGGTCGATTGTTGAGCGACCTCTGCCGCGTCTCTGTGCGAAATGTGTTGGGCGAAAAAGCGTTGCATCGTCCGCGTGCCGCGAGCGATGTCGCGGCGCAAAACAATAAACCGAGAGAAATAGCACGTGAGCCGACGCTGGCGCGATACCGATACGAAGCGCGGGCGCGGCGAACGCAATCACGTCTTCTCCGATCGAGAAGCCCGGATACGAGTATGCGGACACGCTTGATCGTCGTCGTTGAATAAAAAATATGCGTTGAGGTTCGCAGGAATTTTTCAACAAATTCTGGTTGCTATGATCGGAATTTGCTGCGAGCTCTGGACAAAAATCGATGCTGACAAACAAAACAATTCGTATGGCGCTTTTCGGCGTCATGGTCGCGGCGGTTGCGCCGTCCTGTCCCGCGCGATACACCACGGACTGGCTCGCGAACTCCTACGGTTCGCTTGCCGAGCATGTCGGCAACGCGGCCCGCTCGATGTGGGTCGCGCCTGATGGCACGGTCTACACGGCATCGATGTGGGATGAGAACGCGGGCGGTATCGGAATCTATCGCAATGGTAAAACGATCGGCTCCATCGGCCGGCACAACGACGTTCAAGGCGGGGCCATCGCCGGAAATGCCACCTCGATCTTTGCCGAGTTGCAGTCGAGCGCGCGCGGCGGCAGCGGGGCAGTCGGACGTTTCGATCGAACGACTGGCTTGCGCGACCGGGTATTCCAGGTCAGCAATGCGAGTGTCGGCGTTCATGCCGATCGAATCACCGGTCTTGCGGCATCGAAGTCGTTGGTCTACGCGAGTGACCTTCCCGGCAGCCGGGTCCGCATTTATACCGTCGATGGCATCTGGCAGCGCGATATCGCCTTTCAGAAACCCGGCGCGCTGACGGCGGACAATGCCGGAAACGTCTGGGTTGCCCGACAAGACGAGGGCGAAATCGTCGAGTTCAGCGCGGCCGGGCGTCAATTGACGGCTATTCGTATGCCGGAGGGGTCGCGGCCATCCGCGCTTTTCTGGGATTCGACCTCGAAGCAGTTGCTGGTGGGCGACGAAGGCCCTGATTTGAACATCAAGCTATATTCGTTTTCGAATGGGCTTCCCAGGCTCGCCGGCACGTTTGGCGTGCGCGGCGGTTACCTCGATACCTCGACGGGCATCAAAGGGCAAACGGGCGAGAAACGCTTCAATCGCGTGGTAGGGATCGGACGCGACGGCAGCGGCAATCTCTATGTCCTCAACAATCCGTGGGGTAGGGGATGGGACCTCGCGCGGACCGGCGGCACCGATATCCGGGCGTATGACAGGGTCGGCCGAATGCAGTGGGAATTGCATTCGCTGAATTTCGAAGCGATTGCCGCACCCGATCCCGGTAACGATGGGACCGATTTCTACAGCGGTACGAACATCTATCGTGGAAAATCGGGCGGCGTCTTTTTCGCCAATACCGTCGATCCGTTCGAGTTTCCCTCGGACCCGCGCCTCGACAGCACGCAGCGCGGTGAGCATTTCGGACAATTGGCCCGCGTGGGAGGGAATCTCATTCTGGTCGCGGCAAGCCAAAACCCCAGAACGTTTCATTTCTTTCATTTCAATGCCGCGCATGGATATATCGCCATACCGGACGGCTCGTTGCCCGGCGATTTGTTCGATACGGTGCGGGAAGTGACAGGAGGCTTTTGCCTGGACAGCAAGGGCGACGTCTGGGCAGCGCTCGACAAGACCGACGCGATCTACCACTACCGGCTTATCGGCTTCGGCGCCGATGGCAAACCGAGGTGGAGCCCGCCCGAAACGATCCCGGTCCCGGCCAGCGTCCGTCCGCTCGTGCGAATCGTTTACTTGCCCGAGAGCGACACGATGATCCTTGCGCAGGGGAGCGGCAGTACGCTCGACTGGACGCAGATGAGCGAGCGCATCGAGGTCTATCACGGTTGGCTTGCTGGCAACACAAATAGGCCGAATCCGGTCGTGGTGCTGGAGAACGCGAGCGCGAAGTCGCTCGCAGCCGCTGGAGACTATCTTTTCGTGGGGTATGTCCATACCGTGCCGAACATCGACGTATTCAGCCTGAGCGGCGGCCAGCGCGTGGCGACGCTGACCAACAGCAGCGAAGGCCGGATCGACGTCGGCAACGATGTGGATTCGATGTATGGACTGCGGGCTTATCTGAGAACGAACGGCGAGTACCTGGTTGCGAAGGACAACTACAACGGATCCAGTGTCGTCGTGTATAGATGGCGCCCTTGAAATCGACTCGACCATTTCGCTTGTGGGAGCGGTTTTACGCTGTGGCTTGAAACATTACAATGGCGTGGACTCGATACTCCGACGATAAACAGCGACAACGGAGGGGGCGAATGCATGGCAGAGGAGTGGGCCGCGCCGCGAGAGCGCTCAGCCAGACGGGCAGCACCGCTGGAAAAAGGACGAACAACCGCACGGCCGAACAAGAGCCTTCCCAAGGCGACTCACGGAATCGGAACGTCTCGCCCATGTTGTCGGCGCTGCCGGGCAGGCGCGTCAGTACCGTGGTGAGCGACACGAAGATCAACGAAGCAGGCGACGTCACGGATCCCGGACACATCCAATATCAAACATCGGAAGCCGAGCGCGCACGAGAGCCGGAGTTGGCGCGCGCCATCGGACATTCGCGACGCACCGATCCGCATGCACCGAAGGTCCACCGCTTCAAGGTGAGCGGCTCGCTGCCCGATGGCACGCCGTTTCGCGTCAATGCCCTGAAGGGCGCCGCAATCAAGGCGGGTGACGACAAGCTCATCGACCCGCAATCGGCATCGCGCGTAATCGACCACGGCGAGATGACGGATGAGCAGCTCGCGCGTATGAAGGAGATTCAGCAGCAGCCGATTTTTCCCGAATACGAGACGAGCGGCGCCGACTCGAGTAATTGCGTTCACGGCCATGCCGAGGTGGCGCGTACGGTGTTCGACTGGGACGTGCGCCCCGAACGGCACGCGCGGCCGCAGGACCTAGCCGAACAGATGGCAGGTTTCAGCACGGAGGACAGGGGAAAAAAACCGTCAGACGTGAGCTGATCGGCCGCCCGATACAGCACTGCTGCAGCGCAAAATACAACCTACTCCCACGACATCCCATTAAGTGACGAGCCCTCTCACTTCTTGACAGGGCAATCGCCACTCTCCACACTTGCCCGCATTGCGGCGATACCTTTCGATGGGGGTAGGTCAATGAAAGCTTGGCATAAAGCTCTGCATCCCATGATCGTTGGCGCACTGATGGCGGTCGCGTTATCGACTCCAGCATTTGCGCAAGGCCCGAAGGCGGTTGGCGGGCCCGGCGCCGATCCGGGCTGTTTCAAGCCACAGGCGTCCGACACGAAGTACTTCCAGTGGCCGGCCAAACCGGGCCCCTATCGAATTGCGCTCGTTAACGGTTTTATTGCCAATGACTGGCGCGTGCAGATGATCCGCGTTGCCAAAGCCTATGTTTCCCAGCCGGCGGTCAAAAAGGACATCAAGGAATTCAAGGTTGTCTCGGTTGGCCAGGACATCTCCGCGCAGATTGCCGCCGCCAACAATTTCATCGACCAAGGCTTCGATGCCATCATCGTCGATGCCAACAATTCCGCGGCTTTCAAGGGCGTGGTGCGCAAGGCCAATGCGAAGGGTGTCGTCGTCGTATCGTTCGATAACGTGATCGACAGCCCCGATCAAGTCTCGGTCAATGTGAACCAGGTCGGGCTCGGCGAAATGGCGGCGACGTTCTTGCTGAAGGAAGCCAAAAAGAAGAGCGGCGATCTGACGTTCCTGCACGTACGCGGACCGTCGGGCCAACCGGTGGATCTCGCCCGCGACAAGGGCTTTCATGAAGTACTCGACAAGTCCGGCCGCAAGGTCAAGGTAGTCGACGTGATCGGCAACTGGGCACCGGGCGACGCGCAGAAGGCAACCGCGGATGCGATCGCCGCGGGCGGCATTTTCGACGGTATCTACGTACAGGGCGGCTCCCAAGGCACGGTGCAGGCCATGCTCGACGCGGGCAAGTTCAAGGCGCCGATTTCCGGCGAGACGGAGAACGCTTTTCGGATGCTATGCGACAAGGCAGACCTGACCTGCCAGTCGGGCGGTACCGGGCCGGCGCAAAGCGCGGTGGCGGTCAAAACCGCGATTGCGGCGCTGCAAGGCAAAGTGGTGCCGCAAAGCATCGCGCTGCCCACGTCGGTCGATTATTCGCCTTTTACGCCGGACAAGAATGTCTTCCCCAAACTGCCGGGCAGCTTCTTCGCCGGCAACAACTTCCCCAGTTGCAATATCGGGTTCTCCGCCGAGGAAATTGCGAAGCAGAGCAGCCAGAACAACTGAACGCTTGAGCGCAGCCGCGCATCGTTGCCGCGGCCGAAAAGGGGAGGCACGACGATGGGGGAGGGAGCATCGGATCCACTGCTGCGCGTGGAGGGTGTGTCGAAGCATTACGGCGGCGTCCGGGCGCTCGAGGATGTGCGGTTTTCGTGTCGCGCGGGCTCGATTCATGCGCTTCTCGGCGAAAACGGCGCGGGCAAATCCACGTTCATCAAGATCCTTTCAGGCGTGGTACAGCCCGAGCGCGGCCGCATCGTGCTTGGCGGTATGCCGGTCAGCTTCCCTACGCCCGCCGCGGCGGCGGACGCGGGCATATCCTGCATCTTTCAGGAGCTTTCGTTGCTGCCTGATCTCACGGTGGCCGACAACATCAATATTGCGGATCCGCTGCGCCGCCTCGGATTGATCGATCGCATGCAAGAGCGGCGGCGGGCGGAGCAGATGCTGGCCCGCGTCGGCGGCGAGGATATCCACCCGGCCGCGCCCGTAGGCCAGCTTCCGCTCTCGCGCCAGCAGTTGGTGGAAATTGCCAAGGCGCTGGCACGGCGGCCAAAAGTGCTGATACTCGACGAGGCGACCTCGGCGTTGACAGCGGCCGACGTAGCCAAGGTCTTCACCCTGCTGAAGCAGCTTCGGGCCGAGGGCATGGCGATCGTGTACATCTCCCATCGCATGCACGAGATCGCCGAGCTTGCCGACGAATGCACTGTATTTCGCAACGGCCGCTACATCGAAACCTTCGCAGCCGGTACGCGATCGGACGATGCCATCGTGGAGATGATGATCGGCCGCGAGTATTCGAGTGCCTTCCCGCCGCTCGGCGGGACGCGGCGCGACGGAACACCGGCACTTGCCGTGCGTAACTTGTCGTGGGCCGGAGAACTCAACGACATTTCGCTCGAAGTCCATCCGGGCGAGGTCGTCGGTCTGGGCGGTCTTGACGGTCAGGGCCAGCGGCAGTTCCTGCTCGCATTGTTCGGTGCGCTGATCGGCGTGGAGGGGACGATCGAAGTGGCCGGCCGGCCCGCGA
>Ga0157374_10000070_pt1 | contig 103678 bp, 80 predicted proteins | sample M25metaG_FD_115308 | JGI IMG/M metagenome (GOLD analysis project Ga0157374, IMG submission 115308) | Miscanthus rhizosphere microbial communities from Kellogg Biological Station, Michigan, USA - M2-5 metaG | ecosystem: Host-associated > Plants > Roots > Rhizosphere > Soil | place: USA...
CGCGCGCACGCCGGAGCAACTCACCGACCGGCTTTGCGCCGCACTTTGCCACTTCATGGGGGCTCCGCCTACCGTTGCCGCTCAATGCGCGTTTCGGAAATGATTTATGAGAGATGCTATAAACCGGCCACGAAGAGAGCGATCCATTTCATCGTCGATGGGTCAAATCTGTGGCGGCTTGTCCACCTGTTCTTTCAGCTTCCCGGGCAGCGTTTCCCACAGGGCAGGATGCGCTTCGACGAGGCGAATGATGTCGCCCAAGTCCTTTACCCGCTTGCTTTGGCGGCACTCCGGGGCATTCCAAGCCATGATTTTTCCGGCAAGCGTGTCTTCAAGTGAGGCCACCCGAAGCAGAATTCCATGCACGTCCGCGGGAACCGATCGCGAGGGAAATTCTCGATAAAAGTCCTCGGTGCTGAGTTGGATGCTACTTTGGAGTTGCCTTGAAAATTGACCGACCAGGCAAACTTGCTGGCCGTGAAACCTTCTTTTTGCAGCAATTCCAACGCGCGCTCCACGGCTTCGGTGGCGACTACAATATCCACATCGCGAGTCACCACGGGCTCATTTGCCCAATGGTTCACCGCGATTCCGCCAATGGCACACCACGAAATATCCGCCCCCTCCAGGCAGGCCACGAGGCGCATCACGTCATCCGTGCCACCGCCGGTTTGCCAGTCGTAAAATCGCTTTGAGGTCACACCCGCACTGTAGGAAAAACTGAAATTGAAAGCGAGTTCTTCAAGCTATCTTTTGGTGGATGCGAACAAGCGATGGAATCTTCCACCATCGTTCGCCTAGTCTGGAGCGGCTGGAGACGTTCAGCTAATCGTATTCGCAGACTACCGCTCGATTACTCCATCCGATAATGCACGCTGACGGTGCGGAAGGATTCGTCGCCTTTTTCGGCGGAGAAGTAGAAGAGCTCGATGGCGGTGTTGTTTTCCTCCCATTTGTAGCCGACGACGGTTTGCGTGACCCCGGTTTCGGTGGGCACGGCGGGAGCGGCGCTGGCGGTGGGAGAAGGCGACGAGGACGAGCTTGGTGAGGGTGAGGCTTTGGCGTCCGGGGAATTATCGTCGGGCGTTTTGTCGTCATCCTTTTTGGCAGCACTGCCGGCATCCTTTGCGTCTTTGATGGGATCGGCGGGGCCTTTGCTGCGGGCGATGAGCTGGCCGGGGCCGTACTTTTCCTCGACCTTGGAGCGGACCTGGCGCATGAACTCGTCGTACTTCGCCACGTCCCAGGCGTCGTTTTGGTACTGGAGTTCCACCTCGACGAGCTGGTTTTGCTGGAAATAGAAGATGGCGCGCTTGAGGCCGACCTGGAGCAGGCCCTCCACGCTCCACGCTTCGCGGCCTTCGACCTCGTGCTTGTCGGTGATGCTAGCCTTGGCGCCTTTGAGCAGTTCCTCGATATGGACGCTGCTCTCCCCCCATTGCAGGCCAAAGGGCGGGCTGATCTCCGGCGGCGCGGCAAAGCTCACCGCGCCGTGAAGAAACATGCACACCGCCGCCACCCCGGGCAGCCAGCGGCGAACGCTGGACACCAGGGAAATCATCCAGCAGTCGGGGTCGGCGCAGTCTTTTTCGCGGTGCTCTGGATGTAGAGCTCGCGGAGCTGCTTGAAGTCCACCTCCACCGGGGAGTGGGTCATGAGATCGGCGCCGCGGTTGTTTTTCGGGAAGGCGATCACGTCGCGAATGCTTTCCGCGCCGACGATGAGCATGACGAGCCGGTCAAGACCGAGCGCGATGCCCCCATGCGGCGGGGCGCCGAAGGAGAAGGCCTTGAGCAGATGGCCGAACTTCTCCTGTTGCTCCTCGGCGTTGATGCCGAGCACTTCAAACATTTTCGATTGCAAATCCTTCTCGTGGATTCGAATGGAACCGCCGCCGAGCTCGACGCCGTTGAGCACGACGTCGTAGGCGACTGCGCGCACCTTGCCGTATTCACCGGCCTCAAGCAACGCGGCGTCCCCGGCATTCGGGCGGGTGAAAGGATGGTGGACGGCAACCCAGCGGTTGTCCTCGGCACTGAAGGCGAGCAGCGGGAAATCGACGACCCAGAGGAAGTTCAGTTCCTTGTTGTCCTTGAGCAAACCAAGCAGTTCGGCACAGCGGAGGCGGACCCGGCCCAGCACTTCGCAGGCGGCCTCCCACTTGTCGGCACCGAAGAAAAGCACGTCGCCGGGCTTGAAATCCATGCGCTCGGCCAGCGCAGCCTTCTCGGCTTCGCTGAAGAACTTCACGATGGGCGATTCCCAGCTCGCGAAGCCTTCGCCGCTCTCGCTCCACTTGATGTAGGCGAGGCCTTTCGCGCCAAACTCGGTCTTCACCCACTCTTCCCATTTCTTGAGCTGCTCTTTGCTGAGCAGGGCGGCAGCCCCTTTGGCGTTGATCGCCTTGATGACGCCCGCGCCATCGGCGATGGAACGGAAGACCTTGAAGTCGGAGGCGGTAAAGATGTCCTTGAGTTCGATCATCTTCAGGTCGAAGCGCAGGTCGGGCTTGTCGGAGCCGTATTTGTCCATCGCCTCGAAATAAGTCATGCGGCGGAAGGGCGTTTCGATCTCGCGACCGAGGGCGGCGTGGAAGATTTTCGCGAGCAGACCTTCGATCAGGTCCTGGATTTCCTGGTCGGTAATGAAGGACGCTTCGATGTCCACCTGGGTGAACTCGGGCTGGCGGTCGGCGCGCAGGTCTTCGTCGCGGAAGCAGCGGGCGATTTGAAAATACTTCTCGATCCCGGCCACCTGCAGGAGCTGCTTGTACTGTTGCGGGGCCTGCGGGAGCGCATAGAAGGTGCCCGGCGTGAGCCGCGAGGGCACGAGGAAGTCGCGCGCGCCTTCCGGCGTGGGATTGGAAAGCACGGGGGTCTCGATTTCCCAGAAACCGGCATCGTCGAGAAAGTCGCGAGTCGCCTTCACCACGCGATGGCGCACCGCGAGGTTGTGCTGCATGCGATGGGTGCGCAGGTCGAGATAACGATAGGTGAGACGCAGGTCTTCGTTCACCGACGGATCGTCGAGCGGGAACGGCGGCACATCGGCCTTGTTGAGCACTTTTAGCTCGCTGGCGACGATTTCGATCTCGCCGGTGGCGAGGCGGGCGTTCTCGGTGCCGGAGAGGCGCGCGGCCACGACGCCGGTGACCTGGATCACGTCCTCACTGCGGAGGCCGTGCGAGGCCTCGGCCACCTGCGGATGTTCCTCGGGGCGAAAGACCACCTGGGTGAGCCCTGCACGATCGCGCAGATCAATGAAAATGACGCCGCCGTGGTCGCGCCGTGCATTGACCCAGCCGGCGAGCGTAATCGTCTGCCCGAGATGTTCCTTGCGAAGCGCGTTGCAATCGTGTGTGCGATACATAAAAGGTAAAGTGAAAGGGGCATCGAAAATAGGCGATTTAACGCGGCGCGCCAGTGAGAATTTCAGAGAGTTTCCAAAAACCGGGTTCCCTTTTCGGCCATTTTGCTCCGATCTTTAGAATTATCAGGCACGGCACTTGCTTTTTCTATTTTGCGAAAGAGACGGTTCATCCGTCCATAAAACCTACTAAAAACCCGCATGAAAGCAGCCATCGCCCACGAATCGAAGCCCGTCGATGAGGCCTTTTTCTCAAAACTGGCAAGCCAGGGGATTCCTTACATCCTCCAATTGCTGACCCAGCGGAATTCCGAAGGAGAAAGTCGCTCTGGTAACAGCATTACGACGCTTTGCGCCCACTGCCAGAGCGAGCTCGATGAGCGGGGCATCTGGCGGGCGGTGAAGCGCGAGCCGCAGATCAGCATTTCCCGGCGGGGACGGTTTACGCACGGCATCTGCCCGGATTGCACGCGGGAGTATTTCCCGGAGGTGGATTTGGGCGAGGCGGCCGTGAACTAGAATGGGGAGCGGTCGGTTTTCACCGCCAAGGCGCCAAGACGCCAAGGATGGGAGAAATTTTCAGCCCGAAGGACACGAAGCGGGAATCGATGCCGCCCCATCAACGGAAGCGCGCCAATTTTTGATTTTCTTGAAACTTGGCGCCCTGGCGTCCTGGCGGTGAAGGTTTCGGCTCCAATCGTACGCAGCTAGATGATCGCCGCCGCGAGGGCTTCGGGGGCGAGCTGCACTTCCTCGCGGGTGGCAAGGGTTTTAAGTTTCACCTGCGGCCACTCGTCGCCGATGACGACGGCGTATTTGGCGCCCAGTTGTTCCGCAGCCTGGAATTGCTTGCCCACCTTGGCCGGGGTAAGGGCAAAATCGACGCGCTGGCCGGTTTCACGAAGCTGCTGCACGAGGGCGAGCGCCTGGGGACGCAGTTCTTCCTTGGCGACCACGACGAAAATATCGGCGGCCCGGTTTTTGGCGAGCCATTCGTCCAGCTTCGCTTTTGCCTCGGGCGTGTCGTCGATGAGGTTGCCGAGCACGACGTCGCCCATGCCGAAACCGAGGGCGGGCAGGTTGACTTTTCCGTCGCTCATCAGGGAAAGGAGGCCGTCGTAGCGTCCGCCCCCGGCGAGGGCGCGTTCGTTCTTCGCCCGGTCGAAAACTTCAAAGACGATGCCGGTGTAATAGGCGAGGCCGCGCACAATCGTAAGGTCCAGTTCCACGAAGCCGGCCAGGCCGCGGGCATTGAGTTCACCGAGCAGGGATTGCAGTCCCTGGGCTTCGGCGACGGGGTCGGCGATGAAGGCGCGCACGGCTTCGAGGGTGAGGCCAAACTCGGCGAGTTTCTTCGCGTTGTCCTCGGCGCTGGAGCGCTCCAGCTTGTCCACCACGGCGAGAAAATCGAGCACCCGGTCTTCGGCGACGCCGCGCGAGGTCGCGAAGTGGGTCCAAGCATTGCGGTCGCTGATGCGGACCACGAAATCCTTCTCCGCAAAGCCGAAGCCGCGCAGCACGTCGATGACGAGCGCGATCAACTCGGCATCGGCGGCGAGAGCAGTTTCTCCGATGAGGTCGGCATTGAGCTGGTAGAATTCGCGTCCGCGTCCCCGCTGCGGCTTTTCGTAGCGGAAGCATTGCGGGAGGCTGAACCACTTCATCGGCTTCTTGAAGTCGCGCTCGCGGGCCACCACCATGCGGGCGAGCGACGGCGTGAGCTCGGGACGCAGGGTGATGTGACGCTCGCCTTTGTCGGTAAAATCGAAGAGCTGGCCCACGAGTTCGCCACCGCTCTTTTTCTTGTAGAGCTCGATGGATTCCAGCACCGGGGCGTCGTATTCCACGAAACCGTAGCGACGGCAGACTTCCCGCCAGACGGAAAGAATGTAATTCCGCCGGGCACAATCGGCGGGATAGAAGTCGCGGAAGCCGGGAAGCAGTTTCATGGGAGGGCGAAAATAGGTGGGCTCGCCCGGGAGCGCAAGGCGACACTGATTTTCACCGCCAAGACGCCAAGGCGCCAAGTTTTAAAGAAGAGATTAAATTCTAAACTTGGCGTCTTGGCGTCTTGGCGGTGAATCTCGGTGCGTGCTCACCGATTTGAAACTTCGCGATTTTCGCTGCTTTGCCGCGCTGGAGTGCGGGCTGGCGGAAGGGCTGAATTTCATCGTGGGGCCAAATGCGCAGGGGAAGACCTCGCTGCTGGAAGCGGCGTGTGTATTGCTGCGGCTGCAATCGCCACGGGTGCAGCGGCTGGGGCATTGCCTGCGGCATGGGGGGCGTGGCCTGGTGGTGGATGGGCACTTTGGGCAGCGGCACCTGCAATTTTACTTCAGCCCGAAGCGCAAGAAGCTGGCGCTGGACTCGGTGGAGCAGGCGACCTCGGAGGAATATCTCAAGACGGCGCGGGTGGTATGGTTTGGCAATGGGGATGTGGATCTCGTGCGCGGCGGCGGCGAGGGACGGCGACGGTTTCTGGATTTCTTTGGCGCGCAGATCGAGCCGGGGCATCGCCACCACTTGCGGGCCTACGAGCGGGCGCTGCGGTCGCGGAATCACCTGCTCCGGCAGCCGGCGCCGCGCTGGCGGGAGATTGCCGCCTTTGAGCCGCCACTGGTGGAGGCGGGGGTGCATATTATGACGGCGCGGCGGCGGTGGGCGGAAGCGCTCCTCCCTTTTGCGCAACAGGCGCACGCGGAGATCAGCGGGCGCGGCGAGCAACTGTTGCTGGCGTATGAACCGGGCGCGCCGGAGGATTTTGTCAGCGCCCTGGCCGCGGCGCAGGGAGAGGATGCGCGGTTGCGGCAGACGACGCTGGGCCCGCATCGCGACGACCTGGGACTGACGCTCGACGGAAAACCGGCACCCCTGGGCTCCGAAGGGCAGCAGCGCACCCTGGCCCTGGCGCTGAAGCTGGGCCAGGCGCGGTTGCTGGAAAATCATTTCCAGACCCCGCCCGTCTTACTGCTCGACGATATTTTTGGCGAACTCGACAAAACACGCCGCAATGCGCTGCTTGGCTTTTTACCGAAAAAGGCGCAAAAAATCATCACGACCACCCATCTGGACTGGGTCCGGGAAACCGCCGAGGCGACCATTCTTGAGCTTCCAATACGTTAACATCATGGTTTGTCCGCAGATTTCGCAGATTTACGCAGATGGAAGAGAACCTCGTATGAGGAATCTGCGTAAATCTGCGGATTCTTTCCTTCCATCCCATCATTTCTAAATTTGATCAGGGCAAATTCCGTGATGACAACCGATTCTGAATTGAACTATCGTCCCGCCATGCGACTCAGGTTTCCATATTGGGCGATCTGCCTCGGCAGCTTCGCGACGCTCCCGCTTTTGAGCGCCGCCACGCCGTCGGGCAACCTTCCGGCTACGGATATTTCCCAGGCCGCCAAGGTGGATTCGCTGACGATCCCGACCCCGGGCGAATCGCTGGCCGCACTGGGCAAATACGGCAAGCCGAACTGGAAGGACGAATACCGCGCGCCGATCCCCACTGCCTACACGAGCCGCCCGCAGGCGGCGCTCGACCTGGGCAGCCTGATCGCCGATGGCTATATCGCAGTGGAGGCCGAGGACGCCCAGCAGGTGAAGAACACTGGCCGCGACATTATTTCCATCGCGAAGACGCTCGGGGTGAGCCAGACGCTGATCAACCGCGGGAACAGCATCGCCGATTTTGCCGAGAACAACGAGTGGAACACGCTGAAGGAAGAACTCGAAGCGACCCAGAACGAGGTGAAGATGGCGATGGAAGACCAGCATGACGACGAACTGGTGACGCTGGTTACGGCGGGCGGCTGGATTCGCGGCGTGGAGGCGGTGAGCGACTGGATTTCCAAGAACTACAGCCCCGAGGCGGCCAGCCTGATCCGCCAGCCCGGAATCGCGACTTTCCTGCTGAACAAGATGAATCAACTGCCGGTGAAAACCCAGAGCGACGACATCGTGCGGCTCGTAAAAGACCGGCTGCAAACGATCCAAAAGCTGGTATCTTTCCCGGCGGACAAGACGCCGTCACTGGACGACGTGAAGCAACTGCACAAGCTCACGAGTGAACTGGTGCAGAAAATTTCGGAGAAACCATGAAGCGAACCGTCCTTACCGCCCTCTGTGTGCTGGCCTTCGTCCAAACGGGACGACCGGCGGACATGACTGATGCCGAGACCGAGGCCCGCAAGCAGGCGCTGGACGTGGCCGGGGCATTTTCCAACGACGGCTTCAAAATCCGCGACGGCCACTGGATGGGGACGCTCGACAAGGGCAAGAGCTCCGTCCTCCAGGTAAATCTCTACAGCGGCAACCGTTACTGGTTCAGCGTCGGCGCGACCGATGGGGCCAAAAAGCTGGCGGTGACCGTCTTCGACGAAACGGGGGCGCCGATTTCGGGCGATCCCTATGGCAACGGAGCCCGCGCCGCTTTTGGCATCGAACCCAAGGCGAGCGGCTCCTACTACGTGCGCGTGCAGGAAGTGGATGGCACACCCGCCACCTTCTGCCTCCTTTACTCCTACCAATAAACGTCCATCTGCAATGACTGAATCCCGAACGACCGAAAAAGCTGGCGGCCCCAGCGTAAAGCAATTCTCCGTCTTCCTGCCCAACAAAGTCGGCGCGCTGCTGGAGGTGGTGAAGCTGTTGAACGAGCATGCCGTCCAGGTCCTGGCGCTGAACGTGCAGGACTCGGCGGAATCCGCGATCGTGCGCATCGTGGTAAGCGATCCCGAGACGGTGGAGGATATTTTCTCGCTGAATGACATTCCGTTCTCGATCACCGAGTTTGTGGTGGTGGAGCTGCGCGAGGGCGCGGACGAACTGGGCAAGCTGCTGGCGGCGCTGTTGATGGCCGAGGTGAACATCCACGGCAGCTATGCACTGCTGACGCGACCGAACGGCAATGCGGCGCTGGCCCTGCACATCGAAGACAATGAATGCGCCTGCGCGGTGCTGCGCAGCCATGGCTTCCGCGTGTTTGACCAGAGCGATATCTCGCGCTGAGGTTTTCCGCGCCGCGGCAGAGGAATGAGGGCAACCGGCCTGGAGACCGGCGGGTGAAATGGAACCCTACGGCGTGAACTCGACGAGCATGCGCATCGTCTCCACCTTCAGGCCATCCTCGCGCATGGCTTTCTTCCCTTCATCGGACTGCAACATTTCGTAGAAATGCTCCATGTCGGGGATCTCAAGCAGAAGGCCGGTGACATTGGGGTGGGTGGGATCGCTAAAGGTGCGGCATTTGATGCCCTGCTTGCCGAAGAGTTCGTGCCGACTGCCCGGGCCCTGTTGCCAGGCTTTGGACCATACTTCGCCATCCAGAACTTCGTGAAAGATAATTGCCGTCGTCATGATGATATTCGTTTCGGTGGGGAATAATTCTTCAACATCAGTCGGCGCGGAGGCGGGCAAAACGTGGCAGAGCGGCATCAGCGAAAAGCCGGCCTTGAAGCTGGCATTCATCCTCTTTCCATTCGTCTTCCATCGCATCTGCGCAACGCAGTCGTTTTAGCAAAGAACGACGAAAAAGCCACGAAAACCGCGCGCTTTCGCGTGATTTCGTGGCTTTGAATTTTTGTAAAAGTGGCTTCGCCACTTAAATTTCGTCGGCCGTCAGACTACGACACCGATTATTTCACTGCTGCTTCAATTCCAGCACGTTGATGGAATAGGGAGCCAGGGTGCGGCTGAACTGCTGGCCCAGGCCGCTGATCTCCTGAGTCACGGGCACGATTTTTTGAGGATCAACGATCGTGTTGGTGTCTCCAGGTTTGGCGGAGCTCAGTGTGACCAGGGTGCCGGTGGAGGCGATCTTGCCAGCCCCGGCGAGGTCAATCTGCACCGGCTGTTCGGTGCCGGCGGCGTTCACTAATTTCAGATAAATCGCGCCTTTTTCCGCGCTCTTGGTGGCCACGAAGAACAGCGAGGGGATTTGCCGGGCGGGCGGAGGCGTTGCCGGCGGCTGACCTTTTCTCACGCGCGGAGCCGGCGGCTGCCACATCTGGGTCGGCGGGTTGTCGCACTTTGCCGAGATCACGCTATCCCCCAGATACTGGGCAAACATCTTCTGCGCGTAATAGGAAGGCGAGCCGTAGCTGTTCAAGGCATCGTAGCCGATGAGATCGGACGGCCACTGCATGCCACCGTGATTCACATTTACGAACAGGGGCGCGTAGGAAGCCAGCACCACCACATCGGAGTTGCGCTCCATGCCGGTCATCCAAGCGGCATCGCCGAGAGCCGCTTCCAGGTTGGTCGTGGGAGCGCCTTCGCGAGTGGCCCATTCGCCGACGAAAATCTTGGGGCCTTTGCGGTCGTAGTTGTCGTAGTGGGTGGCATCTTCCCACATCTCGCGGGCATTGCGGTAGTAATGCTCGTCCAGCACATCGGGCGTGCGTTTTTTGACGTGAAAGCGCGCGCCCAGCGGATCACGACCGCCCACGGTGGAGATGCATTGCAACTCGGGATACTTCGCCTTGATCGCATCGTAGAACTGGACGAAGCGATCCTCGTAGCTGCGGGATTTGTCGGCACCGTCTTCATTGCCGATCTCCACATACTTCAGCGGGAAGGGTTCCGGGTGGCCATCTTTCACCCGTTCGGCTCCCCACTTGGTCTGGGCGCTGCCGGTCACGTATTCGATTTCATCCAGCGCGTCCTGGACGAAGGGCTGCAAGTCGAGGCCGGGATTGACGTGCTGGCCTTTCAAGGAATACCCCGCATAGACCGCGAGCACGGGCTGGATTTTCAGGTCTTCGCACCATTCCAGAAATTCCAGCAGGCCCAGTCCGTCATTCGCGCCGTAGCGCCAGCAACCACGGTGCCCCGGGCGTTGCTCCAGCGGGCCAATGGTTTGCTTCCACGGAAAGCGATCGGCAATCGTATCGCCTTCCAGAAAGTTGCCTCCCGGCAGGCGCAGAAACTTGGGCTCCATCCCGGCCATCAGTTGCATGAGGTCGGGGCGGTTGCCGTTGGGCCGGTCATTGAAAGTAGGCGGGAAGAGCGACACCAGGTTGAACCAGAGCGTGCCCGGCTTTTGGGTGGTGATGACGAACCGGGTCTGGGCGGTCGGCGTCACACCGGCATTCGTGGTGAGAGTCGCGGTGTATTTTTTCCATTCACTGCCGACGGAGGAAACCTCGGCGGTCGCGTAAACGGTGGCACCGTCCGGGCTCTCCAGCCGCAGGGTCAGCGGGCCACTGGCGCTGTCTTTCGATTTCGCGTAAAACGACGCGCGATAGGTCGTCTTGGGACGCACCGGGAATCCCCAGTAACCATCGTTGGTAATTCCGACCCGGCCATTTCCTGCGGACGTGACTTCGAGCTTCAACGACCGCTTCAAGACCGTGCCGTCGATGGGCTGCGTCTCATCGAGGGAAATCGTCCCGGTGCTGCCGCCATCCTGCACCACAGCCCAATGGGCCGGCGTTTGATCGTTGTCGCGGAAGATGCGGTTGCGAACCAATTCCCCATACAGCCCGCCCTCGTAGGAATAGTTGATCTCCTCCGTCATCAACCCGTAAAGGGTGGGGCTCACGGCGGCCGTGACGTGGGAAGCGTCGAGGTGCAAGACTGGCGTCGCGGGGTTCACGGCATTCGTTTGCGCGACTGCCGAGACGCCGAGCAAAAGCGACGCGGCCAACACCAGAGAGGAGGGAGATTTGTTCATAGTGAATTATTTGGGTCCCGCATTCTGGCGCAGCGAGAACCGTCTTCAACTGAAACACCGCCGACACTTCCTTGACCGTCCAATGAATGATAACAAATGGAACCGCTCCGCCTGCTCTAAACGGCGATCCCCAGCCCGCGCAAACCATTCAGCAACGCATCGTGCTGCCTCAGGTCGTAGAGGAAAGTGTGGAAGCCCATGGCTTTGGCGGTCTCGATGTTTTTGGGAAGATCGTCAATGAAGACGGTTTCCTCGGGCTTTACCTGCAACTGCTCAATGGTGATCTCGTAGATTTTCCGCTCGGGCTTCATGCAGCCGGCGCGGTAGGAATAGACGGCGTTGTCGAAGAGGCGGAAGAACGGGTATTCGCGGAAGACGTAGTCGATGTGCAGGTCGCTGGTATTGGAAAGCAGGTAGATGGGGAGCTTGCCGTGGAGCGAGCGGACGAGCTCCACCATGGGGCTGTTTTCGGTGAAGATTTCCTCCCAGGCCTGCACGAAATCAGCATCCGTGCCGCGGTAGCCGATCTCGGCATAGATGCGCTGGAGGAAGGTGGCGCGGTCGATGGCGCCGCGTTCGTATTCGTTTTTGATCGCGTCGCAGGCGAGCTTGCGGTCGTCGGTAATGGGCAGTTCGCAGAGCGGCAGGATGCGGTTGAGCGCGCGGTCGAAATCGAAGGCCAGCAGCACATTGCCGATGTCGAAGATGAAGGAGCGGATCATGCGAATTGCAGCAGGTGTTCGGCGATGTCGAGCGCGGCGCGGGGACGGCTCAGGCGCGCGATGTTGGTATTCCATTTGCGCCAGCCGGCGGCGTTTTCGGCAAAAAGCTTTTCCACGGCGGCGGCGATGGCTTCGTTGCTTTCCACGACGCGGCCGCAATCGTTTTGCTCCAGCAATCTGGCGTTGCCCTCTTCCTGGCCGGGGACGACTTTGCTGACGATCATCGGGGTGCGGGCGGCGATGGTTTCCTGCACGGGCGCGCCGCCGGCCTTGCCGATGAGGAGATGGTTGCGCATGAGCAGCAGCGGCATCTCGTTGGTCCAACCATGGAGGATGGCTTCCCGTCCGCTTTCCCGCACCACCTTCTCGACCGCGGTGCGCAGGGATTCATCGCGGCCCACGGTGACCTCAAGTTTCAACCCGTTGATCTTGAGCAGGCGGGCGATGAGATCGGGGGCCTCGCCTTTGGCGTGGTTGATCATGAAGAGCACGCGGCGGTCGTTTTCCGACGGCTGGGGACGGACTTGCGCCTCGGTGAAGAAACGCGGCGTGACCGGGAAGCCGAGCGGGAGGATTCGCTCCCCGGGCAGCCCGGCGCGGAGCATGACGGCGGCGGTGTCCTCATTCGCGACGATGAATTCATCCGACAAGGCGCGGTACCACACCGAGTTGATGGTGATGGAATCCGTGACGATCGTGGAGTAACGAAATTTTACCCCGGTGCGGGCGCGGACTTTTTCGATGAGAAAACTGTAAACCGGATAGACACTGACGATGGCGAAGGGCTGCTCGGTTTCCACCCATTTCACCAGCGCGTCCTCGATGCTGCGCAGCATCCAGAGCGTTTGCTCGACCATTTTCGTGCGGTCGATGGCCTCGTAGAACCACTGCCAGACCCGGGGCGTCTGGTTGATCATGCCGAGGTAGAACTTCCGGGACCATTCGTTCATCGGCCCGTGGCACTGAGCGAAGAGATCCAGCACCAGCGGCTTCACCGTTTCGGGGGCGGCCAGTTCCAAAGCGGCCTTGACCCCGCGGGCGGCGGAATTGTGGCCTTCGCCGAAACCGGCGGTGAGGATGAGGACGGTTTTCATTGGGATGAGCCGCGAGGACATAAAACAAACTGCGCCCGGTAACAATCGAATAAATCTTCGCACGCCGCTTGATGCCACGGATTCGTTTGTTACCATCCCGCTGTGCGTCGCCTGACCATTCCCATTGCCCTTGCCTTGCTGGTGACTGTTTTTGCCACGTCCCTTCACGCCCTGACGGATGACGAAAAGAAAAAACTTTTCCTGAAGGCCCGTGAGGAAATGCAGACGGTTCCCCCGGACGAATCCCCCACCCCGACGCCGCATCCGAAGCCCAAGCCGGCGAAACATGCCTCGCCCAAGCCGACGGAGGACGAGGAAACGCCCCATCATCGCGAAAAGGCGGAGCCGACGCCGACACCGCGCAAGACCCCGGCGGAAAAAGTCCGGGAAGACCGTTCGCAGGAGGAGGAATCGACGCCACGCCCGAAGCCAAAACCGACACCGGTGGAAGAGGCGGAATCCACTCCGACCCCGAGACCCACGCCCAGGCCGTCCCCCTGCCCGATTCCCCGCGAGAATCCCGCGCCGACGGCGCCCATCACGATTTCCAAGCAGGGCCTCGAGGGCGAGGAGACCTACCAGGAAGCCGCGCCGGAGCCGAAGCACTCGTTCTTCTGGGGCTGGTTCCACAAGGACACCTACAAATATCTCACTCCCGCCATCCAGGATGCGATCGACCGCGCGCATGTGCGCCGCAATCGCTGGAAATACATCGTGGTGCACAACAGCGGCACGCGGCAGGGCAACGCGCGGATTTTCGACTATTACCACAAGCACGTACGCAAGATGCCGAACGGGCTCGCCTATCATTTCGTCATCGGCAACGGCAGTTCCACCCACGACGGCCAGATCGAAATCGGCGGGCGCTGGACGAAGCAGCTCGATGGCGGCCACGTCCACAGCGATTACCTGAACAGCATTGCGCTCGGCATCTGCCTGGTGGGCGATTTCAACCGCGACAAGCCTTCGCAGGCGCAACTCGATGCGCTCGACGAACTGATCCGCTACCTGCGCAGGCGCTGCGGCAAGGTGAATGGCCAATGGCCGATCGTGGTGCCGCATCGTCAGATCAACCCGCGCCCCACCGACTGCCCCGGCGACCGCTTCCCGTATAGCTGGCTCAATCGGTTCAAATGACCCATGAAAATCGCGCTGACAGGTGCGACGGGATTCATCGGACGCCGCTTCACGCAACTGGCGACGGCGGCGGGGCATCAAATCATCGCCCTGACCCGCAACCCGGGGAAGCCGGTTCCCGGCTGCGTTGAGACGCGGGAATACCAGCTCCAGGCCCCACTGTTTCTCGATGGCGCGGAGGCGGTGGTTCATCTCGCGGGAGAAAGCGTCGCCGGACTGTGGACTAAAAAGAAGCGGGAGCGCATCCTCGAAAGCCGGGTTGCGGGCACGCGCCACGTCGTCCGCTCCATCCTGCAAATGGCGGCCCCGCCCCGGGTGCTCATCAGCGCCTCGGCCATCGGGTATTACGGCGATACCGGAGACGCAGCGAAGGATGAGTTTTCGCCTGCGGGCGGGGGATTTCTCAGCCGGGTGGTGCAGGCCTGGGAAAGCGCGGCGGCACCGGTGAGGGAAAAGAGGGTGCGGCTGGTGCTGCCCCGCGTGGCGATCGTGTATGGGAGAGGCGGTGGCGCGCTGGAGCCGATCTCGAAGGCGTTCAACCTCGGGCTGGGGGGACGACTCGGGCCGGGCACGCAGTGGATCGCGTGGATTCATCTCGATGATTTATGCCGGCTGCTGCTCTTCTGCCTCGAAAGCGAATCGGTCTCGGGCATCGTCAACGGCTGCTCACCGAATCCGGTGACCAATGCGGAATTTACCCGCACGCTGGCCCATGTCCTGCATCGTCCGGCGCTGCTGCCAGTTCCGGCGTTTGCGCTGCGGACATTGCTGGGGGGCTTTTCCGCGGAGTTGCTGGACAGCAAACGCATTGTCCCCCGGCGAACCGTGGAGGCCGGCTTCACGTTCAAGCACCCCGATCTGGAACCAGCTCTGCGCGATTTACTGGACTGTAACGGCGGTCTATGACCATCGCCCTTTTTCCATCGATCATACACCCTCCCGGCGGTCATAGACCGCCGCTACAACTTTTGGCTTCGCGCACATTCCGATCGCCGCCGAAGAACAAAAAGTTACAAAAACCGCGCACATTCTGAACACTCTCCATTGCAGCTGTGTAAAGCAGTGCTAAAAGAGACCATGTCAGCACCGCAGAACGTCATCGCCATTGTTTACGATTACGACCAGACGCTTAGCCCCACCTACATGCAGGAGGAGGCGCTTTTCCCCGCGTTTGGCATCGATTCCGTGAAGTTCTGGCAGCGTTGCAACGATCTCGTCAAAAACCGCGGCTACGACAACGAGCTGGCCTACATGAAGGTGATGCTCGACACGCTGGAAATGGACCGCCCATCCAATGCCGACCTGCGCACGCTCGGGGCCAAGCTCAATTTTTACCCGGGGCTTCCCGAGATGTTCGAGCAGTTCAGCAACGGCCTGCTGACGCCGGAGCACGAGGCCCACGGCATCCACGTGGAGCACTATATCATTTCCTCGGGGCTCAAGGTGATGATTGAGGGCAGCCGCCTCGCTCCACATATCAAGGCCATTTTCGGCTGCGAATTTGCCGAGGATGGCCATGGCGGAATCAGCTTTCCCAGTCGCGTGATCAGTCACACGCAAAAGACGCAGTATCTGTTCCGGATCAACAAAGGGTTCCTCGACATGTCGCAGGATGTGAACGACCACATGCCCACCGATCTACGCCCGGTGCCGTTTACGAACATGATCTACATCGGCGACGGGCCGACGGATGTCCCCTGCTTCACGGTGATGCGCAAGGCAGGCGGGCAGGCGATCGCGGTGTATAATCCGAACGATCCCTCGCGGAGCAGCTTCAAAAAGTGCTACCAGCTTTGCGCGCATGCCGACCGGGTGAAACACATCGCGCCGTCGGATTTCCGCGCGGGAAGCCACCTGCGCCTGTTGCTGGAGCAGATGGTGGTGGAGATTGCCGACCGGATCGTGGAGACCCGCCGCCGGAGCGCGGAAGCAGGCGTGGTGGCGGCGCCCAAGCACTGAGCGCCCGGCTTTCGCCGCCTAGTGCATGAACAGCGCGAAGGCCGCGCTGCCGAAGAGGATGTGCGCGAGGATGGCGAAGACGCCGACTTTGCTCAGACTGCCGGAGCTGCGATTTTCGCCGGGCGTGTTGGAATTGGCACCGAACAGGGTATCGAAGTGGTTGAACAGGTAATATCCCGCATACAACGTGGCGAAGAATACGCCGACGGCGAACAGGCGCATGATGGTGGTGATTTCGATGGGCACGGATTCAGCCTGTCATGAGCAAATGGAATGCACCAGATACAGATGAGGGCTTTTCAAGCTTGGACAGAGGTGGATTTTGTCCCATTTTTCACATCGAAAAACGGATATAAATGGATATTTAATTGGAGATGACGTAAAACGTTTTTGTGAACGATCCGAAGCCGGCCATCACCCATCAGATGCTCAAACTCATCGCGGAGATTGATGAATTCAAGGGCGAGTGGCGTGTCTTCAAAGGAATGTCGCGGGACCGGCTCAACCGGTTGCGGCGCACGGCAACGATTGAAAGCGTGGGCTCTTCCACCCGCATCGAAGGATCGCAGCTCAGCGACAGACAGGTGGAGGAATTGCTGTCGCGGATCGAGATCAAATCCTTTCGCAATCGCGATGAGGAAGAAGTCGCTGGCTACGCAGCCGCGATGGATTTGGTGTTTGATGCATGGGAAGATCTGCGCCCAGGTGAGAATCAGCTCAAACAACTCCACTGCGTCCTGTTGCAGTACAGCTCAAAAGATGAACGGCATCGCGGCGAATACAAGACCCTGCCCAATCATATCGCCGCTTTCGATGCACAAGGCCGCGAGGTTGGCATCGTTTTTCAAACCACCACTCCGTTTGAAACCCCGCACGAGATGGAACGGCTGCTTTCCTGGCATACTGCGGCTGAAAAGGATGGCCAGTTGCACCCCCTGCTGGTCGTTGGAATTTTTGCGGTGTGGTTTCTGGCCATTCATCCATTCCAGGATGGTAATGGACGACTCTCGCGCATCATCACCACCTTGCTACTGCTTCGCTCCGGCTACAGTTACGTCCCCTATTCAAGCCTTGAAAGCATCATCGAGGAAAACAAGGAGCTTTATTACAAAGCCCTGCGTCAAACCCAGCAAAGCCTGCGCGAAAAGTCTCCCGATTGGGAGCCATGGCTGGTTTTTTTCCTGCGCTGCCTCGCGCGGCAGAAAGGTGCGCTGCTACGCAAAATGGAAGCGGAACAACTCCAGCTCGAAAGACTCTCTCCGCTCGCCGCGCTGCTCGTCGGGCTGTTTGACACCAATGATTCGCTCGCGCTCGCGCAAATGGTGAAGCTTACGGGAGCAAATCGAAACACGATCAAGGCCAGGCTCGCCGAACTGACGGAAAGGATGCTGCTCATCCGCCACGGCAAAGGCCGCGGTGTGTATTACACGCGGCGAGGCTGACGCCTGGAATTGCCACCAACATTCATCGGCGACGGAAAAGATCGCCCTGTTTCGTTCGTTATTTCGCGGGCGGGAGGAGGTTTATCCACGGCGGTTTGCGCTCCGCCAATGGAATCATTCAATGGGAGAATCATTGAACGCATGCACAGTCTTCAGCGGCTCCGCTGACGGATTCGGAGCAAGTCGCCTTAAATGGCGACCCTAACGGGATTCGAATCCGATGAAGCACAATTTTTCGTGACCAATTGTGTATTTGTAAGTAACTGAATATCAGAATATTGTACTTTTGAATCAGTTTTTCTCAGAATTTGAAGAGGTCACAAAAGGACACGAAATTCATTGATTTTTGTCACGTTTTGTCACGTCGTTTTTTGCCTCCTCGCGCCATCGAAACGGGATTGCACCCCCCCTCATGATTCGATGTTGGAGCACTGGGACAGGAGTCCCTTACGAACACACCTCAAGTCGGAAGGCCAATTGCGAAGCCACAACTGTGGGAAGTGGGATTCGCTGGGCGAGCGTCTCGGTGTGGCGCGCATCAACTTTGAATTGCTCGCCCATGACCACGCTGAACCAACGCTCCCGATCCATCACGACACAATACATTTTTTCATCCTGCGTTTCGGCAATGAATGGCAGGTAGATGCGGATGGGCTGGCCACAGGTTTCGACCTTCGCGCCGATGCGGTCGACACGGCCGGTACGTTGTTCGAGCGTGCTCGGGTTCCAGTCGAGGTCGTGGTGAATGACGTAGCGGCAGAAGCGGTGCAGGTCAACGCCCTCCGCCATCACGCTGGAGGCGACGAGCACTTCAGGGAAGAATGGGCTGTTGAAGGCGAGCATGAGTCGCTGCCGCGTCTCTCCGCGGGTTGCGCCATTAACCAATCGGACGTTGGCGAGAAGCGCGGTGTGGTCGTCTCCCTGGCGCTCGTCTTCGCTGAGCGTGGTAATATCTCCGGTCTTCATGCGGTCAATTGCGTTGAGCAAGGGTCCGCGCTCGCTGTCGCTGCAACGGCGTTCGAGGAACTCGAAAAAGTGACTCAGCATTTGACTGAGGCTGATCCCCGAAGCGTCGCAATTTGCGAAAGCAGCTTCGACGGAGGCTTCGTCGAGCGTTTCGCTTTTGATGGGAAAGTAGCGGACAAGGAAAGATGGCGTGCGTAGAAAACGGCGCACCACTTCGTGTAACAGCTCTCGGTGTGGCTCGAGTGCGCGGTGTGGTGCCAAGAGTTGCTCCGAGAGCCCATCGCATGCACGACGAGCCAGCGAATCGCGGTCGAAAAAACGCGCCCCCAGCCGGTCGAGCAAAGTCTCGGCTTTTGCCGAGGAGCAACCGAGTCTCTCAGCGGCCTCGCCGAAGATCGCGCCGCGCAGGTGATGCGAAATTACATGCCGGAGAGTCTGGCCGGTGCGGACGAAATGGCAAAAGACCAGTACCTTTTCCCGCTGCCGCCACGCGGCGAGGACGCGAGCGACTGTGACCGCGATTTTTGGGTGCGAAGCGGATGCCGCCGGATCGGAAAGCGGGAGTGCGCGGTCGAGTTGTGCTAGATACCAACGGCTCGCGTCGTTAAGCGGTGCATGTCCGTCATCGGCTGAGTCTTCGTCCAATGCCGCTTTGCCCTTTCGCGTGTGCCGGAAAGCCTCGTAACTGGAGGCCAAACCTTCGGCAAAAACGGGCCGTGAATCCGGGGCGCAGACCGTCGCGCGTGCGGCGAGGAGAAAGGGCAGCGTTGCCGCACCGTGGATGGAGAGGCCGGGTGTCGATTCGTCACCGATGTCATCCACAATGGCTCGCCCGATTATGCGGACACGCCGCACCTGACCCAGCCACGGTGCAGGTAGGGTACGCGATTTTAGATGCCGAATGACCCACGGGCGCAGCGACTCTTCGGCGGCACGCATTCTCGTATGAGTGCGCTGAAAGCTTGCAAGAACGCGCTCGGCTTGAGGTGTGCGGGACGCCGCCGAGTCAAGACCCTCCCACCAGCGCTCGACACTCGCGGCGGGTTCACCATTGAGCACGAGATCATCCGGACGAAGTCGCCCCCATGCGGCATCGAGGGTAAGCGCGGCTTCCTGCGCTGCATCAAGCCGCTCTCGCAGTATTGCGACCTGCTGCCGAAACTCCGCGCATCCTCCCGGCGGAGGGGCCTTTGAATTCAAAGCGACGTGACTTCGCATTTTTGAGCCAGGGGAAGAGTTAGTCTGGGTAGAAAACCAGACGAGGAAAAAGAAGAACAAGCGATATACGACTGAAGAGAAGATCCGAATATTGAGGCAGGCCGATGGAGGGAAGACGATTGGGGAGGTATGCCGGGAACATAACCTATCGGAGGTGAGTTTTCACCGGTGGAAGAAGCAGTTTGGACAGATGGAGGTGAACGAGGCCAAGCGGCTCAAGGAGTTGGAGCGAGAGAATGGGGAGTAACAGGACCGGCAAAAGAAACCCATCAGGAGATCTCTGCAAAAGGGGTTTTTCCGTGGAAACCAACCTTAGTAAGAGCGGAGATTATAGAGAAGGCGGATGTCGTTTTAACCCGCCGTATTGGAGATTTTAGACTTTTGCAGAGGTCTCATCAGAAGTTAACGCCTAGCGATACCTGCGGGCCATAGGTGATGGTATCCATCAATAATCCGTTGCTCTCGTAGTTTTCGCCCAGTGCGCGAAAGGCAAGCTCGGCATATACGTTGCGCGAGAGCTGGCACCCGAGCGCGGTTTCCGCCTCCCAGCTCAACCTGCTGCCAACGCTGAAGCCACCGATGTCGCCGCTTGCCGTGAGGTACCACGCGGTGCCCAGATTGTAGCGTCCACGCAGGCCGATGTAGGGATCCCACCAGTCGTCCGTACGTGAGACCGTGGTGTCGAGTTTCGAATGCAGTTCGCGGGCAATCCGGCTCTCAAGCTGCGCCTTGATCGCAGCGATTTTTGCCTGCGCATGCGCCTTGATTGCGGCATTGAGCAACGGCTGTTGCACGGCGATGATCTTCTGGATCTGGTCAATGATCTGGCCATTTTTCTCACTTCCGATAGGCGCGTCGGGCAGAGTCCCAGAGGACTCATTCAGCACACTCAACGCCTCCCTCAGACGCGCCTTCACCTGATCGGAGGCGGCATTGACGAGTTGCTCGCTCAGGTTATTGATCTGCGCATCGTTCGTCTGCACGGTGAGGCGCTGGTAGATGTTCATGTAGCGCACGCCGCCAAATACATCGAGATAGCCGTGCGGACTTTCAATGAGCCGCCACGCGACGCTGAGTTCAGCCATTGTTTGATCGAACCGATAGTCGAGCTTTTTCACGACGGTGTCCGTACCAATGCCATCGGAGAGGCTCATGTAAAGATACTCGCCGAACACGCTGAAGCGCCCCTTGCGCGCCTCAGCACGGAGATCCGTTACCATGTCCAGCTTCGGGATGATGTCATTGGGGCCGAGATTGATGAATGAGTTGACTCCACGCAGGCCGACATCGCCCTGCATCCACGGTATCCAGCCAGGCATTGAAAGCTTGAATTGCCACGACTCCGGGGGCGGTATTGTCGGGACGACCATTTTCTTGTCGTTATCGCCCCCGAAGGCTGTGGCACCGAGCGTAAACATAGCCATGAGAGTGGAGGTGAGGCGCTTATTCATGGGCTGGTGTGGTGGATTATTTTGGATGGGGAACGCTGATGCGTATCGCTCAACGGGATGCGTCTATGAGGTTTTATAATTTTATTGGGGGATGGGGAGATTTGTTTCCAATGGTCTTTCGTACTGATGAATATTGTTTGTCTTAGCGTTTCAAATCCCACTTCTTGAGTGGCTTCGCCGCCGTGCCATAAGGGCCGAGCTGATAAACCGCAGCGCCAGCAGGCAAGAAGGTGAAGGGATCGAAGGGTTCCTTGGTCATCTTGTCGAGGTAGTCCCTCGTCGCGACGCCGATGCTGACGTGCGGATTGAAGTGCTCGCCGGTCTGCTTCGATACGAATGTAGATATATAGTTGATGAACGCTGCATCGGTAGCGGGGTCTTCGTGCGGGGCGGTGAAGGCGCTGGCGGTTGCGGTTTCCTGCATGAATGGTTTTGCGGCGGCGATGATGTCTGCCTGTAGCTTGAGTATCTCCGGTGAAGGCTTCGCGCAGATGCCCGCTACGCCCGTCGTAGCATCCGCCGGGGCATAGTAGTATTTGAACGCCTCCAGATGCATCGTTTTGACGTTGGCGGTAGCGAATACCTTTGCCTCGGCAGCATAGAGTTTGTCCAGGTCCGCTGTGCGCACAAAGCACTGCAGCATCGTGATGTGCGGTGTGTGTGCCGCATCCAAGGCGAACCCTTTCGGGTAAACCTTCAACAGGCGCTCGTTGTCGGCAGCAGCATGTTTGAGCATCGTGGTGTCCAGCTGCAGCAGGATGTCAATCGCGGTAGTCTCCGTTTGCGTGGGGAAGATGGTTTTCCAATCGTTCTTCATGCTAACGACGGTCCAGCCTTTCGCGGCGGCTTCGTCGAGACCCTTGTCCAGTTTGGCGAGACGATCGGTGCGGTCGTAAGCATATTCGCGCGCAGCGTCGTCGTGGTGAACGTAAAGGCAGAAGCGCGGACCGGAACCGGCGGCAGTCCATTGCAGCATTTGCAAATCACCGTCGGAGTTGCCGAAGGCCGCGATGGGCCGTCGGCCGATATGCTCATTGATACCAACGGGTTTGCCGCCTTTGTCGTCGTTGAAGTTTAATTCCGGCAGACGCACGAGCACAGGCTGCCCGTCTCGCAATTCAAACTTTGTCTTCACGCTGCTGCCGATCACCTGTTCGGGTGGAATGCCGTAAACCCGTTCGGTCCACACGCGTATGAACTCGATGCCGCCGCCGGAGACGATGAAGTTCTTGAAGCCGTGCGCGCGCAGGTAGGCGAGTAATTCAAGCATCGGCTGGTAAACCATTTGTGTGTAGAGCCGGCCTGTCCTGGGATGCTTCGCGGTGGCAATCCAGTCCTTCACGATCTTCTCAAACTCCTCGGTGGTCATGCCCGCGTGCGTGGCGATCATGAGTTCGAGGATCGCCCGCTCGCCGCCAGCGGCGGCGGCCTTCAAGTCGCCTTTCAGGATCGAGGCGAAAGGTTCCCTGGTTTTCCATTCGGGATGTTGTGGCGCGAGCGCCTTCACCCGATCGAGCGCGAAATACAATTGGACGGGCATCGGCTTCTCGCACCAGAGCGTGCCGTCGTTATCGAACACCGCAATGCGTTCCGGCACCGGCACGAAGTCCGGCGAGCCGGGAGTCGTAACTTTCGTAACAAACTTGATGATGGATTGTTTGGCTGGACCGTCGTTCCACGAGGGCAACGGATTCGCAGCGAGGGCGACACTGTTGATAAAAGCCATCGCCGCGAGGAGCGCGATGGCGGAGCGGGTTAATTTTTGTGTCGGCTTCATAGTTCTCGTTTGATGCCAACGATTGTTTCGCTCGTGAAGTCGTGGGCCAGCCATCTGGTCAGCCCGCGTGTTTCACAAGCGTTGGGCTAATCGCTGCCATGGACGGGCTCCGAGAGCGTTTTCAGGACGTTGTCGAGCGAGAAGCTGCCGACGTGCTGGCTCGGTGGGAACTCTTTGAACGATTGCAGGAATTGCCCGACGTAAGCTTGGGCGCCGTAAATCACGAAGGTGTGCTCTATCCGCCAGCGCGGATAGTCCATCGCTTCCTTGTCGCCGATCTCGAATGGGTCTGAGCGAAGATTAAAAATCTTCGGCAGACGCAGGGTCACGAAAGGTTCCTGCCACACCAAATAACCTTCCGCGCGCTGCTCCTGGAAAACGACCTTCCAGTTCTGGTAGCGCAGCGCGACGAGCGAGCCGTCGTCATTGAAGTAGAAGAACTCCTTACGCGGATCTTCCGCTTTGCCGGCGAGCGAGTCGGTGATGTTGTAGCCGTCGAGATGCACCTTGAAGGTTTTGGCACCAACCTTTTTGCCCTTGAGCAATTCTTCCTTCACATTCGGCTCACCGGCGGCGGCGAGCAGCGTTGGAAGCATATCTTCATGTGCGTAGATGTTGTTGTCCACGGTGCCGGGTTGGATAACGCCGGGCCACTTGATGAGGCAAGGCACGCGGTAGCCGCCTTCCCAGTTGGTATTTTTTTCACCACGGAACGGCGATGTGCCGCCGTCTGGCCAGCCAAACTTCTCCGCCCCGTTGTCGGTGGAATACATTACGATGGTGTTCTGATCGAGGCCCAGCTCTTTAAGCTTGGCTAGAATCTGCCCAACCATCGCGTCGTGTTCGACCATGCCGTCCGGATAGATGCCGAGGCCGGTCTTGCCTTCGCTTTCCTTCTTGAGGTGCGTGAAGACGTGCATACGGGTGGAGTTCCACCAGACGAAGAACGGCTTGCCGTCATCTTTGCGTTTCTGCAGGTACTCGAGTGTCTTTGCCGTGAACTCCTCATCCACTGTCTCCATACGCTCTTTGGTCAGCGGGCCGGTGCTCTCGATTCTCTGTGTGCCGTCTGCATTCGCCCACGAGTGAATCACGCCGCGCGATCCGAACTTCTCCTTGTAGATCGGCCCCTTCGGGTAATCCGGATTCTCCGGCTCCTCTTCCGCGTTGAGGTGATAAAGCGAGCCGTAGAACTCGTCGAAACCATGCGCGGTGGGCAGGGTGTCATCGGCATCACCGAGATGGTTCTTGCCGAACTGCGCGGTTGCATAGCCCTGTGCCTTGAGGAGCTGGGCGATGGTGACATCGCGCGCCTGCAAGCCTTCCTTGGCACCGGGCATGCCGACTTTCAACAAGCCGGTGCGGTAGCCGACCTGGCCGGTAATAAAGCACGCACGACCGGCAGTGCAGCTCTGCTGGCCATACCAGTCGGTAAACAGCGCGCCTTCCCTGGCGATGCTGTCAATGTTCGGCGTCTTGTAACCCATCATGCCCAGGTTGTAGGCGCTGATGTTCCAGTAGCCGATGTCGTCGCCCCAGAGGATAACAATGTTGGGTTTCTTTTCCGCTGCATCAACGGGGGCCGGCAGGGTGCTGACCGCAAAAGCGACGCCGCACACGGCGCCAATGGTTTTCAGCCATCGCGCCGGCTTGCCAAATTCTTCGACGACATTTCGCGCCGGGAGTTTGAAGTCTGATTTCATAGTTGGTTTGGGTTGTTTTTTGCAGGAGGAGAATTGCGATGGCTTACCGGCATGGTAACGACGTGTCACCAGACCGCTCCCGCCCGCCCTTCCCGGACGCGGCGGAGGATTCGGGGCATGTCGCCTTGGATATGCGTGTAAAACTTACGCAAACCCGCGCAGAGATAGTTCAGCCCGGCTTCGCCCTCCGGCGTGCGCACCAGCCGGTTCTTCGGACATTCGCCCCAGCACAGGTTCAAGGATTCGCACTGGCGGCAATACGCAGGCAGGGTATCGCGTTTGGCAAAGCCAAATTTCTTTTGCACTTCGGAGTAAGCCATGCTGCCCCAGTGAGTCTCGCGGATATTGCCGACGCGGTATTCGGGGTAGGCGTAGTGGTCGCACGAAAATACGTCGCCATTGTGCTCCACCACCATGCCCTTGCCGCAAAACTCCGCCGTGATGCAGCGTTGCGAGGACAGCCCCATGGACTGTGCCACCGCCGTTTCGAAGATATCCACATGCACCCTGCCGTAATCACGTCTATACCAGTCATCCCACACCTTGCAGAGGAATTCGCCCCAGTCTTCCGGGTCCACCGACCAGTCGGTCACCACCGAGTCGGGCACTCCCGGCCGGGCCTGCGGCGTGCCGGTGAGCGGGATGCTCGACGAATCCCAGAATTGCGGCGCCACGTTGTGAAAAACCTTCGGCTCCACGCACGCGATCAACTGCACCCGCCGCACCCCCAGTTCGCGAGTCAGGAAGCGATACACATCGAGCGGATAACGGGCGTTTTCGCGATTGATGACGCAGAGAGCGTTGAGGGGAACATCGTGTTTGCGAAGCACGCGCGCGGCGGCGATCACCCTGTCGTGCGTAGGCTGCCCCCCCTTGGTGACGCGGTATTGGTCGTGCAGCCGCTTCGGGCCGTCGCAGCTCAGGCCGACGAGAAAATGATGCTGTTTCAAAAACTCCGCCCACTCGTCATTGAGCAGCGTGCCGTTGGTCTGAAGGTCGTTTTGAATGACCTGGAACGGCTTTTTGTAGCGAGCCTCCAGCGCGACGACTTTGCGGAAAAACTCCAGCCCAAGCAATGTCGGTTCCCCACCCTGCCAGCTGAACACGACCTCGCGACCAGTCTGCGCCTCGATGTACTGGCGGATGTGCTGCTCGAGGATTTCGTCGGACATCCGCGGCATGCGCGGTTGATGCAGCAGGCCCTCCTTGTGCAGGTAGTAGCAGTAAGTGCAGTCGAGGTTGCACAACGATCCGCCCGGCTTGACCATCGCGTGGAAGCGATGCTTGTAGCCCGCCGGCTGCGGCGGCAGCATCACCGTTGGTCCGATGGGATCGCTCATGGCCTCACCTCCTCCGCCGACTTCGCGCAGCGAAAGCCGATATGGCTCGTGCCGGTGTCCGGCGGCGTTCCGCGCCGGGCGGCGGGGCGATAGCTCTCGCAATAACTGGCGCTGCAAAGGAACGAGCCGCCCTTGGTCACGCGTTCCTCCGCATCAACCACCAAACGGGTGGGATCGAAACTGACCGTCGTGGAAGACGAACAACACATATTCTCCGAGATCCTCGCGTGCATGTCCGCCCGGTAAATGTCCGCCGTCCACTGCCAGACGTTTCCGGCCATGTCATAAAGGCCGTAGCCATTGGGCGGAAAACTTTTCACCGGCGAAGTGCCTGCGAAGCCGTCCTCCTTCGTGTTCTTGTAGGGGAATTCGCCCGTCCATGTGTTGGCCATGTATTTTCCGCCGGGACGAAATTCATTACCCCATACAAACCGTTTGCCCTCCAGTCCTCCGCGCGCGGCATATTCCCACTCTGCCTCGGTCGGCAGCCGCTTCCCGGCCCATTTCGCATAGGCCACGGCGTCGTACCACGACACTTGCACAACGGGGTGCTGATCGCGTCCGTCGAGATTGCTGTCCGGCCCTTCGGGATGCTGCCAGTTCGCGCCAGGCGTCCATCGCCACCAGCCGCTCATGTCGCGCAAATCCACCGGCCCGCTGGCCGGCGTAAAAACGAGTGAACCGGGCTGAAGCATTTCATCCGGAGGCTTCGGCGTGCCTGGCGGAACCTGCTTTTTAAGCTCCTCCCAGCTCTCCGGCTGTTCAGCCGTGGTCTTGTATCCGGTCGCCTCGACGAACTTGCGGAACTCCGCATTGGTCACGTCATGCTCGTCAATCCAAAAGCCCTCGACCTCTACCTTCACTACCGGCTTCTCATTGGCCTGTCCCCCCGGCAGATCGCTGCCCATGGAAAACTCGCCACTGGGAATCCATGCCATGCCCGAAGGTGCGGCGCTTCGCTGCATCGGGCGGCTCGGAGCTGCCCCCCCTGGTGCGGACAACAGGCATGCGCAGCAAATTGAGAAAATCAAGAATGCTGCTTTCATGACATTGCCGCAGAGTTGAAGGCATCGGATGAGAAGGAGTCGTTCACCGTGCGGCTACATTAGGTGTGCCATGTCGGGGCGTATATTGGACGTTGGTCCAATACGCGAACCCGGCCCTTGCTTGATGCCAGTGAGCAGGGGCATCCATTCGGACTACTTCCGCTAATTAGAGGATACGCCTTTACAGGCGGTGACGTTTGCCAACGAACTGCGAAAAAATAACAAATCTAGATAGTGTCGTCACGAGATGGAAAGCCAGAGAAACATGCAGCGAATCTGCACCATGGCGAGGAAGGACGAGGCGCGTTTGGCGTATCTTGTGGCGATGCTCCGCCAGCCCTTGAGCCGCAGAATGGCGTTTTCGACCAAGTGCCGCAGTCGATAGAGATGCTCATCGTAAGGGCGCTGGATGAGGCGGTGCTTTCTGGACGAAATGACCGCTTCCATTCCTTGCGCCTGTGCCTGGGCGAGGATGGCTATGGACGAAGAAACCGGCGGGCTTCGTCCATCAGCGGATGCTCGAAGGCGCTCGCGTAAGCGTCGAGGGTGCTGGCCTTGATGTGGAGTTGGCGACCTGTTTTGCGCCAAGCCGAAACGGCGGAGAATACTTCAAGCAGGATGGTTTTTGCTTCGCCGACTTTGAGGCCAAAGCGTGCGGCGGCAGTCATCGCTGCGGCGATGGTGGGTTCTTCCTGATACTCACTGATGGCGGTTTTCGGCGTATAGGCTCGGTCGATTTCCGGCACGGGATTGAGATCGTAGGCGGGCGAGAGCGACCAGCGCCCTGCTGCGCGCATGAGGAAGCCGTGGTTGCCGAGGTGATCGTCGTAGTTGCTGGCGAGGAGCGAGAAGACCAGGCGGCGCCACAGTTCGCGAAGGTCGGCAGCTATGTCATGGCCGAATTGCCGCATGCCATCGGCGAGCAACGTATAGGCACCGGCCTCATCCTGCGGCAGGCCGAGCAGGCTATTCGCGGATAGGAAAGGAATGCGACGGGCACCGTCGCGGTCGAAACGTGTGATCACGGCGATGCCTTTGCCATCGACCGCGACAAGCCGGTGGCCCGCGACCTGCATACCAGCTTGCTCCGCGAGTGTAAGGGCGAGAATTTCACCCGCAGCAATGTCGCGAATATCGTCGGGCTTGGGGAACTTCGCGATGGCAAGATGCCCATCAGGGAGGCTGACGGCGGATTTCGGTCGCGCGCCGCCGAGTGGAGAACCTGCGCCCAGAAGGAATCGGAGATCTTTTGCCGTCTCCGTTTCGCCGTGAACGGCATTTGCCGCGTTCAACAAGGCTCCGAGTTGCACGACCGGCGGGATTTTGCCGCCGGTCGCGGCGAGAAAGGGACTGTCTGCATTCACACGGAAACGCAATGCGCCGATGCGCGAGGCGTCATCGAGCGCGAGCACGTAGTCGATGTCGCGATACGGCTTTTGGTCGAGGACATGTTTGCGGACGGCGCGATCGATGAGCATTCGACCCCAGCGGTCGGGACCGCAGTCATGAATCGCGCCGAAGAGTGCCGCGCCATGCTGAGTGCCGCGTTGCAGCGGGAGTGCGGTGGGATCAATGGCGAAAGCGTCCGCGCGATTCAGCCATTCGGGCGCGTATTCAAACGAGACCGCCGCGCTGCGCTCCGCTGCGTGAAGGCGACCGACAAAATGGGTCTCGGCTTCCCACTCGATGTGAACCTCGATACTCATGTTCGGGCGCGGCGAATACGCTGGGGCAGGCGCCGTTCATCGAGGCTTAACGCAAGCGCATCGGTGGCAGGTGCGGCGAGATTTGCGAGCCGGTCATGCAACTGGAGGATGAAAGCGGCGGTCGCCAAGGTGCCGAGGGCCACCGTTGGATCACCGCGTTCCAGCCGCCAAAGGGTGTTGCGACTAACGAAGAGCCGGGCTGCCATATCTGCGGTGGAAATGCCGCGTTTGCGTCGTGCGAGCGCGACGTCGCGGCCCAATTTGCGGAGCGCGTGGGCGGCAGGGAGCGGAATGGATATGGATTCCGGCATGAAGCCAGTGTCTCGTATATGCGGCGTTATGTCAAACAATGTCTCTCATATCGCACCTACCGATTTTGTGCGTGCCAATCTTGCGGGGGCCAGTTGATTGCTGCTAGTTGGATCAACTTGCTCGAAAAGATTGCTTAGTCCAGTCTGTCGAACACTCGGATTCAGCCAGCACTCTATCTTCCATTCTGGCGCACACTCGGCACCGGCAAACCCTTGAGCTTACAAATTGAAGGGCGCGGATGTGCTGTCCAGAAGGCTGACATCATTCAGGATGTGAAAGCATCCCGGATAACATTTCGGTCCTTCGTGTCCACGCCCGCAGTTCGTCACATTCCGTGGGAAAGCAGTTGCGCTTGGCGATCCAGCGCTGGAGCATCGGTTGACGGTGAGTGCGGCGAGAATGTGTGTCGGGGCCAAGCCAGCGTTCGTGCCAAGCGGCAAGGGTGCCATTCGGCGCGCGAAAGCGGAGAGCGTTTTGCGGATCGGGCACCCATCCCCAATTCTGTATCCATTCGTCTGTTGGCGTCACATCCAAATTGCTATTGGGGTAGTTCACCAAGGTGCCAGCGAATTGAACCGATGCTTCGCCCAGTGGCAGATTCGCAGTAAAGGACCAGCCGGCTAGCCAACTTGCGAGCGTGCGGCCGGCTGGAGTGGAGGAAACCACCTTCCTAGCGGGATCTTCTGCTGGTCTCGACGCGGTAAGCCAATATCGGAACTCAAGGTCGCGCCGATAAGTTGGAATGCGAAGCACGGCGCCGAGCAGAATCGCGTCGGAAGCCACATCCTGTCCTTCAAGCAGCGCACTGATTTGCAGCGCAATATCCGCAGTGTTCGGCGCTCCGGTTTCCATCCACCGCTCCACGTCGAAATCAGAGGGCCATGCCTTCTTGTCGGGCCAAGGGTTCGGAGGCGCGGAGGCGATCCACGGGTCCATTCCGTAGCCGATGGCCAACCGCACAGCGGCGGCGCGGCGGGGTGGCCATTCCTGATCAGCGCATTGATGCAGGATGGCATCGCCCACGAGGTTCTCCATGTGTTGGCTCGGGCGCGGGTAGTTCGAGTCGAAGGCCAGCTTCTTTGCCGGACGCATGTAAAAGCTAGGCGCGGGACCAGCAGCTTCTCGGATGGCGCGGACCAGGTGGCGGAAGGCGGTTTCCATTGAGCCGAGGACGCGGGCCGCCCGACGCAATCGTTCATTTGCCATGCGCGAGAAAGAGTTGTGGCGGATGAGGCCGTTCATCTCCACGTCGGCCTCGAAGAGTTGCGCGTCACCGGGAAACGCAATCTCCGGGGTGGAGTCCTTCGCTGGCACTCGAAAATTCCGCGGGCGTTCCCCGGTGGCGACACAGAACAACGCGCCCACTGCCCATGCGTCGAGCCGGTCGTCGAGCGTGCCGGTCGTTTCGCGTGCTTCAAAATCGGGAAGCGCGGGTTCAAGCGCGCGCGGGTGGCGCGTGGCCCACAGTTGCGCGAGCGGGAGCAGTGCATCGCTCGCGTCTTCATCAGCGAGCCCTTCGCGGCAGAGGGCGGGGATTTGGTCTGGGAAAATGTCGGCGAAGAATCGCAGGCCGCACATGACCATGTAGAGCGTTTCGCAGCCGTCAGTCTGCGTAAGCGAGAGGAGCATCCGGCGCGCGGCGTTGGGCCAGGTGCCAGGCGTGCTGCGAACGGTCAGCGACGACGACGAAAGTGGAACGCCATGCCACTTCCAGTGCATGCCGAGGAGTTGGCGAAAGATGGTCTGCGTGAAGCCGTGGCCAGCTTCGGCGGCGCGCGCGCGGCAGGCGAGGTTCGCCGCCGAAAATGCGACTGTGAAGGCCCAATGCGCATTGCTCAATTCCGCACGGATGTCGCCAGTGATGGCCGTGATGGCACCAAGCAATCGCCAGCGCTCTGGTTCGGTGAGATTCGCGTAAAGCCGCGACATCAACCTGATGTCATGAAACTCGATGTATCGACTAAATGCCTCGGCTGATTCCAATGCGCCGAGGGCGGCAGCAATAAGGCCATCGCGATTTGGATGATTCTCAGCCTTAGCCTGCTCCGCCAATGCGGCGACATCATGGAGGCGCCGCCATGAGGACTCAGTCGGGTGGAGGATTTCCGCCAAGATGGCATCGGCATTGCGCGTCTCTCGAGACTCACCGGATTCAGCTTGCTCCCGCTCACGCGGGGCGATGGCGGCGGGCAGGCCTTGAATCTCGGCTGCCACGCGCAACGCTCGACGCCACGTTGGCTGCTGTGCGAGCGCAGGCGGAACGCCATACGCGGTGAGCAGCGCGCTCACCGTCAAGAGGGGGGACTCGCCTGGCCAGCGACCGACGGCAATCGCGATTGCGGCGCGAGCGAGAGCAGATTCATCGCTAATTGCGTGGCCTTCGCGCAGGCAAATCTCGAAACCGTCCTGCGCAGCCTTTGCCAGATCCCAGAGCGAATTTTTCGCTTCGCGGTCAGCTAGAAAGCCGAACAAGGCTTCGAAATCGTCGGGGCCGCACGCCATCGCCGCGGCACCGACCTCGGCCGTGAGTTCGTCGCTTAAACGATTGTCGGCACCCTGCTGCTCGGCGATCCGATCGAGGGCGAGGAGTTGCATACCTTCGGATTTCCAGAGCGAAGGCGACTGCTTCCGCAGCATTTCAAACCAGCGAACAAGCGGCTGGAACACCCATTCTTTGTGGCACCCATAGCCGATGCGTGTGCCGCCCAAGCGGGCCGAGAGCTGCGCGCTGAGCTCTGGGATTTCCAGACGCCGCACAAAATGGAGCAGGTTCGCGACAGCGGCATTCCTCGTCGAAGCGTCGTCCTCGTGCAGGTGCGCGAGGACTTCTCGCACTTTTGCGGTAACCGTCTCCGTCAGTAAGGCGCGCTCGCCGAACTCCCAGAGCATGTCGAAAACGCGACGGCCGTCGCGGTCTAAGATGACATCGGAGAATCTGGCCGCCGCGAGCTCGTGCAGCATTGGGCGGTAAGGCGGACCGCACTCCCACGCGATGTCTGCGAGAGTGCGGCCGATCTCTCCAGGTGTCTGCACGTCCTCATGCGGCAGGTTGCGCCAATCCGGTTGGCAGCACCAAAGCGCCTCCAGATACGGCGTCAGCGCGGATGGCGGCACGACGATTGCCACTCCCTCGAAGTCGTCTTGGTCGCGGTAGCGGAGCATCCGCCCGATGATGGCGCTGCCTCGCAGCAACAGCCTGACTGCCGCGGGATTTTTAGAGTCCATCCCGCGCAGGTCCAGCAGCGGAAAGAGTTCGTCAGCGATTTGCGCGGGCTCCCGGAGAGGGTTCGTGTAAGTGGCCCATTGCGCCACGATCCGCGCGACGGCGAGCGAAGTGTGACCCGCAGCAAGGCCATAATCGGGTAGCGCGAAGGGCTGCGACCAGAGTTCGATATTAGCCGGCTTTGCTCGTGCGGCATACCAGCCGAGTAGAAAACGATCGTTGGATTCGAGGTCACCCGGTCCGATCCGATGCATCAACGCGCGCACCTCGCCCCAGCGGGAGTGTGCCGCAGCCCCTCTCACTGCGGCGATCCACGGGGCGAGATAGCGCGGCGGGCGTGAGCACCAGAGCCGCAGCGCTGAACGCCGGTGAGGCCGCTCCGTGAGCCCTTCCGCCCAACCGGTCTCTACGGCAGCAAGGTAGGCTGAGTTCTCCTCGGGTGCGGATTCCAGCGAGGCGAGCGGCACGCCGCAAATCGCGCACATACGGCCGAACCGCTCAAACAGACGGCGAAAGGCATCGCCGGAGTCGCCCTGCTGGTGCTCGCTTGCGCTGGCGGCGACCACCTTCCGAACAAGCGTCTCTAGCGGGATGCTGCCGATCCATTGCCTTAGCACGACGGCTGCGCGCTGCGGGGCGCCCCCCTCCGCGAGATGCTGGCAAGCGGCGACGAGCTCGGAAAAGTCGCCGACGGTCCACAGTTCGAGTGGTCGCGGCTCGCCTTCCACCGCAAGAAACGCTGGCACTTCAGAAGTCTCCAGCGGGTCGTCGTCCTGCGACCACTCGGTCACACACTCATGCAGTCGGTGCAATGTAAGCGCGGCACACCCGACGCTGTGCAGCAGCAGCCAGTCGCGGCGGGCAATGGCAGCGCGGAAGGCAGCATTGCACTCGCGCGGCAGGGTCTCATCCGCGACGTCGAACGCTCCAGCCTCGACGACCCAGTCCACCGTGAAGTCGTCCGCAAAATCCGTGTCACGATCCGCAGTGACCAGGAGATCAAGCAGCGAACGATGGGCGGCGAGGCGGTTGCTGGTTGATTTGCGGTAGTGATTTGCCAGCGCGGACGCCGCATCCCGGCGCGCAGGCGGATCACCTGCGAGGCGAGCGTCCAGATGCACGCGGAGGTCATTGTGAACCAACTCGAAGCCCTGCGTGGTCTCCCGCACGAGCGGACGCAGACCGCGCAGGATGTCTCTCCACTCCGGTGCCGACTTCCCGATGTCGGAAAACGCGGAAACCATCAGTTCGGCCGTGGGCCGCTCGCGCAGCAGGGCAAACGCTGCGGCGAGCCGGTGACTGTCGCCCTCCGTCACGGCGGCAGCCGACCATATCGCGTCGTAGTAATTGTGCAGCGAATCGGGCAGCGGCCGTGCATCCAGGATCGCGGCAGCCGCTTCCAGCGTGGCGCTGTCTAGGATGTCTTCCACGGCATACACCGCCGGCAGCGTGCGACGGCGGGTCTTCTCGGCGAGTAGTCGGAGCACCGCGTCCTCGGCCTGCGCGGTCATCCGCGGCTGCGCGGCGTGCCAGAGCAAGCGGAGATCTTCATCCGCAAGGTCTCCGAGCGAATGCACTTTCACCGTGGCATGCGGGTGCCGGAGAAAGAATGGATACTCGGGGTATGATTCCGCCGGCTGGCCCGCGAGGAATAACCGAACGTGCGTCGGGATCACTTCCGGCGCCGGCAGAGTCTCCAAGAACTCAGGCAGGTGTTTCCGCCGCGCGCGGGCCGCGTGGTCGATACCGTCGATGCACACGATGAATGGACGGCCCCATCGCTGTCCGAGCGCATCGGCAAGCCTTAAGACGTGCCCGCGCGCCACCTCCCAGGGCATTCCATCCAGCCAAACCGGAACGCGCAGCTCAGCGAGTAGATGGGTCTTCCGCAGGTGATCACGGATTTGCCACAGCAGTCCGAGCCACAGCGCCTCGGGGCGAACGCCGGCGGCATCGCTTCCGACATCCGCCTGGCCGGGCCGGATGGGTCGGTAGGTATAGAAACGAATGGAAACGCACTGCTCCTGCCAACGCACAGCGCCGCTCCGCGCGAGCTTGCTGGTGCAGCTCGTTTTTCCGGCACCCGGCTCCGCTGAAAGAAAGTCCACTTTGTGCTCCGACTGGCTCAGGAGCGAGATGCGCAGCGCATCCACCACCGGAACTCGGCTTGGGAAAAACGGCTCCGGTGTTTCGACTTCGCAGTGGCCGAGCCAGGGCGGCGCGGCTTCATCCCCAGCGAGGCAGGCGCGTAGGGCTTCGCGGTCTAGCCACTCCGCGTCGCGACGGGAATGGCAGGTCCACTTGCGCAGATGGGCGTGGAGAGCGTTGAAGAGCGCGTGGACCGACGAACGCGGGAGACCAGTGAGAGCGGCGAGCCGCTCGTAAAGTTGCACCTCAAGGGCCGCCAAGTCGGGCGCGCTCGTCTCTAGTTCGAGCGACTGGAGAAAGGTGAGTTGCTCCGGTTGATCCAGATCACCAAGTTCCGTGAGGAAAAGCGCCCACGCGCCGGGATACCGCTCGTCCTCTCCATGCCAGTGCACATCATCGAGCGCGTTGGCTTGAGTCACTCGTTCCTTGATCTTCGCGAAAAACTCCGCCAGTGGCGGACGCCCCTCATACCAATTCGGCCCGGCCCGGCGGTTCGTCACGAGCACGCACTCCACATTGCCACGAGCCGCTCGTTCCGCCCTCCATGCACGCGCGAGCGCGCGCAGCAGAGACGGACCACTATCCTCGCCCATCGCGATCAAGTCGCCAAACGTCAGCGTGTCACCGCTTCGTGAGTGCTTCATCTGCAACAGCCGCGTTGTGCCGTTGCGGAAGCGCACCCCGACATCGTCCCATCCCTTCGTCCCATGGAGTTGAAATGCGACGGCAGCGACTTCCGAGTCCTCGTCCAGCATTTCGACGAGGCGGAGCAATCCCGTCTGCCACTCAAACCAGTTTGGTTCGGCGGAACCTGCGGAAGGATTGTTGGGATTCACTGATTGCATTTCTTCACTGCGCTTCAATACACCAGATGCCGACCAGTGTCGCGCTAACCTGCTATCACCGCGCAATTCGGGCCGGTCACGACAGTCAATCCACCGGAGCCCATTTGGACAAATAGATCGGGAGATCGTCGAAAGGAACCACCTGCTCCGATGGGAATGCCATCTCCTTGTAGAACTGCATGGGAACGATGTCGCTCGTAACCAGGGCAGGCATCAGTTGGATTCTTTCTTCCGGAATCTTGGTAAGTTTTGCGAGTAGTGCGGGATGCTGCTTTAGCCATTCAATGCGGCGAAGGTGCTTCGCGAGCGAATCCTTGGCTTTCTTGTCGCCACGAAAGTCCTCAAGTCTTTGGATAACTTCACGAACGGTCAGCGCTACCAGTAGTCTCTTGCATTCGACGGCAAAGATTCGCCCGGTCGTCGCATCCCACGCCAATACATCAACATCGCCCAGACCGTCCTTTTTGGAAGCACCGAGCTCCGTCATCTCGATCTCCAGGCGAGTGACGAAGCCAAGCCGATTGAAAACTTCATACGCTTTCTCGGCAAAGGCATGACCCCGCCGGTTCACCACCCGACCGATAAACGTGCGCATCTGCTTTGACTGGAAAAATCGCTCGGGGAAGATGGCTTTCTCGACATTGCCGACTACATACTTGCAACTCTTCTCGAAAAACGGAGCAGAGATGATCCAAGCGCGCGGCGACGTAGCGACTTGCACTAACGGTCGCATGAGAAGGGATAGGTGCCGGCGAAAGCGCCAAGGATACACGTCCTCACCCTTGCATCGTGGCGGCAAATCGGCGTCCCATGAGGAACGGATCGGCAAGGTAAAGCGGTCAAGGAATGACTCCGCCTCAGACCGAGTAAAGCCGCATCCGTTGAGCAGAATCGCCAGCATTTCCTCTTCCGTGAGCTGCCCACCGGAGGCTTTCGAGCGGATCGCAAATTCTCTCCACAGATCCATGACCTTTACGAGGTTTTGGACGTCAAAGCCAAACTCTGGGCGGAAGACTTCGTTTAGCTTCGCGAGTTGCTCGTCAAGCCCTGGCGACTCTTCGTTCGAAACGGCCTCGCGGGTTTCAAAATGTGTATCATAGGCTTCTGCTGCGCGCTGCGTGGTTTCATCTGATCGATGGGAAAGATACTTGGAGAAAACGCTGGCATAGAATTCCTCGTCGACCTCAATTTCACCGTTCGGATGGATCGTTACATCGGGCTTGATAAAGCCAAACGCGATGGCATCTCGGTGATGCGCGAGCGTGACGAGGAGGTTCACTTCCGCGAGCACAGTGAGATGGTCAGCCATCGTGAATGGCCTACCTTGCGACCGAGCGCAGGCATACTGCGCAGTCTCAATAACTAGGCGATTGGCTTGGTTAGCCGCCGACCGTTGACTGCGCCGACCGCGCAATACTCGTTTGGTGCCACCCTCATCAGCGTGAAGTGCCAACAGAGAACGAGTGGTCAGATCCCAGTGCGCCTCATCACGCGTGATTTCATCCAGAGCGCGGAAACATGTCGAGACGACGGCAGTCCGATCGAATGGCCTGAGCCGTGTCTCAATTCGCTCCCAGAGCTTGGTGACGGTGTCTTCCAAAAATTTTCGACATTCGTCGCGACCGACGCAGTGACCGTCCTTATTCGGTCGCCCTGCGAGATCCGCGAGTCCGAGTTCGGCGAGCATCGTATCTTCATCGGCGATGAAGACGGGATGGGGGCGCCGCGGCGCTCCTAGCAATTGTTCGATTTCGTGCGTTTCAACGACGTGGAAGTAGCGCGCGTCTTCGTTTCGCGTGACCTCGCGAACGAGTTTCTGGATGCGCTCTGCGGTGAGCTGTTTGCCGATAAGCGCGGCCGTCCCCTCGAACAATGCTGCAACAATCCGCTGCTCCGCCACGTTCTTGGGAACATTGAACTGCTCCAAGAATCCCTCGGGAATCGTAATTACGAGACTGTCGGTGATTGAGTTGGCCGCAACGGACAATTCAGCCCTGCTCCGAGGCTGTGGACCTGAACGCCCGTGGTGCCATCGATTGAACCTTGGTAACACCAAGCGCACCTCGATGCTTTGTTGGGTAATAGCCGGCCACTCTCGTTCGGCCACTGGGACGAACCGATCCGTCCATTGGAGAACGCAATCCCAGAGCTGAAACAATAGATCGAGCAACTCTGCTCGTCCTGAACACTCAGGCGCCCTCACCCACCAAACGGTGCGCCCACGCATTGTGCAGCCGATAAGCTGCTTGTTGGCGGCCGCAGCAAGTGCGCCGTAGATTGGTGCCTGCTCGTCTTCGGCAAATAAGGCTCGAGAACTATGGCGAACCACTCGCAGGAGCCGCTTGCCATCATGCGATCGGATACAGTGTTCGTCTCGTTCTTGCACGGCCTCGACGCGCACGGCCCGTGCGAACTCACATCCGATCACTACGAGGTTGTGCGGATGGTGGATGTCCATCTGCAGAGGAATCAGGCGAAAACCGGCCCTTTTCCACCAAGCCACAAGATTCGGCAATCCTGCGGGATTCATCAGTTCAATCCCGTAGCGCTCACGTGCGGCATCGTGCTCGCCGAGCTTCCACAGACGCATCGCAGTGCATCCACCGTTAGCAGTGAGCGACAGCCAGTCGCGCAACGTCGCGATGTGAACATGCCAGTCGGGGCTCCATTCTCTCAATCCCATCGACCCGCCTCGTCCGTAACCGGCCATGCAGACGAGGACCATTCCGCCAGAAAACCCTGGCAATCTTTCCAACTTAGCAGCGCAGGCTTGAATGTAGCGATCGAGACATCCCTGTTCGAGTGCCGTGAGTTTGTCGAAGCCCCCAAAGTCCTCGACGGAGCCCGCCAATGGCGGCGTGTAAGTCAGCATGATCACCGGCTTCCCAACATCAAAGGAACCGAATGCCGGAAACATGAAGGGAGTGCCTTCCTGCGGATTGGGCGGCGAGAACTCCAGCCATTCGATTTCGAGATGAGCGCGAACCTCATTCACAAAGATGCTCGCATTTTCCTGCTGGTAGAATGTCTCTCCCCACCCACCCATCACCTTCATCCGTTCTGCCATGAAGCGGACGGCCGTTCGCGCCAACGTGCTCGGCTCAATCACTATAAGACCAGTCGCGATTTCCACTAACGGATATCGCTCCAGCGAAGATCCCCACATTACTTCCTGCCGAAGTTGTGTTCGGTGCTCGTCGCGAAAGAAGAACTCGGTCAGGACGGCCTTATTGATTCCGAGAGAGCGCAGGTCCTCGTCGGAGAAGAAGACGCTTTGCACCCGCGGCTCCAGTTCTCGCCAACGCGGTAACTGAATGTGCTGAGCCGCATTGCCGCCTCCCGCAAAATTGCGCGAAAGACCCGCCCGATCGGCTAGCGCATCGCTCAATTGGAGCAGCGCGAGCACGCTCTCGGTCGTTTCCTGGAACGTCGGAAAAGTGTGCTTCTCCGCGTAGAAGATTAGAAGGCGCTCAACGAGGAATGCCCCGTCCCCGAAGATTCCTTGGAAAATGCGGTAACTACCGAAGTCCGAATTGACGCAGCCAACGAAGACATCCTCTGCCGGGTCCTCCATACGAGCTAAGGGGGAGTCAGCCATCAGCTTGCCGATCCACTCCACCACGCTGGTTGGCTCTGGTTGAATATTACCTTCGCAGCCCACGGCGATCAGATGAGCCAGAATCTCGACTCGGATGGTATTCTCGTGAAGTTCTGGCAACAGTCCGAGCGCTCCGACGAGTTGCGCTGCGTGAGGAAACGAAAAGCGCCGCAACTTCGAGACCAATTTTGGGTGTAGTGCAATGAGTTCCGATATCGGTGCCATGAGTGATTATAGTGCTATGCGCACGATCACCAATCGTTGAACAAAACATCCGGCATTCTCGCAATTTCCGCGACGAGACGCAGATTTGCACTAGAAATCCACTTTTCTCCTGTCGCCGCAAAAGTTTCTTGGCGTGAATCCATAGCGACCTCTCCCCGGCGAGCGAGCACAGTCAACGGTGGAGATCGGCGGGCGAAGGCGGGACGATACGACCTTGACGGCGCGCAGCGAGCCATACAATCGAGGCGCGATTCACGCGAGGTCGATGGCGACTTTAAAAAATCGAAAAGTTTCGAGGACGGTCGATAAATGCGTTCTGCTCGCAGATTCATGCGAAGGGATCTGAGCCAACCGCGGTGATCGCGTGTTGTCGGAATGAAGCGCGCAGCGGAGCTTGCGGAGCGAAGGCGAAGGGAAGACAACGCACGATGACCGCATCCGGCGTGGAGGGGAGCAAAGTCTCCGGTTTTGTGAGCGACTTACGAGCGCTAGCGAGACGGAGCGAACAAGACCGGAGTCTTTGCGTGGCGGATGTTCATTGGATACATTGTTTCGCCGCAGTTATTTTTCAAAACCAGAGCCTTGATCAAAGCCAAGCGTGCGGCAATTTTCGGTAATGATTCGGACGGTCGCTTCATCAACGCCGCCAGGGATGTGGGCGTTTATATCAAGAACTATTTCGACATTTGCGCCCAGTTTGCTCGCAAGGTGTTGCAATACCTCAGTGGAAATTGTCGCAGCGTCGCGAGCCAGTCGAGTGGCATCGACAGCAATACTTCCGTGGAAATGAGTGGGTCGAGATGGTGACGGAGCGCCGGGTTCGATAATGTTACCGGTCGCCAGTTTCGACGGAACCACGGTCCCGCCCGGAGTGGAAGTTGGCTGCGGGGATGGAACAGCTTCTTTCTCCAATTGCACCCGTGCAACGGCGGGTTTTACGATGACGCTTCTTCCGTCCGCAACGATCGCTACCCCTGTTCTTCCCGCCTGTAGTCCGATGTAGCGCTTATTCTCCTCGTCGTAACTGGCCGCGTAGGCAAACGTATCTGAAGGCCAAGTGAGGCTCGCTACTCCGTCACGCACGCCTTCAATAATCAACTCCTGATAGGTAAGACGGGGGAGGTAGAGATACTGTGCGAAATAGTCCTGCACCTGCCGCACGTCGATGTGCTCGCGGTTAGTCCAGAGAACCTTGTCAAGGTGATGGCGCAAGAAAACTCCGGCCAGTGTCGCCGTGATTAAACCGTCACGCTCAAGGCGCGTGAACGCTCGCGCTGCGAGTGCCCCTTGACGTGACTTCGCTTTTTTGAGCCAGGGGAAGAGTTAGTCTGTGGGGTATAAAATTAGAAGAAAAATGTGAAGGACGAGCGCTATACCGACCGAAGAAAAGATCCGCATATTGAGGCAGGCCGATGGATGGCGGACGATTGGAGAAGTGTGCCGGGAATACAACCTGTCGAAGGTGAGTTTTCACCGCCGGAAAAAACAATTTGGACAGATGGAGATCAACGAGGCGAAGCGGTGGAGCGCCATCGTCGCCAAATGAAAGAAGCTGCGATTCGACAATCGATCGTTGTTATACGATGTACGTGTGGAGTGCTCCCAAAAAACTGAGCCAGGAGTTATGAGAGTTGGTGGCGCGCCAGCGCCACCTGATTCTCATGAAAAGAAAACGACATAGTCCCGAAGAAATCATCAAGAAATTACGCACGGCGGGCGAGGCGCTCGCCGGTGGGAAAAGCGTGGAGGAAGCCTGCCGCCTGCTCGGGGTGAGCGTGGCGACGTATCAACGCTGGAAGAGTCATTATGGCGGGGTGAAAAAGGATGCGCTCAAACGCTTGCGCGAGCTGGAAAAGGAAAACCTGCGGCTGAAAAAGGCGGTGGCGGAGCTGACGCTGGACAAGGCGATCCTCAAGGAGATTGCGGAGGGAAAATGGTAGGCCCGGGTCGCAAACGCGAGGCGGTGGCGCATGTGCGCCGCCAGCTTGGCACCAGCGAACGCCGGGCCTGTCACAGCCTTGGGCAGCCCCGTAGCACGCAGCGGTATGTCGGGCGGCGGCGGGAGGCCGACGCCGGCCTGGTGCGGGCCATGCGCCGGATCGCGGGCCAGGAACCGCGCGCCGGGTATCGCAGCGTGGGGCGGTATCTGCGGCGGGAAGGCTGGGTGGTCAACGACAAGCGGGTGCATCGCTTGTGGAAGCAGGAAGGCCTCAAAGTCGCGAGGAAGGCCCGTAAGCGGCGGCGGTTCGGGCCGGGCGACAAGGCCGCGCCGCGGCAGCGGACCGAGCGCATCAACCAGGTGTGGAGCTACGACTTTGTCTTCGATCAGACCGAGGGCGGCAGCCGGCTCAAGTGGCTGCCGGTCCTCGACGAATACACGCGGGAATGTCTCTCGCTGGAAGTGGCCCACTCGCTCACCGCCGACGACGTCATCGCGACCCTGGAACGGCTGGTCGAGGAACGGGGAGCGCCGGCCTATCTGCGCAGCGACAACGGCCCTGAATTCATCGCCCGGGCGGTGCGGGACTGGATTGCCGCCAAAGGGTTTGCCACGCTCTATATCGAGCCCGGAGCGCCGTGGCAAAACCCCTAAAGCGAAAGCTTCAACGCGCGCTTCCGGGACGCCTTTCTCAATGTAGAACTCTTTGGCAGCCTGCTGGAGGCGAAAGTCCTCGGCAAAGAATACCGGGACAAATACAATCATCACCAACCGCATTCTTCGCTGGGAGAACAAACCCCGGCGGAGTTCGCGCAGCGCTGCTTTGCTCCGTTCCGGGCTCCGCCCTCCACTGCGCAAACCAGCGCGACCAACTCAAACCACCAACCAAATCTCTCATAGCAACTGGATCAAACTCCGGGGGCACTCCACGTGGAAATCGACTGCACAAACGCACCATATTATTAATAATTGGACACACTCAATCGGAACACCACCATTTTTATTTGCTTCACAGAGGGCGTAGGATTATCATTTGCGTACGGCAATATTATGCACTCTTTGAAATTACTTTAAGATAAGCTAATTTCGAAGCCACGCGCTTGACGAAAGCAATCCAAACGTCCACCCTCAATGATTCCAAGCATCATCCATCGAGTATGGCTCGGACGAAATCCACTGAGCTTAGAAGCCTCTGAATTTGAAAAATCGTTCCGTCGTTACAATCCAGAATGGAAATTTCACCTATGGACAGATGATGATATTACTATTCTTCCCAACTATAGAGCTGTGTTGAAAGCCAAAGCTTTCTCTTCCAAATCCAATATTGTCAGAATCGATGTAGTAAACATGTATGGTGGCGTGTACGTGGATACCGATGTTGAATGCTTAAAGCCGCTTGATAAATTACTCCACTATCCAGCCTTTGCAGGCCGACAATCGACCCGAACCGTCTGCAATGCAGTGTTCGGCGCTGTTGCGCGCCACCCATGGCTGATCGAAATGTCAACGCGACTTGAATCGTGCGCAGAGCTTCCACCACCATGGGGACCTCAACTTTTTACTGAATCGGTTCAAGATCGAAGCGATGTTGTCATACTTCCAAAGGAGACATTCTATCCTTGGCTATGGGATCAGCCGAGACGGTCGCATTGCCCGGATTCTTTTACAGCACACTATTGGAATATGACATGGAGACCCGGCAAAAGAATAATTGCAAAGGTCGCACAGAATCAGACTAATGCATAATTTTGCGCAATTCGAGAGGCTTCTCAATCCACCTCCGTTCTTTGCGCCACATCATAGATGTCATAGCCGCTCTGCTATGACTCCTATGATCCTGTCCCACCACTCTATGAGCATTCCCCCGTCAAGCGGTGCTCCATGTGACGCTTACCTAATTCATTTATGGCGCATTATTGGAATATGACATGGAGACCAAGCAAAAATCGCCTGCCGATCACCATGCGAGACAGTAAATGCTAAATATTCATAATACAAACGCAGCCGACAAATATTCGGTTCTTGCGTAACTTTGGCAAGAGATACCCATAATCAATGAATGAAAATTACGAAAAATGGCAATTCGGGTGCGGCCCCAGAAAATTTGAAGGATGGCTCAATACAGATCGCGAATTGGATCTGAAAGCATTACCGCTTCCATTTAAAGATGAATCATTTAGCATTATCTTCTCCCAACATGTTCTAGAGCATTTTGACATCAAATCTCAAGTCCTTCCGCTGTTAAAGGAATGCCGACGCATCATTAAAGCTAAAGGTTCAATCTACGTGGCCGTTCCTGATTTAGGAAAGTTGTGCCGGGCATATGTGAATGGAGCACTAGATGACCTAATTGATGGGAAACTTCGACGCTTTCCAGGAAGATATGATCGAAACTTTCCTAAATCACAGATTATTAACGATATCGCTTTTGCAAAAGGGAGTCACAAGAATCTATTCGATTTCGAGTTGATGTCTTGGTGCTTAGAGAAGACTGGATGGACCGACATAAGAGAGATTAACGAGCAAATAATCAAAGGGGAATTCCCTGAGTATGAATTCCGCAGAGATGAAGAACAAACACTTTATGTCGTGGCAACGCCAGCATTAAATTGATTTCATAATAATACAAACATATAGCCCAGGAAGCCATGATCGCTTCACCAAAAAGACCTAAATGACTTGATGCCAAGGAAAGCGTAAAGGGCGTGCGGGTTTCAAAAACCCTTTAGCCAGCTTTTGGTCATATAAGAGATGATTACGGCTGTAGTCGCGGCTAATCCCTCTTGTATTTGCATCTCGAACGGTCCCTGGACTTATGACTCGAATTGTAACATCCTGACGAGCAACCATTCGTTTGGCTCTCCTCATGCGATTCCAAAAATCTGTTTCCTCACGTCCGTAGTGTCCAGCATAGTCCTCATCATATCCACCAATTTCCATAAAAGCAGATTTGTGAAACATAAGATTCACGATGGCTGGGCGCATTACACTTTCGGTCTCGTGTTGCACTCTCCGCGGCATATATACGCATTCCATTTGCAAAGTTTGTTGATTAAATAATCGCTTGGCGTCATCAGCCGGAATGACCGTATCTATATCTGACATATAAATCCAATGATCCGATACTGAACAACCTAAATTACGCGCCCCAGAAATATTCCATTGAATATCCTTGTCAATACGATACAGTTTCAAAGGGCAATCGCATTTATTCATTTTTAGAACTTCTTCCGCATGCGTCGTCGGGCTGCAGTCATCAATCAGAATTATTGTTGGCATGGGATCTAATACACCAATATAACTATTCCAATGATGGAGTTGGAACCCAAGCATCTTCGGGTTGTCGTAATAAATGAACACCATATTAATCATAAGTCACGCGCATCGGTGTTGAACATGCAGTTATAGTAAAATATTCGGCAGTCTTAAATTGCTAGCATTAATATCTATTTTTTGAGTGTCCAAAGCCTCGCCTTTTTCGCCAGGATTTGCTCTGAATAATGCTTTCTCAAAAGATCAATGCAATCGTCTTGTTGCGCTTGGGCACTTTTGGAATGCCCAGGAGTCTCAAAGTAGCTTTCTTCACCAAACGGGTAGCACGAAGTAAAGAGATGAGGGATGCCATGTTCTTTGCAAATGGACAAGAGTAAATATGGATCAGCTAAATGCTCTAAAACCTCACCAAAAACGACGACGTCGTGCCGAGATGTCAATATTCGATAATTTTGAGGGTATTGAACAATATTTACCTTCAGATGTTCTTTTGCAAAGCGGTATTTCACAAATTGAAGGGCATAATCCTTATCGTATGCGGTAACCGCCGCCCCCAAACGAGCAAAGGAAATTCCATAATCACAAACTAAGCATCCGAAATCCAAAACTCTTAAATTTTGAATGCTGACCTGTAGATCAACTAGAGCAGCAATCAATAGATTCGCCTCGAAATATCGACTGTAGTCCAACATTGTGCGAAATATATAAGGATCGATTTTCTCGCTTTGGCAAAGTGCTTTGCGGACTTCCCCATAGGGGATTGCGCTCAAATCCTTTACTACATCGGAACTTACTCCATAATATTCTGCGATGAGATTTTCGCGATTCTCTTTCAATTGATTCCTCTCATTTAAAACACTCTCCGCCACGGAAACCTTAAAAAGCGGTTCGGCTTCGGAAAGTGCATTTTACTTCTATGCTCGAATATCAGATTATTACGTTCCACATTACGTGATAAATCTCGATTTACTGCATCAGATACAATTCTGGAATTCACCACTTTCGCGGTTATGTCTGGACACATAACTTTCTTATATCTATGCATCAGTCGGCGCCAAAAATCACCGTCTTCTTTACCATAAAAGCCTGAATAATCTTCTTCGTAACCACCTACTTCTAAAAATGCAGACTTGTGAATCAGCATATTCGAACTATGTGGTTTGACTTCTTGTTCCGTGCCATATATAGCTCTACGGGTCATATAGAAACATTCCGTATCCAAAGTGCGTTCAAAAAAATGCTTCCTCACAGGTTCAGCCTCCAATATCGTGTCTATATCTGACATGTAAATCCAATCTTTTGACTCAATACATCCGAGATTTCTTGCGCCAGCAGCATTCCAAGGAATGTCGACTTCGATCTGGAACAGCTTCATATTTAACCTGCAAGAGTTTTGCCGTACAACTGATTCAGCAGAAATGCCGTTGCTTCCGTCATCAACCAAAGTAATTGATGGCAACTTTTCCATATGATCCGGGTAGGTATTCCATACCGCAATCTGAAACTCTAACATTTTCGGATTGTTATAATATATAAATACCATTTCGAATTCGCTATTTTTGGATTGGGTCATGCTGACGATGTCTCCTGAAATTTACCAATCCAGTTTTGGGATAGCTTCCCGAAGTTGGTTCATGATTATTCGTGGGTCCAAAGAGAAGGAGGCGACATCCCTAAGTATCCGCCCCATTTCCATGCAATCTGGTCGCCAGCCTCTAAAATCACGCCTCGTTGGCCAGCCATTTGCATCAAAAAACTCTTGTACCCGAGCTGATGGTTTTCTCCCAATTACACTCGGAATTTCTGATTCTATTTCGAGAAACGTATGGCCGAAAGCCTTTCCGAGCCCACTAAACACACGGTCGATAAACCCTTTCGGAAAAAATTCCATAATCAGGGATCGATCCGGCATAAACATCAAATTGGTTTCTCCAGACCCATGCGGTCCCACGAGGATGCGAGTATTTCTCATCAAGTTAATTTGCTGCCCCAACGAGAGATCTTCCATAATGGCTTCACGAACAGGCAATCTGAATTCGTGCAGCAATTCAACTAACTTTTCATGATCGCTATAAACTCTTCTCCCGCATCTTTTAATAATTGTGATCCCGTGGGGAGCAGGCTCATAAGGAAACATATCAGAAAGGAAATCCCGATACGGCCTCAATTGAACCCAATCTTCATGGTTGTTTGGCCTTAAATGTTGAAGCTCGGTTACATAGTGTGGCACTTGAGATGGTCGTTCAACAAAATGAACAGGATAACGAGAAAAAAGTTGCACGATTGCGCCATACCTCCCTTTATACCAAATTTCACAGTCTTTCTCATGCAATTGATCGTTATCACGTAGCATACGATAAAGTCCCATTCCCGATTCAGCCATAAAGTGGTAATAGTTTCCATATTCTGGAACAAAGTACTTTAGCCGTGGTTCTTCAACTTGTTTCATGTTCTATAAAAGGTGGTGGTACTTTACCCAAAAGCTAGCAACATCCATGGCTTCATTGGTTGTAACATGGCTGAAAACTTTAGGTGTTTTGCGGCCAGTTCCCAACCAAAATTCGGCCCCTAAGCGGAGACCATGGAGAGTCGCATCATAGCGAGGATGCATGTAATGATCTTCAAAGTTACTCAAAGTTTTTACATAACTAACTTTCGCTAGGAAAAAATTCCCGGGAAAATGACTGATTGGCGGCATAAGTCGCCACCCGACTCCTACTGCGTCATATCCTTCATGAAGTTTTTGACAATTATCTCTCCATAATTCGATTACATAACGGGACATAAGCCGTCTCCACAATTGCTTATCCCGAGAGTGAGGCTTGCTAACCCCCTTGGTATGAAAGTAAAGAATATAGCCATCGGACCTTGCACGGCACCATTCTTGAATCATTTGCATTGCAGGGGCCTCGAAAAGCTTAAAATCAGAATTGTTGAAAAGAACTTCCACTTCCACGTTTCGTTCTTTTGCTAAGTTTTCGAAAATCTGCTTATCAGCATCCGTCCCTAAGAGGCTTACCAAAATTCTATCGAGCCCGACTTTACTCAAGAGATCCAACTGCTCGACTGCAATTTCCTCCCAACCTGGCATGCAAGCTACATGGTAAAAAATTCCAAACACATGCCTGCTCAGATAAGTTTTGTGAAGCGCCTCCTCCAACGATCCAGCTTCGACTTCGATAAGGCAGTCGCGAAATCTCTTTCGAATTCGCCCCAAAATCTGATTATTGAGGGATTCAAACCAGAGGGATGGATAGCATGGCTGACTCAGACTATTCAGCGGATTCCGCTGCAGGTGGTTTTCGATGAAACTTTCAACATCAACATCGGATTTGCACTTAACCGAAATTCCGTCATCGAACCCCAATTCTCTCAGCCCCCGCATGACCGCTTCAGGAACGTGAAACCAGAAAAGAGGGGGAAATTTTCGCTTCATGCCTTAGAGTCGTTTAAGCGTTTGCTCAATGAGCTTGGAAGTTGCTCGATGACTTCCTTAATCTGGTCGCCTGCGACTTCAACCCAGGGCCATTTCGATATTTCTTTGATAAAGGTGAGGTCAGATTGCGGATGCCAAATTGCCCCCACCATTCCCGGCTCATCAGCAATTTCCCATTGAAGAGCTTCGATCCAATCTTCGAGTTTCGCACGATGGACAACATCAAGTGAGTTCAGATTGCGAAGAATGCGAAATAAACCCATCTCAACTCCGCTTGAAGTTTCAAAATTTTTCCCATAGTAAAAGCCGAAGTTTTTCAAGCCCTCCATGGTTTCCCGCTTCCCCTTTAAAAAAACTAGAGGCGCATCTGCTGAGGGCGGATTCCAAAATTTCCGATGCTGTTTTCCCTCTAAAATATCTGATCGCCCACTGCGTTGGCCAGCGAGAAAGGGTGCTGGCGCATACACGTTGTGACTTGCCTGCATGTCAGGATCACGCCCCATGATCCAATCACAGTGCACTTCGCCATTGAATTGCCCCCCACTCAACCACCGGCGATAAAGCTTGGTCTTGAATTCTCCCCGTATCCCATAGCAGTGGGTCCGCTCACAATCGGTACACTTATAGAGTCCCGGCTTAATTAAAATCGGTGCACCGTTCCGGTTTGTATGCTGCCCTCCAAACATGACTTGATCCCAATTATCAGGAAGAAGCTCAAGGAAGCAGTCTAATTTTTCTCGGAATCCATCCGCAAAGCAAATGTCGTCCTCCATCACCAACAAGCTATCGATGCCATCAGCCAAAGCTCTTTCTAAAACAAGTTGATGAGATCGCATGCAGCCCCAAGCTCCGTTTCCGCTTTTCCAGCCTTCCGGCACGGGCAACTTTGAACCGTCAATGGCAGTAAAAACCTCCGGCACACGAAACGGCCATTTAATTCGAGCAAGTTCCGCCATCACCTCTTCCAATCGATCTGTCCGGCGCTCCAAGTTAATTAGCACCACGCGATCGAACATTGATCCAAGCGGATTCACAATTTTACCTCAATACAGCTTGCCCGTTTTTTGTGTCGGCGTGCGGAAATTTTTCGAAAAAATCATTTTGATGAGTGTATCCAGGCATCGTGCAATATCTCATCCTTAATTTCCAGCAGACATAGTTGAAACTCAACTGGTCACGCCTGGAATGTTTGACAATTTCATCCCACCATACCTCATTGAAAATCTTTGTTTTCTCTGAATGCCGCCGCAAGATTATGCTGCATTCAGCCAACCCAGCATCTTTTGGGTAGCATTCGTAACGGTAGCGCTGAATCTGCTTTCTTATGACTTCCAAATTATCCTTTTTCAGTTCGATGCATTTTTCGGCCTCTTTATAAATGCATCGTCTCGCCGGATGCCGAAAGACAGCCAAATCATACTCCTTGAGGAAAAGCTCAATCATCCGGTCCAAGGAAAAATCCGGTCGCAGTTGAATTGAACCGTCTATCCATAAGCTATATTCGGCTTCTGGAAAATATATGTGAGGCAGGATTTTATGAATTTTGGCATTCCGACATGGATCGGCGAACTGGGTGTGAATACCGCGAGTTTGCCATCCATTTGAGTAATCTGTCGTATCTGTGAAAGCAACATATCCAACCGCTTCTCGGCGACTATCATTGCGAGCTTTCAGTTTATCATAATCATTCGCAATGGCTGTATAAACGACTTTCTTTTCGCCGAGCTGAACCATATTCGGTTGCCATCCTTCCACAGCGGCAAATTCTTCGGGAATAATACGACCATGAGCCGAGATGTAGTTGATCACTACATCAGCCTCTCCGTGGGCTCCATAACCTGCTTGCAGATAAAGTTGCCGCCTACGGTGTAAGGCTTCCAACAAACCTTGACGCCATTTAAAATGATGGATAATACAACGACGACTTACCAGCGGTATTGCTGGCCGGATTACGTTGTGGTGCCCTGATGTGAGTTCACAATCCCCTCGGCAAAGGGTGACCTTGTGGCACCAACACCGAACCAAAAGCTCAGAAATGTTACATTCGAGGGGATACTGTTCCCAAATAGATGGCTCTGGTTGGGTATCTGACAGAACTCCGTGCCGGGCAATTCGATCCCTGAATTGTCCCATGATAAAAGTGGCCCCTGCCTCCTCTATTTCTTTGATTAATTGAGGAAGCGGTCGTGGAAACTGAATAAATTCATCCAAATCTGCTGGGATAATCCAATCGCTTGGGGCTATATAACGCTGACGAGTTTCTTCTTTATTATTAAATTCGACGCCAGTTGTTTTTTGTCTTTCAGATGCAGCAACCAATTCTATATTGGCTGGTAATGTCTCTGCGATGCGTGCCACATTATCCCATATCCCATCAACTCTTTCGTCGATGCTAATTAAAAACGAATCAACTCCAATTGATTTATAATACGCCACAAAATGTGGCAATAAAGTTGCATCATATGAAATGCAAGTTACAACTTTCAACATATTTTATATTAAAATCAACCAAATCGTCCGTCTTAATTTAGGTGTGTAAATTATTTAATGGCGTCTATCACTCGCCTCATTTCATCAATTTTTTTATTCAAATTTAACAACTGACGACGAACAATATCAAGTGCCACAGGCAAAGATAATAAGGGTGGAAATACCCAATATAATGGATCTTTCGAATTTGAATGAACTATTAATACAATAACATATAAAAGGTTGGATGATGCTAGAAACAGCAAAGATAAATTAGGTGATATTTTCATATAAGAATACAATTCATAATCCAACGCATGTGCCATAAGCACTTTCAGCAGCCCTATATGCATCCCATGCTTGATCCACTTGATTCTGAAGATTTTCAAGTTGTGATTTTAGTTTATCAAGTGCATCTTTAAGTTCAGCTGCAGTTTGTCTATACCCATTTACTAGATATAGACACGCTGCACAGGCGAAGGGTGCAAGCTCACCAGCACCTGCGCAAGTCGCCACGCAGGCTATTCCGGCAGCGATGAGCTTATCTTCAGCGGCATCAAAAGCTGCTTGCGCCTGATTGACTTGATTCTCAAGATTTTTCTCCTGATTTATTAAATTCTCCAATGCCTTTTCTGCGGCCTCTTCTGCTCTCTTTTCTGCATCACAACAAGCCAATCCTAAAAAATCCGCTCCATTTTCCGGATTATTGAGGATATAAGCATACAAATTATTTCCGCCCCTTTCTTCAATTGGATCCCTAGAGAGCCAGCGACCGAGGGAAGGCTGGAGAAAGCGGAAACGAACCTGATAAAGGGAGGACTCCAGATCGTAGCGGTAAGCCCCATAACGGGTTTCCCAAGCGTAATATGATTCGTTGCGGGAAACGAAGGTTCCACTGTAAATGCCATCGTCGTCGCCGAAGGCCTGGTAAATATAGCGTTCCTGAACCGTGCCCGCGGTACTGGCGATCGCCGTCACACTCCACTGATCATGCAACGCATACAGCGTATCGGAGATTCCGCCTCCGCTGCCAGGATCAGTGCCATAACGCTCCCGCAACACCAAATCATCAACGTAACGCACCCCCCAGACAAACTGCCGATCCATCTCCCCGTCGGCATGTTCCTCCAGAATCTGCCACTGATTGCTATAATAATAGTCCCGGCTGACATTCTCACTATATTCCCGGGAAATCTTGGTCACTCGCCGCTGCAGCCCGTCGTATTGGTAGGTGCCCAAGGCGGTGCCACCTTGGCTCACCGAAATCAGCCGATTCCACGCGTCCCAGACCAGGGTCTGCGCCACGCCCCAATTCTCCACCGTCGGCATCCTAGTCATGTTGCCCGCCCCATCATATCCCACCGTTGCAGCCGAGCCGGCGATCTGCGTCGTCTCATTGATCTGGTTATGGGTCCGGCTCTGGTTGAGCGTCACCGTCCCATTGGCCCGGGTCTCGTAATTCGACCAGTTCCCTGTCGGATCGTAAGTAAAGTCTTCTTCCTCCACCGGCGTCCCGGTAATCACCCCCGAACTGAACGTCCCCCGTTTGCGCTCATCAATCTGATACAAGCCATCGTAAACATACTGTTCCCCAAACCCGGCGGGCGCCACCGTATTATTACGCCAGAGCCGGTTGCTGGCCCGGCTGAACCCATACTTGATCCGTTCCAAATCGACCAGGGAGGAACTGTTCATCCACCGAATATCCACGATCCGACCGAACCGATCAAGCCCGGTATAGCGATCGCCACCATCACCGACCGGCTGTCCGGCCTGCTGAAGGTAGGTCATTTCAATTCCCGGATCCAGGTACTGAATCCGCACGGTCGAAGCCACGCCGCGGCGGGTGTAGGCGACCAGATCCGCACTGAGCGATCCGCCCAAGCCGCCAACCCGATCGCAAAGATCATCAATGCTGTTAGTAGCCCCATAGTAATAGCCCAAAGTCCGGCTGGTCGGGTAAACGATCGTCTCCAGGCGCGCCGTATTGTTGCTCCCATTGTGATAAGTATATTTCACCACTGGGCTCGAAGCCGAATTCACCGCTCCGGAGTGCGCCTGGTAATCTGCGCTGAGCTTGCCAAAGTCACTATAGTTGAGCAGCACGTCGTTGACCACGCTCCCTGATCCCACCATCGCGGTGTCGTAGCTGGTCACGCTCTGCACCATTCCGCGCACCTCATAGCTGCGACTGATCCGGCGAATCGCGCCATTGATCCCGCTGCCCAGCGTCGTCACCCGATCATGAATCTGACGCCCCAACTTGTCATATTCAAGCGTGTGCATGGTTCCGTTTTGGTCGGTCTGGCTTGTCACCTGCCCGAGGGTATTATAACGATAAGTAAGCTGATCACTACTACCATCAGGATAGACTTTTTTTGCGAGCAACTCGTTGCTCGCCACGCCCGAATCCGTTAACGTCGTCCCATAGATCCACTGCGTCACCTGATTGCCCGTACTCGCGTTTACACAGGTCATCGTCGCATACTGGCCGTTGAGCGCGTAAACATACTGTGTCGTCTTGTTGACGTCCACCCCGCTCCCACTGCTCTGGTAGTTATCGATGATTTCAGCAGCACGTCCCGCATCGTCAAACACCTTGCGGGTAACGGTCCCTTGTGGGTCTGTGGCGTCGGTCAACTCGCCCCGATTATTATAAGCGCTGAAACTAACCAAGATCGTATCTGAAGGCGTCGGAATCGTCGCGCTTCGGGTCACGACAGTGCCGCCGTTTGTCCCGTAGTTGGCCGTCGCAACCATTCGTCCGATCTCATCAAGGTAAAACGCCGCGTAACTGACCCGGGCTTGCGGTTGCGTTCCCGTAGGCCCATTTAACGCTCCGTTGCCGGTCGCGTTGTCATTGCGCTCCCGCACCACTTGGAAGATCCCGTTACTGGCCGCATCATAGCTGATTTCGATTTGCTGGAGCACGATATCGTCATTCACGCTTCCGGCCTGCGCGTAGGTCTCTGGATTGGGATCGCAGGCCACGAAATCCATGGTTTTGCGGTTGAGTCCGTCATAAGTCGACTTGGTAAACTGACGACTCTCCAAACCTTGCTGTTTCATGACGTTGCCAGTCGGGTCATACCACGTCAGTGCATTCAAGGCATTGCCAACCGCTCCGCTCTGCGGATTCACTGCATAGCGCACTTGCTTATAAATGCGCCCTCGATCATCGAATGCCACCTGCGCACGCTTAACTAAGGTTCCGGTGCTGCTGGTATTGCGCTGGTCGGTCTGCACCACCCGGTCCAAATTGTCCACAGTATAGGTTTCGTAGAAGTCAATCTCACCATCGGTCGAGGTAAGCCGGTTCCGGAAATCATAGCCATAGCTGGTCTGCCGCGTGTCGGAGACACTAGCATAGTTGGTCACCAAGGTCCGGTTACCGTTGCCTCCTGCGCTCCCACCATCGTAAGTCGAGTCGTTCAACTTGACCATGTTGTTGCCAGTGGCCCCGCCCCCTGTTGGATCCGAGGCGGTCGCCCCGGTATCGTTGGTTCCCATCCAGCTTGAAAGCGTCCATCCCAGCCCGTTGAGCACCTGTCTGGTGATTGTCCCCGCTGGGCCCACCAATTGAATCTGTCGCCCACGATTGTCATACCCGTAATTTGTCTCTAAATAGTTGATCCCGGCTGTGCCACTCCCGCTGGAGGGAATTGCGAAATAAAGCCGCTGCCAGGCGATTCGCGGCGAACTAACCTCTTCGTAACCAGTGCTGCTCCAGCGGATCCAACTGCTCTGAGGAAAGCTGTCACTCGCCGACAACCGACCCGAAGCGCTCGCCCGAAGCGCCTTGATCTGGTCGGTAACCCGCCCCGCATAATCTGTTTTTCTAATTCTTACGGGATTGACTAGGGTGTAAATATAACTGGGCGGCGTCCCGGTAGCATACCCATTTCCCGTCCACACCTGATGCAAGGCATCCTGATACACCGTCCATTGCGCCGTCCGAATCGAGGTCGCTGTTCCGCCAATGTCCACCGTATGCACCGGTCCCAGCGATTGCGTCTGCCGTCCAAACGCGTCAAACTCGTAATCGGTAATCAAATGCAGACCACCACCCGCAGGTGTCGTCCAGCCCGTGAACGAGGGGGCCGGCAGAATACTCGTATCCACATCATCAATTTGCTGCGTCAACGCTCCGGTCACCGGATCGTTCGTATAGGCGGTCAGATAGCCTCGTTCATCCCGCTGCCAAATCACCGAACCATACGTGTTGTAAACCTCGCTTCGACTCGTTCCCGCCCCGGAACCATTCTGCGTGGTCGCCACCACCGGCCAGTTCGTTGTCTTCTGCTGGAGCTGGAACGTCCCGCTAAACCAGCGGTAATCATACTCGGTCACCGCCGGCGATAACGATCCCGTCGTGCTCTGGTAAACGATCTCTTGTCCCACCACATAGATGCTCGATCCACCGCCACTGAGAGTTTGCGTGTCATACAGCCATTCTTTGAGCAGGCTCGGCGTCCCATTGAGCCCCTCCTTCACCTTCGAATATCGCTGATACCCCGCCGGCTGTCCCAGCGTGTTCCCTGCGGCGTAATATTCGCTCACCCAGAACAGCCCGGCATTGGCTTTGAGCACCGCCACGGACGGCAGGCTCTCATCCACCCCCGACACTCCGCTCGATTCCGCCCGCTGCAGCAGATTCCCGTTGCCGTCGTATTGGAACCACTTATACCACTGCGCCGTTCCCGACTGGTACACCTTGCACAACGCCTGCCCGTATGGATTTGTATAAACAATGTTTACGCTGCTGTCCGGCAACGTCTCCGTTGTCTTCACCACCCATTGGTTGAAGTCCGCCGATCCGGCCGGGTTGAGCACATAGGCATACCCATACGTGTACTTTCCGCCCTGGGTCTGCTCCTCCACCACCCGTCGGCTTGAGTCGTACACAAAGTAATAATCCGCATATCCCGCCACCTGCGAGTCGGTCGCAGTCGCCGGATCCAATCCCGCCGCCACCATCTGTGCATACGCCTCCCGTCCCACCAGATACTTCAATCCATGTTTGAAGCCGCCGCTCGTGCTGTCCGTGTAGTACCGGTAATAGGAACTCCCGATCTCCGCCCATGAACTCGTTCCCGCGTTGTATTCCTCCACCAGGGCTTTCTTCAAATCCCAGATCAAGCCGCCGCTCTCCCCTACTCCGTAATAGCTGTAGGTTACCCGCCGCTGATCCACTCCCTTAATCGTCAGCTTTACCGTGGCCAGCTTCCCAGGGCTGGTCTGCCCCGGTTGCCAGGTATAGAAAAGCCCTGTCACCGTTCCATCGTAATACTGCGCGACCGAGATCACCCGATTGTTGCTGTCATAATTGACCGGAATCATGTTTCCATACGGATCCACCAACGCCTGCACCAATCCCGCCTTCGGCCCACCAAACCCATAAAAGAGAGTCGTTCGCCCCTGCGGATCCAAATACACATACTGGTTGAGCGTTGGGTTGTATGTCAGCGTGCTCTTCTGGTAGAAGAGCGGCTCATAGTTATTCGTCGCCCCCACCCGCAAGAATTCCAATGCCGAGTTGGGCGTCAGTACCACGCTCACTTGCGCCGGAATCGGACCGCCATTGCCGGTCAGGAAAGGCAACTGACTCACATACCAGTTGATCCCCGCCACCCCATCATAATCCGCCGAGTAAATGTTGTCGTAACTTCGCGTCTGCCCCCAGGGCATCCCGAAACCAGTAAAGGAAATGTCCGTCTCCTCAAAGTTGATCTCGCCGTTAAAATAACGAACCGGGTTCTTGCTAGTATTCTCATGCTCCGCTTGGTTTAGCACGCAATAACACGGCGTGCATCCGGGCGTGTGTTCACTGGGATTAAACAAAAAACTCATACTCGCTCTCCTGCATCATCTAGGGTTAATTTTGCCTCCGCGCCGAAACATCCTCGCCAAGAAGAACCGAAACGCCGCCCCAGTCAAATATTTTAACCTTTGTATATCGAATAATTAATATATTCGACTGGGAAGTTTGAATTTTATGACCTCTAGCAGCGGAAGACGCAGGCGAGAAGCTTGAAGGTGGCTTCCTTGAGGAGGTTGGCATCGCCAATCTCCACCATGCCGAGTCCCTAGACGCCAAGGTTCAGCCCTCGCCGAAGGAATTGCCGAGCGAATGAAAGCTTGCAGATAACTCCTCTGCGCTGGCCTCAGTCGGGTATCAGAAACCAGCGCGAAAGGCTCAGAATGCTGCGGGCGAAATTCAAAAAGTAAGATACGTTTCGTGCGGCGTCAGCCGACTGCGAGGCTCTTTACGAAGACGCTCTTCATCGCGTTGTAATGGTCGGCTATGCTTCCAGCATCCCACCGAGGATATGCCATCATCAGGTGCGGCTTGATGCTATCCATGGTATTGACCCGGTAGTGTTCCTTCTTTGCCTCCGGCATATAGTTGCTGAGGCGTGAATTCTTACTGTGGTTGATCAAGCAAAGGTTCCCGAATGAATTGAGCGCGTCGGACGGCAAGGGATCGTGGCCGGGCATCGGATTTTGCGGGTAGTAGTGCTCCAAGGAACTCCGGAAGGTGAATTCGTAGGACTTGACGGCGGAATCTGTCGCTTCCAGCCAAAGCAGATAGTCGAGGAAATTGAAAACCAGATTGTTCTCGATCTCATCAAACGACAGTGTCGCCGCCGGAATGGGTGTTAGAAATGGCAAGGGATCACCCGGCTGAACTGCCTTGTAATCCTGAGCATAAAAATACCGCTGATTTTCGTTCCACCACTTCCACATGACCTCTCGAAATTTCGCTTCCGAGATGTGCGCGTGTTTTACATATCTGTTTTTCATTCAGGCTTAGTAGCTTACGCCACTCTACCTTCCTAATCTTGCTGAGCCCCTTGCTAATTTTGACTTATTGGCTCTAAATAGATTGAGCCAGAGGGATTTACCCAATACTGTACGCTGAACTGCCACAGCAGCACGATGCACGTGGACTTCTCCATCGGCGGTGCAGCGGTGGTCGTCGCGCTCGATCAACTCGCTCTGCCTACGGCACCCCAAGACCATCATGACTGATAACGGCCCCGAGTTCACCGGCAAAGCCCTCCATCTCTGGGCACAACGCCATGAGGTTCACCTCAACCATATCTAGCCCAGCAAACTCATGCAGAACGCCTTCATCGAAAGTTTCAATGGCACCTTTCCGCGATGATTACCTAAACCAGCACGGTTTCATTGCCTCGCAGAAGCACGCCTGCTCATCCGCCATTGGCAATTCGAATACAACTCCCTCCGCCCCCTACCTTCGCCTTGACCTTCCTCCATAACCTCCCTACACCCTATTCAATTCTCCACTCATCTCCGGCCTAAATTCCGGGGGGGAGAGAGATCACTCACTCCATCTATCCAAAAATAATGCTCAAAATCAATTTGTTGTGGAGGTAGGTAATTCGAATTTCGGTCGAAGATGGAGGATAAGGTGGTGAAGTTCGAATTCGATTGGATAAGTCTTCCCAAGAGGAGGGATGCGTTCCAATGCAGTACTGGCATGTGGACGGGGAGCTTGTTCCAAGCGGGGGGCGCTCTGAAGCCCTAGCTTCACTTCGATGCTGTGTAGCGCTGTATGGGGGTCACCTTGCAAAAGTAGTCCCAGCATGGCACCCGAAGATGAGAGCGGTCCATAAGTGCAAGACATGAATTCATTGCGAATATCAGCAACGTAGGGAGCCACATCGCCGTCGGTTTTGAGCACTTTTGCTTCACATGGCCACTTAAGCTCCCGCTGGGCATACCACACAAAGCAGATGTCATATTGTGAAGGCCGATTTGAGATCTCAGGGTTCAGTGTTTCGATTTCCCAGCGTTCGTGGGAAACAAGGTAGGAAGCGAAGCCCCCTCGCTCGCGTAAGAGCATCTGAATTTCGTCAGAAAGCAAAGCGCTTACGGATCGCTCAAGTTGGAGGTCCGCTTGAAGAATATCGACTTTGTATAGAGCTGTTTGTTTCAGGCGGTCGTATGCCTGCCAGAGAAGGTTCAGGATTTCTGGTACGGTCTCTTTCGGCCATTCCCTCAGGAAGGCAGCCCCATTTCTGGAGGATGCGAGCGCCTGTTCGAGAGATTGTCGGAAGCGGCTCATTTAGACGCACTAGTGGAAGAGAACAAGAGAGGGCCAAGACGATCTGCATCACGCATCGCCAGTGAGCGCAGCCAGTAACGACGCTGGTTGGGCTTAAGAAGGAACAACACGGGGGAGATTCTCGTTTGATTCTGGCGCTCCAAGATCACCTCAACGATTCTCTGGTAGCCAATACCCTCGCGGTTTTGGCTGAGAATATTCTCGTGGCAACTTACGAGTTGTTGCCATAATGCTTCTTTCGTCAGTTCTTGAAGAACAACACCATCCGGTCCGCCGCTATTGAGTTCAATAGCGATGAGCTGAACAGGGAATGCATCTATGTCACTCGCTTGGAAAACAGTGGCGCTTATTTGAACGGAGCGCCCATAAGTGGCAGACAGAACTTTTAGGAATGTCGAAGCATAGGCTTTCAATTCGGAAGGTGTGACTGGCTTCAGTCCAGGTGGATTTCCTCCCTGCCGTTGGGCGTCTGGCAGCACGGTCTGATGTAAATCCTCGACAAGGATTTTCTCCGCCGGAGACAGTTCCAGAAGTTTCAGCACCGTTTTGTCGATGGCATCGGATCCTTCTTTGGCGAGCGTGATGAGTTTTGATTTAGAGAATCGGAGCGCGGGAATCTGCCTGAGTTCTGCTTCAGTAGCTTTGGGAATGAATCCAGCAAACTGGCCGCTTGTAAGGGCAAACCAATAGGGAGCAAAGCTGCTTCGCAGTTCTAGCCAGAGTCCTGCGAGCACATCGTATTTGGCTTCGCGATCGTGGACACTGACATAGCTATCCGAACATAATGCACCTAACCCCTGAGAATCGGGTTTTACCAAAACAGCCTCAAATCTACCTGTCTCGGCACGCCAACTCTGTTTGAATAAAAGTTGCGGTGATTCAAAGGCTTCAAAATTAGTCGATGCAGCCCCATCAGTTTCTAGATCATCATTTATTGGCAAATCGTTTGCGGACATTTCCACAAATGCATTTAAAGGGAACTCTTTCGCTGAAAGAAATCTTCTCTCAAGAATCGCGGGTTGGATTTTCTTTCGATTTCCTCGAATTACTCCTTCTCGGGTCGAGAGCTTTTTCTCAGTCTTTAGGTTCTCGATAGTCTCTCCCCTCGATAAATGCCGGATCAGTTCCAAGTCCCTTCTGCCACCCCACATTAACGCAGTCCAAAGCAAATCATCATTGGCCGCTTCCTCTTGGGAAACGAAGTGGATGTCTTGAGGTTCGATAGCAATGCGAACCCGATCTTCCGCATTAGCTTGGGGCTTCGGGGTAACATAAGCGAAGTCTGCTCTAGGCTTAGGAGACTGCGGCTTGAAGGTGACGACACAGCAAGATCCGATGGCTTTAGCGAATATCTCACGGCGAATGGCCGAGAGGTTAATGACTTCCTCAATTGCAAAGGAGGAAATTAATTTGCGCCGGAAATCTTGAGTAGGTTTGGAGCGATTCAACAAAAGTCCTCCAGGTTGAATCATACTGATCCAGCCGTCCGGCTTGGTGAGCTTGGCAGCCTTTGCGAGAAACACTGGCCCGTGATCCTTGTAGGGCACCGTCCATCCATTTCGTTTGGCCCATCCTTTGGCGTCGCTGCGGTGATCTTTCGCAGTGCTTTTTCCCCAAGGAGCATTTCCGATCACTAAATCGTATTTTTCAGCATCGAGTTGAGAATGAATCGGAGATTGCTCGGCGAAAAAGTCGTGATTTAGTAAGTTTTTTCCTCTGAGCAAAGGAAGCAACTTTTCTCTCGACCAATAGTATCGTGGGTCCAATTCATCACAAAAGGAAAGATAGAGGCTGAATGCAGCGACACGGACCGCCTCCTCGTTGATATCAACGCCGAAAATTTGATTGCTCAACAGACTACGGAGTTCGTTCGGCTTAGGATCGCCCCCCAGACTGGTTCTCAATCGGTGGGCAAGCCTTTGGAAAGCTTTTACAAGGAAAATGCCGGAGCCACAAGAAGGGTCGAGAATCTTCAAGTTCGAACGGTCACCTTTCCACGGAAGAACGGCGTCGAGCATAAAATCCACCATTCTACCCGGCGTGTAGTAAGCTTTGTCCTTTTCCGGAGGGCCTACGAACATCTCATAAATGCTACTGATAAGTTCTAGCGGAATCACATCAAAGGCATAGTGTTGCCAGAGTAGCCCTTGTCCGCTTCGCAGATCTTCCCTGCCCGTGATGAAGCGAGACAAAAACATCAAGTGAATTGGTTTTACCTGGCTTTTCTCCTGTGCCCATTCTTTTTTGCGCTCTTCGGCTGTGTCCGCCTTTCCAGGGAACAGGTCGCCGTTGAAGCGCTCGTTCAGCCACTCGAAAAAGTGATAGCTATCCTCGTAGTCAGTGAGCAATTCTGGCAAGCCAGCATGGACGCGGCCAAGGATTCCTTCTTTGGCAAGAGAGCGAAGCCGCTCAGAATGAAGAGCCGCACGACCGTTGGAGTCAGTGCGCTGGAAAAGAAATTGGATAAAGATCAAACGGGCGAGGACATCATGGCAACGCTTCTCAGGAAGCCCAAGCGCATCTCTCAAGTGGTTGCGGACAAAGACAAGATTCTGAATGAGAGTTTCATCCAGTCTTCCCGACGGCTTGAAGGCGTCAGGATGCTCCGCGAAATGCTTGCCCGCCAGCAAGTTCACCCAATGCAGGGCAGTTGTGGCATCTTTTTGAATTCCAGAGATATGAACAAGAGACGAAAAGGGATCGTCTGCCCGTTGGAAATCCACTGCAATCAAGCGGGATGCGAGATCGGCTCCGGGCAAATTTTGATCAGATTTGTCAACACCTTCCACAGGTCTGACACAGCAAGACCAGAGAAGAATTCGTGCCGGTTCTAATGTCACCAGGATCGGCGCGTGGGAAAAATTCCATGCCAGACGATGGGCTTCCTGAAGCGTGTCAAGACTGACATTCCTATTAAACTCGCAAATGATCGCCAGTGGCGCTTCGGTTTTTTCGGCTTCGGGATTGGCAGCAAGAAGACCGGTTCGGATGGAGATTTTCGCGGAACCTCTCTCCGGAGTGGCCGCGCGAGTTAAAGGAATCTCAATTTTTGCACGAGCGACTGTGGCAAGATGGCTCATGCCTCCACCAGAAGGCTTGAGAATTCGCTCTGGAGCTGGCCAGGAAAAGAGTTGATGGGCTTCGGCGAGATTCATGACATATCCCTTCCTTTTATATGGAATGCCCGATCCAGATTACCCGGCCAAGTATCCTGACCCCGTGGTCGGGATATTTCAGATCGATTTCCTCGTCGTCATATTGTTCGTTGTCGCTTTTCAAACGAAGCATGTGGTTCTCACGGGGTTGGGTTCGCTTCACCAGAAGTGAATCCCCTCGGCCGACCACATAAATACCTTCCCTCGGCTGCTGGTCGGCCCGATTCGCAATCAGTAGTGAACCATTGCGAATCGTGGGTTCCATGCTGTCTCCCCTAGCATGAATGGCAAACAGATCAGTGGAAGTCCCGCTCTGAAAAGACAAGACCTCACTGGGAAAAAAAAGAAACTGATCGGCCTCCTCAGCTTCAGGAGGAACAAGCCCAGGTCCCGCACTTGCTTTTGCTGTGAACAGGGGTATCCGAAGACGATCGAGGTTTCTTGCGGAAAGCGCGGTATCCTCGCCAGTGAGAAACCAATCTAAGCTCACCTTGGCCGCAGCACAGATTGCCCGGGCCGTGGAAACCGAGGGTTCTCCGCCATTGAGACAGCGAGTGAGGGAGCTGTTGCTCACATCTGCTTCTCTGGCTAGATCGGCCAAGCCTCCAATCTTGTTCGCGAGTTGAGACAACCTATCTGCAATCGAATCTTGGAAAATCGTTCTGGATGCTGGTTTGCGGCCCATTGCTCGAATGGTAACTAAGAATTGATCGAGTTTGCAATCAAAATATCGAATTTCGAAATAACATTTTCTAAAGACGGTAAATTCGATTTCAGAATCGGAAATTTTTCATTTTTAATTGCACCGTTCTTTCTCAGCTCGTTGGCATTGGCCAGTTGCCGTAGCGTTTCCGCGCTGACGGGTATAGGTGGATAGATACTGACCGTCTCCCGAGATTCGGGCACGTTCAGATTGAGTATTCTGCAGTCAGGAGTTCTGCTAGATTTGTTATTTTTTCGCAGTTCGTTGGTAAACGTCGCCGATGGCAGGCGTGCCAATGAACTATACGGGCGCTGGTGTTATAGTCCAGCCTCCATTCTTTCCAGCTTGTTTCAGGTGTCTTCGATACTCCAGAATAGTTCCACGTTCAGACATTCGTCCTTGAATCTTCCATTGATTCGAGCGGAGAGAGAAGCCTGCCATAGGCAGCCCCAAGGGCAGCGCCGGCGCGGCGCTGGCAACCTCTCAATGAACCCGTTCTCCACCGGCTTGCCAAGCCGGATGAAGTCCAGCTTAAGCCCAAGCTCATACGCCCAGCCATTCATGATCCGGCTGCTGAACCCACTTCCGTTGTCTACGGTGATCGATTTGGGATACCCACGCTGCTCAGCAACTCGATCTAACGCATGCACGACCTTCGCCGCCGTCAGCGATTGTGCAGGTTCCAATACCAGGCATCCCCGCGTGCATTGATCCACGACCGCCAATGTCCGGAAGGTTTGTCCGCTTTCCAACCGGTCCGTGATGAAGTCCATCGACCACCGCTGGTTGGCTCGCATGGCAACCTCCACCGGTCCGCGCGGCGCAGTCGCCAGCTTATTGCATTTCCGGGTCCGCATCTGAAGGCCAAGTTTCCGGTAAAGCCGATACACCCAACCACTTGCCCACCGGCCTGCCTTCCATCCTCGCGAGTTCGTGGAGTGAGCCGAGTGAGCCGAGTGAGCCGAGTGAGCCGAGTGAGCCGAGTGAGCCGAGTGAGCCGGCCGAACGATTGGAGTGGCAGCCAGGCTTGCTTCATACCAGCCTCGCATGGTCGCTCTACCGCCATTTGCTCAAAGTGGAATCTCCGAACGCCCGCGCCTTTTACGAAATCGAGGCAATCAAAAACAACTGTCTAGGGATTTCCGATTTTCAAAACCTTAATGGGAATCGCATCCGTTAGTGGCTTGCGAAGGCGTGAATAGGCGACGGATGATTTCGGCAACAACCGTGCTGTCTATCCCGCCACCAGCATCATCACGAGTTGTGATGAGCCTGCCATTGGGATTTGTTTCAGGGTTCCACTCGTCGAACCCTTGCCGGTGGTACCAAGCTAGTTTTCTCTGCCAGCGATCCGCGTAATCTTTCTTGTGCAAGAGGCCGCAGTGCTCCCAGTAGTAAATCTGGTTCGTGTCTGGATGCGTGATTGTAAAATCTGGCACCCGCCTTTCCCCAAAGGCTTCAACAGTTTGGCCATAGATAAAACGTATGCTTGCGTGATCCAGTTCGTTGGCGACGATAACCTCCGACTTGGATTCCACCGCGATCCCTGAGCGTGTGCGGTGGATGAAGCGCCCGTCTTGCCACGGAATCTTAGACGGCGTTTTCGAAGTGGCGACCGGAGCAACGGGCACGATCTGAACCGGTTCAGGTGCGGCGAAAAGAAAGGTGAATCGTCGGGTTGCTTCACTGTGATCCGACGCTCCGAATTTCTTGAGCGCCCACACTTCACCCTGCACAAGCAGCACGATGCGCTCCTTTTGCCGCGTCAATGCTGTGTAGAGAAGTTCTCGGGAAAGCGTCGGGCAGCGCTCTGGAATGACTAACAGCACGAGATCGAACTCGCTACCTTGCGCCTTATGCACCGTGATCGCGTAAGCAAGTTCAAGCTGGCTTTCTACATCGTCGCCGAACAACGAAGGACTGAAGTAATAGGAGTGCTCCGGCTGGGTAGCAAAGACCGCCTGCAATTGGCTCGGAAACCACGATTTCTTGTCGCCGCGATTGACTGGTCCGACGACCAAGCCGATCTCACCATTCGCAACATATCCGAGAGCGCCTTCCTTTGGATACACGCTGCACCCGCGCTCCGCCTTCCGGTTGCGAACGTTGATGACCTTGTCACCATATACGATTTCCTCTGGCCCAACGGGTTTTGGGATCCGCCATGCATAAGCCTGTTTGCTTCGGGCATAGTCCAAAGTGGATAGGCGGTAAGTTTTCTGAATAAGTCGGTTGAGTTCGTTGCTGCCACCAGGCAGCGAGCGCACGGGGCAAAGGATTTGCCACGCTTCGGATTTCTGCGCACTGTCCCAATTGAAATAAACGCGGCCCATTTCCTTTCGCGTGCCGCCGAGGGAAACGCCGAATCCGGCAACGTCTTCCGGCCCGGCCATGTGTTTGCTCAATTCCTCGGCCAAAACTCTCGGGAGTAATTCATGCAACTCGGCGACATCTTTCCACTGCATAATCCGCAGTCGATCAAGGTTGGGTGACTCGGTAAGTTGATTGAAGATTTCGTCATCAGCCGGTCCGCGTTTACGCCCACTGAACCACTCGGCGAGCAACAAATCGGGAGGCGTTGCGCCAGATTCTACAGCGGCTTTCTTTTGACGAAATCGGACCGTCAGTTCCGCGTATCCGTGGCCTTTGTGTGGGTCGCCTAGCTTGCGAATCATCTCCACCAGGTCCACAAACGGGCGTCCGACCCCAATGGGTGGCAACTGGGATGGATCGCCGACGAGAATGAGACGGTCGTAGCCAGTCACTGCATCGAGCAATACGGCAAGCTGATCCTCGGTCAGCATCGAAGACTCATCTACAACGATCGTCTTGGCCTCCGACTTCGGCGGCTCGCCTGACCGCTGGTAACGCTGCATTACGGGATCATAGCGACCACTCGGCACGAGAAACTGCGCGAGCGTTTGTGCAGGCAGCTTCGTCTTTTCCGATAGACGAATGCGGGCCTTACCGGTGGGCGTAAGCAAAATCACGCCTCCTGCCTTGATGGTGGGTTCGGCGCAAATAATCTCCAGCAGCGTTGTCTTCCCGGTGCCCGCCGGACCGATCAAAACCGTAAGCGGTGATTCCACCATCTCGGTCAGCGCCGCGACACGCTCCGCTCGCGCCTCTGTCGATTCATCAGGGGCCAGCGCAGTGACTTCGACGGCAAGCTTTGATGTGAAAGCGTCGTAGCTCGCACCCCAATTTACCTGCGAAGGCGTTCGCACTCCACGCTCCACGCGCCGTTTCAGGCCGCGAATCAGGCTGCACAGATCATCACGCTCCTCGAGCTGATACAGACTCTCGCTACCTTCAGGATGATGCACCGCAATGGATTCTTCGAGTGGTTCGTGAACCTCCTCGATGACTTCCAACAAGTCTCTGTCCACCGGACACAATGGCTCCACTGAGAACTCACGAATGCGAGCCACGACGTGCGAGCGTGGTAGCACGGAATGACCAGAGCCTTCCGCTTCGACCAGTGCCTGCACCGCAAGCGCCGTGACTCGGCGAGGATCGTCAGGGCCGTTCGCCCTCGACGGCTCCGGAACCGGGTGATGCATACCCGCCGGCCCTGTCGGATACATCCCTTGGTCTATGGTCCACACGCTTACAGGGTTTTCGAGTCGTCGTGCCTCGTGGAAGATGAGATATGGATCGCGCAGAAAATCGGCGTCGTCGTGTCCGATGCCCGCATCCTCGCGGCATAACTCATCATATGCACACCGCACCTGCTCTGCGGACATTTCAAATCGAGACAGCAACTTGAGTAGTGCGAACCGCTCCGGCTTCTTCGATTTCAGCAGTTCGTATTTTCCGCGAAGCATTGGCGAGATCTGATTCCGCAGCGGACTGGGCAGCACTGAGGGATTGGCGAAGGCACTATCCACCTTGTTCCACACGTTCGCTTCATCCGGTAAATTACGCGCGAGTTCCGCCGCGACGAATGCCCCTTCCGGCACACCAAGCGCCGTCAAAGCTGAGCCTAGACCTGGAAACGCTCCTCGGATTCGCCAGACCTCCGTGAGCCGTTCGTTAATCCAACCGAGCGCCGTGCTCCAATCGCCTGGCAGCACGTCTTTCATGCGCAGGATCGCCTGATGACAGGATTGCAGCGCACCGATAGCCGCTCCGTTTGTCACGTGCTCGGTCACGTAGGAAAACTCCTCGCGTCGCGCCGGCGTGTCGTTTGGTGCGAGCGCGAGATAATCCAGTGGATACAAACTCGGATCGACCGCCGCCTTCTCCATGAGCGCCTGATAAGGGAGCAGGAATCCATCGGTGAAATCAGGCGCGCGAATCGAATGAATCACCGAGCGTTCCCACACCCACGCGCCAAAACCATTCGGATCGCCCTTCACGTATTCGCGCAACCGTCCGAGTGCGGAGACGCGCCCGATGCCGACGAGGATTCTCTCGTTGGTTTCCACAAACGGCACCTGTTTCGCGTAGAAAAAGCAGAGCGACCGCCCCGGCTCCACGGCGCTCCAGAAAGCCGTGAGACACGCGAGCTGATTGTCGGGATGTAGCACCCAGTTGCTGTTCTCCTTCCACCCATCCTTAGGTTCGCGCTTCGGATCATACCCGAAATTCCAGATCCCGTTCAGCGCGGCCGCGTGCTCACGCATCACCCAGCGGAACGGCACGGCTGGAGCCGAATTAGCGGGCAGTTCCATCGGCGTCGGTCGCATGTGCTTGTAGAGGTCGTCGTGAATTAGCTTGTGCGTCAGCTCAATGTTCGCCTGCTTTTTCGGGCACATGAAAGCGGCCCGTTCCATCACACATGGCGGAAGTTTTTCATCAAGATCGGGATCGGAGAGCTTCTTTCCCCGGTGCGCTTGCTCCCAATCATCTTTGCGGTCTTCCCGGATGGCACCGAGGCAGAGACACGCGGAATTCTCGCGAGGGTTCTGGCAAATGGTCCCATCCCAGCCGTTGTCATGCCACGGGACGCGTATCGAGAGATGACGAAATGGAAGCGCAAAAGGCATGCTCTTGATTTATTTGGAATCCGAAGTTCCTATGAAGCTCAAAGCTGCCTGGAGGTCAATCAGGTGCTTTTGAACGAGAAGAACTTTGCAATGCTCAGCTAGTGGAACTTCGATCAGAATAGATGGATTCTCCGAATCGAGCTCGGCGGATAATACGCGCTTTCGCAACTCGTCTTCAGAGGTTGCAAGCGCATATTCAACCTTCGCAGCGCATGTTGGAGAAAGGCACAAGTGGTTTGCTGGAATGACGAAATGTTCGTCGCCTATTTGTCTTTTTACGTGGCAGCCACCTCCAATTCATCACGCGTTCCTTGCTTGTCGGTGGAATCTTCTGACAAGAGGAATAGGAACTTGCTCGTCCGGTCACGAATGGCCGTTTCGATTTCCTTCCAAAACGATTCCCCGCCGAGCAGTTTGGTAAGGTCGCACCAATCTGGGTAGCCCTCTCCGGCAAGACGCAACGCGAGCCACGAGACGACCTCGCTGTCGTGGGGGCTCGCGTGGCTGATGAACACCATATTGCGAGCATGGCCAGGTGTCATGTTAAGTCATCGATGTTCGCTCACATTTTTCGCTGAACTGTGCAGCCAATCCCTTGATGCTCATGTTTTCGGCAATGGCGTCGTGGGGGATGAGCAGATATTTCCACGGTTTGCCGCCGTTATTGGCGGCATGGTCGGATGCGTGTTGGCACCAGCGGACGGCAGAGTCTTTTTTGGCAATGACTTCGCCATCTTCCATGTCTTTGCGTGACTTGGGTTCCAGCATGTAGATGGTGTCGGCGGTTTCTGCGACGAAGTCCGGTTGGTATTCGCGCTGATCAGAGCCCCACTTGTAGAATATCTGGAACTGTCCTCGGCCGGGTTTGAACCACTTGGCAGCCTCGCGATCTAAAATCACTGACATCACCCGTTCGGTGTCCGACTGGAATTTCTGTACTGGATAGAGGCAGCGGGCGAATCCACCAAAAACCATTTGTGCGATCTTGGTCTTGTCGGCCACGGGATGCCGGAAATTGTGAATCGCTTCGTCTGCCGGCGCCGTAAACGCCAGTGGCTTGAGCGTGGTGAAACCTTTGCTCACAACGACATCGTATCCAGACGCCTTCTCCCAGTGATGCGCCTGCATTTGGGAGTGAATGAACTCCGCAAGCTGCCGCTGGTAATACTGGAGAACGTTCAGCAATTCGCCATCGTCCTTCAGGTAGCCGCGCAGGTGTTTCACCAGTTGGCCTGCCAGATCATAAAGCAGGTCGGCGTGATGGTCGTAAGAGATGTCGTCAAAATCAATCAACGCCCGGACGAGATAATCCTCGATGCGCAGCTCCGTCTGTCCGTTCCCCGATGACGTGAGCGTTTCCTGCTGATGCGTGCGAAGATGCTGGATCAGGATGTCCCGCTCGACAGGCTGGTAATGAATAGAACTGGCGTCCAACGTGAAAGAGTTGAAGCCGCTCGTGACCTCCCCCTTCGGCACTACAAGGATGCGCGGGATGTCGATGGTTTGCTGAACGACCAATTCCGTTGTCTTGGCAACGACGGCGGCGACGTTGACCTGTTCCATGACGCCCGCCAATTCACCCTGCACCGGGGTGATCTCCTCTTTCACCCGCGCAGTGATTTCCTCCTGAATCTGTTTATTCAGAAGCTGATTCGAACTCGGAAGTTGCTCGTAGCGGTTGATAACCTGGTAGGCGATTTTCGCAACCTGCTGCTCTGCTTCAGTGGCGAAAACGGGTTTCGCTGCCGGAGTGTTGGACTGCGTGATCGTGGTGGAGCTGGATTCCAACGATTGCCCGCCGATTTGCGCCAATACCCCCGATTGCGAAACGACCGTTGCAATCCGGTGATGCTGGCCCGCTGGTTCGAGGATGATTTTCTCCAGTCGGATCTGCGAATCCGGGCGGTTGGCCTCCTCGATGATCTCTTGGAACTTGTCGTGAGCGACAATAGTCAGACGGTCCACGGCACTGACACCCGTTCGTTTGCCGTAGGGCAGACGCAAACCGCGCCCGATGGACTGCTCGATGAGTATCCGGGCGTTGGCCGCCCGCAGCGGGACGATGGTGTAGAGGTTGGTCACGTCCCAGCCCTCCTTGAGCATATTGACGTGAATCACGATCTCGGTCGGCTCCTCGGTGTGCTCCACTTTCAGAAGACGGCTGATCATCTCCTCCTCCTCCGCGCCTGTCTTGCTGGAGTCCACCTGGATGACCTTCTCCCTGTAGCGGCCCTCGAAGAATCCATCGGATTGGATCAGCTTCAGTAAATCGCCGGCGTGCGTTGTGTCGCGAGCAATCACGAGCACAAATGGCTTTACGATCTTCTGCTCTGTTTCGCGTGCGTAGGTTTCTAGGCGAACCTTCACGTCCTCGTGCAGGCGGATGCCGTCTTCCAGTTTGATCTTCTCGATCTCGGCAGCGGAGAACCTGTTTGGGTCGAAGTTCTTTTGCGTGGCCACGGCGGGCTCTTTGACAAATCCATCCTGCATCGCTTTGGCCAGTGGATAGTCGTAGATGACATTCTTGAAGGGCACAGCACCTTTCGGCCCCTCGATAAACGGGGTCGCGGTCAGCTCCAAGCCGAGCACTGGTTTCAACTCATTGATCGCCCTCACGCCCGCGCTGGCGCGGTAGCGATGCGATTCATCCATGATGAGCACGAGATCGGGCAGCGCTGCCAGATACTCAAAATAGCTTTCCCCGATGTATTCTGACAACCGCTTGATGCGTGGCGACTTTCCGCCGCGCACTTCGGAATTGATCTTTGAGATGTTAAAGATGTTCACCTTGCACCGCAGCACCTGGTCAAACAGCGTGCCCGCTTTGGCCTCATAGTCGTCACCCGTGATGATCTCGGGTGCTTCTTGGGCGAACTCCGCGATGCCTTTGAAGACATATTTCGGCGTATTCGGTGTAAAATCGGCGATCAGCTTGTTGTAAATCGTCAGGTTGGGTGCCATGACGAAGAAGTTGTTGATCCCGTGCGCAAGATGCAGATAGCTGATGAAGGCCCCCATAAGCCGGGTCTTGCCGACACCCGTGGCGAGGGCAAAACAGAGCGATGGAAACTCTCGCTCGAAATCCGTCACAGTAGGATACTCCGAGCGAATGATCTCCAGAGCCGCAGCCAAATCAGCGGCTCTGTTCGGAGGAACGATCTCGGTAATGCGGTCGAGGATTTCGAGTGAATGGCGTTGAGGTGGGCGCAGGCTGAGACGACCGGCAATGGCGTTGACGTGTCGGTTCATTTTCCAGCCTCCTCTCCGAAGAGCGATTGTTGCCCCTTCTTGTCCACCTTCGGAGGCGGCGGTGGTGCCGACGGTAGATTTTCCACCTTGAGACTGTAATCATCGTGGCCCCACTCGCAGCGGGTGAGAACGTCTTTGGGAATCTTCTTCACAGTCAGGTTCGGGTAGCCTTCCTTGCGTCCACGAAATGAGGAGCAGACGACGAGCAGGGTGCGATCCGGTCCGACCTCGTCGCTTAATTGGTGGAGTTGGTCGTGATTCAGACTAGCCGTGGTGACGTAGAGGAAATCCCGCTCCGTGCTGTGGCCGTGCTGCCAGTAAAGCGAATCGCTTGGCGCGTAGATGAAGCCCTCCAGCTTGCACACGGCTTCGGCCAGCATGGGGGCATTGTATTCTTGGGATATTACCCACTGGCCCCACTTGTCCTGCGTGAGGAGCGATGGCGCGAGGCGGTAGTAGCGGAAGCCGCCGCCGCCCTGCCAGCCCACGGCCTCGGTGATGCCGCCGGGGTCCGCGCCATCCACCACTTTCTTCAGGCGCGGCAGGCAATGCGTGTGGCAGTGCTCGCCCAGCTCGATCCCGATCCACCGCCGCCCCATCTTGTGGGCCACCGCCGCCGTCGTGCCGGAACCGAGGAAGGAGTCGAGCACGAGGTCGCCGGGGTTGGTTGCGATGTGGAGAATGCGATGAATCAATCGCTCGGGCTTGGGAGTCTCAAACAAAGTCTCTTTCGTGAAAATCGAGAGCATCTCCTTTTTGGCTTCATCATTGTGTCCGACTTCATCATGCGGCCACCAAGTCCAAGGAACTGCTCCGGGCACCTCGGAGAGGTAACGTATCGTGGTTGGTTGACTATTGCCGTCTTTGCCAAAGTAGATTCGACCTTCGGCTCGCAGACGCTCGAACGCGTCTTTGGAATACCGCCAACAATTGCCTGTAGGAGGATCAAAAGTTTTACCGCTGGGAGAAACGATTGAGTAGAACTGTGATTTTGTAGCGTGACCTGCCTGTGCAGTGATTGGAATGGTTCGCCACGGACCCTTCGGATCGTTGGTCGGGTTTTTATAGACCTTCTTCTGCTCATCAGTCAGCGGGAGAAGGTTTCGACTCGATTTGAATGCATCACGAGACTTGGCGTAGAGAAGAATGTATTCATGCACGTCGCCAATCGCCTCTCGATTCTCTCTGGAGTATCGCTTTTGCCACACATTAGAAGCAACAAAGCTTCCACGGCCACAAACCTCATCCATCAACACACGGAGATAAGGCATTTCGTAGTCGTCGATTGAGATCCAGAAGGACCCATCTGGTGATAGCAGCCGCCAAAGAATAACGAGCCGCTCCCGCATCAACGACAGCCACAACGAATGCTCGACGCCATCATCGTAGTGCTCGAAGACGCTGCCGGTGTTGTAAGGGGGATCAATGTAGATGCACTTCACCTTGCCGGCGAAGTCCTGCTCCAGGGCCTTGAGGGCGAGGAGGTTGTCCCCGTGAATGAGGCGGTTGTCGAAGAGGTCCCGGTCCGTGACCCGGTGCGCCGCATGATACGACTTGTCTGCCTCCTCCAGCAAGATGCGCGGCTCCAGCCTCGGCCGGTGCTCCTTGCCGATCCAGGTGAGTTCGAGTTTTTGTCGTTTAATGACGCTCATTTTTTGTTGCGTATCAGTTGGCAAGACAGCTCTTCTGCCAGGAAATATTCACAGCCTTTTCAATCATCGCTTTCAAAGTCTGCGGAACGACAGGAGGATTTTGGGAGACAAGGCGCCTGGCTATAAACCTTGCGATCAATGGCTTTCCTGAGTCGCTATTTAGGCCAAGCTCTTTTCTGGCATCAGCCGTGTGCTGCTCAACATCAGGCGTTTCTTCCCGCAGATCCGCTTCCCAAGTTTTCACAAAGCATGAGACTCTCTCAGAAATCAGCGGAACATTGGGTTCATCACCATTCTCTCCCGCAAGTTTCAGAAGCTCCTTTGATTTGTCCGTAATATTTTTGTCTGCGTTACCCACATCGTAATCGAGAAGGATATAGCAAGGAATGTGTAGTTCATTGAAGATTCTGTAGAGGCGGTCCACCGGCCCTTTGCCTCCGCACTCCACGACACTGATATTGTGGGAATCAAAATCAGCTCCTTCAACGAACTCCGCGTAAATCGGCAGGCTGTATTCCTCAGTTAATCCCTCAACCAAAATGATTTTCGATGCAAAAAAACCCTCGTTGCGACGCGGATTGTAGGCATGGGAGTATAAATCGCGCATGGAATCCGCTGTCACTTTTCCTTTAAGAGCAGGGATGCGTTTCTCCAGATCGGTGATCATTGTCGCCATTGGCAGTTGCCAAGCATCACTCTGGATGGCCTTTTTACCGTTAATGGTTTCGACGCGACTTTCTAGACGGATGATTTCATCGAAATAGGCAACATCCACCAACAACGAGGAATGTGTAGAAAACACGATCTGGTCATCGCCTCCGATAATTTTCCGGAATACGCGTCGAATTGTCCTCTGCGCCTGCGGGTGCATGTAAAGCTCAGGCTCTTCAACACCAAGAATTAGGCTTCGCTTTCTGCCTTCAGGCGCTGTGGTCATGAGTTCCGCATAACGTCTGAGAATCGTAAAGATTACAGCCCGTTGAAGACCATGCCCTTTATTCTCAACCGCGTTTTTAAAGCCGTCATCAATAAAGAGCTTGGGTGCGCCCAAAAGGGCCTCCAATGTTGGGGTTTGGAATTCAATTTCCAGATCGCATCCGCCAAAGAAATCTCCCAATAGTTTATTCAGGCCAGATTCTGTATCTGCAATCAGCGGGATACGCTTCACTCCACCTTGGCGATTCATTTGCTTGGAAACCTCGGCAAGGATGCGCTCAACCTTGGCTTTTTTGTCCGCAGTGACGGTGTCAAGGATTGCAGAGAGGAGCTTCCCGAAAGGGCTGCTTTTTGTGCCTTTAGACTCCTCTGTAACATCGCGGACCGCTGGAACGAGTATGAAAAAAGGCAGCGTGCCTTTCAATACATTGGCGTAGCCTTTTGGATTATCGATCCACGTGTCTTCCATCGGAATATTGGGCAAATTATCTGCCACGAACTGCTTTGCTTTTTCCTTCCACTCTCCGACAGTTGGCTTCTTGTTTATTCCCGCCCATAAATCCGCAAATGACAAACCATTGATTACGAGTTGATCTTTTGATTCCCACCACTCGGTGACGTTCTCGCCATTGATGCTGGTCTCGTTAAGCCAGTCCACCTTAGGAATAGGCTGTTTATAATGCTGACCGATTGCGATTTTGTCTTCACTGTCATCCGCGTTAAATTCGTCGGCTTTTGAAACCATTTTGGCCGATCTGGCCATGTGAAATGTTCCATCGACTTTTAGACAACCGGCCAGCGCCTCTGTTTCCTTTTGAGTCAGTTCCGTGAAGATTGCTTCGACTCGGATTTCAAGAGTCGTGTCTTTGTTCCAAAAGGATTCTTCGTTAAGCGATTTGGTGCTTGGGTTGAATAGAAAATCCAACGCGCGAAGCACTGACGACTTGCCAGCATTGTTCGCCCCGACCAGGGCATGCATGTTCCCAATTTCCAGTGAGACATCACGACAAGAGCGGAAGTTTTGGATTTTTAACTGTGATAGTTTCATTCGTTGGATATGGGTTCAGAATCTTTCATGTAACCGGAGGGCAGGCATTTCAGTAGGGGTGATGGGCACACTCGTTTCTCAAGCTGGTTTTTGAAGAGGATGCAGGCGGCGCGTTTCGCCAGAATTTGCCCAATATTTTCCGGACTTGTCGTTCTTTGGCCATCCGGCATCAGGGTCTGCAAGCGCCTCAATCAACTCCAGCACCTTTTGGCCGAAGGCGATGGCGTCGCTGTCCAACATTTCAAAAGACAAAAGATTGAAGTGGCAGCCAAATACGTTTCGAGCCTGCGCGATGCGGATCAGTTCATCGAGGATCGAGGTCAGGCTAATCGACTGATAGCTCGATGCGCCGGAGGCGTCTATCGCTTGCACTTCGACTAAAAGCGCATTGCGCAGTTTCTTGTCTATCGAGGGAAGCAAATCGCCAAGAGTGAAGAGACCGCCAGAGCGACGAGGCACCGAGCATTCGTAGAGCTGGGTGAGAAAATCCAGCGCAGCCTCCAAAATGACCCCCGCCTTGGCGCACACGAGTTGAGGATCAGGCGGGGCTTCCGCCAGTAGCGAACGAAGCCGCTCTGCATCCGGGATGCTGCGTATGAGCGTCAGGCCCTGCAGGTTTGTCCACTTCGACAACTCGACGAACTGACACTGACCGTTTTTCAGCCAGCCCCAGCGGAGTTTCTGTTTCCACGGACGGTAGTGGGTGGTGATGATGCAATGGCGGAATTTGATCGCCTCAGCATAGAGCATCTCGATAAGCCGTTCGACGTGAGGCTCATCAACGCTGGCCAGCACATCGTCGAGGACCAGAATGGTATTCTCCGGGCCGTCCAGCGCCGCAAGCGCCAGGAAGACGCATAGACCGAGCGTGTCCAGGTGCGACTCACTGAAATAGGCTTGGGGCGGAGTGCCCGTTTCGCCGCAGAAGCTGGCTCCGATTTCGAGGGAGGCGCGTTTGTCGGGATCGAGTTCGAGGCTGATCTTGTTCAAGCCTTCGCCCGGATGGACCAGTTCATAAATACGCCCAACTTCACCGGCAATTTTGGCGAGAATATTGTCAGAGAAAAGGCGGCGCTCTTCGATGACGATTTCGAGGGCGCGATTGAGGTTTGGCAGCAGGGCGTCGATTTCCTTTTGGGCTTGGACGTTCTCTGTGTAGGTCTTGAGCGCCCGCTTCAATGCGCCAATGAATTGCTTTTTGTCCTGCCGGACCGTCTCCGCCTTTTTCCACTCCGCTGGCAGATGATTTGACGCAGCGAGCCACGTTTCAAGAGCGTCGATGTCTTGCGGAACTGGTGTCGCTGGCATCGTGATGTCGGCGGACCAAGTGGTTCCAGCGCTGGCTTTCTCAAAGTCCGCTGCGTGTTGCTTTGCGTTCTCGCGGAGCATTTCCAACTGTTGTTTGGCCCGCTGCACGCTAGCCCCCGTCGTTTTGGTTTGCGTCTGCGCTGTCTGGAGGGATGAAAAGGAAGCGAGGCGTGCCGTGATACGTTGATCCAGTCCCTGCATTTTCTCCGCACTTTCGCAGAGCGGGCACACCGCTGGTGCCGGGTGTTTGTGCAGGTAGGCGCGGGCTGACTCCAACACGCCCATCACTTCCCCGGCATCGGCCGCAATCGTCTGGAGGCACTCCTGCGCTTTTACCTGTGCTTCCGATGCCGCAGCCTGCGCGGTCGTGACGGCTTCTTTGGCTGAATTCAGACGTGCCGGGTAGTCACCGAGACGCGCGTAGGCAGCTTGGAGAACCGATAATGCGGCAACCTCGGCATCGGATGAGTTGGGGTCACGCTTGGATTCGGTGTTAGCCCAAGCCAATGGGTCGGATTCCGGCTTGCCGGCTGATTCCCAGAATTGCCGGATAGCATCTTGATTCTCCAGCACACGGGCTACGGCGACTTCACGATTTTGGGTAAGATCACGAATCAACTGGCGAAGAGTCGCCTCCGAAATTTCCACGCCAGACACGTCAATGAAACGGCTGATGGCGGCGTAGCGGTCACCCGGTTTGGCTTCGACCAGCGCAAGAATTTGACTACGCCGAAGAACTTCAACCCGTGGTCGCGCTGCTATAGGATTGGCGATGACTTCGCTTTTCACTATGGTCGCACGGCATGAGGAGCCGTCTGAAGTCTCCAGGGTCACCGAGACATCCGCCGGCTTCTTTCCCACTGAAGGCCAGTATTTGTTGGTCTTGCCAAGGCCACGGTTTTCCAACGATCCCACTTTGCCTTTGCCGAGAAATTCGAGTGCATCGCAGATTGTTGATTTCCCGGTGCCGTTCTCTCCGTAAACAATCGTCAGTTTCTTACCCTTCTCAAACGGCAACGCAAAAGGGGCAACTGACCCGCGCAGGTGCTCGATGGTGAGTTTCTTCAGTCCGGTGGCGCTCATGGCTTGGCCTCCTTATTCCCGGCCAATTCAATCGGAAGCCGCCAGTCTTCCACCCGCAATTTCCCCTCAGCAAGCTTCGGCTGAATCTTCTTCGCAGCTTCGGCGGTCATCAGTCCTTCGCGGACCAATCGTTCGGTGATTTTTGCGGCGAGTGCTTGTGATGGGGTGTCCATGGGTGTTTAGGTCAGGTTCCAGCGAACAGTAAAAAGCGCACGGGAGGTAGAGTTTTGAGTCAGCTTTCCCTCAATCGTTGCGATCAGAGTTTCCCGCTGCTGATCCACCTTATCCTGCGCTTCGAAGAGTGAACGACGCTTCTCGTTGCGGTGCGATTCCAAGGCCTTGATTTGCTTTTGTCCGGCAAGTTTTTCTTCCAACGTCAGCGCCACGGTCGCGGCGCGGCGAGCCTCTTTGATCTGGCGGTCTATCTCCTTAATCTCGCGCTCGAGGCCCAGCTTCAAGTCGTCGGCCCATCCTTCAAGTTTTTCAGCCTCAGCCTCGAAAAAACGGGCGTTGCGTTCTGAAATCGTGCGCCGGATAGCGGCTTGGCGTTGCTCGGTAACTGTCGCCAGCGGAGTCGGGACGCTGCTGGAGCATGGGCCCATAACGATTCCCGGAAGCGTGAACATTCGCGGGATCGCTTCGTCATCAAGCTGGGTGCCGTCGTCGGCCACGGCAGCAAAGATCAGGTGGTCCTCAGCCTGATCGAGTGACTCAACGGAAAAACATGAGAGCGTTAGCCAGCCCGATTTACCGACCAGCGGTTCGAGGCTGCTGACCTTGCCATCGTGTCCGCCATAGTCGAAGCGAACTTCCTGCACCGGCAAATCCCGGGATTTGGCCTGCGAGATCACAGCCTCAGCAAGCGGATGGTTCAGGCGGTAAAGGTGCGCCTCTCCAGAACGCCGGGGGAGTTCGTAGAGGCCAAGCGGGATGCTTCCGTCGAACGGAGAGTTTTTCAGCCGGAATGAAGAATCGTCGTAAAACTCGGCATTGCCATTCAGTTCATGACGGGAAAGCTGGATGAGCAGGCGCTCGTAGCGATTGAGGTAGGACTTCGACGCTTCGTCGCTGACCTTCAGTTTCTCGCGCACCTCGTCATCGAAGTTCTCCAGCAATTTGCGCCGGGTCGCGGTCATGGACTCGTTAATCTCCAGACTCAGTTCAAGCTGGAGTTGGTCGAAGGCGACTTTGATTTCCTCGTGCTTGCGGCACCGTTGGTAGATGTCGTTGATGCGTTTCTCGAAGTCGACGCCGCTCTCGATGGCGCCCAGCACTTCATCGCTGGCTCCGAAGACGCCCTCGAAGAGCTGAAACTTCTCGGAAAGGAGCTGATAGACGCGCTGATCGGCGGCGTTCTTCCGGTTGAGAAAGTTGACGACCACCACATCGTGCTTCTGCCCGTAGCGATGACACCGGCCAATGCGTTGCTCGATGCGTTGGGGGTTCCACGGGAGATCGTAGTTCACCACGAGGGAGCAGAACTGGAGATTGATGCCTTCCGCCCCCGCCTCCGTGGCGATCATGATGCGTCCTTCCTCACGGAAATAATCGACCAAGGCCGAGCGCATGTCGGCGGTCTTCGAGCCGGAGATGCGATCCGTGCCCTGATGCTTCTCCATCCACGCGGAATAAATGAGCTTGGAACGGTCGTCGGTGTTGGAGCCGTTGAACAGAACGATCCCCTCGGAAAACTGGCTATCAGCGAGAAGGCGCAACAAGTAGCTCTGGGTTTTTCGCGACTCGGTGAAAATGATGGCTTTTTCGGCGGCACCAAGTTCACGCGCCTTGGCAAAGGCAACGGCGAGCGCCTTCAAAAGCGCCTTGCCCTTGGCGTTGTGAGTAATCGAGGTGGCGAGAGAGGCGAATTGGTCCAGATCGGCAACTTCGGATTCAATTGCCGCGCGGTCAGCGTCCGAGAGGGGCTCCTCGGGAACGGTATCCTCCCATTCCTCGGCAGTTTCATCCAAGGCTTCGTAATCCTGCTCGAGGACTTCGTCGAGCGATTCGCCTGGTTCCTTCTTTTGAAGTTTGGAGCGAAGTCGGGTGGAGATGGATTCGAGGGCTCCAGCGATGGCGAATGTCGAGGAAGCGAGCAGCTTGCGTAGCACCAGCGTCATCAGGGAACGCTGGCTCGCCGGGAGCGCCTGAAGGTTTGGACGTCGGAGATATTCAGAGACCAGTTCGTAAAGTTTGTCTTCCCCTTCCTCTGGAGTGAACTCCTCCACCAGCGGCAACCGCTTGGTGTAGGGGATGTATGCCGTGACCTGTCGGCGGAGTGTCCGGTGACAGATCGGCTTGAGGCGCGCCTTGAGGGTGTCGAAAACCTGTTGCTGGCTGAGGTTTGCGAATTGTTCTCGGAAACTCTTGAGGTCGCCGAACGAGTGTTCGTCGATGAAGCTGACGAGGCCAAACAGTTCGAGTAGCGAGTTCTGGAGCGGGGTGGCAGTGAGCAGCAGCTTGTGCTTATTGGCCAGCGCCAGTTTGAGGGTGTTGGCGATGATGTTCGAGGGCTTGTAAACGTTTCGCAGCCGGTGCGCTTCGTCCATCACGACGAGATCCCATGCGGTGTTCGCGACATCCGCCGCCTTATTGCGTGCGAACTGGTAGGAACAGATGACAATATCGTCGCCCTCGAACGGGCGAAATTTACCCTGCCGGACTGCGGCGTTGTAGGATTTCGTTTCGAGGATACGGCACGGAAGGAAGAATTTTTCGGTCAATTCTTGGTGCCATTGCTTGCGCAAATTTGACGGAACGATGATCAGAATCTTCCGCTTCCGTTCCGCCCATTTCTGCGAGAGGACAAGGCCCGCTTCGATCGTTTTGCCGAGCCCCACCTCGTCAGCAAGCAACGCGCCTTTTGACAGCGGAGAATTGAAAGCAAATAGCGCCGCATCCACTTGGTGCGGATTCAGATCAACCTGAGCACCCGCGACTGCGCCCGCCAGCTTTTCAAGGCTGTCCGACGAGCAGCGCTTTGTCAGCTCATAAGCGAAATATTTCGCGTGATAGTCGGTTAGATTCATTCCTATTTTACCGACTCTCAATTGAATGGATCGGGAACCCTTCGAGGATCCTCTGGGTTAAATTGACCTGCTCCGTTGGAAGCCGCGTTTTTTCGTCCTGCTCGGTATCTTCCCAATTACGCGCCTTCTGATGTGCGGCGGAGAGTTCGACGTGAAACAGAATGCCGTATCCGTCACTGAATTTGTGGAACGGGTTACCCGGCAGTGGAAAAAGATCACAGAGAATCTTGCGCGCCCCGCTGATCTGCTGGCGCTCATTCTCATTGTTACGACGCTGGAGGATGCGGCCGCCACTTCCGAGCGTGCTCAGGAGTTTGTGCGGACTTTGGAGTTTTCCGCGATTGAATGGTTTGAATCCGAGTTCCTTCCATGAAACGAACCGCTCCCTGTCATGAATCTTGGCCCGGAGACCGTCATCCTCGAATGAGATGGTAAGATGCTTCCACTCCCAACCGGTGAGCGGACTGAAGATCGGAGGCCAGGCCTTTTTTTGGAATTTGCCGCCTACGGCTGGTGCAACGCAAAATTCCTTTTTGGTGGCGAGGATGCGAAGCCCCATGTCGCGGGCGGCCGCAATTTGCCGCAATTCAAAGCTCATCCCGTTCTTCGTTGGAAGAAGCGCCACAGACGATTGAATGTTGAGCAGTCCTTCCTTGAGAACCAGCGAACGCAGCTGAGCAGATGGCAGAAAAAGGAAAACCAGGCGCATCTGTTGTCTGGGCAGATTCAAAGCACCGAGTTCGTGCTGATTGGCTGTCCGCAATGACCTGACGTCGTGCTCGACGAAACCAAGTTTCGGGGCGAAATCAGCGGAGATTGCCGCAATATCCGAAATCAGTCGCACCTCTGCTGATTGGACGATGCACAATGGACGACGATGTGAGGGGATTTTGCGGCTCAGCACGTCGAAGTCGCCATTTCCTCGTTCCTCAAGATCGAGGATTCGTCCAGGAAAATCCGGCTCCAACCTCGAATTGACATCCTGGCATGGGCTCAGAAGCTTCTCGAACTTCAGGAAGACACTCCCAAGTTCATTTTCCCACGTCAGCCGTAGCGCACTCTCCATTCCGAGGAGGTCAAGTGTTTGCCGGAACTTCTTCAAGGATTCGATGGTTTGTGAGCCTGTGACCGGACTCACCTTTTCGAGCTACTCGGAGAGTTAGTTCTTCGGCACGGCTTTGATGTTTAATGGTGGGTTGTTGGTTTGTCCATCATTTGTGTAAGGAGGCCGTAGGCCGACTGGAGCAAAAGATGGATCGGCTTGCCTCTCTCGTACTGCAAAGCGTTCCGGGCTTTGGTAGCCCAGCCTGCTGTGCGGAGGAAGCTGGTTGTATTCGCACCGGTAGGCGCGTTTCATTTGATGAAATCCATCACTCATGATGGCAGAACCTTTCTGCTCTTAACCGACAATTTCGGCCACGGCAGTGATCGCTCGTGGTCGGAATGGAGCACGAAGCGGAGCCTGCGCAGCGAAGGCGGAATGGAAGACCGCTTGCGATGACTGCATGGGGAGGGCAGGGAACCGCGAAGTCTGCGGCTTTGAGAGCGGAAGAGCGGTACGCATGGAATGGGAGGTCAAAGCCGGAGTCTTCGCGAGGTGGATGAGAGGATTCAAATGCGGGCTGTGTGGCCTGTGCTATTTTTTGCGCGGATGCTTTTGGCGGGCGATTCCGCAACGTCGTTCACGTTTTCCTTGGTGGAATCATCCGCTGATGCGGCTGCCTGATTTTTGGTGATGTCGAGCGCTGCAATGATCTCCTGCTGCCGCATCGTTGCAGCGGTGAGTTTCTCCTCATGCTCGAAAGGCCGTTCAAGCTGCCGGCTCAAATCCTCCCGCTGTTTCCGATATTGTGTGAGGTCGGATTCGCGCTCGCACAGCCGGTTTTCCATGCTTTCCAGCGCATGCTCGATGGACGCGATGGTGCCCGCCGGACTTTCGCTCACGTTCGTCTGGTATTCTTTTTTACCGTGGATGACGACATTGACGCGTTCATCGAAGCGATGCAGCGAAATGGGGAAGCCGCTAATTTCACCGACAGCCTTGGTGGACTGAAATGGCTTGAGTGCGGCGGCGAGAAACACCAGCGCACGGCCCGCCTTCACCCGGTCGGTGAAAGATTCCTTCTTCACCGTCATCGAAAAGCTGTCCCCGCGCGTGCTGATGCGGACTCGCAGGTCTTCGCGGATGTTGGTAATGTCGCGCTCGCAGCCGTCAATGCCATCGCCCAGCGTTTTGATGCGGTAACGCATCTGGTAGAGACTTTCGGCGTGCTGCTTTTTGAGCCGGGTGAGCCGCATCACTTCGGCGTCAACCTGCGCCTTTTCGATGACGAGCGGATTGCCCGAGGCAATCGCCTTCACCTCGGCATACGTAAGCGCGGCGGCGTCCACGTCCTCGGCGCGACGCACGGTGGCATCGCCGTTCATCACCTGCGCGATGAAGCGGCATTTGGTTTCGAGCGTCTGCCACATGTAGGCGTCGAAACTGCCTTCGGTCACATACCGGTAAATCTTTACCGTCTCATTTTCGTTGCCCTGGCGGAGGATGCGTCCTTCGCGTTGCTCAATGTCGGCGGGACGCCACGGCGCATCGAGATGATGCAAAGCCGCGAGCCGCTTCTGCACATTGGTGCCTTCGCCCATCTTCGCCGTGCTGCCGAGAAGCACGCGCACTTTTCCTTCGCGCACCGCTTTGAAAAGCGAAGCCTTGGCGGCATCCTCATCGTGATCCTGAATGAAGGCGATCTCCTCCGGCGGAATGCCGCGTGCAAGCAGCTTGCCGCGTACATCCTCGTAAACCGAAAACCCGCCGCCGCCCGCCTGTGGCGTGGACAGGTCGCAAAACACAAGCTGCGTGCCACACGTCGGTGCCGAGTCGAGCCACACCTGATGGATCTTCTCCACCGCCAGATTCGTCTTCGCATCGGGATGATCCCGAACGTGCGGCAACACCAGTCGGAGATCAAGCGCCGCCTTGCGGCCTTCGGTGGTGATCTTGAGCATGTTGTCATCACGCGGGTCCACTTTTCCATTCTTGATCTGCTCGGTGCGTTTCACGAGCGACTCCACGAATCGCTTCAACTCCGGGCTGGTGGGAGCACTGATGGTGATCGGGCGTCCTTGTTCCAGTTTCGGCACCGGCAGCTTCAGCATCTCCGCCGTCTGCACGTCGGCTACCTGCCGGAATTGCTGCATCAGTTCAGGCACATTGACGAAACGCGCGAACCGGCTTTGGAGCCGGTAGCCGCTGCCATCCGGGCTGAGTTCCATCGCCGTCACCGTTTCGCCAAACGTCCCGGCCCACGAATCGAAATGCTGCAACTGATTCCGGCGCAACGCGCCCATTTGCAGGTAGCGCTGCATGGTGAACATCTCCGCCATTGTATTGGAAATCGGCGTGCCGGTGGCGAAGACCACGCCGCCGCCCCGGTTTCGCTGCTGAATGTGCTGCACCTTGAGGAACAAATCGAAGGCGCGCTCCGAGGCCGTCTGCGGCAGACCAGCGACGCGATTCATCTTCGTCACGTAAAAGAGGTTTTTGAATTTGTGGGCTTCGTCCACAAACAGCCGGTCCACGCCGAGTTCCTCGAACGTCAGCGTGCTGTCCTTTTTGTGGCCGGCGGCGAGCGACTCCAGCTTCGTCTTGAGCCGCTTTTTGACGCGCTCCAGTTCCTTCACGAGCCGGGTGCCGCGTTCGCTCTTTTGCTCGCGGATCACCCGTTCGAGTTCTTCGATCTGCTCCTCGATGAATGCCTTTCGCGTTTCCAGTGCGACCGGGATTTTTTCAAAGCTCGCGTGGGTGACAATCACGCCGTCCCAGTTGCCCGTGGCGATGCGGCTGAACAGCCGCGCCCGTTTTTCCGCCGCAAAATCCTCCTTCCCGGCCACGAGGATGTTCGCGGTCGGATAAAGTGCGAGCAGTTCCGTCGAAAACTGTCCAAGCATGTGGTTGGGCACCACGAACATCGGTTTTATGGCGAGTCCGAGCCGCTTCAATTCAAGGCCTGCGGCCACCATCGTGTAGGTTTTTCCGGCCCCGACGACGTGGGCGAGCAGCGTGTTGTCGCTTTGAATGATGCGCCACACGCCGTTCTTCTGGTGCGGGCGCAGACTGATCTGACTGCTGCTCGAAGGCAGCGTGAGATGGCTGCCGTTGAAGACGCGCAGCCGAACGCTGTTGAACTCGTCGTTGTATTTGCGGCAGAGCCGTTCGCGGCGCGTGTCATCCTCCCAGAGCCATGTTTTGAAGCGCTCCTTGAGCTTCTCCAGTTTGTCGCGCGCGCCCTCGGTCTGCTGCACGTTCACCACCGGCGCATCGGAATCGGTGTCGTAAACCGTCGGCGTTTTGAGGTTGAGTGCATCCTGCATCAGTTCCAGCGCGGAGTATCGGCTGGTGCCCCATTCGGTCGTGTTGGCCACGGATACGCGGGCATTGTAGTCGCCACGAACAAACCAGGTGCCAATCGGTGCGGCGTGCGAAACCGTGACGCCATCGGCCCCCAGCAGCGTCTTTGCAAACTGCTCAACATCCTCCGGCGGAATCCAGACCGCTCCCAGCCGTGCATCAATGTCCGCAGGGGCGAGGTCTGCCGGCTGAACCGCTTCCAGCGCGATCACGTTTTCCTGCCATGCCGGATCGGATGCCGCCGCCGCCCGCGCTTCCATCAATTTGGTGCGGACGTCGCCTGAGAGGTATTGATCCTCGGTTTCCCATTGTCCGGTCTGCGGGTTCCGGTAAATGAGCCCTTTCAACTCCGGCAGAAATTCCTCCGGAGATTTTTGCAACAACGCTCCCATGCACTCCAAGTCCACGCAGCCAGTTTCATTGAGCGAAAGCACCAGCGCATCCTTCGCGGTTTCCGCATGGAAAACCGGATTCGGCGGATGAATCGTCCGCTCGCGAAAGATCGCCGTCTTGAGCGCGCGTTTTGTTTCGTCGTTGTAGTCTTCGAGCGAGCAGAGCAGCGGCAGGTCGGGGTCACCGCGAAACGCCCGTCGGTTGGCGGTTTCATTGACCGCGCCGAAGCGGGAAACAAAATGGTCGTATTGAAAATTCAACTGCCGCCGCGCATCGAGCACCGCCTCATCGCCGGAATCCTGAAGCTGCGTGCGCAGGGTTTCCCGCAGTGCGTCGCGCAACTTGATGAGCCCGCGAATCCGCCGGGCCGTTTCTTCCGGCAGATTTTCGACCGGAGTCAGCACTGGCCCGGTGCGGATCGTGATGACGCCCTCGTGAAGCGCGAAGGCATTCTCCTTCACATGATCCGGCGCGGGGATTTCCAGGGGAGCGGAAATGTTCAGCGTCTCCATGGGCGTCCGATAAATACCTCGTGGCAGCGTGGCGACCGCCGTTCTCAAGGCATCCGCCAGTTCGCGTCCGTCGGGAATCAGCGCCGGTTCGTTCTGCCGGTACATCGAGTTTTCGTGCGCCATGGTGCCGAGCATCATGTGCGGGTTCGCGGCGAAGTATTCGTTGATTTGAAAAACCGCCCCGTCCGCATTGCGATGCTCCGCGAGATTGAGCCACGGCGGACTGTCCGGCTGTTCGCCTGCCGCGAGCTTGCGCAGGAACACGATGTCGGTCGTGACTTCGGTGTTGGCGTTCTGCTTGAACGCATCGTTCGGTAGCCGGATCGCCCCGAGCAAGGAAGCGCATTCGTGAAGGTAATCGCGCAGACCGGAGCTAGCCTTGTCCAGCGTGCCCTTCGACGTGATGAAAACGAGCAGGCCACCCGGCTTCACCTTCTCCATCGCCTTCGCAAAGAAATAGTCGTGAACGAGAAAGTTCCGGTCGTCGAACTGCGGGTCGGAAACCTTGTAGTCACCAAACGGGACGTTGGAAACCGCGAGGTCAAACGAACCGTCCACGAGCGCGGCGTTCTCGAAGCCTTGGGCACGAATGTCCACATCAGGATAAAGCCTGTGCGCGATGCTGGCGGTGAGCGGATCGAGTTCAATGCCGGTGAGCTGTGACCGCGCGCTCATCGTTTCCGGCATCAGTCCGAAGAAATGCCCTGTGCCCGCCGCCGGTTCGAGCACGCGGCCGTGCTGGAAGCCTAAGTGTTCCAAGGCGTCGAAGATTGCACGAACCACAACGGGGGCGGTGTAGTGCGCATTGAGGGTGGAGGCCCGTGCCGATTCGTATTCCTCTGGCGTAAGCAGCGACTTTAACTGTTTCCGTTCCGCCTGCCAGCCGGGAGCCTCGTTCCATGCAAACACCTGCGGGATGCCGCCCCAGCCGGTGTATTTGACCAGCATCCGCTTTTCCTCGCTGGTCGCCTCGCGGTTTTCGGCGTCGAGTTTTTTGACCAGCTCAATCGCCGCAAAATTCTCCCGGCACTTTTGTTTGAGCGATCCTGCACCCAGCGCATCCTCCGCGCGGATGCGGTAATTCCGGGTGTTTAACGAAGTTGTTCCGGCGGAAGCAGAAGATATTTCTCCCGCACCATTTCCCAGGCCTGATCGTGCGCCTGCTGAAGCGTCAGATTCTGCTCCGTTTCCAGTCTGCGGGTCAGCGTCTCCATTTCGTCCAGCGTTGTTTCCTGCGCCTCGAAAAGCGCTTCCATTAACGTGCCCTTCGCCTCCAGCTCCCGCACCATTTCGGGAAGAAATTCCCGCCAGTGGCGTTCCGCCATCAATCCGTATTGGGTCAGGTACACCGGCGGTTTCATGGGGTCGGAGGAAATTGAAAAGGTCGAGTTGTTCTTCATGAGAAGCAGACTTTCCGTTGCGTTTGAGCATATCACACGCGGCGCGGGTTGGCAGCCGGCTTGACGGACGCCGTCATGCCCCGGCTGGCGGCGACCTTTTCCTTTTTGAACCGGCAGGCGATGGCGGCCACATGCACCGCGTCGCGGCTGTAACCGGGGTTTCGCTCGAAGTAGTCACGCACCTTTGCCTCGATGTCCGCGTCCTTCAGTGCCTCGACGCCGTCGCCAAGCGCTTCTTTGAGTTTCTGCCGGTAAAAGTCGTCTGACAGCTTATCGGAAGGCTTGCGCTTCATTTCTTCGTTTTGATGCCTTTTACGAATCATGGATTGATTGGCGTGATCCGCCTCTCTTCGATGCGGCCGCGAAACTTGTGAAGCGGCGGCACCTTCGGGAGGCGGGCTGGTGGTCCAAAGTCCTTCGTCTTCGGAGCGGCCTCACTTCCGTGATTGTCGTGGAGAAGACGAAGGTCTTTGTGCGGTGGGAGGAGCGCGGCGGACACGGAGAATGCGGCGAAGGCAACCTTTTCAAACTTCGTGCCTTCGTGTCCTCGTGGTTAAAATCCCCCCCGGGGGTTCATTTTCAGACCTTCATGCCCGGCTTGGTTTCCGGTCTTGGTGCGGTTGCCCGCATGGCCTGGCGTGCGATGGAAACCATCGCGCGCTCGCGCTCCTCCGCAGGCAGTTGTTTCACCATGTTTTCGACGGCCTGCTTCATCTCCGGGTTCTGATCGAGTTTCTTCAGAATCCCCGCGCGCATCTTTTCGGTGCGGTCCTCCTTCTGGATTTCGACGAGCACGAGCGCGCGTGCCATGCGATCCGGCGGCATGGACTGCACGTAGTTCCAGAATTTCGGGTTGTTTTTGATGTATTCGTCAATGCGTGCGTTGACCTGCGGGTTTTCCTTGAACTGGATCGGCTGCGCATCGTTATCGGTTTTTGGTTTTCCTTTGAGCATGGTCATGGGTTCCTTGGTTTGATGGTTTTTGGTTTGAGTCAGGCAGGCATCTGCTGGAGCACGGTGTGGCAGTAGATGTCCGCGAGATCGGTGGAGCTCTCCTCGATTTCGAGCATGAGCGACATGAGGAATTCCGGGCCGGGCGAGTGCCCGAGCCGTTCGTGGATGGTTCGATCTGCCTCAGCATAAATCCGATGCTTGTCAGGCGCGATTTCGAGGGTGACTTGCTGGTTTTGGTTCATGGTTTGTTTGCTGGTTTGGGTTTGAGAATGGCGTCGCGATTTACCAGCCGTCGTCCGGCTGGCTTGTGTTCTTCGATGCGGGTTGTTCCTTCGGTGATTTGCGAAGCTGTTCCTCCAATGCGTCGAGACGCTTCGTCGTCGCATCCATTTCCTGCCTGAGCTGGACGTTCTGCTTCGCGAGCTGGCGGGTCTGTTGAACTTCTCCGGACAGGACGGTGAGTTTGTTTCCGATGGATTGGGCGCCCGCCAGCACCGCCTGGGTAGCCTGTTTCTGCCGGTTCAACTCCGCGACCAGTTCATCACCCACGGGAGAAGCACTGGCTGCCGTGTCCCGGATGCGCACCGGCCCGCGCAGGATGGAAGAAGCCGGCGAAGCCTGCGGATGCAGGTTCCATTTCGCCGTGGTTTCCACGCGGTAAATCGTATGCCCGTCGTGCATGATCCACGGGTTGTTGGGATCAATGTAGCGTCCGACTGGATATGCCTTGATGTTCTCGGCATAGCGCACACCCGGGGTAGCGTCCGGTGAAAGCGCTGTGCCGGGCACATCGCGTGGCGTTATTTGCGTAGTTTGAAATGGCCTTCCGGCGCAGGCCGCAAGGCAAAGGGACGGCAGAATGAGAGTCAGGATTTTCATCGAAGTGCGGGTGGTGTGGCAATGAGGTTTGCCGGTGAAGCTGCAGCCGCCGGACTGGCGGATACGGGGGATGTAATGCGCTGGAGATTGTTGCGAAGACGAACCAGCGGATCACTGGTTGCATCGCCGTCATGGGATTCACCCGCGTTCTGTTCCACATGAACACGGGAACCGCCGATCACGGCTTTCGAGAGGTCAATCGTTTGGGTGACATACAGGTAAAACTGTTTGCCCGCTGGGACGCGCACATAGAATCCGTCGCGTTCAATGGTCTGGAGAATCTGCTGCGCATAGGCATTCAACACTTGTTGAGCACCGGCAAGCGGAGCGTTTTGGAGCGAAGGCACCGCCTGCGTCCCAAAAATGGTCTGCTCCTGCTGCGCCAGGCCGCTGGCGGCCCCGCTGAGGAAGGTTGCGGCGAACAGCTTGATTTCCGCGAGATCATCGCTCTTGAGCAGCTCTCCGCGAAGTCCCGCGCTGCCATCGGTGATTCCCCAGGTGTCTGTGTCACCATTCTGTTTCGTAATCTCATTCCGTTCCCGGTCCAGCGCAATGCCGCTTACCGTCAGCTCTTCGCCCGTCTGCCAGACAAGCGTCCAGTTGCCGCTGCTGGCGATCCGCTCCCGGACATGATCCACTTTTGCCGTGCCATGCACTTCGGTGCCCGCCGGAATGATGAGCCGACCGTGGTGCCAGACATCGTCAGTCACAAGACCGATGATCGGCGTGTCAATCAAGGACGAATCCACGGTCACCACCAGCTCGCATTGCACCAGACGCCCGAACGGTGCGTAGTCCTGACCGAGAGGTTCGTCGTCCTCGTGACTATTCTGCGGTGCCGCATAAAGGCTGATGGGCGGCAGCGACTTTGGTTTTTCCGGCTGTACGATTTTTGGAGCGGGAGCTGGTGGTGATGGCGTTGGGCTGGCCTGCGGCGGATGAAATGCCGCCATCGCCCGCATCACGGTTTCCATTAACTGCGCCTTTGCAGGTTTCTTTGCCACGCCAGTGTTTCCACTCTTCTCCGGTTCACGGAAGTTCGGGGCCTTGAATCCGTTGACGAGAATGTAGCCGATGGCGATCAGGATAAGGAACAGCAGAAACGCTCCCGTCCGCGTCCGGAAGAACTGGATGAAATCGCGCGGGGTCATTTCACGAACCCCTTTCCGTTGTCGAGCGGCACCGCCGCAGCCGCCTTCTCCACTGCCGGATCGGACAGCGTGAGCACGACGGTGAAATCGTTCTTGATGGAAAGCTCGTTGCGTCCGCCCGATGGCGTTCCGGTGATAGCGAAATAAGCCGGTGAATCGCTCTTCGGCGGCATCACCCCGCTCGCATCGCTGATGGACTGCGGATACACCCGGTCACCGACCCTTACCGCAAATCCCTGCGACTCATAGTGGATTGTCTGATCCGTCTTGTTTCGCAACACGACATGGAAAACGAGCGTGTCCTGGGGATCGAAGCGGAATACTTCCTCCACTAGGATCTCGTAACGGTTGTAATCCATCACGCGCGGTTTGTCCGCGTAGCTGGCGAATTCAACCCCGGCCACGGCGTCGGGGTAGCTGGCTTTCAGCACGGGGTAGGCTTTCGCCTTGTCGAGCATGCCGAGCAGCATGCCCGGTGTCACCGGTCTGGATGCCGGAGACGGGTACTGCGGGGAAGCGGGATTTTTGAAGGTGAGCGAGAGGATTGGCGCGGAACTGTCCTGCAATTCCAGCACATAGGTTTTATGGTTCCACCGCACGTTGAGATTGGTGGTGGCGCCTTTAATCAGGCTGCGCACCGAAAAGAACCGGGCTCCTGGCGTGTGCGCGAGCTGGAACAGCCCGGCTGTCTTGCCGTCCTTTGTCACCATCGCTCCGTCCATCGCCGAAATCGGCCCTGGAAAACTGACGGTGGTGACGCGCGAAAACGAGACGGGGATCGTATATAGCCGGTGCTCATCCAGCGCCAGTTCCTGAATCGGCCCGCTTTCCGCCGCTGAAGCCACACAGGTGAGCGCAAGGAGCAGGCAGAGAAATCTGCGAATCGACTCCGTCGTTGAATGTTGTTTAACGTTTCGGGTCATATTTGAAATCGCTGACGGCGGTCGGGAAGCGCCCGTTGCTGGTCATGTCGGGATTGCGGCGCATCTTGAAGGCGAGTTTGAAGGGGATCGCCTCGCTGAATGCGTGCTGCTCAAAGATGCCGGTGCGAATGAGCTGCCCGGTGATCTCGGTCAGCACGAAATTCTCGCGCGTTTGGAGGATGTTGATCTTCGCGATCTCCACCTTCTGATGAATTTGCTTGGCCTTGAGTTCCTTGATCTCGCTTTCGAGCTGCTTCTGCGCTTTCAGCCACGCGGGCTTGAGGAACATCTTTTTCAGCAGATCGGGATTGTCGAACCCGTCCGGGTTGCGTTCGAGGAACGCCTCTGCGGCGAGCGTGCTTTGCTGCGCATGCAGTTCCTTCGCTTCCGTGAAATCCAGCACCGGCGAAACGTAATACGTGCCTGCCGGGTCAATGACGATGACGTGCTCGCGCTGTCTGAATTTTTGGATGAGATAAACCGGTTGTGCGGCGGCGAAGAGGATCGCCAGCACCGCCACCCAGAACCACAGGAGCGCCGTGCGATCCCTGTCCACGAAGATGCGCGTGGGATTGAAGGGACGCTTGGGCAGTGAAGCGCGCTCCGTTTTGACGGCGGTCTGGTGCAGGGTTTCGGAGGATGGATTCATGCGACACCTCCGTCCTGTTTCGACTGATCAATCATCTGCTGCACCGCGCGGTCATTGCCCGCATCCTGAGCGTTGAATGGCTTGGTTGCCGGGGTTGAAAACTCGGACGGCTTTCCGCTCTGGGCTGAATCGGGGTCGGTTGCGGCCGACGATTTGGCGGGAGCACTGCGCGACATGCGATAGGCGAGGGTATCCACCATCGAACCGTTGAGCGAAGAACCGCTGCCGTTCATCGTGGAACCCGCCATGCTGCCGGCGGCGGAGGCACCCGCTCCCGCGAGCATCGCCATCCCGCTCGCGCCTCCGGTGGCGAGTGTTGCCGCAGTGGTCGAACCGGCGGAGACAGCGGCGGCTCCGGCAGTCAGTGCCCCGCCCAGCAGGGCGCTGCCCACCTGTGCGCCGGACATCACGGCGGATTGAATGATGACTGGCGCAATCAGCGTCGTGATGATGATCCAGCCGCCAATGACGGCCGCTGCGAGAATCGTTTGGAGTCCATAAATATCCGATGTGATGATGAGGCCCTGTTCCGTCGCGACATCAATCAGGTTGCTCGTGCCAATGGATGCGGCCGCCCAGCCCAATGGCCACGCGATAATGCCGACCGTTCCCATGATGAAACGCACGCCGATGCCGCCGGTGGAACGGAATGCCAGCATTCCAAGGAACAAGGGAGCAAACGCGTAAGAAAGTCCCACGAAAAACTGCTGCACAATGTAGGCTGCCCAGATCACAAATTCCGCTACCAAACCGATCAGGCTCAGGATGCCCCAAAGCACAGCCTCATAGACTTGGGATTCGCTGGGAATCCCGAACCAGCCGTCCTTCTCCTTCGGCTGCTCCTTTGAGACGAGCACGTCCACGTAACGCTGCGCGGCCTGTGAGGGGTTCGCGTCCATTTTGGAGACGACGGTCTGGAAGGCACCTTTCGCGTCATCGGTCCAGTCGCCCCACAGGGCAATCGCCATGACTGTCATCATCGTAGTGACGATAGGTCGCACCAGCGAACGCGGGGTCTGGCAGTGTTTGACAACTGCAATTAATCCGCCTGCAAGCAGCACTGAGGCAATGGGAAGCAGCAGTGTGTAAAGCGTGCTGCACTGCTCCTGAAAATTCGGGAACAGCCGGTCAAAGGTGGGAAGCACGGCGAGCGTCATCATGGTGTTTGGCTGGCGGGCTTATGATGACCGAAGCGAAGATCGCTGTGCATATCCGGCTGCAGAAACTCCGCCGCCTTGCGCAGGGCTTCATGACCGGCGGCACTTCTTTGTTTTACAAAGTGTTGTGCCGCCCAAGCCGCTGTCAGAACCAGTGCCAAGGCAATCAGCATCATAACCAGTGCGAGCTTCGTCTTCATTGTTTGTCTCCGTTTCCAAAGCGCAGGTCGCTGTTCACATCCGGCAGCATCATGGTGCCGAACTTTTGAAATGCATCCGCCCGGTCCGCCGCCATATCCTCATCCCGTGCCTGTTGCTGTTTTTGCTCGTTGTTGCGATTGGAAATGTCCTGCACCACCGCCTGCGAGGTGGCATTGCTGATCTCGCGGTCCAGCGCCTGCAACTGTGCGGCTTGCCCGGCGATCACGCCCTGCAACTTCTGTGTCTCGGCATCGGTGCTGGAGGATTGCAGCCGGTTGATCGTGTCCGCCATGTCGCTTTGCAGGGCCTGTTTTCGCTGCATCACGTCGTCATAAACCGCTGCGTAATTGGACGTGGTGTTTTCAATGGCGGCGAACGGCTTGTAGTTGTCCGCATCACGCGGGACGGTGATCCCGGAAAGCGAGATGTCTGGGATACGCTGGTAGAGTCCGTTTGCCGTGTTTTTGAGCGATTCAACGCCGGAGGCCGTCTGCTGGAGCGTCGCGAGCGTCTGCCCCACGCCTGACTGCTGGAAGCCCGACACAAGGTCATCCGCGCCCGTGATGCTAGTGAGTTGCGCCGGGTTGCCGAACGCTTTGACGTAGGCTTCGGTTTGCTGGAGTTCCTGGGTCAGCGTCTCAATCTGCTGGACCTGGTTTTCGACCATGTCCACGTACTCAGCAAGATTGACGACTTCGTTGACGGCGTCCTGCGCGATGGAGGCAACGTCTTCAACGACAAGCTGGGCGTGCGCCCGGGGGAGTGACAGCAGGAACAGTATTGCGATGAGGATTGCGGGTATTTTCATGATGCGTTTGGGTTGGGTTTCGTAGAAAAGCTTCACTCCTCGATGCGGAGGGTTTTGGTGGTGGGATGGAGGATCACCCCGTCAATGATTTGTTCCGGTACCGGGATGTCGTAGAGGCTGATGTGATCGTTGAACGCGCCGTCGTCCCCCGCCTTCTGCGCATTGATCAGCACCCAGTATTGCTGTTTCACCGCGTCGCTGCGGCCCTGGTCAAACCCTTCCAGCCAGGCTTTGCGGGCATGACTGTCATTGGCGTAGTTGAGGGTTTCACCGAGCAGCACCCCGGCGCCCGCGCCCGCCGCTGTGGCCAGCGGATTGCCGCCACCCAGCTTGTTCCCAGCGAATGCGCCTGCGCCTGCCGCGAGGGTGTCGGTGAGGATTCGGGTAGTTCCGGCGCAGCCGCCCAGCAAGGCCGGTGCAATGAGGATAAGAAGCGATTTCGGGAGTTTCATGCCTTGGATGGTTCGGGTGGATTGACCGCCGCCTGAGTGGCGTGGGTGACGATGCCTTCGATGAGGTCGTCGTATTGCTTGAGCTGCCGGGCGCGGCGCTCGAAGTGTTCTCCGCTGGTGCTGCTGCAATACAGCATCTCGGGGGATGCGACGTTCTGCACCGTGCCGCAGACCGGACGCAGCGCGTCCACGTGATAATAGGTGAAGGCCGCAAACTTCTGCCCGGTCTGCTGGTCGGGAAGCGGATAATTCATGATCGTCTGCTTCGTGATCTCCGGCAGGGCGATGTCGGTGGAAATGTCTTCCAAATCCGCGCGGTCGTTCTGCTTCATCATAAAAAACTGCCGGCTGTTGCCGAACACGGAGGAGCGGATGCGGCTTTCCTTGAACCGGCTGTACTGCTGCACGATGGCGATGTTCCAGGTGTTGAACTTCCGCATCTGCGCGTAGCTTTCGCGGACGATTTTTTCGCCCTCGGGGATGTCGAGAAACCGGGCGACCTCCTCGTATACGTTCCGTTTTCGCAGGGCGCGTGGCATGGTGATGATGTGCTGCCGCGTGTAGTTGGTAATGAGAAATCCGGCGGCGGATTTGAGTTCCTTCGCGGACTCGGAGATATAGCCCAGCTCGAAGTGGGCGATTTTGCCGGTGAGCGAAATGTTCGATTCGCCATCGAAGAGCGGCCCGTAATTGCCGTCCCGGCACCACGGCATGAGCAGGGTGGCGATCTGGAGAATCTGTTCGCGACTGCTGCCGGAAGCTTCGAGTTGCATTAGCTCCTGCAGCATCCGGTGGGTCGGATATTCGGACGGACTGAAATACGCAAAGGCGAGATTGCGCACTTCGCGCGCGGTGTTCGGGTCCTTGGAGAACCGCAACACCTCCGCTTCGTCGAAGCCGGACAGATAGCACTGCGCCTCGTCTTCATGTTCGCGGCTCCAGTCCCGGAAATCCGCAAACGCATCCAGGGTGGTTGCTCCGGGCGGCAGCCGGTCACGACGATAGGCGGCGAGAGCACAGGCGTGACGGGCGATTTCGGAAGCCCGGTGCGGGTGCCGGTTCATCCAGTCCTGGAACGCGTCCTCGTAAAGCTGGTTGAGGTATTTCGCGATCTGCGCCTGACGCAGCATCTGCTTCTCCTCGTCGGCACTGATGCCGGCCATCCGCGCGACAAGCGCAGTGGCGGTGGAAAGATGCAGCGGAGTCAGCGGCAGACCCAATGTGTCGAGATAGTTGATGGTGAGAGAACCGTCCGGCTGAAGAATGATCGGCTCCGCCTTCGCGTCCACGGTTTTGGTGTAGATGCCGTAGGAAAGCCCTTCCTCAATGATGACGGTGTAGTCGTAGTAGAGTTCGGTCTGCGAAAGCAGGTCGCACATGGTAACCGACTTCCCGGTGCCGCTCATGCCCAGCAACACGGCATGCTGCGGCGACTGTTCGCCCACCGTCCCGGAGAAGGTCTTGATGCCAACCAGATTGGACGCGCCTCCATCATAAATGGCCTCGGCGGTTTCAAGATGCCCGGTGAAGGTGGCGTTCACCGGCAGCATGTCGGCGAGGTACTGGTGTTCCGCGTAAAGCTTGCGGTGATCGTAACGGCCCCAGAGCCAGCCCGGCCATGTCTGGAAGAAGAGCTTCTTCGTGGTACCGGGAAGGCTGCTCTCGAAATACTGCGCGGAGTTCATCGAGTTGATGGCGTTCTTGATGGCAGTCGTCTTGGCCGATAGCCCGGCTTTGGTCGGATCCCAGACGCGCACGACGAAGAGGGCGTTGAAGGGCAGCGTGTGGCCCTGCATCAGGGCGGAGATTTTTCTCTCCTTTTTCTGCATCACGGTCAGCAGCGAGAGTTTCTTCTCGCTGGCGTAGTCGCCCGCGATGCGTTCATGCGCCTTTTCCTCGCGGGTGATTTCCTTGCGCACCGGGATGGGATCCACGTTCACCGTGATCGTGTAGTCGAGCAGCCGCAGATTGGTGAGCCGGTGGATGATTCCGGGAAACGTCATCTTCGGCCAGCGAGAGAGGACGATGACGCTGTGATAATGACCGTCCATCCAGAACCCGAAGTCCGCCTGTCCGCCGCCTTCGCAGTGCCAGCAGTTCTCGTGGATGGAGAGTGACGGGTCGAAGGTTTCGAGCGGATCGTAGTTGAAGCGCCCGGCCAGTGAAGGATTGAGGAACGATGCAAAATGCCGATAGTGATCGGCGTCGGTCATCGGGATGATCCGCGCGCCCTGTCCGCTAAAAATGCCGGTGAGCGTTTCATGCACCTGCGCGAATTCCTGCTCCATTTGATCGAGCAGCACCTCGTAGTGTTTCGTGAGATTTTCGCGCGAGGCGGCGAACGACGGTGAGGTTTCAATGCTCCGCGAAATGTATAGGATTAGCCGCTGGCGGCGGAGCTGGCGGTTGGTCATTGCCTGCCAGTATCGGGCGAACCGTTCGTTGCGCGTCCGGCGCGTCCAGACGTTGGCCGCACATTTGGTTTCCTCGTTATAGCGCAATAGCTCCCGCTGATAATCCGAGTCGCAGAACCATTGCACCTGCAGCCGCTGATGATCGCCCAACGATGCGAGCAGCACGGAAAGCTGATCCTGAAACTCGTTCAGTTCACCAATCTGCGCATTGTTGAAATCGGGCGGCTCGAATACGAATCCCTTCGAGACGTGACTGCCCGCGTGCAGTCCGTTGAACACGATCAGGTCGCGCAGGAAATGGCCGTTCGCGGGCTGTTCAATGATGGAATCAACCGGCCACATGAGAGAAAGGATGGGATGGTTGTGTCCGTGGATCGGGGGCGAAGCCCGTCCCGCTGATCCATGTGTCGAGCAGGTCACGATCATAACCCGGCGGGCGGCCCTGCCGGAATCCGAAAACGTAAACGAGCGTCAGCGCGAGCGGGATGAGCGCGACGAGAAGCGACTCCCAGAACCCGCACTTCATGGCGCTGAATAAAAACAGCAGCGTAACGACGAACAGGAAGACGCCGCCCACGATGAACCAGAACAGGTTGCCGTCGAGGCCCCACGTCCGGCCCCCGGAATCGTCGGCACTGTTTGTGTCTGTGAATCGCAGTTCGTGAGATTTCATTTTACTCGAACGGGTTATTGGAACGAGCCGACGTCCACGGTGGAGCTATCAATGCCGAAGGCGGCGAAGAGCGCCTTCACGATGACGGGTGCACCAGCAATGATGAGTCCGCCGATGATGGAGAGCTTGCCCGCATCGGTGTCACCGCGCCGAATGGCGAAACCGCCACCGACCACGCAAATGGTGCCGAAGATGAAACCGATGAGCATCACGATGCCCATGGCCTTGCTGGCTCCGTCGGCAAGACCGCCGGTGGCCTGGGCGAGGATGGTCAGCCCTTGCAGCGAAGTGAATGATGGAATGTTCATGCGTGCGTTCTAGCGGATGCTCAATGCGCGCAGGCTCCGAAACGGGAGCTAAATTTCCGGGCTGGGATTTACGCTGCGAGGAAATGAACGCACCCACCAATTCAGCCCCACAGGTCGCGAAGCTTCAGGAACTGCTGCCGCTCCTGCGCCGGCGCATTCGCGGTCAGGATCACGTGCTTCCGCGCATCGTTTCCCTCCTTCACCGCGGCGAACTCGGCCTGCGCAAGCCCGGTCGCCCGCGTGGGAGCTTTCTGTTTCTCGGACCTACCGGTGTTGGAAAAACCGAGGTAACGCTGGCATTTACGCAGCATTTATTCGGCGAGGAATCCCTCTTTCGTTTCGACATGTCGGAGTATCAAAATCAGGGAAGCCTCGCCGTGCTGCTCGGTGGCAGGCCCGGCGAACGCGGCATGTTGGCACTCGCCGTCGAAAAGTCCGGCATAGGCACCTTGCTTTTCGATGAAATCGAAAAGGCGCATCCGCGCGTGCTGGATGTTTTTCTACAAATCCTCGATGCCGCCCGCGTGACAATGGCCAGCGGCGAGACGCTGGATTTGAGCGGCTTCTACGTCGTGTTTACCTCCAACCTTGGCTCGGCTGAAATCGTGCATCTCCAGCATTCCTCGTTTGCCACGATGGAGCGGCATGTTCTCACCCACGCGCAGCAGTCCATGCGCCCGGAGCTTTATGCGCGCATCACCGAGAAGCTCGTTTTTAACAAGCTCACTTACGAGATCCAACTGGAGATCGCGCAACTCCTGCTCGCCCAGGAACTCGGTTTCCTGCGGAGCAAAGGCCACGAACTCACCGCCGATCCCTCCGTGCTGCCATTCCTCGTCCGGCGCGGATTTCATCCACGCCTCGGCGCGCGGCCGCTGCGCGATGCAGTGGAGAAATTCATTGGCGATGCTGTTGCCAGTGAATTGCTGACGGGCGGCAACGGTTGCGGTGAATTAGCGGTGGATGAAAGCGGCGAAAGGCTGCGCGTAACGCATTGAGAAACTCCCGACGGTGTCGGGAGAATACACCCATTGGCCTGCTCCGAGACCATCGTCACCTCGCTGATGATCAACCCCGCCGAAGCGCGCTGCGCGTAATACTCCAGCATCAAGTCATTCAACCCCCGCCCCGTCCGCTCCCGCGTCAACGGTGCCATCACCACGCGATTGTACATCGGCAGGCCGCGGAGACCGAAGGGGGAGAGCTGATGGGGTAACGAGCTGGTGGTAGATGGTGTGGTCATGGTGAAAAAGAGATTGATTCCGGTCGCGCTTCGGTTGCTCGGCAAGGTCGGACGCTGGCATCTGCGGAGGTTGACTGCCCTCCGAATCCTTCGCAAGTAGCCCATCCGCCTTTCGCCGCCTTGCTCCCAGCTTGGAAACAAGCAGAAAAATCTAGGGGCTTTCGTTTCCAGACGTTTCGGTGTCGACGTCTATATCGAGAGGCTCCTCAAGCATTGGCTTGCTTGATTTCAATCTGTGGGTCAAGTCGCGCACCCTCCGCACCTGCATGAAAGGCTTCTCGTTGAAATCGACTTCTTTCTCGTAAATTGCCCGGATCTCGTGAGACACAAGGTTGGATTCCTCAAGGATAGTCGTCGCCGGGATAAGCTCCTCCGGAAGGTTCGCTTTTCCAGTGATTGCAAGCGTAGCAACGCAATTCATCAAATAGCTGAGACTCATCGCAACGTCGTAAGTCGAGTCTCCCTCTGGAGACAAGACGCGTGCGACTCGCCAAGGCGTGCGATCCAAACTCAAATACCAAACCTTGTGCCCGTAATTGGGCCCGGCGGGCTTCATGGTCCGGCGTAGCTTGAGAATCGAGACGTAGGAGTTCACGTCATTCTTCACGAGGAGTTGGAAACGATCTTCTTCGATGTTTTCCGGTCTCCTCTTTTCACGCAACCAAGCCTCCTCAACGCGAGATCGGACTTCTTCGTCGGCTTCATCAAAGTTCGGCAGATCTTTGGTTTCGATCTCAAACATCTCCTTCAAGAACTCAACAGCATTTTCCTGTGGGTCAGTCTCTCCAAGAATCTCCGAGATGTAGTCCGGCAGCTGCCTTCCGTCGGCTGCTGCGCGTTCGCAAAAAACACGGACAAGGGTGCGAGCCGCTAGGAGCAGCGCCTGGAGATCTACGGGCTGTCGATAACTATAGTGGTTAGACCACTCCTTCAAGACGCGGTTTCGCAGATGAGAGACCAACTCGCCGATATAGGGCGTCCACGTCCGGATCTGGTAGCCGACCCGTTTCGCCCCTTCGAGGGTTTCCATAAGGGGCTTGCGACTCCCGCTTGAATAGTATTCGGCGATGCATCGGATCAAAATGGTCGTGTCCAAATAGAGGACATCGTTACCGAGAAGCTTCGCGCACGCTTCTTGGACGTCAGGCGTTGCTTGTAGAAACCCGTGAACAATGAACAGATCAGCTTTTCCGCGCAAATAGTGGCGAATCTCCTGTTCTTTCGTATTGAGTGTCGTGAAGAGGGCAGGTGGCAACAGGTCCTTCAACTGTTCTTCTGTGAGTGGGCTCTTCGCCGTGGCCGCCGGTAGCGGGTGCAGTTTCAAGAACTCCTCAAGTAGCTTCTCCGCGTTCAGGATATTCAGCAGCGCAGCCGTGGGATCGCTGACGACCTTTCCCTGCTCGCGTAGATACCAGAGGACTACTTGGTGCCCGATCTGAACGATGCGGTCCGTCTGAAACTCGTAGTCGACTTGTAGAGCCTCTGCGGTGTTCTTTACTGCTTCCCCAAGTGCTGCCAGAAAGCCGAGTTCAATATCTTGGGCTTTCTGGATATTGCCCTGAACCCTTTTCCTGTAGTCGAAGGACAGGACGTAACCGCCAGCCTGTTGATTAAAATGGAGAGCCTTTTTGTTGACGAGGTGCTGAATACGGCCTGGGACAATTTCCTTGATCCGCGCTGTGTGACCGGTGGGAAACATCCCACAAATCGCGGTTACGATAGCCTCTTCAGGGTAAGCCTTCGCGGGCGGATCGGAGTCCCGTGTGACGCAAGCGATCAGACCGTCAAAAATTCCTTTTGTCAGGTTCCCGTTCTTCGATCGGTCTAGATTTACCGCTTCGAGATACTGAACCGCGACTCGCTGCTGGTCCTTTTCCAAAACGAGGCTGTAAAGCTTGGTCGGCTGGAGGCTTCGGACGAAAGGCTCAAGGGTTTGCTGGGCATACGTTTCGCAAGTCGATGCGCGGTTTTGAGACGTCTGGTGTCGAGCAACGAACCAAGCGGCGTCACACACTTCGAGAGTGACCTTGTGATCCCGACGAAGTTCCTTCTTTGTCTCATCCAACTCGGTTCCGATATTCGCCGACGTGCAATAGATGAAGATTTCCGGAATCAAATCGTTCTTTTTCAGCTTTTTGATGGTGTCGAGCACCTTTGTGCGCGCTTTCGAGGCTGGTGAAACGCAGCTCTGCACGATAATGGAAACCTTGCCGGACTCATCATTGTAGATGTAGCCGTCCATCGCTTTGTCTTTCTTACCACCCAAAGCCTTCATCTCTGGATAGTCATCGACCAGAAACGCATTCGCGAAACGCTCGAATGCGTCGGCGTGCTCTTCATCGGTGACCTTGAAAGCCTTGACTAGTTTGATCGACATTTCCGGTGTCAGTTTTTGCGTTTAGTGGTGATCTACGTATACGCTCGGGAATGGTATCACCAGATCAAAATTGAGAACGAGTTGAGGACTTGCAATTCAAGCGAAGCGGATCCCGAAGATCGTGTGGTGAAGCGGGCTCATCTCGATTGATCCGCGTGGATTTTGATATGGAGATGGATGTGGTCGTTGATGAGGTGTTTGCAGAGGAAGCGGAAAGGGGCGCGGCAGGATGGAGCGGCGGCACTCATTTTCCTTCCTCCAGTTCCGCCCGAACGATGTCGGCGAGCTGTTTGGCGGTGGGTAGTTTGCCTCGCGGTTCACCGGGCGGTTTCGACTGGAAGGTGTAGGCGGCGACGCCGATGGGGTTGGCTTTTGTGCGGAGGGCATACTCGACTTCCACGTCGTTCTTTTCCGCGCAGAGGATGACGCCGATGTAGAGCTGGTCGCCGGGGCCGCGCTCCTTGTCGTTGAGCAGGTTCAGGTAGAAATCCATCTTGCCCGCAAACTCCGGCTCGAAGCGGCCGGCTTTGCGGTCCATTTTGTCTCCAGCTTGCAGCTGAATTTCGCCTGTTTCCAATTCTGCGGCAGGTTGTCGCAGAATTTGATCAGCTCCGCGCTTTCCCGTTTCTCTCACAACCTGTGAGAGAAATTCGGGAGCTGAATCGACTGGAACTGTGTCCGTGGACTTTTTCATCGAGAAAGTCACTCAAGCATGCCGGTCAGCGTGGATTTTGACATGGAAATTGATGTGGTCATTGACGAAGCGTTCACCCCAGAAAACGAATGAGCCTGCCCACGCCGTGGTGGATATCGTCAAGGATTTTTCCGGCAGTCACTCGGGAACACATGGCGGTTATTTCCAGGGTCCGCCAACTGGCCATTGGCCGGAAAACTCCTGTCCTTTTGCTGCGGCAACGGCAGGTGGAACCAGAAATGAGGCGGCGAAGGAAACCGCTTCCTCCAGCGAAATCATGGGGTTCGTTTTGACCGACTTTTTCCAGAAGGCGCGCCACAACGTCTGCCGGGTGACATCCTTCCAAAAGGAATCAGAAAGCCCCGCCGGGGTGATCGGGGAAAGGATCCTGCCGCGTCGCGCAAAGGTGGCCCGAATGGAATCGGACAGGCTCTGGCCGTCGAAGGCGAAGTGCTTTCCAAGAAACCAGAAATCGAAGTAATCCTTCATGCGCGAGTTGAGCATGCCGAGCGCAACCATGGCCTCGTATTTTTCGGCGAGGGAGCTTTCCATCCGGTAGGTTTTGATCGTGGGCGCTGGCATGCCAATCAGGCTTGGGAACTCTGCGTCCACCGGATCAACCGCAGTGGCGTCCCCGAAGCCGACATCAATTTGAAGCGGAATCCGTGCATTGCCGATCCGCCCCAGCACGGTGATGCGGATCCCTGCATAGAGTTCCTGGGAACGAATCGGTTCCGCATGAATGGAGCCCGGGGCAAATTCCAGTCCGTCGGACTCCACCTGCTGACGGCAAACCTCCTGAAAAACCTGCGCCAGTTCTTCGATGGACGATTCTCCAAAGCCGAGGAGATCGAGGTCGCGGGTGACCCGGTGCGGAGCCTCCTGCCAGATCGCAAAGAGCAGCGCGCCCTTGAGCACAAAGCGATCCTTGTGAGGCGACCGGGAAAGCCGGAACAGCAGCCGTTCGATGCCATAGCGGATCAGCAGGGTCTGGTAGTCCTGGGCGGTCTTCTGCTGGATGGCTTTGAGCCGGTCCCGGACCGAAGCAGCCATGTTCTTGAGCGGTTGCTTCCGGTTCATGCGGTAATGCTATCGAAGTAGGGACGCATGACGTTGGTCATGCGGCACAGTTTTGCGAATTTCCAAAGCTCATCCGCCGTGGCCTTCTTTTGCTGCCACGCTTCGCGTAGCGCTTCGACGGCCACGTTGATGCCGATCTTATTGCGATACTTGAAGCAATCCACGACGGTTTTGGCTGCGGAGGTGATTTTGACGGGCACTCCAGAAATTCGATGTTCCTCGATGCCTGCTGCATAAGCTGGCGGTGCCGCCCAGAATACCGCCAGCCGGGGATTGGAAAGATGCGGGCGTTGCGTACCAGCAGGAAGAAGAACGTACACGTCCGAAGGATTTTCGGTGGTGAGTTCGTGAAAGCGCAGGGCGGAGAGCAGGCAGATCACGGCCTTCGGGGATCGCGCAGCGACTTCAGCGAGGGACTCATGTTCATGCAGCGGGGCATTGGAGGCCGTATAAAGACCGCGCTGGGTCTTTCTGAGCCGGCCTTGATTGACGAGCTGGCGAAGCTGGACACGGGAAATGCCACGAGCCTCCAGTTCCCTGGATCGGAGCAGGCGTTTCCGTGCGAGGGCAATCGCTTGATCGCTGTTGGTGGTCGTTCGCATGAAGTCATATACAATATCACCAATAATAATGTCAAATATGATGAGTATGTAAATCGGCCCTTCTGTATGGGTTGCTTTTGCTCAGCTTTTCCTGAACCACAAGCAGACTTTTCCATCCGGTTCAATGGGTGGAAGCAGCGCGCGTTTGAAACCGCGTTCGGCGTGGGCAAGGACACAGCTGTGTTTTGGCAGGCTGCGCAGCACGTACGGTTTGATTTTATGCTCCTCCTGTTCGCTGTAATTACTGGAGCGTTTTCCCCCGGAATAACCCCAGGATTTTTTGATGAACCGTTTCTTTCCCAGGAAATCTGCGGATTCCAGCGCCCCTTCTTCATCGGCAGCTTTGAAGATCATGCGGTTGCGGAGATTGAGCGTCAGCACCTTTGCTTTCTCCCGGCCCAGCGGTGGAATAAACGAAGTCGAGGATTGCGCGGCGGCGACCACGGTTCCCTGCGCCTCGCGGATCACGTCCACGGAATTGTAGTCGCTCATTCCGTCCTCGCTCGCGGTCATGAAGCGCTGCGCTTCGTCGGCCCACAGAATGAGCAGATTGTCGTCTCGACGCTGCTGCTTCGATTTATCGAAACGGCGTAAAACATGTGTGTAGAAAAGCATTTTTAGAAACGTGTTCACGTAACGCCGTTCCGCCTGGAACTTCTGCGGCATGGCCACGCAGATGATTTTGCCCCGGTCGATCTCGCTAAAATCAAAAGTATTTTCCGGCGGACAAAACACCTGCGTGATTTCCGGCGAAAGGAAATGCTGAAGGTAATTCGCGATGGTCTCCTTCACGCCGCCGATCTGCTCTGGCGGCTGGTTAAGAAAACGATTCTTGAAGTGGTCATGAAGCGCGCCGCGCCGTTCGGTCGCATAGCCATCGAGCAGGTCGCCGAGCGCCTCGTTCATGTCCTTTTCGTCGAGCAACAGGCTGTAGGCATTTTCCAACGTCACATCGGCGCGAATTTCGTAGAGCGTTTCCAGCGCCTTGGCGATGTGGGTTTGCGCCTGATTCTTGAAAAAACCCTTGTCGCCGGTCTGTCCAAGGCTCGATGCCGTATCAACAATGAACTTGGCGTAGGTGCTGGCC